>Ga0316204_10007576_pt1 | contig 15753 bp, 14 predicted proteins | sample 6monrhotite_MG_2_FD_205661 | JGI IMG/M metagenome (GOLD analysis project Ga0316204, IMG submission 205661) | Microbial mat bacterial communities from mineral coupon in-situ incubated in ocean water Damariscotta River, Maine, United States -... | ecosystem: Environmental > Aquatic > Marine >... | reverse complement strand
CTGCGTGTCCCGCGATACAGCGACGAAGGCGTTTGAGGTCTTCGCGGGCATCGGCCACGTCTTTGCAGACCCTGGTGCCGATCTCGATCTGACAATTCAGGTATTCGGGGCTGACCTGATCCTGAAGGTCGTTCTGGCAGGCCTCCATCAGCGCGGCCGGGGCCTCGGCCAGGGCCAGGCTGTCGCGGTCTACCAGCAGGTATTCCTCTTCGATGCCGATGGTCAGGCTTGGGTCCAGGTTTGCCATTCGGTTTGCCCTATACTGTTTTCACAAGCAAAGCAGAAGCAAGCCCAGACAGCAAGAGCGGCAGGCGGCGGGCGGTGGGCAGGCGGTGGGCGTTTTAGCCGTTGTCGATCACCAGCCGGGCCTTCATCTTTGGATGAACCGAGCAGATATAGTTGGTGGACATATTGGCGGTGACGGTGATTTCTGCTTTGTCATTTTGCCGCATGATGGCGGTTTTCCAGTCACCGTTGGCGGCGGTCGCGTCATGTGGAGCGCGGTCACGGTTGATCCAGCGGATGCGGTCGCCCGGTTTCACGGTCAGTTCGGCCGGGTTGAACGCAAAGCCGGAAATTTCAATCTCGTGCAGTTCCGCGTCATTTGCCGCGGCAGCCGGCAGGGCGGTGATGGCACCGGCGGCAACGGCCCCGGCCAATACGGTGCGGCGGGTGGTTTTCGGATTGGTCATTTCAGTCTCCTGGCGTGTCTGGAATTTTTAAGCGTTTCGCGCCAAACCTGCACATCAGGGTTGGCGCGAAACACTTTAAGTGGGTGTCGCCGGAGCCGAATCTAACCTCTGCGATGGGTTGCGATATTCACAACTGCGTGAGAACCCGGCCCCGGTGGCGCCTGCATTGACGCCGGGGCCGGGATGGGATCAGTCCATCGCTTTGAAGTTGAATTCGCCGCCTTCTTTGATGCCGGAGGGCCAGCGCGAGGTGATGGTTTTGGTGCGGGTGTAGAATTTGAACGCATCGGGGCCGTGTTGATTGAGGTCGCCAAAGGCGGATTTCTTCCAGCCGCCAAAGGTGTGATAGGCCAATGGTACAGGAATTGGCACGTTGATGCCGACCATACCGATGTTGATCCGGTTGGCAAAGTCGCGGGCGGTGTCGCCGTCACGGGTATAGATGGCCGTGCCATTGCCGTATTCGTGGCTGATCGCCAGTTGGATCGCCTCTTCATAAGAGCCTGCGCGCACGGTGCTGAGAACCGGGCCGAAGATTTCCTTTTTGTAGATGTCCATATCGGGGGTGACGTGGTCAAAGAGGTGTGGCCCGACAAAGAAGCCATCCTCATACCCTTGCAGGTTGAAGTTGCGGCCATCGACCAGAAGTTTCGCGCCCTGGCTAATGCCGCTTTCGACGAGGTTCAGGATATTCTGCCTGGCCGCAGCTGTGACAACCGGGCCATAATCAATGCCGTCACCGGCGGTGTAGGGGCCAACCTTGAGGTTTTCGACGCGAGGGGCGAGTTTTTCCATCAGACGATCAGCGGTTTCATCGCCGACAGGCACAGCCACGGAAATGGCCATGCAGCGTTCGCCAGCGGCACCGTAACCGGCACCGATCAGCGCGTCAGCGGCCTGATCCAGATCGGCATCCGGCATGATGATCATGTGGTTTTTGGCACCGCCAAAGCACTGAACGCGCTTGCCCTGGGCACAGCCGGTTCCGTAGATATATTCGGCAATCGGGGTCGAGCCGACAAAGCCCACCGATTGGATGGTCTGGTCATAAAGGATCGCGTCAACCGCTTCTTTATCGCCGTTCACGACCTGCATGATACCTTTGGGCAGGCCTGCCTCTTCGATCAGTTCGGCCAGCATCAAAGGCACAGAGGGGTCACGCTCGGATGGTTTCAGGATAAAGGCGTTGCCGCAGACGATGGCGGGCGCGAACATCCACATCGGGATCATCGCCGGAAAGTTGAAAGGCGTGATGCCAGCGGAGACACCAAGCGCCTGACGCATGGAATAGATGTCGATGCCGGGTCCGGCGCTGTCGGTATATTCACCTTTCAGCAGTTCCGGCGCGCCGATGCAGTATTCGACAACTTCCAGGCCACGGATCACGTCGCCTTTGGCATCGGGGAGGGTTTTTCCGTGCTCGCGGGAAAGCGCCTCGGCCAGTTTGTCCATATCGCGGTTCAGCAGGGCGACGAAATTCATCATCACGCGGGCGCGGCGCTGGGGATTGACTGCGGCCCATGCCGGTTGAGCGGCGGCGGCAATTGCGACGGCCTGTGCCATTTCATCTTTGCTGGCAAGCGGGCATTTGGCCTGCACTTCGCCAGTGGCCGGATTGTAGACATCCGAAAAACGGCCTGATGTGCCTTTGACATGGGCGCCATTGATATAGTGGGTCAACTCTTGCATTTGAAATCCTCCTCGGAATTTGAGGTAAATGTAGCGTTGCATAATTGACGGGAAAAGAGGCAATGTGACAAAGAGGATTTGCGAAAATGCAAAGGGAGCCGAAAATGAAACCACATTGGGACGATCTGAAGATATTTCTGGCGGTGGCACGCAGCGAAAGCCTGTCAGGGGCGGGGCGCATTCTGAAGGTAGATCCGGCCACGGTGGGGCGACGGATTGCACGGTTGGAAGAGGCGTTGAAATCGCCGTTGTTTGCCAAATCGCCGCAAGGCTATGCCCTGACCAATGAGGGGCATCGTTTGTTGACCCATGCGATGCGCGCCGAGCAGGAAATGACCGCCGCGTTTGAGGACATAGCCGGGCAGGAGGGGCAACTGAGCGGGCAGATCAGGATTGGCGCGCCGGACGGGTCGGCCAATTTCCTGTTGCCGCAGGTCTGTGCGGAGATTGTTGATAAAAATCCGGATCTTGAGGTGCAAATCGTGGCCCTTCCAAGGGTGTTTAACCTGTCAAAGCGCGAGGCAGATATGGCAATTGGGGTGAGTGCGCCCACCGCCGGGCGTCTGAGTGTTGAAAAGTTAACCGATTACAAGCTGCATTTGGTAGCGTCGAACCGTTATTTGCGGAATTCGGCCCCGATCCGCACCAAGGATGACCTGCGCCACCACCGGTTTGTCGGCTATATTCAGGACATGATTTTCGACAAGGAAGTTGATTATCTGAGCGAGGCAGGAGTGGACCGGGTACATCTTTCCAGCAACTCAGTATCGGTACAGTTCAACTGGATCAGGCAGGCCGCCGGGATTGGATTTATGCATGATTTCACCATCCCCTTTGGCCGGGGTCTGAGCAAGGTTCTGGAGCATGAAGTCAGCCTGACCCGCAGTTTTTACCTGATCCGGCACGCCGAGGACAGGCGGTTGGAGCGGTTGAATCGCTTTGCGGATGCATTGGGCAAGGGGATGCGGCGCGAGGTGGCGCGCCTTGAGGCGTCGACTTGACAGGTTCGGACCTTTGGTAGACCCTGAAATCGCAGCGTTTTCACATACCGGAGGGTGACCATGATCGTACAGCAAATTCTCAAAGCCAAGGGCGATACGGCTGTTGTGACGGTTAAACCGGGGACTTTGGTATCGGATGTGGCGCGCATTTTGGCGGAGCGCCGGATCGGTGGTGTTGTCGTCTCACGCGACGGAGAAGCTGTGGATGGTATCCTGTCTGAACGAGATATTGTGCGGTCTCTGGCGGTGCGCGGGGCAACCTGTCTGAACGAATCGATTGACGATATGATGACCCGCAATCCGGTGTGTTGTTCGCGTCAGGACACGTCGGATCAGGTCCTGAGCCGGATGACCGATGGCCGGTTCCGTCATATGCCGGTGGTTGAAGATGGCAAACTGGTGGGAATTGTGACGATTGGCGATGTCGTATCGGCCCGACTGTCCGAGTTGGCCATGGAGAAAGATGCCTTGCAGGGCATGATCATGGGTCATTAAAGCGCACATTACTGCCGCATCCCTCTTGCATTTCCGCGCGTGGTATAGTTGCGTGGCGCGAAATTTCTGACGGAGATTTCCATGCGTATTGGCCTTTATCCCGGCACCTTTGACCCCATCACATTGGGCCATATTGATATTATTCGCCGTGCCTCGACACTGGTGGATCGTCTGGTGATCGGGGTTGCAATCAACCGCGACAAGGGGCCGATGTTTTCCCTCGAAGAGCGGGTCGCGATGATCGAGGCGGAATCGGCCAAGCTGACTGTGCAGAGCGGGATTGAGATCGTTGTGCATCCGTTCGAGAACCTGTTGATAGATTGCGCGCGCGATGTCGGCGCGCAGGTGATTGTCCGCGGATTGCGGGCCGTTGCCGATTTTGAATATGAATTTCAAATGGTTGGCATGAACCGCGCGTTGGACAGTTCAGTTGAGACCGTGTTTCTGATGGCGGATGCAAACCATCAGGCGATTGCCTCAAAACTGGTCAAGGAAATCGCGCGTCTGGGCGGGGACGTTCGTAAATTCGTGACACCAGAGGTGCGCGAGGCGCTGTTGGTCAAACTGGCCTGAGCGGTCAGATCACCGCCAGAATGCCATCCATTCGATCATATCAATGAGTTTTTTGAGAAGAAACAACGAGCCTTGCCAATTCAAATAGTGGAAATCGAGGCTTAGTCCGATGAGGATCAGAATGCCAAGGCCAAGGGCGATCTTGTTCGTCATCTGTTGAGTCCCAGAAAAATGAAACGCCCGCCGGGTATGCCCGACGGGACGCATTCGTGCAAGTGGTCTTGCCCTGAAATCAGGCGAGGCGCCCCATCGCCACGGCGACATCCGCCATGCGGCACGAGAAGCCCCATTCGTTGTCATACCAGGCCAGAATACGGACCAGACGACCGCCAATGACGCGTGTCTGCTCGGGGGCGAAGATCGAGCTTTCTTCGGTGTGGTTGAAATCGACGCTGACCTTGGGTTCTGGATCATAGCCCAGAACGCCTTTCATGGGGCCTGCGGCAGCCTCGGCCATGGCGGCGTTCACGTCGGCCTCGGTCACGTCTTTTTGGGCAATAAACGTCAGGTCAACAGCCGAGACGTTTGGCGTAGGTACGCGAATGGCCGAACCGTCCAGCCGACCCTTGAGTTCTGGCAGCACTTCGCCCAAGGCCTTGGCGGCCCCGGTCGAGGTGGGGATCATCGACATGGCTGCGGCACGGGCGCGGTAGAGATCCTTGTGGCGACGGTCCAGTGTCGGCTGATCGCCGGTATAGGCGTGGATCGTGGTCATGATGCCGCTCTCAATTCCGAAGGCGTCATTGAGAACCTTGGCGACGGGGGCGAGACAGTTTGTGGTGCACGACCCGTTTGAGATCATCCGCTCGCCCGCCTGCATCTCGGCGTCATTGACGCCGTAAACCACGGTGCGATCGACATTCTTGCCGGGGGCCGAAAGCAGCACCTTGCCGGCGCCGCGCGCAAGGTGTTTTTTGGCCTTCTCACCGTCGTTGAATTTGCCGGTGCATTCCAGAACCACGTCAACGCCGGACCAGTCCAGTTCGTCCATGTCATAGGTCGAATACATTTGCATCGGACCACGGCCCAGATCCATTGTGCCGTCGCCCAGCGTGATTTCGTTGGCAAAGCGGCCATGCACGCTGTCGTATTTGATCAGGTGGGCGGCTGTTTCCAGCGGGCCTGTGGCGTTGACCTTGACGACTTTGATGTCGTTGCGGGTGCTTTGCGCGATATAGGAGAGGGTGCAGCGGCCGATGCGGCCGAAGCCATTGATGCCTACGGTGATGGTCATGCGCGTGCTCCTGAGATTGGCAGAACTTGCCCGCGATATAGAGAGCGGTGGCATACTCTGAAAGGTGAAAAGCGCCGGAATGCCGGATGTTAGCGATAAACGTTATGCCCGAGCGGCGGCTGGCGGTATTTTGTCAGCCTGATTGTGGAACGTCAGGGGAGTTTGACCTTCACGTCATATATCTGATCCAATTTCGGAATACGCCAAAAGCCGTCGTTGGTGAAACACACAACGGATGGTGGGTTTGAGCCCTACCTGTGAATTGGATTTTCGCGCTGCGTGCGCTCGCAGTATGAGAAATGTGGCAGGTGCAGAAATTCCAGGGCCGCCGTGCGGCAACGAAATCGGTCCTTCATACAACGCGCAGAAAATCTGCAGCCAAGAATTCACAGGTCGCGGGGCAAACGGAGAATTCGCGGCAGTTTCTCCAGCGGTGGCTTGGCGCACTTTGTGTTGGCAGGCAATATCTGCGAGGGTGCATATTGGCCATTCGCGGCAGCAACATTGCAAGCTTGTTCAGGGTGGAACAACAATTCCACAGGCAATTACACTGCAAATTTACTTTCGAAGTTACACGGTGCTTTCGGCACGGTCTTTCAACATCTTCCAGACTCTTTGATGTGTAAATGGAATATCCAGTTGCCTGACACCCTGGCCCCACAACGCGTCTGCTACGGCATTGGCTGTTGCTGCGGTTGCGCCAACCGTTCCAGCCTCCCCACATCCCTTCACGCCCATAGGATTGGCCGTGGAAGGAACTGGTTCACTGACAAATGAGAACATGAGAAGATCGTCGGCTCTGGGCATGGCATAGTCCATGAAGCTTGCCGACAGCAATTGCCCATCCTCATCGAAAACCGCATTCTCCATAAGTGCATGTCCGATGCCCTGCGCGCAGCCACCGTGAACCTGTGCTTCGACAAGTAGAGGATTAATGAGGTTTCCGAAATCATCAACAACGCTATAGCGTTCCAGCGACACTTTTCCGGTCTCCGGATCCACCTCAACTTCGGCGACATGTGCGCCGTTGGGAAAAGCCCAGGTGTCAATTCTGCCAAGCCCTTCCTGCACCAAAAGATCATCCCTGCCTGCGTCACGCACCATTCCCGCCGCCTCCAGAAATGTAGGTTTCAGGTTTGAGCCGATAGTGTGAAAAACCCCATCTTCAAAGGTGATGTCGTCAGCGTCAACCTGCATATGCGGGGCAAGAAACGCGGCGAAAGCCTTAATCGTCTGCGCAAGGGTGACCAGTGTCGCGTTCCCGACCATGGTTATAGAGCTTGATCCGCCTGTGCCGCTACCAGTGTCAACGTAATCACTGTCACCTTGGATCACTCGTATCTGGTCGGGATCAATGCCGGTCTGATCGGATAGGAATGTCTTAAATACACTTTCATGCCCCTGTCCGGAGGACTGTGTCGGGACCGACAGCGAAACCGTTTCATCCTCCTGAAACATCAGGCGGGTCGTGATTTCGGAACTACCGACTGCGTTCATAATGTAGTAGCTCAGGCCCAAACCGCGCAGCCGTCCGTCGGAAGCGCTTTGGGTTTTACGCGCTTCGAAGCCGTCAATATCGGCAGCTTCTCTGGCTCGGGTCAGAACGTTTTCATAATTTGCCGGGTCAAGGACCTCACTGGTCGAAGATGTGTACGGAAATTGGTGCGCCTTGATAAAATTCCGCTGTCGCAATTGCCATGGATCGACGCCGAGCTCTCGTGCTGAATAATCCATCATCCGTTCCAGGACATAAATTGCCTCAGCCCGGCCAGCCCCTCGATAGGCGTCGGTTTGTGAGGAATTGGTGTAAATTCCCTGCACCGACAGAAACGTGTCCTGCACATCATATGGTCCTGCGAGCACCATGGAGAAGTATTCTGTCTGAATGAGTTGCCCAAGGTCACTGTTATAGGCCCCCAGATTGCACCGGGTGTTCAAGCGATAGCCGATGAGTCTGTTGGTTTCATCAAATGCCATAGCCGCGTCGTGCACAAGATCCCGCGCGCCTGTGTCTGTCAACATCGCCTCGACTCGTTCCGACATCCAGCGGACAGGGCGCAATAAACCCCTAGCGGCATGGGCCACCAGGTAAGGTTCTGGATAGGACATTGCTTTCATCCCAAAGCCGCCACCAACGTCCGGCGTCGTTATGTGAACCATTTCCGGTGACAATCCGAGCAATTGGGCCATGGTGGTTTTGATCCCAAGTACACCCTGGCTGTTGACTGCGACATGCAAGCGTTCGCCTGCAAATTCAGCAAAACACCCGCGAGGCTCGATTGTGTTGACTGTCACTCTACTGTTACGGATCGTTTTGTGGACTTGATGGGCCGCACGATCGAACGCCGATTTGCTTGCAATTTCATTGCCGATTGACCAATCAAAAGCGCAGTTGCCGACGGCTTCCACGTGTAGCGCTTCGCCACCAACATTGAGCTTTGTGTGTGCAGGCAGTTCGTCAAAATCTAGCTCGATCAGGTCGCAGGCATCTTTCGCTTGATTTATTGTCTCTGCCACCACCATCGCGATGGGCTCACCGACAAAGCGAACCTTCTTTTCTGCCAGCAGCGGTCTCCGAGGCGCTGCCCCATTGCTGCCATCCGGATGTTCCACGACTTCGAAAGGCAACCCTTCGGTTATGCCTGTTTCGAGCAGATCGTCCGAGCACAGAACCATACGTACCCCGTCGGCTTGACGAGCCGCATCGAGGTCCAATCGGGAAATCGTGGCATGGGCCACGGGCGATCTGAAGAAATATGTGAAAAGCGCATTTCTTGGTGCGATATTGTCGACAAATGTACCTTTGCCACAAAGTAACCTGACATCTTCACTGCGAGATTGCGGTCGGCCGCGACCAAACTTGTTCATCTGCTGATCCTTCAGGGAAACCTGTCGAAAATATCATTTTAAAAAACCATGACTTAGGTTGTCATGCCAAGGAAATTTAAGCAAGATTGCCTACAGCGCTCTGCATATCAATCATCTAGTCCGGTATCCTTGCGGCCAAGTTGATGAGGGCTCAAGTGGATATTACGTGAGGACAGCATGTCTATGTGATGGACTTAAGCCATCGGATGAATGTGCGCAGAGGCGGGCGTTGAACACCGGGGCGCGTCAGCAGGTAATAGCCCGCGTCCTCCCGGTCAGTGAAAAGAACCCGAACGCGACCGGCTTTGATGTCGTGTTCGATGAAGCGCGGAACCGTGGCGACAATCCCTTCACCGCGTCGCAGCCCGTCAAGCAAGAGATTGCCTGGCATGCGTGTTACATTTTCGTGTTCCGCAACATCAAGGCCTTGTCCGGTCATCCAGTCGGTGAATTCCCTGTAGCCAAGTTCCAGCAGCAGCGGATATTCCATGATTTGCGAAGGCTCGGTGAATTCGCGGTCCCCGATCAGTGAGGTGGCGGCCACGACGGCAAAACACCCCACGAACAGCAGTTCACTTTCGACCCCCGGCCAGTCCCCGGTTCCATAACGGATCGCCATGTCGATGCCGCCCGGGGTCGGGTCGATAAATTCGCATGTCGGGTTCAGCATAAGTTCAATGCCGGGATGCGCGCGACGAAACGCGGCCAGGCGTGGCACCAGAAAGCTGGCGGCGAACATCGGGGTTGTGGTCACATGAAGTGCGCGGCTTGCCTCGGAAATCGAAAATTGTCTGGTGGCATCGGCAATGTCAGCAAAGGCCGACAGAATGGAATACGCCAGCGTCTCACCCCGTGGTGTCAGGATAACGCCACGTCGTCCGCGTACCAACAGCGGCTCATTGAGGTGGCTCTCAAGATTTCGGATCTGCTGACTGATCGCCGGGCGCGTCACGTTCAGGGCCTCCGCCGCCTTGGTAAGGCTACGGGTTTCGGCCACCGCAGCAAACGCGCGAAGGGCATTCAAAGGGGGAATATCCAACCAGTCCATAAGAAAGATATTCTTACGTCTAAAACTTATTTTTGACTAGCATTAATTTGGAAACCCCCAATAATGTTCTTTGAAATATGTACCTTGAGTAAATCTCACTCGAACACTTCTCTTTCAGACGTCACAATTTATGAGCGCGTTTGCGTGAATGAATATGCTTGGTAAACGAAACGATCTCTTGGAGGGCAAAATGAAACCTGTCGACAAAATTCACTCAACCGCAATCATCGGAAATGGCCTCATGGCGCAGGGTATCGCCCAGGTTTTCGCCCGGGCGGGAAAAGCGGTCACTCTGATTGGTCGCAACCCCGATAGCCTGAGCCGCGCGATGGAGACGATCCGTGGCAATTTCACGGCTTTCGTCGACCGCGGCCATACCACAAAACAAAAGGCCGATGCCGCCATCGCCCGCATCACCACGACCACGGACTACAACGCTGCGGCTGATGCGGATTTTGTGATCGAGGCGGTTCCGGCGGTGCGTGAGACCCAGATCGAGGTCTTTGGCAAACTCGACAAAATCTGCGCGCCGGATGTGGTTCTGGCCTCAACGTCCGGCCAGCCGATCAGCCTGATGGTCGGTGAAATGGAACATCCCGAACGGGCCATCGCCGCGCATTTCGTCTATCCCGCGCAACTGATGCCGCTGGTCGAGGTTTGCGGCGGCGACAAAACAGCGCCTGAAGTGATCGACTGGACCTGCCGGTTTCTGAAAACCGTTGGCCAGACCTCGGCCCTGATGGAAAAGGAAGTGGACGGGTTTATCATCAACCGCCTGCAATTTGCCATCATGCGCGAAGCGTGGTCGATGTGGGCCAATGGCATTGCCTCGGCCGAGGCGATTGATGCCTCGATGCGGCTGACACTGGGGCGGCGGTATTCCGTCACCGGGCCGATTGAATCGGCCGAGCTTGGCGGGCTGGATATCATCCACATGTTCGGCGAGTTCCTGTTTCCTGATCTTGATAACATCACGGCCCCGCCTGCGGCTGTGACGGCCCTTGTCAAAGACGGCCACTATGGGTTGAAGACGGGCAAGGGCATCTACGACTGGTCAAAACGCGATGGTGCCGCCCTGCTGGCAAAACGCGCGGATCGGCTGTTTGAACACCTGTCCGAGGATGCCGGATAACCACGGCCCGTACCCAACAAACCAAACTGCGAAAATCAACCCTTCAATTGGCACCTGGCCAGTTGACCTCAAGACTATGGAGCGCCCCATGATTACCAAGATGATTACGACACTGTCCTGCAAACTGGTTGCAGCCGTTTCGGCCCTCATGCTGCTGACCGCAGGTCATGCCTATGCCCAGGACCTCTCTGGTGTTTACCGGGGATTTCTGGCCTTCGATTTCAAAGGTGAGGAAATCCGCGAATCCATGATGATCAGTTTTGGTGGCGATCAGATCGTCATCATGGGGGCCGAAGAGGGCCAGGATGAACCTGTTGATGCCGAAACCGGCATCGTCACCAAGAATGATTTCGAGGCGGCCAACCTCGGCCTGTGGCGCGATGCGGGCGATGGCAAACTGGAGTTTGGCACACAACAATACCGCGCCGGATCAGGTTTTTGCGGTGCTGTGGCGCAAGACGCCGAAGGTATGCTTCCTGCGTGCAGTTTCATCCTGACCGCCCGCCTCAGCCCGGATGCCGAAGTGCGGGGCGAAAATTGCGATTTGGGCGGTGTTGGCGGGGGCCTGAGTGTTCAGTCCGTCAATGGACGGGAAACCGCAAAGAACCCTTTCGATCTGGGCATCACGATTGATTATTGCCTGACGAAAATGAGCGTGGACAGCTTCTTTGAAGAAGCCCCGTCTCAGAGCTAGATCGTGGCAGACACCTGATCCCCCGACAAATCAGTGCTCCAGCCATCGGTTGGAGCACTGTTCCCGTGTTTTGTGAAAGATGAAGGATTCTCATGCCTCGCCTGCCAACAATATCCGCCAACCGCAATCGCATCACCGGCATGGCCCTCATGGCGCTGGCCATGCTGATGGTGCCCGGACTTGACGCGATCGCAAAGCTGCTGATGGAGCGTTTGCCGCCCCTACAGGTGACCCTTGGCCGGTTTCTGATGCAGACACTGGTGCTGCTGCCGGTCTTTCTGTTGGGGCGCAGGAACAAATCTTTGCAATTGGGCCACGTTGCAGCGGGGGTGTTTCTGGGATGCGCATTGCTCACGTTCAATTTCGCACTTCAGGTCATGCCGATTGCCAACGCCCTGGCGATCTTCTTTGTCGAACCTCTTATCCTGACGCTTCTCGCCGCGGTAGTGCTACACGAGAGTCTGGGCAAACGGCGGCTTGTTGCGATTGGCTTGGGCTTGTGCGGGGCGTTGGTTATTCTGCGCCCGAATATTTCGGCATATGGAAGCACCGCTTTGTTTCCGCTGGCGACCGCATTCCTGTTCGCCTGCTACATGATGGTAACCCGTCGGATGTCGCAATCCGGCGACCTGCTGACCTTGCAGTTCTGGACCGGGTTTTTCGCGGCTGTTGCACTTCTGATTGGCCTGGGAACAAAAATATACTTCTACCCGGACACGCAAAATCACGTGCAGCCGAATATCCGGGAAATTGGTCTGTTTGTGTTGCTTGGAGTGCTTGCCGGTCTGGGCCATCAACTGATCATTCGGTCACTCTCTTACATCGAGGCCGGTCATGCTGCACCTTTGCAGTACCTTGAAATCGTCTCTGCCGTAATCCTGGGTTGGGTTATCTTCGCTGATTTTCCGGACGTTCTGACGTGGGTCGGGACTTTACTGATAGTCGGTGCCGGTTTGTACATAGCCCGGGATGAGCTGCGCCGAGGGCAAGGTGCTGGGTTGCGGTGAATTTCAATTCATGGGTCCTGTACTTTTTAAACTGGGCGTGATCGCAACAATTGCATCGTGCCAAATTCGTTCTTCTGACGGTTGGCGACTATGTAACCGGATTAGAGCACTTCCATCACCCAAATTCCGCAGAAAAATTCCGGTTCGGTTGTCGGCATCATCTGGAAAGGCTCGCCTCGGCTTAAGCGCACATATCGCGGCTTGAGGAAATTGAACCTTTGCCTCTGCAATCAGGCTTTCGCTACTGTTGTTACGACAGCTCTGCTGGTGACGGGCGAATGTTCTGATTCAGATGAAAAACGTTGTCCGGGTCAAACCGATCCTTCAGCGCACGTAATCTGTCGATGTTTCCACCGAAAGTCTCTGTGATCCGTGTCTGCAGATCGTCTTCTGCAAGATAGTTCGAGTAAGCCCCTTGCGAAGAATGTGCGCTGAGGCGGTCAAAGGTCTCGCGCACCCAGAACAGGTTCTGTTCTGTTTCCTGTTCCGTCTTCCATTGCCCCAATATCAATATGCTGTAGCCGGGTGATCTGTGCGGGAAAGCGGTCGACGCCGGATCGCGTCGGCACGCCGCGCCATGCGGACGCTCAATGATCAACTTGCTCATCACCGAAGGGCAGGCCGCAAACTGTTCGCTGATTATCGACTTAACCGGCACGGACAAGCTGTCGACAAAGACCGATTTCCAGTAGTTCAGCGCCAGCTTTGGAAAACTCGAATCGAGAAGTAGGTTGAGATCGCAGTAAGAGATCGGGCCGAGCTGATCGATCACTGGTGGCGCTATAGATCTGATGCCGTCCAGTGCGGTGTCAGATTGTTCTGCGTCGCCAAAATGCGCAACAAGCATAGCTGTAAGCTGGCGTCCTGACCCATCCGGGGCATGCGTCAGGCTGCAGACTGCCGTCAGGTTGTCGTCTGGCCTGTTGCGGGAAGCGTCGGCATAATCGAGAACCTTAGTCGTTGCGTCGGAATCAAAAGCAATTAACCCCCCGGTGATATTGGGTCCTACCGGATGCAAGGCGTATTCGAAACTCGTGGCAATTCCGAAATTACCACCACCACCCCTAAGGCCCCAGAAAAGCTCGGCGTTTTCATCTTCTGACGCGGTTACGACATGCCCGCCTACGGTCACCAGTTCCACAGACAGCAAGTTGTCGATTGTATACCCATGCCGCCCCATCAGGTAACCAAATCCGCCGCCCAATGTTAGCCCGGCAATACCGGTGCTGCCAACAGCGCCACCTGTAGTGGCCAGCCCGTGCAACTGGGTCGCCCGATTAAATTCTCCCCAGTTTACCCCCGCTTGCGCGCGGACACGTCGCTGAGCAGGATCGACCCAGATACCTTTCATCAACGACAGATCAATCATCAGCCCGCCTTGGCAAACCGCTCGTCCCGCAACATTGTGTCCGCCTCCGCGCACTGCGATTTCGAGTTCGTGTTCAACGCCAAAAGCAATGGCATCAGCCACATCCGAAGCGCCTTGGCATCGGGCAATCAGGGCCGGGTGGCGGTCAATCATCCCGTTATGTACCCGACGCAGATTGTGATAGTCCGGGTCTGCGGGAAGCACGATTGTGCCGCTAAAGGATGCTTGCAGTTCCGAAACATCATTATGGGCAATGATCTGATCCTGGGCCATTGTACCTGTCCTTATCTGCTTGGGTTAATGGTGCTTCAGCATAATACAAAGAAATTGTATTGCTATAGCGGCTAACAGATAGCTAGCATTCAAAAATGAATGATAAAACATCCTGGGACGATCATCGTTATTTTTTGGCAATCGCACGCACGCGTTCATTGACCGGTGCCGCTAAGGTAATTGGCGTCAGCCAACCAACCGTCTCACGGCGGCTGGAAAATATGGAGAAATCCTTTAACACCAGGCTCTTTTTACGCACCCGGAAGGGGTATGAGCTGACGCCGGTTGGGACCGAGCTTTTCGAAACCGTTGCCCGTATCGAGGAACAGTTGAACGAGGCTGACCGAAACATACTGGGCCGGGATGTAGAAATATCTGGTGCCCTGCGATTCACAAGTACGGAAATCTTCATCAACGGGTATCTTGGCCTGCATATTTGGAGGTTTCTGCGCGAACATCGTGAAATCGAACTTCAGCTTGCCTGCACCCAAACCGTCCTCAGCATCAGTCGGCGTGACGCCGATATCGCCGTCCGCTTTACCGAACAGCCCCCGGATACGCTGATCGGGCGGCGCCTTGGGACAGTCGCGTATTCTATCTATGCAGCCGCGGACATGGCCGAAGAAATCGCCCGAACAGATCGCAAGGATTGGGTATGGATTGGCATGCACGAAGAGGCCTTCAACCGGATGCTTTACGGCACTTTTCTCCCCAGCACCCGTCCGAAACACAAAACCGACAGCATGGCGGCAATGCAATCGATGGTTCGCGCGGGTCTTGGGGTAAGTATATTGCCTTGTTACACGGGTGATCCCGATCCGTTGCTTGTCCGATTGAATGATCAACCATTCTGCGACTCCAAGTTCGACATTTGGGTCATCTATCATCCTGACACACGCCAGACTCGCCGCCTGCGTCTCTTTGCTGAATATGTCATCGATACGATCCGGGCGGATATTGATCTGTTTGAAGGGCGGCGCGGTTTCTGAACCGCGTCTATAAACTTGCTCCAATGTAGCTGTTGCTTTTTGCAGCACCAAATGATCTGCGGAGAACTTCCGTTTCGTCCGCAGAGCCGACATCGACGGGAATGGGTTTGTATGTCGGCGTTGGGTCAAAGTTGCCTGAGGGCGACTCGCCAGTTGCGCAAACATTTAATGACAACAGTGTCGCACATTCGTGATTTGCACACTGTTTGCGCGATTTCGCGGGGGGCAGCGGCACAGTGATCCTGGTTCTGTTGGGTGGCGAAACAGGGCGACGGATGCTTGACCGGTTGAGGGACAAAGTGTAGTGTGTTTGGTCTCCGATCCCCACAAGGTATGCCCTGATATGTCTCGCTTTGCTGCCCCGATTTCTGCGTCCATCTGGGATATGAAGTACCGTTTTAAGGCGCCCGATGGCACGCCGCGTGACGTCACGGTTGAAGATACGTGGCGGCGGATTGCGCGGTCTCTGGCTGAGGTTGAGGCGGATCCGGCCGCGTGGGAGGGCAGGTTTTACGGGGCTTTGGAAGATTTCAAATATCTGCCTGCCGGGCGGATCACGGCGGGGGCCGGCACCGGGCGCACGGTCACGTTGTTCAACTGCTTTGTCATGGGCACGATCCCTGATGATATGGGCGGCATTTTCGATGTCCTGCGCGAAGCGGCCCTGACCATGCAGCAAGGCGGCGGGA
>Ga0316204_10007573_pt1 | contig 15755 bp, 9 predicted proteins | sample 6monrhotite_MG_2_FD_205661 | JGI IMG/M metagenome (GOLD analysis project Ga0316204, IMG submission 205661) | Microbial mat bacterial communities from mineral coupon in-situ incubated in ocean water Damariscotta River, Maine, United States -... | ecosystem: Environmental > Aquatic > Marine >... | reverse complement strand
GCACAGATGAAAAGAGACCTCTGCATTATTTCCCGTGTGATCCGCACCATCGGTGCGGAACGGGGGCGTGCGGCGCGGGGGGCACCGGCCAAGGGGTAATCCGCCCTTCCCCTTCTTTTCATAACGGATCTTGCCATGTCAGATATCTCTCCCTCACGCAGCGGTGGCCGTGCCGCCCGCCGTGCTGCGCGCAATGCGCCCCTTGCCCAACACCTGCGCCCCATTCGCCCCGGCCTTGAGGGCGGCACCTATAAACCGCTCAGCGAGGCGGATATGCAGGCCATACACCGCGCCGCACTTGAGGCGCTTGAAGAGATCGGTCTGGCCGATGCGCCGCCCAGCGGCGTGGCTTATCTGACGGGTGCGGGCGCGATTTTGGGCGACGATGGACGCATCCGCTTTCCCCGCGCCTTGGTCGAAGACACGCTGGCAATGGCCAATCGCCAAATCACCCTTTGCGCCCGCGATCCGGCCCATGATCTGGAACTGGGCGGCAGCCGCGTGCATTTCGGCACGGCGGGGGCTGCGGTGCATATGGTCGATGCGCAGGGGCGCAATTACCGGGAATGCGGTGTGCAGGATCTGCATGATGCAGCGCGGATTTGTGACACTCTGGACAACATCCATTTTGTGCAGCGCCCCATGGTTTGCCGCGATATTCCCGACAATCAGGAAATGGACCTCAACACCATATTCGCCTGCTGCTCTGGCACGACCAAGCATATCGGCACCTCTTTCACCGAACCATCCTTTGTGCCTAAGGCTTTGGAAATGCTTCATATGATTGCAGGTGGCGAGGACAAATGGCGCGAACGCCCGTTCATGTCCAACAGCAATTGTTTTGTGGTCCCGCCGATGAAATTCGCCACCGAATCCTGCGAGGTGATGGAGGCGGTGATCGAGGGCGGGATGCCGGTGCTTCTGCTTTCGGCTGGCATGGCCGGGGCCACGGCCCCCTCCACCATCGCGGGCGCGATTGTGCAGGCGGTGGCGGAATGTCTGGCCGGTTTGGTCTATGTAAATGCGGTCAAGCCGGGGCATCCGGCGATCTTTGGCACTTGGCCCTTTGGCCTTGATCTGCGGTCGGGCGCGATGACGGGCGGATCGGGTGAACAGGCGCTGCTGACCGCAGGTTGCGCGCAGATGCACAAATTCTACGGCGTGCCCGGCGGCGCGGCGGCGGGAATCGCAGACAGCAAACTGCCCGATATGCAAGCCGGATGGGAACAGATGTGTTCCAACGTCATGGCCGGATTGTCGGGCTGCAACATGATCTACGAATCCGCAGGGATGCACGCCTCCCTGCTCGGGTTTTGTCATGAATCCCTGATCCTTGGGGATGATCTGATCGGTCAGGCGCTGCGCTGTGTGCGCGGGATCGAGGTGAATGACGAAACGCTGGCGCTGGATCAGATGCGGCAAGTCTGCATGGGCGGGCCGGGTCATTACCTTGGCACCGAACAAACACTGAGCCGGATGGAGCAAGACCATGTTTATCCCGCGCTTGGCGATCGGTCCTCGCCCAAGGAATGGGACGAATTGGGCAAACCGGACCTGATCGAGAAAGCCACAGCCCGCAAAGATCAGATTTTGGGGCAAAGGTCCGCCGCCAGCTTTGATCCGATGCTGGAGAAGGCTTTGCGGGAAGCGTTTCCGATCCATTTGCCGGTGCAATAGCGGCGCTTCTAAGCCACGGCATTTCCTGCCCGGACTCTAGGGCTTTGCCCGCCGGGCAGCGCCCCAAAAGAAGAAAGGGAGAACCGGAGTTCTCCCTGAGTTTCGCCGTTCAAGCTCAATATGTTAACCGCTCGAGATTTATTTTTGCCTGCGGCCTGAACGTCGTCCGGGGCGAGCGCACCCGCCCCTTGTGAGGTGGGGGGACGTAACGTACCGCCCCACCCATCGCAAAGGGGCACCGGATCACCGATGCCCCAATTCCTTAACTACAGCCGCTTGTGCCGCCGCAGGTGTTGCATTTCATGCAGGTGCCATTGCGCACCAAGGTGTAGTTGCCGCATTCGCTGCAGGCCTCACCCTCATAACCCTGCATCTTTGCCTTGGTCCGGGCATCCAGACTGGTGACAGAGCCGGACGCCACAGCGGTGGTGGTCGACATTGCAACCGCGACGCCGCCGGCGCTGGCCACTTCGGGAGCCACGACTTCCATCGACGTGGCCGCAACCTCCTGACCGCCCTGCAACACAACCAATTCCTGCGGCAAACGGTTGCGCAGATACCCGGTTGAGCTGATCTGCTTGAGCACTTCCAAAGACCGCGTTGCGGCGGTTTCGGACAGTTCAGACACATTGGCCACGTTTTCCTCGGCCTCGCCCTTGCCCAGATCATCAAATGTCGCGCCTTCCGGCTTTACATGGGCCAGATCGGTGCGATCCAGATAGCTCACCGCCAGTTCGCGGAAGATATAATCGAGGATCGAGGTCGCATTGCGGATGGTTTCGTTGCCCTGCACCATGCCCGCAGGCTCAAACTTGGTGAAGGTGAAGGCATCAACAAATTCCTCAAGCGGCACGCCGTATTGCAGGCCAACGGACACCGCGATGGCAAAGTTGTTCATCATCGCCCGGAAGCCAGCACCCTCTTTGTGCATATCGATGAAGATCTCGCCCAGTTTGCCGTCTTCGTACTCGCCAGTGCGCAGATAGACCTTATGCCCGCCAACAACCGCCTTTTGGGTATAGCCCTTGCGGCGTTCCGGCATTTTCTCGCGGTGGGATTTGATGATCTCTTTGACGATCACCTTTTCCACAACTTTTTCGGCCAGTACCGCGGCTTTTTCCTGAATGGAGCCGCTTTCCAGCACCTCTGCCGCCTCGTCGTCATCCTCAACCAGCGCTGCCGCCAGAGGTTGCGACAGTTTGGAGCCGTCACGATAGAGCGCGTTGGCCTTGATGCCCAAGGACCAGCTCAGCTCATAGGCTTTTTGGCAATCCTCGATGGTGGCATCATTTGGCATGTTGATGGTCTTGGAGATCGCACCGGAGATAAAGCTTTGTGCGGCTGCCATCATGTAGATGTGGCTGTTGACGCTCAGGTAACGCTTGCCCTTTTTGCCGCAAGGGTTGGCGCAATCGAAGATGCCGTAATGCTCTTCTTTCAGATGCGGCGCACCCTCAAGGGTCATGGTGCCGCAAACATGATCGTTCGCCGCGTCCACATCCTTGCGGGAGAAACCCAGGGATTTCAGCAGGTCAAACGTCGGATCGTTCAGCTTTTCTGCGGGAATACCAAGGACTTGCGTGCAGAACTCTTCGCCCAAGGTCCACTGGTTGAACACAAAGCGGATGTCAAAAGCCTGCGCCAATGCCGCGTCAACCTTGGCCAGTTCATTGGGGCCAAAGCCGTGACCGGCCAAGGACGTGTGGTTGATCCCCGGCGCATTGCCAATGGTGCCGTGGCCCACTGCGTAAGATACAATCTCTTCGATCTGGGCAGAGCCATAACCCAGCTTCTCCAGCGCGCCCGGCACCGATTGGTTGATGATCTTGAAATAACCGCCACCGGCCAGTTTCTTGAACTTCACCAGCGCAAAGTCAGGCTCGATGCCCGTGGTGTCGCAATCCATCACCAGACCAATAGTGCCGGTTGGCGCGATCACAGAAACCTGCGCATTGCGGTAGCCATGGACCTCGCCCAGCTTGAGCGCCTCATCCCAGCAGGACATCGCCACATCAACCAGACCCGGCTGTGGGCAGTTGCCATGATCCAGCGCCACAGGCTTGACCGCCAGCTTTTCATAGCCGGTGTCATTGCCGTATGCCGCGTTGCGGTGATTGCGGATCACCCGCAGCATGTGTTTGTCGTTCTTGGCATAGCCCGGAAACGCGCCCAACTCGCCCGCCATTTCGGCAGAGGTGGCATAAGACACACCTGTCAGGATCGCGGTCAGCGCACCACAAAGGGCACGGCCCTCATCACTGTCATAGGAGTAACCCATGTTCATCAGCAAGCCGCCGATGTTGGCGTAACCCAGACCCAAGGTGCGGAAGTCATAGGACCGCTGCGCAATCTCCTTGGACGGGAACTGCGCCATCATCACCGAGATTTCCAGTGTCACCGTCCACAGACGCGAGGCATGCATGTAGTCTTCGACCTGAAACTCGCCATCCTTGAGGAAGGTCAGCAGGTTCATCGAGGCAAGGTTACAGGCGGTGTCGTCAAGGAACATGTATTCAGAACACGGGTTTGAGCCGCGAATGGCGCCGTCTTCGGGGCATGTGTGCCATTCATTGACCGTGTCGTGGTACTGGATGCCTGGATCGGCGCAGGCCCATGCCGCGTGGCCCACCTGCTCCCACAGATCACGGGCGCGGATGGTTTTGGACACTTTGCCGTTCACCCGGTCGATCAACTCCCAATCGGCATCTTTCTCAACAGCGGTGAGGAAAGCGTTGGTGACACGGATCGAGTTGTTGGAGTTCTGGCCAGACACGGAGTTATAGGCTTCGGAATCCCAGTCGGTGTCATAGGTCGGGAACTCAATGCTGGTGTGGCCCTGCTTGGCATAATCCAGCACGCGCTTGACATAAGTCTCTGGGATCGCGACCTTTTTGGCATCGCGCACAGCTGTTTTGAGCTGATCATTCTTGGCTGGATCATATGCATCCGCCTCTGCCCCGTCCCATGCTTTGATCGCGTCAAAGATCTGGTTCAGCTTCTGCTCGTGCATTTTGGAGCCTGCAACGATGGACGCCACTTTCTGCTCTTCCAGCACCTTCCAGTTGATGAATTCTTCGATATCGGGGTGATCGGCATCGACAATCACCATCTTGGCCGCACGGCGGGTTGTCCCGCCCGATTTGATCGCGCCCGCAGCACGGTCACCGATTTTCAGGAAACCCATCAGGCCCGAGGATTTGCCGCCACCAGACAGGCTTTCTCCTGCGGCCCGCAAGGACGAGAAGTTGGTGCCAGTGCCGGAACCGTATTTGAACAGACGCGCCTCACGCACCCACAGATCCATGATGCCGCCATCACCCACCAGATCATCGGCAACCGACTGGATAAAGCAGGCATGCGGCTGGGGGTGCTCGTATGAGGATTTGGAGCGGGTCAGCTTGCCGGATTTGTGATCGACATAATAGTGGCCCTGTGCCGGACCATCGATGCCGTAAGCCCAATGCAGGCCGGTGTTAAACCACTGAGGCGAGTTCGGCGCGGCGCGTTGGCTGGCCAGCATGTGGCGCATTTCGTCATAATAGGCGCGCGCATCGTCTTCGGTGGTGAAATAGCCACCTTTCCAGCCCCAATAGGCCCAAGCGCCCGCCAGACGATCGAACACCTGCTTGGACGAGGTCTCGCCGCCCATTTCGGCGCCATCCACAGCCACAGAGCGCCACAGGAACTCTGGCACACCCTTTTCTTTGACCTTCTTGAGCTTGCTCGGCACACCCGCCTTGCGGAAATACTTCTGCGCGATCACATCGCTGGCAACCTGGCTCCAGCTTGACGGAACTTCGACATCGTCCAGTTTGAACACCACCGATCCATCGGGGTTTCGGATTTCCGATACCGTGGTGATAAAATCCAGGTCCGCATAGGCGTCCTGCCCGGCTTTGGTGAAATTCCGTTCAATCTTCATTGTCGCTGCCTCATATCCAGCTGTTCACATCAAGAGCCGCACCCGTCATTGCAGGTCGCCTCCACCCCTTTGTATCCGCCGGTTTGGCGCAGTCGTTTTTTGGCCCGGCCAATAATATTTGGCCGGCTGTAACGCAGCATCTGACTTTGGTATTTAGTCCTAAACCTGCCTGCACCTGCGATGCGCCCTTGTGGTTTCATCCACTACATATTGTGGCATCATCGTCGGCCTCCACAAACTGACGTATTCACCCCTAATGGGTCAACGGAAATATTGTAAAAATTTCCAAAAGAATTTGTTGACCAGAGATATTCCGTCCGGACCAAACCGACCAAAGTGATTCAATGCCAATCTATCCCCAGCCTCTTGCATCTGCACAGGTCCGGACAGCATCCCAATTAACCGAAGTTTCCGGCAGGCTTAGCCAAAACTGCTCATCTGTTGGGTGAAGTTATCCACAAAAACTAGTTACAAAAATCGAAGGCCTGACCATCGCTAACCCCGCGTTAACCTTTGCGCTTTTCTGCACCGCGCAGCGCCCGTTTTCCCGCCGCGCCAAAAGAATCGGCACCGAATCTCTCTGAGAGCCGGTTCCGCCAATCACTTCATCTAGGATGGTTTTACGCCTCCTCCCACCATATATAGGGGGCGCGGTAAATGCGGCTCTTTGACCAAATGTTGCCTCCTCAAAGCAAGGCCTGCCGAATTTCCACTTGGCCCCCCTTGCGGTCTGGGTCTAGGGTACGCCACTTTGTGCAGCAGCGGTTCAGGACAAATTGCACCTCCAAATCAAATAGATCTGCCCCTGACCCGGATCATCAAGCTGCAAAGCGCCAACCATAGCCCGCCCTACGACATTTGAGAAAGCCAATTAAATGCCTGACGATTTTGCCGACACCATTCTGACCACCGGTGCAATCACCCCCGGCACTGCCGTCACTGGCGAGATCGAAGTCATTGGCGATGCAGATTGGTTTGAGGTCACGCTGATCGCCGGGCGCGTCTATGCGATTGAGATGCGCGGAGTGGATACCGCAGACGGCACTTTGGCCGATCCAGAATTCGCTGGTGTCTTTTTGTCCGATGGCACGGCGGCGGCGGATACCGGCAATGATGATGCCGGCCCTGACACAGCCAATAGCGCGGCGACATTCTATGCACCTTACAGCGGTGTCTATTACCTGTCTGCGACCGGACTGACCGGCATCGGCACTTATACCCTGGAAATCACAGATCTGGTGAACAGCGTCAGCGGCACCTCGCCCGACAACCTGATCGTCGGCACGGAGGCGGATGAAACGCTGCTCGGCCTCGCGGGCAATGACACGATCTATGGATTGGGCGGTGATGACCTGATTGAGGGTGGCGACAACGACGACAGCATCATCGGCGGCCTCGGCGCGGATACCATCCGGGGCGGCGACGGCAATGACACCATCGTCAGCTCGAACGGTCCGGACCCAGACCATGACGGAGCAAACCTTGGGGTGGCCGAAGCCGATCTAACGGTCACCGATGAAATCTATGGCGGCGATGGCGACGACCGGATCAACATGGGCGACGACCTTCCGGCCGGGAACAACTCTATCTCTTATGGCGAGGCGGGCAACGACAGCATCACAGGTCGCGGCGCGGTGCAGTATATCGACGGCGGCACCGGCGCGGACTACATGCAAGGCAGCGGCGGCGCGACGGTCTATATCGTCGACAACTTTGGTGATCAGACGGTCGAGCTGTCCTCAGATGTGATGGGCCCCGGCAACACGGCGACGGGCGATATTGATGAGGTACGCTCCAGTGTAAGTTGGGCCTTGTTGTCCTGGACGGCTGCGGGTGGCGAGAACCAGATCGAGAACCTGACGCTGACCGGAGGTGGAAACGCCAGCGCGACCGGCAATGAGGTGGGCAATGTCATCCTTGGCAACGCGGGCAGCAACCGGATCAACGGCATGGGCGGCGATGACACCCTGACCGGCGGCGGCAGCGCCGACATCTTTCAGTTCTCCCCTGGCGGCGGCCATGACGTCATCACAGATTTTCAGGTCGGTATTGATCAATTCGGCTCTGTCGGGTTTGGAAGCGAACCCGTGGTGGTCGAAACTGTTGATGCAGATGGATACCGCGTGTTTACCTTTGATGGCGACACATCGGTCACCCTACTCGGGGTGTTTGCCAACCGAGCCCCTGAATTCACCAGCGTGCCGCCCCTGACCATCAACGAGGACGAGGTGTTCTCTTACCGCGTTACGGCAGATGATCCCGACGACGACAACCTCAGCTTTGTCAGCTCTTCATGGCCGTCCTGGCTGACGCCGGTGGGCGGTGTCCTGACAGGCACCCCGACCCAAGAGAATGTCGGCACCGACGGTAACGCATTCAGCTTTGTCATTTCAGATGCGGGTGGTCTGACAGCCACGCAGGAATTTGTCATTGAGGTGCTGAACGTCAATGATGATCCGGTCTTTGAAACCTCCCCGATCCTCACCAGCGCCGAAGACACCGTCTATAGCTACACCCCGACCTTTGATGATGAGGACGGCGACACCACAACCATCGACGCAGAAAACACCGTCTTGCCGAACTGGCTGTCCCTTGATCCGACAAGTGGCACCATCAGCGGCACACCAACGCAGGCAGACGTTGGAACCCATGCAATCACCATTGCCTTCACGGATGGAAACGGCGGCACCGCAACGCAAACCTTTGATCTGGCCATCGACGCAGTGAACGACCCGCCTGTGGCGCAGGATGACACCGCAGTCGGCACCGAAGACGCAGCGCTTGTCATCGCGACACTGCTGGACAATGACAGCGACGCAGAAGACGATCCATTGACCATCCTTTCGGTGACAGATGGCAGTGCTGGCGATGCAGCCCTGAACGCGGATGGCACGGTCACCTACACGCCCGACCCTGATTTCTACGGCACCGACACATTCACTTATACCGCAACGGATCAAAGCGGCGGCACCGACTCCGCGACCGTCACTGTAACGATAAACAACGTGAATGATGCGCCAACCGGCGACGTTGAGATCACCGGCGCTGCGGTTGTGGGGCAAACCCTATCGGCCAACCTGTCTCAGCTGGAGGATCCGGACACGATCAACGCCAGCACACTATCCTATCAATGGTTGCGCAGCGGAACCGCAATTGCCGGTGCCACGGCCAATACCCTGACCCTTGGTGCGGCAGACGTCGGCGCGGCGATCTCGGTTGCGGTGTCTTATACCGATGAGGGCGGCACAGCGGAGGCAGTGAACAGCCTTGCCACCGGTCCGGTTGCGGCCGAGGCAACGCCGGTGACGGGATCGCTTGGCATCAGCGGTACTGCCGGATTGTTCGAGGTGTTGCAGGTTTCCAAAGACCAGTTGATTGATCCGGACGGTCTCGCCTTGAGCAGCGAGAACTACCAATGGATCAGCGACGGACAGCCCATCACCGGCGCGACCGAGGCCATGTTGCAAATCACGCCAGAGCTGATGGGCCGTGATATCACCGTGCAACTGCAATATGTTGACAGCACCGGTGCGGCAGCGACCCTCGCCAGTGCGGCCCTTGCCATGCCAGACCCGATCATCGGCACAAGTTCCGCCGATCAACTGGACGGCACCTCTGGCAACGATCTGATTGATGGTTTGGACGATCACGACACGCTGACCTTGACCGCGGATCGGGCAAGCTACTCCATCACCCTCAGCCAGCAAGGTATCATCGTGGACGACCGCCGGGCCGATGGTGATGGTACCGACCAGATCGCAAATATCGAAACCTTGGCCTTTTTGGACAACGATTGGCCGCTGCATGTCTTTTCTGACGTGACGACGCTGAGCGAGGCGGAGTTTTCGACCTTCATCGAGATGTACATCGCCTATTTCAACCGCGCTCCCGATGCCGAGGGCCTGTTTTTCTGGGCAAATGCCTTGTCCAACGGCACCCCATTGGAAACCATCGCGGGCCTGTTCTTTGATCAGGACGAAACTCGCAGCATCTATGGCGAAGAGATCACAGACCTGCAGGGATTTGCCCAACAGGTCTATCAAAACGTTCTGGGCCGCGAATTTGATCAAGCTGGCCTGGATTTCTGGGTGTCGGTTCTGCAAAGCGGCGCTGTTGCCCTGCCAACCTTCATGCTTGAGATCATCTATGGCGCCAAGGCCCCCGCCCCCGATGACGCAAGCCAGGCCTTCAAGGATCAAAAGGCCGCCGATGTGGCTTATCTGTCAAACAAGGGCGATCTGGGCACCTATTTCTCAGCTATCAAAGGTATGAGCGATGTGGAAAATGCCCGTGCTGCCATGTCATTGTTCGACGGAAGTGCAGACAGCATTACCGAGGCAAAAGCGGCCATCGACGGATACTTTGCAGATGCAGTGGACGCCCAGAACGGCGAATTCCTGATCTCTGTTGTGGGTGTGGTGGATGATCCGTTCGCGATCTAGGCTCAGGCCACGGCAAATAGATCATCCAAAATGCCCGTCACCGGCACCAGGAATGCCCCATCAACCGGATCAAGCGCGGCAAAATGCGCCTGATCAATGGTTGCAATCGCTGCGACAAGACCATCGCCGCTGCCATCAAACTGAGCCATCGCCGAGGCCGCGCTTTGCACATCAGACATGCCAAGTTGCACAGCAAAATACGCGCCAATATCAGTCTTGGTTCTGAGAAACGCCACGTCCGCCAGTTGCTGATCCATAAAGTCCTGCCCCAAATCTTCGGGCGGCTCGGCCTTGGCACCTTCAAGCACCCGCAGGATGAATGCATCGCGTTGCACTTGCCCGCTGTTCAGCAGCCCCAGCCAAAAGTCTAACCCATCCGGATCGGGCGCACGCCCCAGGACGTTGTCGTAAACCGCAGACGCAAAATCTGCCGCGCTGGTGCCGGCGGGATAGGTGGCAATCGTTTCAGCCTGATCGGAAAACGCCTGTGACATCTGATCCAGCGATACCCCGCCCGCGAACGCCCCGGCCCAAAAGTGCAGGCCTTCTGCGTCTGGTGCCCGGTCGAAATAGGCCACGTAAAGCTCGATGATAAGCCTCAGATCAGCCTCTGCGATCTTCGGCAGCGCCATCAGGCCCGATAGATAAACCCCGGCATCAGCAGGTGCGCCGCTGAACTGCAGATGTTCGATCTGGATCAAGGTATCTGCGCCCTCGCCGCCCGGCCTGCGATCCAGCAGCACTACATTTTCGGGGCCAATGCTCAATGTATAGCTGCCCTTCGTTCCCGAAACGACAGCAGTATCAATACCTTGACCGCCATCCAGTAGGTCGTCACCAGCACCGCCAGACAGCCTGTCATCCCCCGCCCCACCAGACAGCCGGTCATCCCCTCCAGCGCCAAATATCTCTTGGTCAAATCCACGGGACTGGATGATATCCGCCTCCGGCGTACCAACGATTGAATACGGGAATTGGATCAACGTGTCCCGCGCCACAAAACCAAGCCAGCCCACACCGGACGGATTGGGCAGCACATCATCCACGTCAATCCCGACCAGATCCAACAACGTCCCGATCACAGAGTTGCTGTTTTGGTCAAACACTTCGTAGCTGAGGGTCTGACCATTCATCGCCAGCGCAAACTGGTCAATCAGCATGGCCACAGCCGCAGGCGATCTGGCCCCCAGATCCAGCGTCACGCGGTCAATCCGGTGCTCTGCAATGCTGTTTTCTGATGACAACGCACGCGGCACCCATGCGCTTTGCCCATAGGTCTCAATGAATAACTCCCCTGAAAACAGGGTGTTGTCCGTATAGGCCGAAAGAATAAACTCCGCCCCCAGATCATCGGTCAGGATCAATGCAAGATGGCCGGCGCCGGTCGATACGTCCTGTCCAACCCTGCGTCCGGCAATTTCGATAGATGCCATATCTCCGTTCCTTCACAGGCAGATGTCTATTGGCCTCAATCGCAAAAGAGTGCCTTGCCGTGGGCCGCAGTTCAACCGGGATTCGCCCAGGCCGGATCGGTTTGCAGCCCTGCAGATCAAATGCGGCTTGCGCAGGAAACTATCCGAGAAACGCTAAGAAAGGTGAAAAATGCCTCCGCCATGGCGGATCAAAACTTTCACGCACCAAACACCCCGCAAAAGCGGAAGTCTTTGATGATGTTAGTGAAAGTGGTCGGAGCGAGAGGATTCGAACCTCCGACCCCCTGTACCCAAAACAGGTGCGCTACCAGGCTGCGCCACGCTCCGACGTGGCCTCTTTAGCCACAGTTGATCTGAATGAAAAGCCCTGATTTCGAGTTTCTGAGATCAATTGCAAGGCCAGGCCGGATCATGCGGTCCAAAGGCCGGATGCCGCAGGGCGCTGCCCTCTGTGATCCCCAGTTTTTTCGCCATTCCTCCGTTGATCTCAAGCACCGCCAGCACCTGATCACCGCCAAAGATCGGCGTTTCATCAAGGGGAATCGCCTGATGGTGAATGTGCTGCACGACGCCGTGCGCATCGGCAAACAGCATATCGAGGGGAATCAGCGTGTTGCGCATCCAATATTGGGCAACCTGCGGCGCGGGATAGACAAAGAGCATCCCGGCGCTGGCCGCCAGTTCCTCGCGGTGCATCAACCCTTGTGCCTGTTCGTCGGGATCATCCGCAATTTCAACGTTGAACCGTGCCTGCCCCCAATCGCCGCGCAGGCTGACTGTATCGTCTTGGCAGATGTCCTGAGCGACCGCACCCAATGGCAAGAACGACAGTGCCGCCGCTCCGCCTAGGTGCCGCCACCCTCGTCTGCCCCAATTGCTGCTTCCCATGCCTGCACCTCTGCGGCCATAACGCCGCGTTTACCGTTGATCACCCGCATCGCCAAAGCTTCGCCCGGTTGCAGATCGGACAAGCCCGACTGGCGCAACACTTCGACATGCAAAAACACATCTTCGTCCTTGCCAAAGACATTGGCAAATCCAAATCCCTTGGCCTTATCAAACCATTTGACACGCGCCGGTTGCAACGGCGTATCTGCCATCGCGCCTGCATCCAATTCACCAATGTCCGTCAGCACCGCCGCCTGCGCACCCTCAGGTGGAATGATCTCGGTGATGCTTGCCGCCTGAACGCCGCGATCTGTCTGATGAGCATGAAACGTAATCTTGGCCCCGTCCGCGACAGAGCTTTGCCCAAAATTCCGCAACACGTTGACATGCAACAAAATATCAGGTCCGCCATGATCCGACACAACAAACCCGAAGCCTTTGACTGGGTCAAACCATTTGACCACACCAGTCAGTGGCTGCGGATCAACCTGGGGTATTTCAGGATTGTCTTGTGACACATCTCAACCATTACTGTTTTGCCGATCACGGCTTCGTTATCATCACGACCTTAGACATTTTTTCGGGTTTTGCATCAAATTTAGCCCGCGATCTATGTCATATCACATCACGGATTCAGACGCGTCACGCTCCATGGTGCATCAGGGCTGTCGCGGCGCCACTGAAATCGGTCATGCAAACGAAAATCACCATCTGCCCAAAGCTCGATCTCAAGCGGCCTCAAACGGTAGCCGCCCCAAAACGGTGGACGGGGGGGATTCGGCCCTTTGCTGGCGGTGATCTTGGCCACCTCCGCCATCAAAGCGGTGCGGCTGCTTAGTGGCCGCGACTGGGCAGAGGCCCAGGCCCCCAGCCGGCTTTTGAGGGACCGCGACGCGTAATAGGCATCGGCCTGCGGTCCGTCCTCACGGGTGATCAGCCCCCGCGCCCGCACCTGCCGGCGCAGGGATTTCCAATGCATCACAAAGGCCGCCTTGCCCGCTCCATCCAGTTCCTGCGCCTTGGCGCTTTCGTAATTGGTATAAAAAACAAAGGCATCCGCCTCAATTTCCTTAAGCAGAACCATCCGCGCATTGGGCAAACCATCCGCATCCACTGTCGACAGAGCAATCGCGTTGGGGTCATTCACCTCGGCCGGTTCGGCCTCTGCCAACCAACGGCGGGCAATCTCAAAAGGGTCATCACCCGCAAACAGACCTGTACGTTTTTCCATTGTGATACTCATCCATGCTTTGTTCCGACAGCGCCGGGATTTCCAAATCGCTAACGCAATAGACATATGGCGGCAACGCAAAGGTCAATTGGACATATGCGCCGCGCGGCGCTTGATGGCATGGTCACAATCCCCTAAACGTGGCTCTGTTAATGACTTTCAGGGTGAGGCAGCACTATGGCGAACGACTTGATGCAGGGCAAACGCGGGCTGATTATGGGCCTCGCCAACGACAAATCCATCGCTTGGGGCGTCGCACGCGCACTGGCCGATGCCGGGGCAGAACTGGCGTTTTCTTATCAGGGCGATGCGCTGAAGAAACGCGTTGATCCGCTGGCCGCTCAACTGGGCAGTGACATTGTTTTGCCTTGCGATGTGGGCGATGAGGCCTCACTGGACGCATTGTTTGCCGATCTCAAAGAACGCTGGGGCGAACTGGATTTTGTGGTTCATGCCATCGGGTTCTCCGACAAAAACGAATTGCGCGGGCGCTATGTCGACACCAGCCGCGGCAACTTTGCCATGTCGATGGACATCTCTGTCTATTCTTTCACCGCAGTGATGCAACGCGCAGAAAAGATGATGTCGCCCGGCGGCAGCGCTGTCACGCTTACCTATTACGGCGCGGAAAAGGTCATGCCCCATTACAACGTCATGGGTGTGGCCAAGGCCGCGCTTGAGGCATCGGTGAAATATCTGGCCGAGGATCTGGGCAAAGACGGCATTCGCGTCAACGCGATCTCTGCCGGTCCGATCAAAACGCTGGCCGCCTCCGGCATTGGTGACTTCCGCTACATCATGAAGTGGAACGAATACAATTCGCCCCTGCGCCGCAACGTGACCATTGATGATGTGGGCAAGGCGGCTCTGTTCCTTGTCTCCGATCTGGGCTCCGGCACCACGGGCGAGAACCTGCACGTTGATGCGGGCTATCACGTCGTGGGTATGAAAGCCGTTGACGCACCGGACATGAGCAAGGAATGACGGCAACCGCACTCGCCAGCCTCGCTCTTGTGCAGCTTTTGATCGCGATGAGCCCCGGCCCTGCCGCGGTTCTGACGATCCGCACGGCGGCGGTTGACGGTGTGAAACCCGCGCTGACCCTTAGCGTCGGCCTCGCGGTTGGCGTGTTGCTTTGGGCCGTGGCAGCCCTGCTTGGCCTGTCGCTGGTGTTTAAGATCATGCCATGGCTGCAAACCGGTTTGCGGGTTATCGGTGGGCTGTTTCTGATTTGGATCGCCCTCTCGCTCTGGCGCAACGCCGCGGCCCCCCTGCCCGAGACCCGCACGCAGGTTCCGCGCAGCACCGCTTCCATCCTGCGGCTTGGGATCTGGACCAATCTGGCCAACCCCAAGGCCCTCGCTTATTTCGCCGCGGTGTTCACCGGTGTGTTGCCCGGCGATCTGACATGGGTGCAGGCGATGGTCATACTTGCCATGATTTTTGCCATCGAAACCGGCTGGTACGCCGCGCTCTCGCTGCTGTTTTCCCGCACAGGACCGCGCCGTGTCTATGTGCGGATCAAGACTGGCGCAGAGCGGGTCTTTGGCGTGCTGCTGGGCCTCTTTGGTGTCCGGATTGCCCTGTCATGACCGCCGCGAAGGATCTGCTGAATGTCTATTGAAGCCCTGATTGCATTCAATCTGGTCCTGCTGGCCGCGCTGGCCAGCCCCGGCGCTGCCATGCTCTACACCGTCAAGAAAACCGTCAGCGCAGGCCGCCGCGCTGGTGTGATGACCGGTATGGGCCTCGGCACGGCGGCCGCCTGCTGGACCCTTGCGGCCTTTCTGGGGCTCGAAAGTGTTTTTGCAATCTTTCCATGGGCTTACGGTGCGCTAAAAGCTGGCGGAGCTCTCTATCTCATCTGGATTGCCGTGCAGACATGGCGCCACGCCCGCGCCCCGCTCAACGATGCCCCAACCCCATCCGCCCGCAGCTTTGCAGGCGGATTGCTGGTCAACTTCGGCAACCCCAAATCCATGCTCTTCGCCGCCGCTGTGATCCTCGTGGTCTTTCCCAAGGATCTGAGCGCCGAACAGATCGCCTTTGTTGTGCTCAACCACCTTGTGCTGGAATGGCTGTTCTACGGCGTTTTGGCCACCGCCCTCAGCGCCCCTGCCGCCCGTGCAGGCTATCTGCGCCTGAAACCCATTTTTGACCGC
>Ga0316204_10007572_pt1 | contig 15755 bp, 11 predicted proteins | sample 6monrhotite_MG_2_FD_205661 | JGI IMG/M metagenome (GOLD analysis project Ga0316204, IMG submission 205661) | Microbial mat bacterial communities from mineral coupon in-situ incubated in ocean water Damariscotta River, Maine, United States -... | ecosystem: Environmental > Aquatic > Marine >... | reverse complement strand
CTGGCTGGTACGCGCCCACTTGCCTGACCGATTGTTTTCAATGGGTTACATTGCGGTGTTAAAGGTGCCTGCGCCGCCATTCGGACGGCGTTTGCCCCGTCACTTTCCGGAAACTCGCGTTAAACGTGGACTTGGCGTTGAAGCCCACAGTCTCGCTGATCTCCAGAATGGAGAGGCCCGGAGTGGCCAGCAGATCGCAGGCATCCTTGATCCGGAACTGGTTCACATAGTCATAAAAGGACAGACCCAGATGGCTGTTCAGCACCTCGGACAGGTGGATCGGCGGAACCGCAATCGCGGCGGCGAGGCTGCGCAAGTTCAGATCGTGATCGCGCCACAGTTGATCCTTGGACATCCGCGCGTCCAGCCGTTTGGCATAGCGGTCCAGATCCTCGGCTTGCAGGCCAGATCGGGCGTAAGATGTGCCGGTATCTTGGGGCTGTTCTGGCTTTGGTATCTGGTGTTTTTGATCGGTCTTGATGTCCTTTGACCATCTGGGCAACGGCGGATTTGCCCGCAGCGCAAAAACACCAAAGGCGATGGCCAGCGCCAGATCGAAAGCCACGCCAACCATCCCGCTGCGCAATTTTGGCAGGCCTGAAAGGATCAAAATCTCATCGACAATAACGATCAGCGCCAGCAACAGGATCGTCGCGACCAGACCGTCAAGCCAGCGCAGGGTCTTGCCCGTCAGATCGGAAAACAGATCCCGAATGACCCGTTTGTGCCGGATCAGACGCCGGATGCAGATGCCGCCATAGAGGATCAGAACCAGTATCCACAAGATCCAGAACGCATTTTCGCCAAAGGCAATCAACCGCTGCTGAGGCAGGCCGATGTTCAGCGCATCCAGCCCGATGCGCATCTGCCCCGGCAAGGCCAGACTGGGCGCAAGGCAAAGCAGCGCCAAGGCGAAGGGCAGCACATGTACCCAATCGGTCTGGCGCAGGTGCGGGTCAGAACTGGTCAGCCCGCGCACAAAGAAATACAGCGACACCATAAAACCGGGGATCAGAACATCCTGCCATTGGTAGAGGGCCGCGAGCCCGGTGAACGGCCCGTCAAACAGAATGGAATCGAGCATATCCAGCGCATTGATTGCGAAAAACGCCATCATCGCCCAGATGTGCATGCGCCGCTCAGCCGGTTCAAACAAACGCCGGATCAGGCCGATCAAAACAAACAGCGAGATGCCAAGCCCGGCAGCAAGCCCCAGTTGTTCGGTATAGATGTCAAAAGACAGGGTCATCGCGTCGTCATCAAAATGGCTTTGGTCAATCAAACAGGCAAAAGGCCCGCGCAGGTGTTAGCTGGCGCGGGCCCAAAGGTCAAAGAGCAGCGATGTTTCGCTCCGGTCAGCCCACCAGTGAGGGCAGCCACAGCACGATCCCCGGAAAGGCCACCAGCAAGGCGATGGTCACCGCATCGGCAATGAAAAACGGCATAACGCCGCGGAATACATCCTGCACGGTCAGGTCTTCGCGCACGCCAGCAACCACAAAACAGTTGAGGCCAATCGGCGGGGTGATCAGGCAGAACTCCGCCATTTTCACCACCAGAATACCAAACCAGATCGCGCACATCGGACCGGACATGCCAAAGGCACTGTCAGCCGCCGCAACCGCCTCACCGCCGTTCAGGGCCATCACCGCCGGATAGACCACCGGCAATGTCAGCAGCAGCATCCCGATGGCATCCATGAACATGCCCAGCACCGCATAGGCCAGCAGAATGCAGACCAAAATCACCAGTGGTGACATCTCCAGCGAAGTGATCCAATCGGCAAAGGCATCGGGCAATTCGGCAAAGCCCAAGAACCGCACATAGATCAGCACGCCCCAGATGATCGTGAAGATCATCACCGTCAGTTTCGCTGTTTCCAGCAGCGCTTCTTTCAGTTGCCCCCAGCGCATGCCGCGATAAAGCGCCATCAGAAAGATGATGAATGCGCCCACTGCGCCGCCTTCGGTGGGGGTGCCCCAAGCATCGCCAAAGGGGTTGTAAACAAAAAAGATGATGATCACGACCACCGCGACTATCGGCAGGGCTGGCGGCAGGGATTCAAAGCGTTCGCGCCAGGTAAAGCCGCTGACTGGCGGTCCGACAGATTTGAAGATGACCGCGATGCCAATGATCAACATTGCGTAGACCACCGCCGAGAACGCACCGGGAATGAACCCAGCCAAAAGCAGTTTGCCCACGTCCTGTTCCACGATGATCGCATAGATCACCAGAATGGCCGATGGCGGGATCAGCGAGGCCAGCGTGCCGCCCGCCGCCACAACGCCCGCAGCGAATTGTTTATTGTACCCGATCTTGAGCATTTCAGGGATGGCGATACGGGCAAAAACCGCCGCCGTGGCCACGGATGCGCCCGATACCGCGGCAAACCCGGCAGTGGCAAACACGGTTGAGACCGCCAGACCGCCCGGCACCCAGGCAAACCAGCGTTTGCAGGCCTCAAACAGCGCCGTGGTCAGTTTGGCGTAATAGGCCAGATAGCCGATCATGATGAACACCGGGATCAGCGACAGCACCTGTGCGCTGACCTTGGAATGGGGCGTCAGACCGGCGATTTTCACACTGATTTCAAGCGCTTTTCCAAAACGGTCCGGGTCATAATCAAACCCATTCCAGCGGAGCCAAACCAGCCCGACAAAGCCCGCCAGACCCGCGGCAAAGGCCACGCGCATGCCCAGCACCACCAACAAGAGCATCCCTCCCGAGACCCAAAGGCCAATTTCAATGGGTTCCATCAATCGGCCCCTTCCAGCATCTCGGCCTCGTGCATGGCTTGTTCCGCGACCGTCAGGTTCAACGGCACCGCCACCGGGTTATCAAGCCCCAGCACCAAAGCGCGGCCATAGCCCCAGGCCTGCAAGGTCAAACGCAAACTGAGTACAAAAAACGCGACCGGCACCACCAGTTTGCTGGGCCAGATGGGGATTCCAATATCAATAGAACTGTCGCGGCTGCACAGGGGCCGCGCGCAATCAAACGAGCGGTCAAAATGTTCCCATGCGCCCCAGGTCAGGGCCACAATCAGCAAGAGCATCAGCAGCACCGAGATCAGCTCAAACAGCCACAACAGCCGCCCTTTGAGCGCGCCAACCAGCATATCCATACGGATATGAGTGCCATCCCGCTGCACGTAAGACACGCCCATGATAGCGATAATCGGCATCGCCGCTTCGATGTAATCGACATAGCCCGCCAAAGGAGAGGCGAAAAACTTGCGGCCCGTAACGGAATAAGCCGCCAGAAACATCAGCGAAAAGATCGCCAATCCACTGAGCAAGGCGCAAAAGCGTTCGATGGGAAGCAAGGCCCGGTCAAGTTTGCTGAGAACACTGGAATCCTCCAGCACTGCGGCAGATCCAGCCATGTGCATCATCCTTTTTTGGGAAGGGTAAGGCGGGGTGAACCCCGCCCTACGACTGTTGCTTTGGGGCGAGGGTTACCCCGCCCCCCGAAACGCTTAGCTGCCTTTGGCGTCGGCCAGCGTTTTCACAACCAGATCATATAGCTCCTGACCCGGCAGGCCCTGCGCTTCCATGTCTTTGATCCATGCATCGCGGATCGGATCGGCGGCCTTGGCGCGGAACTCTGCGATCACCTCGGGGGCGATCTCAACCTTCTGCACGCCTTTTTCGGCCAGCACGCTGTCCCATTTTTCAAGCAATGCACCGTAGTTGGCCAAATAGTGATCGAGCGCCTCATCGACCGAGCTGTCCAGCGCTTCGCGCTCTTTGTCGGACAGGGATTCGTAGGCGTCGATGTTCACCACCACCGGGCAGTTCACAGTGCCGGGGTTCAGGTTCGCAGTCCACCAATCGGCCTGATTGATGGTGCCAAAGCTGAGGTGCGCGTGCTGTGCGAATGCAACCGTGTCCACAACGCCCGATTCCATCGCCTGATAGGCTTCGGTCGCGGTTACGGATGTTGGCACACCGCCCACCGCCTCAAACGCTTTGCCCAGACCGCCGGTGGCACGCACACGCATGCCTTCGAAATCGGCCAGTGTGCTGCGCGGATCACCGGTTCCGACTAGGTTGTACTGCGGCATTGGCGAGGTCATCAGCAGTTTGGCATTCCACTGCGCCATCTCATCGGTGGCCGCTGGGTGCGCGTAAACCGCCTTGGACACAGCAACCTCTTGTTCCAGGTTTTCAACGCCCAGGAACGGCAGCTCCAGCACGGTCACAACGCGGTTTTTGTCACGGTGATACCCCGCACAGAACTGCGCCATCTCGAACGCGCCGATAGAAATCCCGTCGAGGTTCTCGCGGTTCTTGCTCAGCCCGCCATAGCTGACGTTCATGGTGAATTCGCCGCCGGTTTTTTCAGAAACCAGTTCTGCAAGTTTTTCAACATGTTCGGTGAAGGCGCGGCGTTTGCCCCAGACCGACACATTCCATTCGGTCGCGGCCGCTTCGGTGACAAAGGCAAGGCTCAGGGCGCAGGCAGCTGCACCGCTCAGGTATTTGGTCATTGATGTCTCTCCCATTGATACGCGCAACACTTTCGTGCGCTTGGGATCAAAGCTAGCCCGCCCAGACGAAACTGCCAAGCCCGATCGCTGCACAAGATTTAAGCGCCGCCCGTCTTGCCTTGCATTTCTCCGACGCCTCAGGCGCCGCGCGGGCAATCAGGAACTGTTCGATTGTCTGCAAATTGATCTGCCTTGCCTGCGGGGGGTCGCAGTTGCGTGTTCCCTTCCCTTCTCAGCCCGCTATGATCCTCGCAGGAGGGATGCAAAGGGCCATTAGCCCGGCGCATCACAGACGACAGATCACCAAGGGAGGGGACCATCATGTCCGACGACGCCGCTAAGACCTATCCACCATCCGCCGAGATGGCCGCAAATGCCCATGTGAACGCAGAGCGGTATGCCCAGATGTATCAGGCCTCCGTGGATGATCCAGACGGGTTCTGGCGCGAGCAAGCGGCGCGTGTGGATTGGATCAAACCGTTCAGCCAGGTGCAGGACGTCGATTTCACCTTGGGCAATGTGCATATCAACTGGTACGTGGACGGGTCGCTGAATGTCTCGGCCAATTGCGTTGACCGGCATCTGGAGACCCGCGCCGATCAGACCGCCATCATCTGGGAGCCGGACAGCCCCGACGAGGACGCCAAGCATATCAGCTATCGCGAGCTGCACAGTCAAACCTGCAAGATGGCAAACATCCTGCGCGATATGGGGGTGGGCAAAGGCGACCGGGTCATCATCTATATGCCGATGATACCCGAGGCGGCCTATGCCATGCTGGCCTGTGCACGCATTGGCGCAATCCATTCGATTGTGTTTGCTGGATTTTCGCCTGATGCTTTGGCGGCGCGGGTCAATGGGTCGGAGGCCAAGGTGGTGATCACCGCCGATTACGCCCCGCGCGGCGGGCGGGCCACGCCGCTCAAGACCAATGCCGATCAGGCGTTGTTGCATTGTTCAGACAGTGTGAAACTGTTGGTGGTCAAACGCACGGGGGGTCAGACCACATGGGTGGACGGGCGCGATTTTGATTACAATGCGTTGGCAGCAGATGCCGCCGACACCTGTGAACCCGAAGAGATGAACGCCGAAGATCCGCTGTTTATCCTCTACACCTCCGGCTCTACCGGACAGCCCAAAGGCGTGGTGCACAGCACAGGCGGCTATCTGGTCTATGCGGCGATGACCCATGAGATCACCTTTGATTACCATGAGGGCGATATCTATTGGTGCACAGCGGACGTTGGTTGGGTCACGGGACACAGCTATATTGTCTATGGGCCGCTTGCCAATGGCGCGACCACGCTGATGTTTGAAGGGGTGCCAACCTACCCCGATGCGAGCCGGTTCTGGCAGGTTTGCGAGAAACACAAGGTCAATCAGTTCTACACCGCGCCGACCGCCATTCGGGCGTTGATGGGGCAAGGCAATGATTTTGTGACCAAATGCGATCTGAGCAGCATCAAGGTGCTTGGCACCGTGGGGGAGCCGATCAACCCCGAGGCATGGAATTGGTACAACGATGTGGTGGGCGGCGGGCGCTGTCCGATTGTCGATACATGGTGGCAAACCGAAACAGGCGGGCATTTGATGACCCCCCTGCCCGGCGCCCATGACATGAAACCCGGCGCGGCGATGAAGCCATTTTTCGGGATCAAACCCGTGGTGCTGGAACCCACCACCGCAGAAGAGCTGACCGCAAATCCTGTTGAGGGTGTGCTGTGCATTGCAGACAGTTGGCCGGGGCAGATGCGCACCGTTTGGGGCGATCATGAGCGGTTTGAGAAAACCTATTTTGCCGACTACCCCGGCTATTATTTCACTGGCGATGGCTGCAAGCGTGATGCCGATGGCGATTATTGGATCACGGGCCGTGTTGATGATGTGATCAACGTATCAGGGCACCGGATGGGCACCGCCGAAGTGGAAAGCGCGCTTGTGGCCCATGCCAAGGTGGCAGAGGCGGCGGTTGTTGGCTACCCGCATGAGATCAAGGGACAGGGCATCTATTGCTATGTGACATTGATGGGCGGCGAAAAGCCAAGCGACGAGCTGCGCCTTGAGTTGCGCAATTGGGTGCGCACGGAAATCGGGCCGATTGCCTCGCCCGATCTGATCCAATGGGCGCCCGGTTTGCCGAAAACACGGTCTGGCAAGATCATGCGGCGTATCCTGCGCAAGATTGCCGAGAATGATTATGGCGCCTTGGGCGACACATCAACGCTCGCGGATCCTTCGGTGGTGGATGATCTGATCGAGAACCGGATGAACCGCTGATCGCTATTTATGGGGGGCCGTCCGGCCCCCTATCCTTTGAACCGTTATTCTACTTCGGCCAGTAGATTCGCGACATGCACCACGTCATCCTTGCCAAGCGGTTTGGAAATGAAATCGCGCACGGCGTCATAACTGGCTGCACGGGCGCGATCTTCGGGTGCGATGGATGTGGTCAACATAACAACGCAGACTTTGACAAACGCCGGGCCAAGGTCACGGTTCGCCGCTTCCAGAAATTCAAAACCGTTCATGCGTGGCATGTTGATATCCAGAAAAATCACATCGACCTTGGAACGGTCCGGCCGCGCCAGGTAGTCCAGCGCTTCGGCCGCATATTGAAAGCCAATCACTTGATCGACCAGACCTGACCGTTTCAGGATGCGCTCGTACATCATCTGATCAAACGGCTCATCATCGACAATCATCGCGCAGCCGATGGTGTTTTGATCCGTCATTTGGCATCCCCGCCAGATCGCCCTGGCAGGATCAACGAGAAACAGGTGCCTTCACCGGGGGTGGAAGCCACCTCAAGGGTGCCTTTGTGGATCATCGCAATCCGCAGGCACAGCGGCAGCCCAATGCCGGTGCCGGCAAAGTTCTCTCGGGTGTGCAACCGTTGGAAAAGCGCAAAGATGCGCGGCTGGTCGGCCTCTGAGATGCCAATGCCATTGTCGGTGAACCGAACGGTGACTTTGCCATCGACCGGATCAATATCCGCATCGATGCGCACCGCCGGGGCCACATCTTTGCGGCGAAACTTGATCCCGTTGCTGATCAGGTTCTGGAACAGGATATTCATCTGGGTGGCGGCCCCGTTTACCCAAGGCAGCGGGCCAATTTTGACCTCGCCGTTCGCCACCAGGATATCAGCCTGCAACGCGGCCACGGCCTCGGCGGCGACTTTAGAAAGATCCAGCGGTTCCAGCTCCGGCTCCAGACCAATAACACTTGTGTAATCAAGGATATCGTCGATCTGGGTTTGCATCCTCGCGACGGTCTTTTGTGCCATATCGAGAATGGACCTGGCCTCATCCCCCTCTGCGCCAAATCCCAGATGCGCCATCTCGTCCAACAGCAGTTTGAGCGTGTTTGCCGGGGCTTTCATGTCATGGGAGACCGAATAGGCAAAGGACTTCAACTCTGAATTCGCCAGCTCTGCCGCGCGCCACCCTTCGCGCGCATTCTCTTCGGATTTTTTGACGGCGGTCAGATCGGTATGGGCGCCCAACATGCGGATCGGCTTGCCTGTTTCATCGCGGATCGCGAGGCCCCGACATCGTACCCAAACAATCGATCCATCTGCATGGCGATAACGCACCACCTGATCGTAGGGGCAATCGGGATCGGCGCAATGGGCTTCAAAATTTTTGAGCGCCAGTGCCAGATCTTCGGGAAAGATGATATCCTGCCATTCATCCGGGGAATGCGCCTTGGTCGCGGGATCAATCCCGAACAATTGCCATAACTCGGGGCTCATCCATTCGTTTTCGGGGTCTTCCAGATCCCAATACCAGATCCCGTCAAGCGAACCTTGCTGGATAAAGTTCCAGGTGCTTTCGTCCGACTGGATCAAATCGGTCAGTTCTGCCTTGAGATAATTGCTGTCTTGCACAAATGCTCCGGAGCGGCTGATTGGCTGTCAAATAGCGGCCCGTTTGATCGCTAAAGCGCATTCGTTGAAAAGTGGTTAATATTCACATTTTCCCGGTTCCATATCCTACACGGAGCGCTTTTTCTGCGTCACTAGGGCGAAGAATTCTTGGAAATGCCGCATTTTGACCCTGCGCAATGCGCATTCGCGCCCTAGATAGAAGGTCTGAGAAACCGATCCAGAGCAGAAAAGGCGCAACCTCTTATGGCGCGTTATGGACAATTACAGGCAGCCGTGGCACCGCTTGGCGCGATGGATGACGATGTGATCACTTTTGCCCCGCAATCTGATGATGGGGCGGCCCTGCGCCACGCTTTTGGGCGGTTCGGCACAGGTGTGACCGTCGTGACAGTGGATACCCCGATGGGGCCGATTGGCATGACGGCCAATAGCTTTTCGTCGATCTCCCTTGACCCGCCGCTGGTACTTTGGTCGCCCGCTTTGCGCTCCCAGCGCCATGACGCTTTTGTGCAGGCCTCGCATTTTTGCATTCACGTGCTGGGTGATGATCAACAACGGCTTGCCGATCATTTTGCCCGCAATGGCGACGGGTTTGACCGCTTCGATTGGACACCCGGTGATCATGGCACGCCGCATCTGGCGGGCTGTCTGGCCGCGTTCCAATGCGAGACTTTTGCGGTGCATCCTGCTGGCGATCATTCGATCGTTCTGGGCAGAGTCACCGAGGTCACAGAGCGGCGTGGCAAAGGCGCCGGGTTGATGTTTGATCAGGGCCGCTTTGGCCGATTTCAGCCAAACAACTGACCCTCAGTAATCCTTCTCAAAGAAGATCCCCAGACCGCTGTTCCCGTCAGAGCCAAGCGTGCCCTTGGCCTTGAGGTTCGGCGTAAGATCAAGGTTCAAAGAGACTTCGCCCGTTCCATCAGAGGCCGCCGTGATATCTGTATAGATGTTCTCTGAGATATATTTGCCCGCCCGCACTGCGGTTGCACCGTTGCTGTTGGTGGTGACATCAAAATCATCCAGCCCAAAGCCGTCGCGCAGGTTCGAGATCACACCGCCGCCGCCACGGCCAGCCAAGGTGGCCACCGCCCCTGCCAGTTGCAGCGCCTGAAAGGCGGAAATACCCGACAGGTTGCGATCGAACAGAAGCTGGGCCAGCACTTCGTCCTGCGGCGCGTCCGGTGTGGATTCGAACGACACTTTGGGATCATCCGCAGGGCCATCCACGATCACCCGCGCCTCGCCCATCTTGGTATCCGTCGAAGACACAAACCGGATATAGGAGATCAAATCCCCAAGGAAAAAGATCGAGCCTTCTACCAGATTGAACCTCTTGCCCAGAATATCGAGCCGCCCCCGGACCAGCTCAAACGCGCCGGTTGAGATCACCCGGTTTGTAGTGCCTGTCACCTTGAGATTGCCGCCCAGTTCCGCGTCCAGCCCTCTGCCCCGTACAAAGATACGGCGCGGCGCGTTCACTTGAATGTCCAGTCCAAAGCCCGGTCCGCTGGCCCGTGCAGCGGGATCCGTGCCCGCGCTGGCGCCGTTCAATCCGGCTTTTCTGCGGGTGGACAGAACCGGCCGGGTTGCGCCGATGTGGTTAATCCGCGGGATGTCACCGATGCTGGTCATGCCGGTGGATGGCACGCTTACGTTGGTTTCGCCGACGTCGATCTGGCCGCTAATGCGCGCGCCGCCCGTCAGCGGCCCGGCAAGGCGCAGCGCTCCGCGCAGTGAGGTTTGGTAAAGCTGGGGATCAATCAACACCAGATCGCGCAGCGCTATGTTCAGATCGGCAGGCAAAGCGGGGGTGAGGGTCACCGCCCCCTCTGCCCGCAGGGTGCCGCCGTTGACCGCTTGTCCCTGCACATCAATCACCGCGCGATTGCCGCCCAGTTGAACCCGTGCCGCGATATTGTTCAAAGCGACGCGCAGGTTGGGCGCGGTAAAAGACGCATTGTTCGTTTGCACTGTTCCGCTGAGCGAGGACAGAGCGGGCGGGCCATTGATCGCCAGATCAAACCGGGCCTGCCCCTGCAAATTGCGCGGCGCAAGGAATGGACGGCTCAGCCCAAGCGGCACATCCCCGCGCAGTGTTGCGTTCATCGTGCCGTCCGTGTTGACCAGCCCCGCAAAGTTCGCCTGAGTGCCAGACGGGCCGTTGGCGTCCGTATCGACGCGCCAGCCGTTCTCCTGTTTGCGGGCGCTGCCACTGAGGTTGAGCGGCCCGTTCACCTTGTCCACCACCGCCCCGATTTTTGGCATCGCCAGCGTAAAGTCCACTGCCGCATTCGGGCCTGTCACGACTCCCTGAACGGAGGCGCGGGTTGCATAGGGGCCGGTGGCGTTGGTATCTACCGCGATCCCCTGTGGTGTCTGCCGCAGCACGCCTTTGGCGACCAAGGGGCCAGAGACACCGGGCGCCAGGGGGTGCACATCGGGCAAGGAAACATCAAAGGTCAGCGCCATGTCCGGACCCGTAGCCAACCCTTCGACCAGCGCCTTGGCACCAAAGGGACCGCTTGCCGCCGTGTCGATGAAAAAGCCTTTGTCAGTTTGTTTGACAGTGCCTGTTGCCTTAAGTGGTCCCTTAAGCTGTTCAGCAAGCGGGCGCACCTCCGGCACATCCAGATCAAACCGGATATCCACCGCCGGCGTCACCGCGCCGTTCACTGTGGCAACGGCCCGGTAAGGTCCATCGGTCTGCGCCTCGATGCGCCAGCCGCTTGTGTCTTGGGTTGCGACCACTGCCGCCTGCACCGGTCCACTGTATTGCGGCAGGACCGTCCCTATATTCTTGAGTGTGGCATTGAGTTCGGCGCGGCTGCCTTCGCTGCGCAATTCGGCATCGCCGGTGAGATCCAGCGCCGCGTTGCGCAAAGACAGATCGCGCAAAAAGGTGCCATCAGCGGTGCGTTTGGCAAGCACATCCAGAACCGTGCGCCCACGCAGCAAGGCATCGGCCTGCGCCACACCAATGGCCAGATCCTGTGTCGTGCCTTTGATCTGAACATCAAATTCACCGCTGAGCGGGGTCACCCGCCCGGCCAGGGTCAAATCGCTGCGGCCGTCCAATTCCTGCCCCGCCAAAGCCGAGAACCGGCTGAGATCATCGGCCTTGAGCAGCATATCGAGTTGCGTGGCAAAGCCTTCGGCCAGCCCTTGAACCACCGCCATGCCGGACAGCCCGTAATCGGTGCCCGTCAAGGTCAGCCCGTCAACTCGGGTTGGTTGACCTTCGGCGTAAGACACGGCCGCCGCGCCGGTGATCTGGTCTCCCAACGCCTCGGACAGGGCCGGATCAGAAAGCGCAATGCCCGCAGCCTCAACCGTCACATCCCCGTCAAAGGCCCGCAGACTGCCCTGCGCCGATTGCAATGTTCCGTCCAGTGCGATCCGGCTTTGCCGCACCGTAGTGCCGCCCGTGACCAGACCTGTGGTATCGAACACCGCTTTGACGGCATCACCCTTGGCTGCGTCATAGGCGATCTTGAGGTCGGCCTTGTCCACACTCAGACCTGCGCCGCCGGCAGGCAAAACCACGGGCGTGCCATCCGGGCTTGCGATCTGGCCATCAATATCGATCAGAACCGGCCAGCTTTCCGCGTTCAGCGCCAGTTTGCCCCGGACCTGCGCCGACTGCGCAGTGAGGGCAAAAGCATCCACCGCCAAAGCACCGCTGGCCTCCTGCACCGCATCCAAGGTCAGGCGCACGTCATCGCCAAAAAACGCGCGGTATCGGGGGGCCAGCAAGGCAGTGATGTCGCCGCCAATGTCGGCCTGAATGCGCCGGTCGGGGGTGTCAGAGGCGCGGCGCGGGGCCTGTGCGCCGAGGGTGATCTGTCCGGCCAGCCGTTCCCGCCCTTCGGTCGCGACGGTCACGTCGGTGGCAAAATCATCCAGTGGCCCTTTGCCTGCCACTTGCAAATCCACCGAAGGTTGCCCCGGCAGATTGAGCAGCTTGGCAGCGATGCCATTCTCGCCTTCGCTGAGTTTGACCAGCAAATCCAAGATGTTGTCCGTTCGGGCAAAATTGGCCCGGATTGCAAAACTGCCGCGTTTGCCGTCTGTGCGATCTGCCGTCACATCCACATCCGCCACTGCGTCCGTCAGACGCGCGGACGCCTGCACAGAAAGCTGTGCCGCCTCGCCCAGCAGGGGCGCACCCAGGTTGATCTGCTGCACCGCAAATTCCGCCAGCTCCACCGAGACCGGCAATTCCGGCAGACTGAACGGGGTGGCCTCTGCTTGTGGCAATGTGTTTTCTTCGGGCAATGGCAGGCGCGGGATGTCCAGTTTCTGCGCGGTCAGTTTTTCCACCTCAAGTCGCCCGCGCAGCAGCGCCGAACGGTTCCAGATCAGTTCCACACCATCAAGCGTCAGCCAGATCCCGTCCCGGTCGGAGATGGTCATCCGGTCGAACGATGCCGAAGAGCTCAGCGCGCCTTTGAATCCATCAATACTGACGTCGCGCCCTGCCCCGCTGAGGGCGTCTTGGATGCTGCGGGTCAGAAAGCCTTTGTCATCGTCTTGGGCCAAGGCCGCCGTCAGGCCAAAGGCCCAAACCATGCATGCGAGAAGGAGACGGAAATAACCCATTAGAACGACTGCCCGATACCGATGTAGACCTGCACGTTTTCGCCGGTGTCAGGGCCCGAGGTTGGCACTGCCACGTCAAAACGGATCGGCCCGATGCCCGTGGCATAACGCAGGCCAAGCCCTGCCCCGGAATGCCATTCGCCAGACCCGTCGATGAATTCCTCTGCGCCGATGTATCCGGCATCAGCAAAGCCAACCAAACCGATGCTGTCGGTCAGGGAAACACGCGCCTCTGCTGACAGGCCGACAAAGCTGCGCCCGCCCACGACGTTGCCTCCGCCCAGATCAACGCCCAGCGCCTGATAGGGTTGCCCGCGCACGGTGCCGCCGCCGCCCGAATAGAACAGATAATCCGCCGGTGCCGTGCTCAGATCCGGGCCGTAGACCGATCCGAACTGCCCGCGAAACGCCAATGTGACCGGGCGGGTGCTGCCAAAGGTGCGGTAGGCGCGGGCGTCGACATAAGTCCGCAACCCGTTGTCAGAGCCGCTGAGCGCAACAAAGGGGGTGACGGCGGCCTTAAGGTAATAGCCTGATGTGGCATCCAGCCGGTCGTCGCGATAGTCAAACTCTGCCGACAATGGCAGGGTCAGCAGGGTATAGCGGTTGGTGCCAAAGGCATCGCGGGTTTCGGCCCGGCGCAGTCCAAGGCCCAGCGTATAGGTGCGCTGTTCATTGGCATAGCGTTTGATCCCCGCCTCAAGGTCGAGCTGGCGCGAGAAAAAGTTAACCTCGTCCAACTGCGCGAGACTGGCCAGCGCATAAAAATCCGTATCCGCGTTAAAGGTCGCGGGGCGGTCAAATCGTGCGGACAAACGATAATCCTCGCCGCCGGAATTGCCGCCGATGCCCTTGACCTCACCCTCCAGCCGCAGGCTTTCGGCCCCGCCCAGCAGGTTCCGATGCAGCCAGAACCCGCTCAGCGTCAGCCCCTCAAGCGAGGACAGTTCCGCGCCAAAACCGAACCGGCGCTTGGGCGCTTCGGTGATTTGGGCGGTGATTGGCAGTGTATCGTCCGGCCCGATCATCTCGGCCTCGATCAAGGCAGCAGAGCTGAACGCGCCCGCGCGGCGCAAACGGCGCTGCGACAGTTTGAGATCGTCGGGCGAAAACACCTTGCCCACAGGAAGATCGGCAATCTGGCGAATGCGCTTTGTGCGCACATCTTTGTTGCCCTTCACCTGCAACGCACCAAAGCGCAGCTTTGGCCCCGGCGCGAGACGCAGATTGGCGGTGATTGTCTTGTCCGGATGCCGTGCGCTCAGTTGTTGATCTGCCAGTGCGGCCTTGGCGTGGCCTTGCGCGCGCCATCCATCAATGCCGCTTGCCACCGCCTCTTTCAAAACTCCCAAACCGGCGACCTGCCCTTTGGCAAACCTTTCGGGCAGTTCTGTGTCGGGGGCCAGCGGGGCAAATTGCACGCCGCCAAAACGGAACAGGGGGCCGGGTGTGACCGAGATTACCGCGCGGTCGATGCGGCGCGGCGGCCTGACGGGAGGGATACGGGCCGCATCCGTGCCATCCAGCGTGATCTTGATGACGGGACCAAAATATCCGTTGTCATACAGCACCGCCAGCAAACGACCATAATCGGCCTGCGCCGCTGCGACGGTTTCCTGCGTGGAGGGAGGCGTCTCTGCCTGCCCTTGTTCAACCAAAAGCGATCCGCCGGAGAGGGTCTGATAAAGGTCGCCGCCCTCGGGCACACCGGTGATGCGCACCTCCGCTGCCTCAGCCGCAAAAGCCACACCCATTGACACAAGGGCGGTCAGCACAGCCAACCGTCCGGCCCGAAAAACCATAGACATCACACGCACTCAATCGCCCTTCGCTACACCACCGCCGCGGTTGTCCACGGTCAAACCTCTGTCGAAGCACATAGGGCGATTTAGCGTGATTTCTGCCGTAGCCGCAAACTGTCTCTTGCGGCAGAGGGCCGATCAGACCACTAAATCTGGCAATTTTCCGTGATCAGGGGCCGTTCGAGACAAAAGCGGCAATAATCCGCACATATGGGATGAGCGTTAACGCGCCAGTTGCGAGGCGGCGCGGGCCAACTGGGTGATGCCATCCCAATCCTGCGCAGCGACCAGATCCTTGGGGGCGACCCAACTGCCGCCTGCGCAGATCACATTGGACAGTGACAGGTAGCTTTCCGCATTGGCAGGACTGACGCCACCGGTGGGGCAAAAGCTGATCTGTGGCAGGGGGGCGCCAATGGCCTTGAGTGCGGGCGCGCCGCCCGAGGCTTCGGCGGGAAAGAACTTGAGCATGTCATAGCCGCGTGCCAACAGCGCCATCGCCTCGCTTGCCGTGGCCGCACCGGGCAGCAGCGGCATGTCTTGATCGGCGCAAGCCACCAGCAAGTCATCCGTTGCACCCGGAGACACGCCAAAAGTCGCGCCAGCCGCTTTAGCCGCGCGGACGTCTTCGGGGGTGATCAACGTGCCTGCCCCGACATGGCCGCCCGGCACCTGTGCCATGATGGAAATGGCCTCAAGCGCGGCGGGGGTGCGCAAAGTGACCTCAAGGGCGGGCAAACCGCCCGCGATCAGCGCCTCGGCCAAAGGCCGCGCTGTGGCTGGATCGTCGATCACCAGAACCGGTACAATCGGAGCCAATGCGCAGATGGCGCGGGTTTGGCGGCTTGCGTCTTTTGCACTCAGGGTCATGGATCAACCTCCAAAAATCGTTGCGCCGCTGTCCGCTGCACCCACGGTGTTGCGGAACATGGCAAAAAGTTCACGGCCCGTACCGGCCTGATTTCCCGAC
>Ga0316204_10007571_pt1 | contig 15756 bp, 17 predicted proteins | sample 6monrhotite_MG_2_FD_205661 | JGI IMG/M metagenome (GOLD analysis project Ga0316204, IMG submission 205661) | Microbial mat bacterial communities from mineral coupon in-situ incubated in ocean water Damariscotta River, Maine, United States -... | ecosystem: Environmental > Aquatic > Marine >... | reverse complement strand
GCTTAATAATAGCCTTACTTTAATAGATTGATAGTGATTTACTTCACAGGGAATTTTGCACTGGCTAATAAGCAGGCTTTTTCTTGTGAAATAACGAATGCACATAACAAGACCTGACCCCAAAATTGTGTGTGCCTCCTGAATTGTGAGCAAAATAGCTGGCTTTACCAAGCTTTTTGAATCGCGATTCCAACATTACTATATTCTACATATGGCGCAACTTGTACGTTTTTATATGGGGTTGTAAAATAAAAACTACTCGCAACACCAAGCGCTGCGCCTGCAAAAATATCATACCAATGGTGTTTATCACCCTCATCACGACTGTATCCGACAAACGAAGCAACCGCATACGCAGGCAACCCATATTTCAATCCATATCTTTTATGGATAAATGCGGCACTTTGAAATGAAGCAGAAGTGTGACCAGAGGGAAATGAGTGATCGCCGTTTTGTTCGGGCCGTTGGGCCGGAATCACATACTTCAATGTATAAGTGATTCCAATGTTTGTTAGAAATGATTTATAGAATTGATACTGCCCTTCAACATCTTTTAATAGCAAAGTAGGCAAATATGCAGCAGCCACCACCGAAACCTGTAAAATATCTCCGGTTTTTTCAACGAAAATCTCTCGGTTTGTCTGTGCCTCTTTAGCCAAAGCGAGCGGAATAGTAGATAGTAGGAAAATAGTGATTAAAATTAACTGAGTACTAAATTTCATTCTATTACTCAAATTGGACAGATAACGAGAGTATTCTCTTTTGGGCTGTTTAGAGCGCTATGCACGTTACAAGACCCCGATAACTCTCAAGTTCACCCCTGAAAATTTTCAATTTAATTTAGCAACTCAGTACCTATTCCTTTAAAATTTCCTTTATTGATAATTTCTGCAACCTTTTCATTAATAATTATTTCAAATGGAGACTCAGCTAGTCGAAAAATCGGCAATTCGTTCGTCTTACTCTCATCAAGTTTTAGATTATGAAAATAGAAGGTTTCACCAATCGGATCATGATCAGAATTATCTATATCTGCACATAAAACTAACCCTAGTATATTTACCAATAGGTATTCTTTCTCCAGAACTTTCCCAGAACCATGCTCTTTTATTTCAGTGGGAAATAATTGAATGTTTTGTACACCTGCTTGCTGTAACGCTTCTATTAACTTCGGAGTCATTAAAGAAGACTCGCTATAGAAATCTAACAATCTGTCTTCCAATGTTAAAACTTCTGGTTCACCTTCAAAATCTGGATCATATTGATCATAACCAGCATCCTCGCCAGCATACATTGTAATTTGAAACGGCAAGGTGATCTGTTTTGTATCGATAAAAGCTCCACTTGTGTGAAAAATTTTTCGATCAGAACTTCTAGACATCATAATATTTTCACCATTATCAGGTGATGTAATTCTAAAATATTTCATAAAATGCTCATTAAAATTCAATTGAAATCATCTTGTGTTACGAATGGTTCTGTTGGGTGAGTATATCTTCCTCCTTTAGCATACTTGTTTCGATATGCACCCGCTCGGCCACTCACGACTATTTCTCCCCTTTTTAAAAGTACCTTTAACAAGTGCGAAACCTGTTCCACCATTGCTACAGTAGAAAAAAGTGGAGGTATATTCTCTTTACCACTTTTTTGACAACCATCCGTACACTTTTTAACATGAGAAGTAACCTGACGGTCAATTTCGTCTAAAAATATTTCGACTTGCTTTTTGTAAGGAGAATATTCTTCTACATCTTCCTCCTCTCCGTAGTCTTTACTTTTCGAATGAGGCCCTTGGTGTAACTGCGTCTTAGTCAAACGCATCATCTCAAAACATATTTTTTTTCTAAGAGTTGCATTTGCGGTGTTGTTCCATTGGTAGGTCGTTGAGGCAAATGGCATATAGTAACCGTTTCTCGCTCCGTTGGTATCATACTCTGTATCTCCTGATAATTTGAACTCCTCGTTTTCACATCCATTCTTGGGGGAATCAGTAAGCCAAGCGGTTACTGGATGTCCCGGTAAAAACTTTTCGGGTATCAAATGATGTGTCTGACACGGAAAAATATTAGGAGAACATTCAAAAAGGTCTGCTAATCCAGATTTCTTTGAGGGATATTCGGGTGGATCAAACCCCTGTGCCACCATATTGTCTAGCAACTTACTAGCACTCCCTTCTCCCCCTTTAATACCATCTATTACTGCTTTCCAACCCGATGTGTCTGTGTTATCGGGATTACAAGACGGTTTTTCTTGCGTAACTCCGGCAATTTTAACAGCTTCACCAATATCCGTCACAAATCACCCCACAATATTCTTCTTATTATGAAACAAAGGATCACCCATACGACAAACATTCTTGCCTTCAAACTTCACATCAAAAGAGTACATCATAAATTCACACTCCCCTTTTGTTTTGCTACTAACAACACCACCAACTGAGCCTGCTTCATCTCCGGTTGACATGGTATATTTAGCGCCTTTCGTCATGGGCATTTTTTTATCTGTTTTAACTTTTTTTGGGCCTTTATCGGTATCAGATGCTTTACCAATGTTTGGATAAGGAATAGGAATCGGCCCGGCAGGAGGGGCTGGTGTTTTACACACATCTGGAAAGGCAATACTCATCCCTCCACTTCCTTTGTGGACTATCCCTCTAGAATTCGCAAATGTCGTCTGTCCCATAACTCTAACCCTCTATCAATTTTTCGACATACAAACCGCCGCACGATGTTGCAACTCTGAAGATGCATAATCTAACACCGGTGAAACAATAGTGTTCTCTAAAAAACCCTGCGCTGTTAACGCTACGGTTACCGGAAAATAAGCCGCTCCAATGTCGCCAAAACAATCGGCTGGATGTGAAATTTCATATTCTGGGTTCAAGCGATCACTGTTGCGTGTGGTTGCCACACCCAACTCTTTTGCGCCAAAATTTTCTCCATTTAAACTCGCGACAATTGTTTGGATAGGTAAAAGATTTGCTTTATCCAATGCCGATGTTACTGCTTCAGCCAATCCATCACCGCGATATGGTTCTTCGCTATAACGATGTCCTTCTTCAGCCGCCAAACCTGGCGGGTGCAATGTGATGTTTAAACTGGTCTCTTCAAACGGCTCTGGCTGGCTGCTGATAATAAAAAAACCCGCACCCTCCCCTGGCGCAAAACTATCCATTATACCTTCTGCCAATATGCGGTCTTCCGCATCTAAGGTTCCTAACAAATAGAGATCCAGATAGGTATCTACACCACCAACGATTGCATACTGACTATATCCAGCTTGCAAATAAGCCATGGCATAATGCAAAGCCCAAATACCTCCTGCGCGCCCGAAGGGAAGTATCACATTATGCTTTTCGTGAAACTTTACACCGCTCTGTTTTGAAATATGTTCAATCAACTGTGGATAACAGGGCTGTGTTTGTTCAGGGAGTTTTTCCGGGCCGGAGAGAAAAATAGGTAATGTTTCTATTGATGGAAACTTTGCCATCAACTCATCTAGCGCCAAATGAGATAAACGCAGCAGTCGAATTTGGCGTGACGTTAGCCCCGGCATCTCTTCAGATATTTCTTCGTTAAGTGGTGGCAATGCATCTTCTGGTAACAGCGCCATACTCATGGGATTAAAACGTTTATTGTATATTGAACTCTCGTCATAAGCACTAATACCAGACCGAACCGCTGCTGCAGTTTGTTCTGCATTGAGGCCAACTGGGGTTACGGCTGAAACTGCTTTTAAGTAGACCGGCCTAGTGGGTGGCTTAAGTTGAGTAGCATCGTTCATTTACGCTGCCTCGGCCTGTTCGTCAAACGCACTGCGAATATGAACTTCATTTATTTTTAATGCTTTTTTATCACAACTAAATTTTGCTCGCCATGTCATCGAGAAACGTTTTTTATCAGGCTCGAAAAAAAGTGTTTCCAAGTTTAGCGACGGCTTATCTACCGCTCCGGCGACTTTTATCTCAGCGCTAACATCACATTGCGGTAGTTGAAATTGCAAACAAGATTGTAATGTCAGATTGACAAGCATGATCTGTTCATTACCCTGAAGATAACCATTGCTGACCAAGCCTTTGCTTGCCATATTAAAAAATTTGTTATTAAAATCTTTTGGCAGATAAGGCGCGCGTTTTTTTTGCCAGTTTTCATCATAAGTTCCGGCAAAATCGATTCGCGGTTTCCAGGTTGGGGAAACAATTCCAAACCCGGCGGGTTCTGGTTTATCCCCCGGTAGTTTAATTAATTGCCTGGGATCTTCAAGGTTCGGAAGCTTATCTGCGTTAATCGCTTGCGTACCGTGACGTCCACGATAGCCACGACCAACAGGATTAATGGTGTGCAATATTTTCTTTTGTTGATAACCACCTTGCCCGTTGTCGATAAAATCCATATAAGCTCCGCCGTATGCATACTCATAGGCTAGCGGCATTTTCACAAACGGTTTGGGTGCAGATATTTGTGTACCATTCCAGTAACGGTCACCAAACACTCTCACCTGCTTTGCATAGTTTCCGACTTTAATTCCACAATCAAGTTGGGTAACTGGCTCGCCTTTAGGCGCATATGCGTGTCCATTAACAATGATGTCTGTCGCGGGTTTACCGATGTGCATCTCAGACGCATATTTCAAACTCGATTCAACTGGCTCACCCCAGTATTCGTCTTCTAATATTGGAGGGATCTGTTCTTCGGCAAGCCCTAGTCCTTGTTCCAAGGAAAAAGTGGCTTTGACGACCACATAGAGGGCATCTATTCCATTCTCGTCGGGGAATAGTGAAAGTGCGGCTTCGAAAGGTGTATGATTTTTGAGCTGCAACATGGTAGTGAGCGAATTCCGTTTAACTCAAAATAGTTATAAGGAGAATATACCATGTCTCGCGAGAAAATATGTGTGAACTACAATACTCTAATGTGACAAAAAACTCTTTTGTTGTTTTACTTTAGCTTGCACGTTGAACAATGGGTGATCTCTGTCATATAAAGCTGAGACGTTGGCAGCAAATAGACGTTGTCGTTGATTCCCATGACGCAGTACATTTTTTAGTGACTCCGCTGACAATTCCTGCCCCCAAATGTATCGTTTATCGGAAAAATAGTTTTGTTGATTATGTTTCCACCAGACGTCGATTTTCTGTGAATCTGGCCAAGGAAGATCTTCATCAGGGTCCAGTTCAACATCTTCATCGTCGGGTGATTCCGTTGGTCCTGCTTCAAAACCTTCTGGCGCTTCCCGATCCAAGCTGTTGGCTGCCACATCAATTCCCGTGAGTAGAGAAAACGCTTCACCTGCTACACGCGCAGATTCAGGAACATCCATTAGTGCAATTAACGGCGTGATGGCATTTGCCTTGCCAGCATACCCTAATCCTAAAATAGAAAGTCGTTTAGTCGCCTCTTCAGCGAATAATGCACGTAGAATTTCTGTGGTTCGGTTAACATCTTTTTGCATGACAACATATTGCAGTGCTTGATCACCATATCGAGGGTGTGAAACAAAAGATTCCAGTTTTTGTAGTGCAGAAAGATTCCCAAATCGCGTCGCCGTCCACATTGCAGCAAAGGCCACCCCTTCATCTTCGTCATCCATAAAGGGTGCTGTCAGCGATAACAGATTGCTCATGCCCAGCGTGCCGATTTTCAATATCGCCTCACGCTTAACCAACGGGCTTTCACTGCTCAATGCATGTTGTACCAAACGTTCTGATTTCTGCCCATGTAAACGAAATGCACGCACAACAATATATTGTACTTTCGGTGACGGATTTTTATAGAGTTCGGTTAAGAGCAATTTCACCTGTTCAAACGGAAAATAGACCAATGCATCAGCAACTGCATCGAGCTGTTCCTCTTCTTCCAACTCCTGAATCAATGCTTCCAGTTTCTTCTGATCATTGAGTTTGATGGCAACCAGGGAAAGCGTAAATAACTCTTCGGGTCTATCAAACGATAGCTCTTCTTCACACAACTCCCATGCCGATGAACCGATCATCAACAAACCAGTAACGTGTGCATCTAAGCGCTCATCAATTTCCGCCAATTCATTTAATAGATAGCTCGGAGAAATCGCTGCATTTTTTCGGTAAATATAGAGAAAAGGGATCTCATCCACATATTGTTCAATGATTGAGGGAATATATTTAAGTTGGGCCATCTGTTTAGGGCTCTATCGTTAGTATAAGTTTTTCAATGTTTGCACCACTCTACAGTGGCTTCGCCAAGGAAGACAAATCTAGGGTCAGTGTATTCGACAAATTTCTACCCAGTGTCATATGCGCAAAATAAACACCAGCGTGGCGGCGTACATAGTCGAATACTTTTAATCTAAAATAACCTTCTACGTATCCATCCACATAATTTAGATCATCATCAAATGTATAGATGTCTTTAAAAACCTTTTGTACATAATCATAACCGGCACAACGACAAACTAATACCATAGCACTATGAATTTGAGAAGCGAGTGCTTCTGCCTCTTCTTCGCTAATTTTAAATTTGCCTAAGAATACCGCATCAACAGCTCTCTTCTGTTGATCTGTTTGAAACAGTGTGATCTTAATGCCAGACTCTTCTGTGGTAAATTCTGGATAATTGCGCTCGGAAACTTCCATAAGTTAGTTATTTGTCCTCAACTATCTTAAACGATGCGACATTAGATTTATAAGGCCCCATGCTCACGTGCAGATGATATTCGCCAAGGTGTGGTCGAAATTTCAAGTAGTCCGAAAGAAGGAAATTAAAATAACCTTGAATCGGGCCTGAGGGCATATCACCGTCGGGTGCATCGTCTCCATCAGGAAGTGGTGCATCTGGCTCTTCATCAACGAGTCTTGATGAGTAAAGCTTGCCGCTCGAAACGTCTTCGAGCACAAATAATTCTGAACCGCCAAATTTTTCCTGATCAGACAATGTTAAAATACTGGTGAAACAAACAACAATCTGACTACTTTCATTAAGCTTAATTTTTTCAGGTACATTAATAAACAGACCAATTAAGCCTTTTGCAATCTGCGCCTCTTTGATCACCGGTGTACACGGGGATTCACTGTATTGCAGATCCAAATTCACCTGAGAAAAATCACAACCCTGATCTATTTTCACTTCCATATTTCCACGACTCGCATAACTTGGTTGAGCAACAACCGCTAAAACAACAGCAAACAGACAAACTCGTTTCATCATCCATTCACTGATTGCTGAAAAACTACTACACTCTACTGCGCTCATGACGTTTTTCAATAACCTGTTAATCCGCAATACTGCTCCACTTCACATCACAATCAGCTTTTCTCACCGGTGCCTCACATTCTCCGCAGAACGCCCGCACCCCATTTGTAGAACCATACATCACACATTTATCACCGGCGCCATTGGACCAAGTACTGGTACCTGCATCATAACTATAACCATTGCTGCAATGGCTACCTACATGCCCTTGTCCGGTATATTGCTTAGAGGTTGCATCAGGCTTTTTCCCGGTTCCATCGGAGACCATACCAATTTTATGTCCCAATTCGTGAACCATAACATCTAGCATTTTTGATGAGGGCGTATCTCTCCACCAAGCTCTCGTACAAATAACAATAACATTATCACCCAAAGCTAATCCAGCTCGCATTCTATTGACCGCATCAAACGTAATGCTTAAAAAACCGCTGTTACTCGCATCTTCAAAAAATGAGTCTGGGAGATTGGCAGGCGAAAAAATGAGTTTTTTAATCCCACTACTCCCCACTTCTACCGGTCCCAAACTAATGTCACTTGTCACATCATGCTCCGCACCAGTATGATCGGTAAATGTGGCAGAAATATTGGGGCCTTCACCAGTAACCAGGTCACGCCATAAATAGTGGTTTCCAACAGCTTGCCCTGGGGATGCGTAGCGAATTGTTAAATTTCGGTTTGTTGTTTTGCTAATGCTGCCATTATAGTTCCAGCGTAAGGTTTTCCCTGCATCTTTTACCGCGAGATGATCGGTAAATATGACGGCGACACAATAGGAGCCTGCACTACCGAAGTCGTAATCCTGCCCACTATAAACCGCCTTTGCACTCTCCTTCAAAGCATTACTGTCGGAACGGCTACCAATGTTTTCGATGCGATCAATTTCTGCGGTGCCAATATTTTTTAACTTAATATAATACTTTTTCGCTTCGTTCCAGTACTCATCTTCAAAACCTGAAAAATCGCTGGGAATCGTTAATCCGCGCATAGTGATAATTTGATAAAACAGTTTTCGACGTGATTCAATCACTTTAGATGTGGCTTTTACATCCCCTTTATACATCGCTTCGATTTTGTATTTGTTACCGCCGGCAGCAGGTAACCAAAACTCTTGCTCTAATTCAGTCTCAGCATCACCACTGGTCATAATGGGTTGTGTTTTTACCAGCTTAAAATTGATGTTGCGACGTTTTTCAGAATCACTGTATTCAATATTATCACTACCCTCTGCAACCAATCTCACTTTGAGATATTCTGCTTCACCATTTTTTAGGGTAACTTTGACCTTGAAACGTCCTAGCCTGTGTTCCGATGTAATTTCATCTTCGACGAAATTATCTATTTTAAATAAGTTAACCCATTGTTCTAGTGATCCACTCATCGTATTGTCCTACTCTAAATAGTCGACTTGTTTCAGTTCGTTTTTCTCTTCTTCGTCGTCATCGTTATCCATGGGTGGAATGATTACCAATGGCGGCTGAATAATGGGAAAAGGTGGTGTATTCTTTTTATTATGCAACATAATATCTGCCAGTCGAGGGACGTTTTTGCCTTCCACTTTTACATCGAAGGAATACAGCATAAACTCGGCAATGTTTTTTATAACACTGGACGCGACACCGCCTGCTGAGCCAGCTTCATCACCCGTACTCTTGCTGAAATTAGAATCTTTCAGCATTATCGGATTACCATCCATTTTGACTTTTTTACTGCCTTTCGCCGTATCCGAAGACATGGCAATATTGGGATAGGGAATGGGAATCGGTCCAGCCGGACTTGGTGTTTTACACACGTCTGGAAAAGCGATGGAGATGCCGTTACTACTTTTATGAACGACTGTTCTAAAATTGACATTCACTGTTGCTGACATATTTGTTTACGCTCCTACCCGACTTAATACCATTGCCGCTCTTTCACCTCTATCAGAACTGTTTAAGATCAGCACATTCTCTGATTTATGATAATCGTCAGTGAAGGCTTGTAGCGTTTGTGAGCAGAGTAATGCGCCAACTGCAGCACCGGCTTCACCCACACAATCAATGGGATGTTCAAACTTCATGGCATCTGAAAAAAGCTGATGATTTCTCACTAATGAGATTGCCCATTCCTGCCCACTGTAACTTTCACCGTTTAAATCCAGTAACACCCAATCCATCGGTGTCGTTAATCCTGATTCAGTGATGCATTGTTCAATGGCTTGACTTAATGCTTCACCACTACTTTTCTTTTTATGAAGAATCGTGTTTTTCTCTTTTTCTACACGAAAACTTCTAATCGCAGCGGCAATGTCCAGACCTCGCGCTTTAGCACGGCTCTGTTTTTCCACCAATACAAAAACACTTGCTTCACCTGGTGTAAACCCATCTTTGCTTCGATCACTGCGAATTCGCCAACTATTATCGTAGTGTTGCAATCGTTGCTCATCGATAAAAGTATCTACCGCGCCGACCAAACAAAATTCCAGACTACCGCGTTCCACTAGCTCTTTTGCGTTATGTAATAAACGTAGAAAACCGGTTTTACCGCGACATGTAGATTTTAACTGGGAAAAGCCTGACAGACCTGTATGGTGGCACACAGTTTTTAAAAATTTTTCTTCCAATTGCCACTGTGTTGTCACTTCGTCCAGTTCTGGTAATGCGAGAAAAAGCCCTCCTTGCTCCAGGTCAGATCTTTTTAAGCCGGCTTTTTTCATTATTGTTTTGATTGATTCAACACACATCGAATACATGCGTTCCCGACCGGGCATTTCGGAATCAATGAGCGGATAAACAGAGGCGTTGAGTGTTAACTCTGGATCCCATTCGGGATCATAAGGCGTACACTCAAAACCGGCATATTCATTGAAGTTATTAATTCCCGCCTGAATAGCACAAAGTGTTTGCTCAATGTCAGCACCTAAAGGCGTCACGCCGCTTGAGCAAGATATAACAATTTCATCTCTCTTCATTTATAGCTTCGCTCTCACAGAAATCCAATCGCAATAGAGAAGCGCTTGATTACACGGAATTCGTACACGCCATACCATCGAGAGATTCTCACTCTCTGGTTCGATAACAACCGTATCGAGTTGTGGTTCAGGCAACTCATGACGACGTTGCTTCATGGAATAACGCGCGGTAATTTGTGGTTTAGGTAAAATAAATTTGAGACTTTGATGCTTACATAAGTTGTAGCACTCAACCATTTCACCACCCTGTAGCGCTTGATGAGACATCAATCCTTCAGATGCGGCGTTAAAATAGTTTTCATTAAAATCGAGAGGCAGATATGGCTTTCGCTTTTTATCCCACTGACTATCATATGTTCCTGCCATAGCTTTACGTGGTAACCAATGGGAGGCAACTGCGGCAAAACAAGCGGGTGTTTGCTGATCTAACCAATTGCTCATGGATTGTTGTGGATTTTCTAAATTAGGGAGTGGAAAACCTTCAAGCCCTCGTTTATCCCGTTTTAAATAAAACCCTTTGCCTACTGGATTTTTTTCAAAAAACTGAGGATGTTCGTCATCGCAACTCGTTGTTCCACCAAATGCATTTTCGTAGACTAACGGTAATGTTTCAAATGATTCTGCTTGCGAAATGCGCCAACCACCCATCGCTTTTTCCCAATAACGATTTCCAAACACGCGAACATATTTTTGAATATTTGCAACTTTAAGCAGCGTATCAACATATGAAGTTCGATTAAAATTGTAAGCTGAACCATTTAATATAATATCCGTTCCCGATTTAATCATTGCACCATCAGTGGAATTTTTTACGCTTGAGTTATCTGGCTCATCATAATAGTCATCGGCGATATAAATCGGAAGCTGTTCATCAGCAACCTTGAGACTGTGTGAGTTATTTTCGATTTTATAGGTGGCTTTAACAACGACGACAATATATTCGTTAAGCGTAACATCCATAGCAGGGGCTATAGCAACTTCAAAAGGGGTTTTATTTTTAACTTCAAGCACTTTAACTACCTGGCTAGATGATGGGAAGTATTCTAGGGCACCTCCGAAAATTGATTTATAGCGCGCTGGCTGTGTTTACCCTAAAGGGCACCGAGGAAAACCAAACTCAAAATGCTCATTTACCGCAGTAAACTGCGCTTTTTCGTTTGATTTTGCCTCGCCTAAGAGCGCCTACTTTTGGTGCCATCATCACTCTAAATCAATTTTCGGAGGCACCCTCTATTAATTTATTGAGACTGATCCACCCTTAATTCGGTTTACCCCGGATGATCGACTTGATAAAAATTTACCCTTTATAAGCACTTTCCCCTCTTTGGTTAGCGTAATGCTTGATTCGCCACATTTGAGTACAATCTGCTTTTCTGCAGATAAAACTAATTTTTCGTTATCTGATTTTTCGTTATCTAACGTTGCACTTTTTGTTATTCCCACATCATCAGGGGATGGATTCAAATTAATAGAATCGATAACACCCGTAATAATAGGTGCTGAAACGTTCCCGCCGTCAAAAGTGACTAAAACCTCTTTGCCAATAGCGGCCTTATCAACATGCACTGTTGTCCGAGAGACCAGGATCATCTCATCGTCCAGTATTGGATTTTTTATCATAAAGCGCGAGAGCTCCGCATCAAAATAGAGCACCCGACTAATGGCACCGGTAATTTTTTGTTCGTGACGACTACTTTTGTGCTCGGTATTGCTTAGCGCAGCATCAAGTACAATATCGAGCTTTTCTGTCTCTTCCCACAGCTTATTAGTTTCGGTTGTTGTCTCTTTCATGGTTTAATTCTGCGCTATTTTGCTGCCTTTCATAATGATATCTTTTGACGCTTTAACATTAATTTTTCCAGAACCATCCAATTTAATGTCTTTGCCTTTGATTGTTATGGTGCCGTCTTTTTTCATGGTAATGCTGGCTTTACCCGTTTTCAGTGTAATTTGATCACCTGCTTGTATGGTCAGTTTTTTACCCACGTCCAACACGTCGTCTTTGCCAACTTGTGTTGTGCGTTTCTCTCCAACCGTTACTGCTTGATTTTTTGCAACATCCAGAGAGTTATCTTTACCAACAGTAATGCCTTGTGTGGCTCCAATACTGATTGTTTCGTTTTTACCCACATCAACAGTGCGATTTTCTCCAATATTGATTGTCTCATTTTTACCAACATCTTCTGTGCGATTGTCCACGATACTTATCGTTTCATTTTTACCAACAGATTCTGTTCGATTATTGCCAATCGATATTGTTTCATCTTTACTGACCGTTTCTGTCCGATTATTACCAATCGTAATCGTCTCGTCGTTGCCGATATCTTCGGTACGATCATGGCCAACACTGGTGGTTTCATCATTTTCAACAACATTATTCTGATCTTTCTCCGCATGGATATAGATCTCTTCACTACCTTTTTTATCTTCAAAACGAAGTTCATTAAAGTTCGAACTGCTTCCACCATCGGCAGAACGCGTTTTCCAACCACTTTGGGTTTTATTTGCCGGTAATTCGTAAGGAGGCATATTATCGGCATTATAGACACAGCCAGTTACCAACGGACGATCAGGATCACCTTCTAAAAAGCTCACCACCACTTCGTGGCCTATGCGAGGTAAAAATATAGCGCCCCACTGTTTACCAGCCCACTGTTGAGAAACACGTAACCAACAAGAGCTGTTTTCATCTTTTTTACCAACACGATCCCAATGGAACTGAACTTTAATACGACCGTATTCATCGGTATAAATTTCTTCTCCACCTGGGCCAACAACTACGGCAGTTTGTGGACCCTGTACATAAGGTTTACGAGTTATTTGTTGAGGGCGGTATGGAACAGAGGCAGGAATGCATTGAAAATTGTTACTATATTCTCTACCACCACCTTCTCTCAACTCGTAACTGGCATCGCGTGCAAAATGAGATATTGACGTTATTACATATTCTTTACCTTGTTCACCTGATATCTCGTGAGTTGCCAAGGTAAATTTTCCACCAGCTTTAAATGAACGATAGGTGCCAGATGAAGAGACAATATCGTGTGTGGCCTCTTCCTCTTCAATGCGAATTTTTGTTAACGCATCACCATCACCTCGGTTCTCATAAAGCCCAGGGTAATCATACTGCTCATAATTGCTTATATCAGGCAGATCTACAACACTATCAATCGTTGTACTAATATCAGTACTCGGTGTGGTAAAATTATAGTCTGTTTGTGCCCATTTGCCGGGAATCATATTATATTCATGAGACCATTCCGTTAACTGGTCTCCCGATCTTCCACCATCATAAAAATGTGCTTCGCTCTCATCACAACCGACGTATGCATTGGCTGCATCGGCAATATGCATGGTATGTTTTCCCGACTCATGGCTAAAAAAGTAGAAGATACCCTCTTCTTCTAAAAGCCGGCTAACAAATTGAAAATCCGATTCGCGGTATTGAACCGTATATTCTCGTGTTTTAAATGTACGCTGAGTATTTATTTGAAAATCAGAAAAACCACGAGAACCAAACACCTCTTCGATAATTGCCTTTACATCCATGTTTTGAAAAATGCGACAATCATTGCTGAGTGTTAAGAGTTGAAACCAGGGTACCATCTCTGCGTGATAGATACGTTTACCACTAGGATTTACTGGACCACCAATAAATCGCATAATATGGCCGTTAAATACTCTCTCTGAACCATCTGAGAGAACGATAGAAACATCGACTTTTTTTCCTACAAGATCTTTGGCCTGAATTGCATGATCTGTTGATAACATTTCCAGGTGAAAACGAAAAGGTCGAGAAATAGATTCCTCACCACTAAATGTTGTTAGCAACAGTACATCTTCACCCAATGAGGTTTTTACTGAAACAAACTTTCCTTTTTGTGTAATACCGACCATAGTTTTCTCTTTTTTCGTTGTCTCTGTTTCTAATGAATTTGCTTTATTAGTACGTTATTTTTTTAACCGGTAAAGTTTTGCTTCTATGTAAACACCTCTCTCTTTGCGCAACTCAACTTCTTCATCGTAGATAATTGAAAAATTATTTTGAGCAGCCAATTTTTGAATATATTCATCGCTGTGTTGATAGCGACCGTAATTGCGCAACATAAAATCTTTTGAGTGGCCAACTTCGGTAGTAAAAACAAATTCACCTTTATCATAAAGTACGTCATACGTACGCGCAAAAATCTCGCCCAAATCACCTTGATAAATTAATACGTCTGCCGCTGTCACCACGTCGTATTCTTGCTTGATAGGTTTCATCGCAACTGCACAATCTTCTACAAATAAATGATCATAAACATTTCGTTGTTTTGCTATTTCAATCATTTTTTCCGAAAGATCAATGCCATGTATCGTGTCAGCAAACTCAAAAATAGCTTCGCCAACCAAACCTGTTCCGCAACCGATATCCAGCACACTTAGCAGGCGGGCTTCACTTTTATAAAGTTCAGCAACTTGGTCACGGATAAGCTCGTGCCCCGAATACTGCAGCGATTCAAGGAGCAGGTCATCAAATTTATCTGCAAATTTATCGAAATGAACACCAATAAGTGCTGAAGGCATTCGATCCGGTTGTAATGCTTCTCCAGTTTTTGCGAGTAGAAACTCCACGGCAGCGTTTTGCTTATCTTCACTTAAGCCTAGCTCTTTAACCTCTGCATAACGTAGTTTCTTTCTATACTGTTGTGCTTGTGCTGGGAAACCCATCGTTTGATATAAGTAGGCGATACCTTCTAAAGCAGATTTATTATTTGGTTCAGAAAATAGTAGTGTTTCGTAGGCAGCGATAGCAGCCTTTTTGTCTCCTTGGGGATTGATCAATTGAGACCAATGAAATGATGCCGGAGGGGAGCCAAAAGCAAATCCTGCATTAGCCATCGCTTGTCGACAAGCAACTTCGGCTTCTGAGTCGGTGTGGTTTAAGTTGTTTTCTTTCTCTAAAAACATTAGTGAGTCAGCTCTTTTTAAATCTGTTTATTTAACCTAGATATTTAAATAAGATTGTAGAAAACTTTGCATTGAACAGTTGTGAAGCAAATTACAGTTTAATCAATTGAACAGAAAAATGTAAGTTTGTTAAAGAAGCGAAATTTATTCAGTGAAATACTCTTCTCTGCTCTAATTTTCTCTACTTTGCACTACTGACTGTTTATCCGTTATCACTCAATCTCAGGTTTAGATTCGGTTGGCCAATCAGAAAATGGAAATGCTTTCTCTTCACTATTATAGGTGAGGTATTGAAATACCTGATAAACGTAAATACTGAGTTCGTTGCCTAGTTTGAGGAGTTTTTGATTTTTCTCTCCGGTGAACAATACCGTTAAAAATTGGAAGGCAACGACAACAAGGATGACAATTTCAGCCAATGAATAGAGCAAACCAAAAATTAGCATAAAAATCGCTCGTACCCATGTTTTTTCAACCGCTACATTTTTGCGCACTTCTTCACTCATTATTCTCTTTCCTTTTGCTAAAAACGTTGTAACTACTCAGCGTATTCATCTTTTGCCCCAGAATCGCCGTGATTTCGTACTCAATCGGTCACATATATCTATATGCTCCCTCATTCCGTGCGAACTA
>Ga0316204_10007569_pt1 | contig 15758 bp, 13 predicted proteins | sample 6monrhotite_MG_2_FD_205661 | JGI IMG/M metagenome (GOLD analysis project Ga0316204, IMG submission 205661) | Microbial mat bacterial communities from mineral coupon in-situ incubated in ocean water Damariscotta River, Maine, United States -... | ecosystem: Environmental > Aquatic > Marine >... | reverse complement strand
GATATTAATAATATCCAATTGCTTAAGGTAAATAAAAATAATATTCAAGACTATATAGTATTTCTTAACCAACAAAAATTAGCAGCTAAAAGTGTGACAAGAAAACTTTCATCTGTTAAACAGTTTTTTTTGTTTTTGTTAAAACAACAAAAAATTAAATCCAATCCTTTTAATTTTATAGTGTCACCAAAGACTAAAAATACAATTCCAAAGCCCTTATCTGAAAAAAACATAGAAGCATTATTGTCGTCTCCAAACGAAACCACTTCTCTAGGTTTTAGAGATAAAACCATGTTTGAATTGATGTATGCAACTGGCATAAGGGTGTCTGAAATAATAGAATTAAAATTAATGCAGTTGAATCTAAATCAAGGAACTATAAAAGTAATTGGAAAAGGGGGTAAAGAAAGATTGATTCCAGTTGGAGAATATGCAAATGATTATTTGTCTGATTATTTGAATTATCATAGGCATAAACTATTAAAAAATAAACACTCACAACAAATATTTTTAAGTAACAGGGGTGCAAGTATGACTCGTCAAGCATTTTGGTATTGTGTTAAAAAGTATTCGGCTATGTGTGGTATTTATCCTTTGCCTTCGCCTCATATGCTAAGGCACTCTTTTGCAACGCATTTACTAAATCATGGTGCTGATTTAAGGGTGCTTCAATTATTGTTAGGACATTCTAGTATTTCAACTACACAGATATACACTTTAGTTGCAAAAGAAAAATTAAAGTCTATTCATAAGAAGCATCATCCTAGAGGGTGATTTAATAATTTATTTACAATCATATGATTGTAAATTAAATTGTTTGGAACTAAAATCATTCCTTTCGTGTCAAACGCAACAACTAAATAAATTCGGATTAGCTTATGTATAAATATTTAATAACGCTGCTTATTGCAGTATCAATGGTCAATGCAAAAGAGCCTTCTAAAAAGATTATTGATGGCATCAAAAATCTTGCCCCAACAGCAAAAGTAGATTCAATGGATGATACGCCGATAAAAGGAGTCTCAGAAATTGTAATAAACACTGGAAGAGGTAGCGAAGTTTATTATGTTTCAAATGATGGAAAGTATTTGTTAAATGGTAATATGATTGATACGACTAGCCGTGAAGATTTAACAGATAATAAGAAATCCGGAATTCGTAAACAAGTCGTTGATAAATTTGGAAATGAATCAAGAATAGATTTTTTACCAGATGACATGAAATATCACCTTGTGGTATTTACCGATATAGATTGCGGATACTGTAGAAAATTACATGATCAAATGGATGGATACAATAAATTAGGCATAGGAATTTCTTATCTATTTTACCCAAGATCAGGTGTTAATACGCCATCCTTTGATAAGGCAGTGACGGTGTGGTGTTCTGATGACAAGCAATCTGCAATGACTAACGCAAAAGCAGGGATAAATTTAGAACAAAAAACATGTAATAATCCAATAAAAGAGCAATACCTTGCAGGTCAAGCTGCGGGTGTGACAGGTACTCCGGCTATGGTTTTGGATAATGGTAAGTTACTACCTGGTTATTTGCCTCCAGAAGCCTTGTTACAACGATTAGTAGCTTTAAAAGCAAAATAAAAGATTTTTAAATGAATGACAAAAGCCGGCAGTTGCCGGTTTTTTCATTTCTAAGTGTAAGTAAAAGATATTGATAGTGTAAAAAAACACTAAAAATGCTATTATTCACATTCTCAAACCATACAAATAAATTTAGATATAATGTTCAATAAAATCATAATTTTACAAGGTGAATCAGCATTAAGTTCATTTCGTTTAAATCAATTAAACAATCAATTGAAAATGTTTAACTATGAAATTATAGACATTAAACAGACTTATTTGGTTAATTTAAAAGATCATGTTGAGGTTGACCTGACTCAACTAGAAAAACTTCTAAAGGCAAAAGTTATAACCAGTGAATCAGTTGATAATTGTGTATATGTTGCTCCTCGAATTGGTACTATTTCGCCCTGGTCAAGCAAAGCAACTGACATATTAATTAATTGTGGATTCCAGGCGGTTCATAGAATTGAACATTCAAGTTGTATTCAATTTAAAAGTCCTGTTGATATTAATAATATTATTCAAACTCATCTCTACGATAGAATGATGGAATCAGTATATCAAAATACAACATTATTAAAAAAACTTTTCATAGAAAATGATCCACAGCCTGCATCTGAATTATCAATAATCAGTGATCCAGAATGTTTGGACCAGATTGATAAAACATTAGGGTTGGCATTATCTAAATTAGAAAAGCAATATTTGATAGATAATTATCATGCGATAGATAAAGAGCCAACTGAGACAGAATTAATGATGTTTGCTCAAGCTAATTCTGAACATTGCCGGCATAAAATATTTAATGCTGAATGGAAAATTGATGGAGAACAACAGCGGAAGTCGTTGTTTTCAATGATAAGAAATACTGAAGCCAATACTCCATTGCCTGCAATTTCAGCTTACAAAGACAATTCTGCTGTTTTTGCTGGAGGTGACTCAATCAGATGGATATTAGATGATAATAATCAATATTTTGAATCCGCAAATGTAGCAGATATATTAATTAAAGTTGAAACACATAATCATCCAACCGCTATCTCTCCGTATCCAGGCGCTGCTACTGGATCAGGTGGTGAAATCCGTGATGAAGCAGCAACAGGTCAAGGCAGTCGTCCAAAAGCAGGGTTGACAGGGTTTTCAGTTAGTCATCTAAATATTCCTAATCATATACAAAGTTGGGAGTTTGATGGAATTGGTAAGCCTGAAAGAATTTCATCAGCATTAGATATTATGCTAGAGGCCCCATTAGGTGGAGCTGCGTTTAATAATGAATTTGGACGTCCAAATATTTGTGGATATTTTAGAAGTTTAGAAATAAACACTGAAGATTTTGGTTGGCGAGGTTATCACAAACCCATTATGTTGGCAGGTGGACTTGGCACCATTAATCATGAATTGGCGATAAAAAAAGATACTCAAGTAGATGATTTTTTAGTGGTTCTTGGTGGTCCAGCAATGTTAATAGGTTTGGGTGGGGGAGCAGCATCTTCAATGACTAGTGGCAGCAGTTGTGAGGATTTAGACTTTGCTTCTGTTCAACGAGGAAATCCTGAAATGGAAAGACGTTGCCAAGAAGTTATAGATAGATGTTGGACTCAATCGGCCGATAGTCCAATAAGATCAATTCATGATGTAGGTGCTGGAGGATTATCAAATGCTATGCCTGAATTATTAGATGATGCAGGTTTGGGTGGAGAATTAGAGTTAAGAAATTTAAAGATTGATACAACATCTATGACCCCTATGGAAATTTGGTGTAATGAATCTCAAGAACGTTATGTGTTATCAATAAAGCCTGAAAAATATGAAGAATTTAAAGAAATATGCCAACGTGAAAGATGTCCTTATGCTTTATTAGGACAAGCCAAAAAAGAACAACATTTGACAGTTACAGATAGTTATTTTAATAATAAACCTGTAGATATTCCTATGAGTTTATTGTTGGGAAGTACGCCTAAAACTTATAAAGACATCATCAAAAGAATGCCAAAATTAAAGGCCTTCAATATAGTCAATATTGATATTAAAGAGGCTGTTAAAAAAATATTAAACTTTCCAACTGTGGCAAGTAAAAAGTATTTAATAACCATAGCTGATAGAACGGTATCTGGTTTAGTTCATAGAGATCAAATGGTTGGCCCTTGGCAAGTACCTGTGGCTGATTGTGGTGTAACTATACGAGATTACTCTTCTAATAGTGGTGAAGCGATGTCTATTGGTGAAAAAGCACCATTGGCCTTAATTAATGGAGCGGCTTCAGCAAGAATGGCTGTTTGTGAAGCCTTAACAAATATTGCTCCTAATAATATTGGATCATTGTCCCATATTAAATTGTCGGCCAATTGGATGGCAGCATCTGGCAAAGGTCGAGAGGATGAAACATTATTTGAAGCGGTTAAAGCCATTGGTGAAGAGCTTTGTCCATCTTTGGGAATAGGAATTCCTGTTGGAAAAGATTCCTTGTCAATGAACACTCAGTGGGATGATGGTGAGGCTAAACAAGTCACTTCGCCTGTATCATTATTGATTTCTGCCTTTGCTAATGTTGAAAATATTAATAAAAGTATCACTCCTTATTTTGATAATAGTTCTGAACATGTTTTTTATTATATAGATTTAGCCTCTGGTAATAAAAGATTAGGAGCTTCCTCATTGGCTCAGGTTTATTCAGAATTAGGTAATGAGGTACCAGATGTTGATGATTTAAATATAATAAAGAAATTTTGGGAATTGATACAAAAGTCAATATCTGAAGAATTAATTGCAGCCTACCATGATATATCAGATGGCGGTTTGTTTGTTTCTTTGTTAGAGATGTGTATAGCCAGCCAAGTGGGTGTTAAAGTAGATCTTGATTTTAGTGATGCAAACACTTTATCTGTGATGTTCAGTGAAGAGCTAGGTGCTATTGTGGCTATTGAAAATACAAATTGTGTTGATTTTATAGAATTATGTAACCACTTTGGATTGTCAAATTGTATTCATCGTTTAGGGGCTTCTAGTAGAGATAAAATAATTTCTATTAACCAAAAAGAACAAGTTGTATTTAATGATAGCTTGGCTAATTTACAAAAACAATGGTCACAAACAAGTCATTGGATGGCATCATTAAGGGATAATCCTGATACTTGTGATGAAGAATTTGCATTAATCACAAAAAGGGATAAAGGTTTATCGCCTAAAGTGGAATTTATTTTTGATGAATCCATTATTGCTCCCTATATAAACACTCAAAAACCGAGGGTAGCAATATTACGTGAGCAAGGTGTTAATGGTCAAAAAGAAATGGCTATGGCCTTTTATAAGGCTGGTTTTGAAACTTTTGATGTTCACATGCAGGATATATTAGAAGGCAAAATAAATTTAATGGAGTTTCAAGGAATGGCAGCTTGTGGTGGTTTTTCCTATGGAGATGTTCTTGGGGCTGGACAAGGTTGGGCCAATAGTATTCTATTTCATGCTGAGATCAAGCAACAATTTGCAGATTATTTTTCTGATGAAAACAAGTTTACCTTAGGAGTTTGTAATGGATGTCAGATGATATCTTCATTAAAAGAATTGATACCAGGTACTGGAAATTGGCCTGTATTTTTGAAAAATAGAAGTGAGCAATTTGAAGCAAGATTTTCATCCTTAAAAATTGAAGACTCCAGATCAATATTTTTTAATGATATGCAAGGTGCAGAAATTCCAGTTGCAATTGCTCACGGAGAGGGACGCGCTGTTTTTCATGGCAAATCTACATCTAGTGTTGTGGCAACATATGTAGATAACAATGGATTAAGTACTCAAGAATATCCATTTAACCCCAATGGATCAGAACAAGCTGCAGCAGCAGTTTCAAATGAAAAGGGCAATGTAATGATAATGATGCCACATCCAGAAAGGGTGTTTAAGGCTAACCAAATGTCATGGCATCCAAAACAATGGCAGCAGAATTCTCCATGGATGCGCATGTTCTATAACGCTAGAAGGTTTATAAAATGAATGAAAATAAAATGACAGATGAGGAATCAAAAACCATTATTAAGGACTTGTTAGTTAGTTCGGTATTGTTTTTGCCGTTGTGCTTTTTTATTTGGTTTTATGCATCTAGTTTGCTGGTTATTCCCGTAAGGTATTTATTGCAGTTTGTTTTATCTGTATGGCAGTCAGATTTATTTAATGCAGTCACACAAAATCAATATCTATTGAATATAGAAACATTAATTTTTCCAAGTATGGAATTTGCTGGTCAGGATGGTAGATTAGCAGTATTGGATGTTAAGGTTAATCCAATGTTATATGGTTATGGATTAGCCGTTATAACAGGTCTGGTTGTTTCGGTCCCAAATCTTAGTAAGTTAACCAGAATTCTACAAATATTTTTTGGTTATATTCTCATTATCTTCATTCAAACTTTTGGTTCTTTCTGGGAAATGTTAAAGCATTTGATTTTTGAATCTGGGCCTGATGCACAACAAGCGATTCTAGATACAGGTTTGGGTCCTAATATTATTGCCTTAATGTATCAACTGTCCTATTTGATTGTACCTGCTGTTTTACCAGTGGCATATTGGATTATTGTGAATAATAAATTTATAGGTGAAATAACAGGATTGAATGTTCAATCACAGAGAAACTTTGAAGATAAAGAAGTGTCTGACAAACTACAATAACAAGTATAAATTATGACTGAAGCCCAAACAAACGATGAAGTTGATATTCAATTACCCATACAAGAGTTAACTTTTGAAGAAACCTTGTGTCAATATATGATTGAGAAAGGTCGATTAAAAGAAGAAGACTTGATTCGTGGACAACGATTATTTGTAGAAACATTGGGTTCTTCTTTCGTTCCATTGTTAGTAAGACTCGGTTTAATTTCTGAAAGAGACGTTGCATCCTCATTAAGTGAATTGATGGAGTTAGAGATAGTTAAGGAAGTTGATTATCCAGAAACCGCTGCAATAGAAACAGATTTTCCGTTGAGGTTTATGCGTGAAAATTTATTTGTGCCGATTGCAGAGGACGATAAAAGCATAAAAGCAATTATGGTATATCCTAATGATGAATTTACAGTTAAATCCATTAAAATGGCTTCTCAAAAAGAATTGGAGGTGCAAATTGGATTGCCTTCAGAGGTGGAAAACGCCATAGAAAAATTATTTGGCGGTGGTCGTTCTGCCATGGGCCAAATAGTAGATAATCTTTCTGATAGTTCCAGTGGTGACGAAGAGGATGTTGATCACTTAAGGGATCTAGCCAGTGAGGCACCTGTTATCCGGTTGGTTAATATTATAATGCAAAGAGCGGTTGAAGCTCGGGCATCAGATATTCATGTAGAGCCTTTTGAAAATCGTTTAAAAGTTAGATACAGGGTTGATGGTGTGTTGCAAGAAGTGGAATCTCCTCCAGCACGTTCTACAGCAGCAGTCATTTCTCGAATAAAGATCATGGCAAAGCTTAATATTGCAGAAAGGCGCTTACCCCAAGATGGTAGAATTCAATTGCGAGTTCAAGGTAAAGAATTAGATTTACGTGTTTCAACTGTGCCAACATCCTATGGAGAGAGTGTGGTTATGCGCATATTAGATAGAGAGAGTATAGTCTTTGATTTTCATCAACTTGGTTTTACAGACAGAACCCTTGAGCCATTTAAAAAAGTTTTAGAGCTACCGCACGGTATCATGTTGGTAACTGGGCCAACTGGTTCAGGTAAGACAACTACGTTATATACTGCCCTGCAACAATTGAATACTGAGTCACGTAAAATCATTACTGTTGAAGATCCAGTTGAATACCAATTAACTGGCATCAATCAAATACAGGTAAAATCATCAATTGGTTTAGATTTTACTTCTGCATTAAGGGCCATTGTACGTCAAGATCCAGATGTCATCATGATTGGAGAAATGCGTGATCTAGAAACGGCAAAGATCGCCATTCAGTCAGCTTTAACAGGCCACTTGGTGTTGTCCACTATTCATACCAATGATGCAGCAGGTGGTATAACTAGAATGTTGGATATGGGTGTAGAGGATTATCTTCTTACATCTACAGTTAATGGAATATTGGCGCAAAGATTAGTAAGAAAGCTTGATCAATCTAGCATGCGAAAAGAACAACTTAAGAATGATGTCGTAAAAAGTATGGGTTTAGATAAATTAATTAAACTTGATAAATATTCTTTTTATAAGCCAGTGGCAAGTGAAAACAATTTAACAGGCTACAGTGGCAGAATGTCAATTTTAGAATTTTTAGAGATGTCAGATCCAATTAGACGACTTATCATGAATCATGCTACTGCGGGTGAAATTCAAGCTCAAGCCTGTAAAGAAGGCATGATAACAATCTATGAAGATGGTTTGTTGAAATGCCTAGAAGGCAGAACCAGTTATGAAGAAATACTGCGTGTTAGTCAAGATGGGTAGGGTTTAATATGGCTCAATTTGTTTATAAAGCTTTGACACCAGCTGGTGAACAACTAGATGGTCAAATGGATGCCACTTCACGGGCAGAGGTAATTGGAAAAATTCAAGCAGCGGGTAATATTCCTTTGACAGCCAAAGAACTAGGAACTGGATTTTCATTTGAAAACTTACTGGCCTCACGTAAAAATATTACCCAAAAACAAGTGGGTGAATTTACTGATCAACTTGCAACCTTATTAAGCTCTGGTATGCCTCTGGAGAGATCATTGAGTGTCATGATAGATCTGATTGATGATGATCGATTGCGTATTATGGTAGAGCAGGTGCGCGATAAAGTAAGAGGAGGAGGTACTTTATCGGATGCATTAGAAGAACAACATGTCTTCACAAACATGTACACCAATATGGTTAGAGCAGGAGAAATGGGAGGTACATTGGAAGTAACACTTTCTCGACTTGCTGACTATATGGCTAGGGCTAAAGAGTTAAAAGACAGTGTTGTTTCAGCCATGATATATCCAGTTATTTTATTTGTACTAGCTGGTGTGTCCATGTTTGTATTGTTGGGTAAAGTAGTCCCTTCTTTTAAACCCATGTTTGAAGATGCGGGTGTGGAATTGCCAGCTATCACACAGTTTGTTTTAGCCATTGCAGAGTTTGTTCAAAATTTTTGGTGGGCAATAATGTTGGTTTTTGTTGCCATATTTGTTTTGATTAAACAAAAGTTAAAAGAGCCTGATTTTAGATTGTCATGGGACACAAAAGTATTGGGTTTGCCCTTAGTGGGTAATCTGGTGACAAGAATTGATATAGCGCGATTTTCAAGAACCCTTGGCACGTTAGTTGATAGTGGTGTGCCTTTGTTATCGGGTTTGACTATTGCAAAAAAAGTAGTGACTAATACGCTCTTAAACAATGTTATTTCGGAAGCTTCGGAAAAAGTAAAGCACGGAGAACCTTTGGCCCATGGCCTTGAGGAGTCTGAAGAGTTCCCGCGATTGGCACAGCAACTCATCAGTGTAGGCGAAGAAACAGGCAAGCTTAATGAGATGTTATTAAAAACGGCTGATACCTATGATATAGAAGTAAAAACGGCGATTGATCGCATGATATCCATGTTGGTTCCAGTCGTGGTATTGGTATTGGCAGCCTTAATATTCTTTATAATATTTGCAATTATGATGGCAATGTTAGAAATGAATGATTTAGTAGTATAGAGATAAATTATGAGAATGAAAAAAATGAAAAAGCAAAAAATCGGAAAAACACAATTAGGCTTTAGTTTAATTGAAATTTTAGTGGTTATGGTGATGATGGCGACGCTTATTGGCCTAGTTGCAAATAGCGTAGGTAATAATCGAATTAAGGGAAAAATTCAAGAAACCAAAATTAGAATAGGACAATTAAAAATTAAAATTGAAGAATTCAATTTGGATACAGGCTATTATCCGCGAAGTTTAGATGCGTTGGTGAATGATAATGGAGACTCTAATTGGATGGGTAAATACACTAAAGAGAAAAATTTAAAAGACCCATGGGGAGAATCATTTCAGTATTCAAGTCCAGGTCAAAATGATGAGGAATTTAGTATAACATCTTATGGCAATGATCGATCACCAGGTGGTACCAAATTTGATAAAGATATAAATAGTTGGGACCTATAAACACTTGATCTTTATGTATGATGGTTAAAAAATCTCAAGCTGGGTTTACTTTATTAGAAATCATTGTGGTGATGGTGATGATTGCGGTTATTCTTGGTTTTTTTTCATCAAGTATGATGGCCAGTTTAAAGAAAGCTGAGCTTCGAGCGGTGAGTAAAAATTTGGTCTCGGCGATTCGGTATACCAGAGGTCAGGCTGTTGTTAAGCATACCCAAAAGACCATTACTTTTAATGTTGAAAAAAAAACCTATAAAGCCCCAAGAAAAAAATTAGTCACTATACCAGAAGAAATAGAAATTTATATTTATACAGCAGAATCTGAAATTCCAGATGAGTCGACAGGTTCAATACGTTTTTTTTCAGATGGTAGTTCAACGGGTGGTTGGATTAAGCTAGTTCAAGGTGAAAAAATCTGGAAGATCAATGTTAATTGGCTAACAGGTGAAATTGCCATGGTTGAAGGAAATAGTACATAATGCAAAACAGTAAACAACAAGGCTTTACATTGTTAGAAATTCTGGTGGCATTTACTTTGCTGGCTTTGACGTTTGCTTCTGTAATGGAAATCATTTCTGGATCTGCAAAAAATACAGTTAAAGCTTCTCAAAATACAAAAATTGCCATGCTAGCTCAAAGCAAAATGGATGGTTTGGGACTTTTGGAGGTTTTGGAGGAAGGAAGTAGTCAGGGTGATTTTGATGAGACAACCAGTTGGTCATTAGAGATCGTCCCTTATGATGTGCCCTATGAAGGAGATATTGGTCAAGAAATAACTGCGGTAGAATTAATGCAAGTGACATTGGTGGTTTCAAGCGAAATTGGCCGCAAACAATATGAATATGAATTTAATACCCTAAGAGCCATTACACCCAATCAGAATCGAGATCGATAATGAGAAAAATTCATTATAGACAACAATCAGGTTTTACATTACTAGAGATTATAGTAGTAATGACAATGTTGTCATTGATTATGGTGATGATTTATGGAGGCATTCAGTCGAGTCGAAAGCTTTCAGAAAAAGGTTTGAAAAGAATAAATGCTAGTAATGAAATCAGAGTTGTTTCAGAATTGATTAGACGGCAAATATCTCGTATATTACCCATGGCATTTAAAGAAAATGATGGTGAATTTGTTATCTTTGAAGGCGACGATAATCACATCATGTATGTCTCACCAATGCCGGGATATTTAGGCAAGGGAGGGCCACATGTGCAATTAATTGAGATTGTTAATGCAAAAGGTGGTAAAATTCTGCAATTTTCTCACTGGTTACTTAATGATTCATTGGAAGAAGACTCATTTGAGGATTCTGATCAAGAGCCTGTGGTGCTGTTAGAAAACATACGTGGTGCGGAATTTAGTTTTATAAAGCTAAATGAAGAAGGGGAGCCTGGTGAATGGGAGTCTCAATGGGAAGAATCTGAAAACACACCCTTAATGGTGCAATTAGAGGTAGACATGGGGGAGAATGCTTTAATGCAATGGCCCATCATGCAAGTCGCTTTGATGCTTGATGCGACAGCTACAAACAGAAGGGTTAGTCAGAATTTATTACAGAGAAATAATCGCGAAAGAGGTGAGATCAGATGAGTTTCGTTCTTTTGAGAAAAAAACAAGAGGGAGTTGCCTTAATATTAGTCTTGTGGGTCACAGTATTATTAACAGTGATTGCCGCGAGTTTTGCACTATCTGCACGAACTGAGGGCGTGCAAGCTAAAATGGTATTTGATACAACCAAGGCTAGATATTTGGCAGAAGCCGGATTACATAGGGCAGTTTATGAATTGCGTAACCCTGATCAAGAGTCACGTTGGGTTGCAGATGGAAGGTCTTATAAAATGGATTACTCAAATGCTGAAATTGAAATTAAAATTATTGATGAAACGGGTAAAATAGACATTAATTTGGCTAGTGATGAACTTTTGGTTGGCTTGTTTGCCTCATTAGGCATGAGTGATGATGATGCCATGATGTTAACTGAAAGAGTGATCGATTGGAGAGATGGCGATAACATTAAAGGCTTTAATGGAGCTGAAGATGATGATTATGAATCAGAAGGTTTTAAGTACGGCGCTAAAGATGCTTTATTTGATACGGTGCCAGAATTACAGCAAGTCATGGGTGTTTCCTATGAAATGTATAGAAAACTGGAACCAGCAATAACTGTCTATTCTGGAAGCAGGAATATCAACGCAGCTTATGCGCCCTTACAGGCATTATTAGCATTAAATGATGTTGAAAGAGAAGATGCTTTACAATACATAGAAGATAGAGAGGCGGTTGAGGGTTTAGGTGATGAAATTCCAGCCTTGCCAGGTGCACAAGTCTCCACGGCACGTGGTGGTGGCGTGGCCTTTAGTATAAAAACAAAAGCCACGCTTAGTAATGGACACTGGGCAGAACTTGATGCAACAATAAGGCTAGGAGGAACGGTCAATGGAAGGCCGTTTAGAATAGTCCGATGGCGTGATAACGAACACATGTAGAATAATAAATGAATGCAATAGAAAAACTACAATATGATATAAATGGATGGTATGAAACATCATCTATTGGACAATTTTTAAGTTGGTGGAAATCTGAGCTTAAATCGTTTGTGCCTGAGAAATATCAAGAGAAGTTATTTCCCAGTCCTATCAATGTATATTTAATTCAAGACAATGAAGAAGTGGTTGTTTGGTATAAAAAGGGATTGATCTTTGAAAAATATTCGAATCAAGAAAATCAGCAAGAAGATTGGTGGCACCAAGTTCAGCACATTGTCAATCAAGCAGATGGTGAAAAAGTATTGGTCAATTATTTATTACCCAAAAATGAAGCTTTGGTAAAAAAAATAGGTTTACCACAAGCAGCTAAAGACAATTTAGAAGAAGTGATAGGTTTTGAACTAGACAAGTATGTGCCTTTTAGTTCTGATCAAGTACAACTTGGTTACATCATTGATAGACATAACAAAGATGAAAGTAAAATTTTACTAGATTTAGCTGTCATTCCTAAGCAAAAAATTTCAGAAGTGTTAGATCTTTGCGATGAAAAGTCAATTTCTCTAGATGCCATTGATGTTAATCAAAAGGAAAATATATTTGCACCTGCATCATTAGGGGTTAATTTATTGCCAATAGATAAAAGGAAATCTAAAGATTATTTTAATTTAAAATTAAATACAGGATTGTTGATATTACTTATATTGCTAATTTATTTTGTGATGCATACATCGATTGCTGATAAGCAAAGCAAAATAGAAAGCTTGCAAGAAATTAATTCTCAGTTACAAAAACAAGCCAAAACTTCAAAGCTCTTGAAAAGAGAGTTAAAAAATGTGATTGTATCCAGTAAGTTTTTGCAAAATAAGAAGCGGCAATCTCCTGCACTATTAACTATTTTTACAGAAATAACATCTATATTGCCCACTCACACATATGTCACGCGATTAAAGATAGCTAATGATAAGTTAGAAATTACGGGTCAATCTGACAATGCGAATAGTTTGGTGCCCTTGTTAGATGATTCTAGTCATTGGTTTTTACCTCAGATTGTGGGTGCTGTTGCTAATGATGTGAGAACAAAAAAAGAAAGGTTTACCATAAAAGCAGATTTGAAAGAACCACAATTAGAGACAGAAGATGACAGCAATAGTTAAAAAATCAGAAATGAGTCGATGGTATGCTTTACTGACATTATTGTTTGTATTTGTCTTTATTTATTTTATATTTTTTCAAGGTTTCGTCTCTGACCATTCATTACTTAATGAAGAAATTGCAGACTTAGAGCAAAATAGAAAAGAATTTACAGAGCTCTCTGAGATGATTCCAGAATTACAAAAACGCATTAATAGAGTTAAAGAAACTGTTGGAGATAACACTAGTTTTTTATCTGCAGATACTTACAACCTAGGTACAGCAGAATTAACCCGAATATTAAAAGGTATTGTTGCAGAAAATACCGATGTGGATTCGGAATGTCAAACGGTCAACCATACGCCGAGTAAGGACAAAGAACCTGATCAATTTGAAAAGATTATTTTAAAAGTCAAGATGCGATGTCAATTTGACAAAATGATGAATGTGCTTATAGATGCTGAAAATTTTACCCCCCATTTATTTGTTGATAACTTGCATTTAGAACAAAGAACCATTAGAAGTCGAAGAAAAGCTAAGCCGACTAAGCCAATGTTGGAAGTGCGTTTTGATCTATATGCTTATATGAACAAACCAATAAAAGTGAAGAACAATGATAAAAAATAATTTGTTTGGGCAAATATTAATTGGCTTATTGGTTTTTTTCTTGTTATTAAGCAGTGTGCAGATGTTCGGTTGGGGTACTGGAATAGATAGTGTGGTCTTGGATGAAAATAATGCAGATGTTCTGCCTGTATTACCAAAAGCTACTCAAAATATTAATGCGGTAACTTTGGATGATAGAAAAAATATGGTAGAAACCATTAATGAACATCCTATGTTCAGCACCAGTAGAACTCCATTTATTGAAGAGATTGAACCCACAGATGCACCGCCTGAAGAGGGGCCTATTTCTGAGTTAAAAGCAGAATTAACTGGAGTGGTCATTACTCCACATCAAAGTTACGCTATGATCTTGGATACGATAACCAATCAAAAAGAGACTTATCAAGTCGGTATGCCATTACAAGGTGAGCAAGGTGGCTGGACTTTAAATTCAATACAGAGTAGAAAAGTTGTATTTGTATCAGATGATGATAAAACCGAAGAATTGGAATTAGTGGTATTTAGTGGCAGTATGTTAAATAACAAGCCAGTGACGGGTGGTAAAAGTAAACCACAATTGGGCAATTCACAGGCAAGTGGACAAGTAAAGCAACAAAGTAATAATGGAAATAATCAAGCTAGCAATAAAGAAAACAAAAAAAATGCAGATGATATTCGCAAAAAAATAGCAGAAAGGCGCGCAAAAATGCGAGCTGATGCAGCAAAAAAACAATAAACTTAAATTGTACTTAAAAATAAAGTATGAACCATAGGAGATAATTAGTGATTAAACAATTAATCATCATATTAATAACAATTGGCTTGATGTCATGTGCAACAACACCCATTGATCTTTCAGATGAGGCTGATGACTATAACTATTTAAAAGAGATAGAAGATAGCAAATATTCAGGTGCGGTTTTTGCGGGTGATAAGCCAAAAGCTGACGAGAAGAAGAAAGAACAGTTTGAGTTTTATCCAGGTACGGGTGAATTTATAGATGTGAAAGCAGCAAGCAAACTACCTAAGACGGCTTCAAGCAAAGGAGAATATTCATTAAATTTTGAAGGCAATGAGTTGGCTGCGGTAGTCAAGTTGATTTTAGGTGATATTTTAGGTGAGAATTATGTGATTGCACCAGGTATCTCTGGGCAAGTAAACTTTGCCACTGTAAAGCCCATAAGTAAAAAGCAAATTTTACCAATACTTGAAATGTTATTAAGTTGGAATAATGCAGCATTAGTAATGATAGAAGATCGTTATCATGTGATGCCAATAACACAAGCCATCAAAGGCAACTTGCTTCCTAGTTATGGTCATATGAATCAGCGCAATGGATATACTGTCATGGTTGTTCCTTTAAAATATATTGCACCTGCTGAAATGGAAAAAGTTTTGGCTCCATATACAAAAGAAGGTGCTATAGTTAAAGCTGATAATGCCAGAAACCTAATATTCTTATCAGGCACCAAAAGAGAGTTGTCCATGTATATGGATACAATCAATATCTTTGATGTGGATTGGCTTGAGGGCATGTCAACAGGTATCTTTACATTAAATAGAGTTGAGGCAGATACGATAGTGGGTGAGCTTGAAGCTATTTTTGGTGAAGGAGCTGATAATCCATTGGCTGGTATGTTTAGATTTATGCCTTTAGAAAGGTTAAATGCGATTATGGTCATTACACCTCAAGAGACATATTTACATAAGGCTAAAGAGTGGATATTACGTTTAGACAGAGCAGACTCAGAGGCTTCCAGTAATTTATATGTTTATGATGTAGAGAATATCAAAGCAGACGACTTGGCTGGTTATTTGAATGATGTGTTTGGCGGTGGCGGTGGTTCCAGTAGTTCTAAAAAAAGT
>Ga0316204_10007568_pt1 | contig 15759 bp, 17 predicted proteins | sample 6monrhotite_MG_2_FD_205661 | JGI IMG/M metagenome (GOLD analysis project Ga0316204, IMG submission 205661) | Microbial mat bacterial communities from mineral coupon in-situ incubated in ocean water Damariscotta River, Maine, United States -... | ecosystem: Environmental > Aquatic > Marine >... | reverse complement strand
TAGCGCAGCTTTTGGATTATTCGAAGGGTGTGAGTCGGTTCAGCAGAAATCAGATGCGGAAAACTTTTACTTCGGCATCTTGCTCGACTTCGAAAGAGGCGCAAGCGATATCAGAAGGGCTGACGAATTGGGAAACCGAAACGTATTCGATCGGGATCATTGTCGCCGCAGTTTCACAAGCATCAGGTGTCGAATAGCTCAATCCAAGAAACATCATGGAGAACCCTGCCACCCACTCAACGAGTGTTGCTAGAAATTGTATCATCGGGCCCTCGCTCCGAAAAAAGTATCTGTAATGCTATTAAGCTTGGTTTATGGGTTGAAACAGAGGGACAGTTCAATTCACAATCCCGTTTTATTACCGTGAACATTTGGCGGTATGGAGATGGCAGGGGGACATGCAATGACAATAGCGGCACCGAAACAGGATCGATTTACGTCGATTGACACGCTACGAGGCTTTGCAGTCCTCGGCATATTGATGATGAACGTGCAATTGTTCGCGATGCACGACCTCGCCTATCAATATCCGCCCGCGCACATGGATTTGACCGGCGATAACCTGTTGGTGCGCTTCATTCAGCACGTGTTTTTCGAAGTCAAATTCATGACGATTTTCTCGGCTCTGTTCGGAGCGGGTATGCTTTTGATGTTGGGAGATGGCGGGCCGGATCGGATCGCCTTGCACCGTCGTCGAATGCTTTGGTTGCTCATCATTGGCCTGATCCACGGATATGTTTTTTGGATGGGCGACATTCTCGCTTTTTATGCCATCGGCGGATTTTTGATTGTTTTTGCGCGCAATTGGGCAGTCGGGAAACTGGTGGTGATCGGTGGTCTATTGGTCGCGGCGACCGGATTGTTGACCACGGGGTTGTTTGCCAGCTTCAATTTGATTCCAGGCGAGCTCGATCCTACTGAAATTGGTATGGCACCCACCGCGGAAGACCTTCAGTCGCAGATCGCGCTATACCAGTCCGGCTTTGTAGAGCGAATGCCGTATAACGCGATGCACACGCTTTTCGGTCAAATCGGCGGATTGTTGATTTTTGGGGGCCGTATTTTCGGAAATATGTTGTTGGGCATGGCTTTGTTCCGCATTGGCTTTTTCACATTGAAGTGGTCAATGGCCCAGTATTTTCTTGCCGCTCTTGTTACGCTTGGGGTCGGGCTGCCAGCATCCTGGATCGGCGGAAGTATGGCGGTGAATTCCGAATATGCTCTGGAACAAACCTGGTTGTTTTTCTCCATAAATTATGGATCCAGCCTGATCGTCGCATTTGGTTACGCAGCTGTTGTAATGCTGTTGTCCAAAATCGGAGTTTTCAAGCTTGTTCTTTATCCCTTTACAGCCGCGGGGCGAATGGCATTCACGAACTATCTTAGCCAGACTTTGATCATGACCTACCTCTTTGTCGGACCACCGGGATTGGGCTGGTTTGGTACAATGGAGCGGGTTGAGCAGGCGCAGTTGGTGATCATGGTGTGGATCGGCCAGCTTATCTTTTCAGTCCTTTGGCTCAGCGTTTTCCGTTTTGGACCATTTGAATGGCTGTGGCGGTCGCTGACCTATGGCAAGCAACAGCCGATTTTCAAAACTCGGTCGAGCGAACCGACCACTCCAAGCGCAACTTGATCGCGCGAACTAATGACCGTCTTCGGGGGCGTCCGGTTGGTTTTCCGGTGCGGCGTCCTCGAATGCGGCGTGAGCACGAGCCGCGTCGTCAGCTGCTGAGAGATACGGATAGTCCTCAACCGCAACATCAAAACGCCGTGCGTTATACATTTGCGGCACCAGATAAATATCCGCCATCGTGACCGACTTGCCCCAAAGATAAGGGCCGGCACGACGATCCGCTTCCGCCATTTTTTCCAACGCCGCAAAGCCATCGGAAATCCAGCGCCGACACCATGCCGCCACACCGTCCGCATCCTGCCCATATTCTTGTCGGATGAATTTGAGAATGCGCAAATTCTGCACCGGATGAATGTCGCACCCGATCACGGCTGCATAGGCGCGAATTCTGGCTCGATCAGCAGCTGAACCAGGCAAAAGTGGAGGTTCAGTATGGGTCTCTTCCAGATATTCAAGAATGGCGGGCGATTGGATGAACTGGCTGCCATCGATATTGAGCACCGGAACAAAGCCTTGTGGATGGAGGGCTTTGTGTGCCGCTTCGCCCTGATCTCCGTCTTTGAGATTGACCGAGAGCTGATCGAAAGCAATGCCCTTCAAATTAAGAGCAATGCGAAGGCGATAAGCTGCGCTCGAGCGCCAGTATCCGTGAAGCAAGGTCATGATTTAAGCCTTTCGATCGGTCATGTTGAATGAGAGCGGAGGTAGACCATCAATCTCGGCATCAACCTTGTCGCCGGGCAGGAGAGGGCCAACACCCGAAGGCGTTCCGGTGAAGACAAGGTCGCCAGGCGCGAGAACAAAATATTTGCCGATCAGGGCGAGAAGTTCCGCCAGCTTGCGGTTCATTTGATCGAGATTGCCATCCTGCATACGCGTCCCATTGATGCTCAGCCGGATGGGACCGGTTGCCGGCGGCATTCCGGGGCGTAAAGCGCCCATCACGGCGCTATGATCGAAGGCTTTGCCGATCTCCCATGGACCCCCGCGCTTCTTGGCCGCGCTCTGCAGATCGCGGCGGGTGAGGTCAATGCCGACGCCGGCAGCCACAACGCCGCTTGTCCCGACTGCCACCACCATTTCCACTTCGTGATGCAGATCTGTGGTAACGGGCGGGTAGGGGACGTTCGGCCCAAGAATAATGGCGCTGGGCGGTTTCATGAAAATCACCGGTTCGACGCCGATATCGGTGCCGCCCATCTCTTTGATGTGCTCGGCATAATTTTGACCGATACAGAAGATGCGGTTTACCGGGAATTCGGCGCCCCCTTCGACAGGAACGCAAACGACAGGTGCAGGATCAAACAGATAGCTCATAGGGCAATCGCATACCGTCCCTGGAAGTTGGCGTCGAGCCGACAATTTAGTTGCAAATGTAACTAAATTCCGCCAAGAGAGGGCGAGTTTCAGAGGTGCGGGCGCACCGCCCCCTCACTATTTGCCGACATTAAAGGAGCATGGCCATGGCTGATCTATTTGAAAATCCGATGGGAACCGACGGGTTCGAATTTGTTGAGTACACCGGTCCGAATACCGACGCGCTGGAAACATTGTTCCGTTTGTTGGGATTTGCGGCCGTCTCCAAACACAAAACTAAAAATATCACACGCTTCAAACAAGGCGATATCAATTTCCTTTTGAACCGTGAGACGACCGGTCAGGCCGCTGAGTTCACCAAAGTTCACGGCCAGTCTGCAAACGCGATGGCATTTCGGGTCAAGGACGCCAAGTTTGTTTTTGAAGAAGCGCTGAAGCGCGGCGCCGAAGCGTTTGGCGACGGCACCTGGACGAACAGTGATGAAGTGCCAGCCATCAAGGGCATTGGCGGTTCGGTCCTCTATCTCGTCGACCAATACGGCGATAAGGGCAGCATCTATGGTGATTTCGAACCAACCGGTGAAGTTGACAATGGTGGCGTTGGCCTCGAAGTGCTTGATCATTTGACCCACAATGTGGATCAAGGACAGATGGAGGTCTGGGCAAACTTCTATGAGAAGATTTTCAACTTCCGTGAAATTCGCTATTTTGACATCAAAGGCAAGAAAACCGGTCTGGTTTCAAAAGCGATGACCGGCCCATGTGGCAAGCTGCGTATCCCGTTGAATGAAAGCCAGGACGATGTTTCGCAAATCGCCGAATTCTTGAAAGAGTATAACGGCGAAGGAATTCAGCATATCGCTCTGACCACGCAGAATATCTACAAAACGGTCGATACACTGCGCGATGCAGGCGTCATCTTCCAGGACACGCCAGACACCTATTTCGAGCTGATCGATACGCGTTTACCTGGCCATGGTGAACCTGTCGCCGAGCTGGCCAAACGGCGCATCCTCGTCGATGGCGATCTGGAAAATGACAAAGGGTTGCTTCTGCAAATTTTCACTCAAACCGTGATCGGCCCTGTCTTCTTCGAGATCATCCAGCGCAAGGGCAATGACGGTTTCGGCGAAGGTAATTTCCAGGCACTGTTCGAATCAATCGAGCTGGACCAGGAACGCCGCGGCGTTCTGGCTTAGGCTGGTCCATGCCAAAGGACGTCACACTCCGGCTGGAGGCGTATCTGCCTTATCGCCTGTCTGTGGCGTCCAATCGCGCCAGCCGCTGGGTGGCGCGCTCTTATGAGGCCAAATTCGGTTTGTCGATCTGGCAATGGCGGGTGATCGCGGTTCTGGGCGGGACAGATCGCCTGACGGCTCAGGACCTCACCACGTCCACCGCAATGGATAAGGTCAATGTCTCGCGCGCTGTTCGCGCCCTTATTGAACGCGGGCTTGTCGCGCGCAAGAAACATCAAAGCGATGGACGCTCGGCCCTGCTGGAACTCACCCCCGCTGGCCGCAGCGTGTATGACGAAGTGGCCCCCATCGCCTTGCGCCATGAAGCCGATTTGCTAGACGGATTTTCTGAAGTCGAAATTGGCCAGCTAACGGATTTACTGATGCGTTTGGAAAGTCGTGCCAATAACCTCGCCGAGGATTAACCCGGCAAAATAAACAGCGTCAGCCAGTGCGCGCGAATGGCCGGCTGCTCCTGACCTTCCACTTCCAGCGTGACATCCCAATGGCTCAGCCATTGGCCTGGTTTGCGCTCTTCAACCTTCCCCAGTTTGAAAATCGCCCGAATGCGTTTGCCGACTGGCGTGGGCGCGGAAAAGCGTACTTTTTCAAATCCATAATTAAGCGGAATGGCGCCCGGCGGCATGGGCGGCAAGCAGGTTTCACCCAGATGCGAGAGCATGGAGAGGGTGAAATAGCCGTGCGCAATCGTGCCACCAAACGGCGTCTCTGCCTTGGTGCGTTCCACATCGACATGGATGAAATTATGGTCGACCGTCAGATCGGCGAACTGGTTGACCCGGTCCTGATTCATTTCAAACCAGTTGGATGTGAAGGTCTGTCCGCATAGATCAAGGTAATCCTGAACACTCATTTTTCTATCCTATACGTGGCGCAACCAGCCGCGCGTATCTTTTGTCTTGCCAGAAAACAGCCCGAAGAAAGCGTCCTGGACGTTACGTGTAATGGGAAAGTCACCAGAGCCAACATCAAATCCATCGACGTTTTTAACCGGCGTCACCTCAACGGCGGTGCCGGTGAAGAATATCTCATCGGCCGTGTAGAGTGCTTCGCGCGGCATTGTTTGCTCCACGACCGCATGGCCCATATCAGCTAGGAGTTTAATGACGGTGTCTCGCGTGATGCCTTTCAGGATCGAAGCTGCGCCCGGCGGCGTGCGGATGACGCCATCCTCGATTAAGAAGAGGTTCTCGCCCGAGCCTTCCGAAAGCAAACCGTCTGTTCCCAATCCGATGCCTTCTGCGACGCCGCGGTCCTTGGCCTCATATCCAATCAGGATGGAGGAGAGATAATTACCGCCCGCCTTCATGCCCGGCGGAATAGTGTTGGGGGCCAGCCGGTTCCAGCTGGACACGGCGACATCGACGCCATTTTTCAAGGCGTCGTCGCCCAGGTAAGTTCCCCAGGGAAAGGCGGCGATCATTGTGTTGATGATATTATCCCGCGCCGTGACTCCGACAGAACCCGCGCCGCGAAACACCAGCGGGCGAATATATCCAGCTGTCAGTTTGTTTTCGCGAACCGCGGCACAACACGCCTCGCAAAGCGTTTCAAAGTCATAAGGAATGTCCAGCCGATACATGCGTGCCGAGCGGAAAAGACGTTTGATATGATCTTCCAGCCGGAAAATCGCCGGGCCGTCCGGCGTGTCATAAACCCGGATGCCTTCAAAGACAGACGAGCCATAGTGCAGCGCATGGCTCATCACATGAACCGTGCAGTCTTCCCACCGGCGCATCTCGCCATCCATCCAGATAAAATCAGCTTTCTTCAACGCATATCCTCCAGATGAAAATGACTCATCCAGAGGGATACGACAAAAAGCTGGAAAGGGGGAGGGGCGTTAGCCTTTCGCAGCTTCGATTGACTTGATGATCAGTTCGCGGGCTTTGTCTGCGCCTTCCCAGCCTTGCACCTTCACCCATTTATTGGGTTCCAGATCCTTGTAGTGCTGGAAGAAGTGGGTAATCCGCGCGAGTTGTGCCGGCAAAATGTCCGAAAAGTCATTCACGTCATCATAATACGGCGTCAGCTTGTGATGCGGAGCGGCGAGGATTTTTTCGTCCAGCCCGCTTTCATCTTCCATCAGGAGCACACCAATCGGGCGCGCGCGCACCACACAGCCGGGCATCAAAGTGGTTGAGCCCAGGCACAAGACATCAATCGGGTCGCCATCATCCGAGAGCGTGTGCGGGATGAAGCCGTAATTGCACGGATAACGCATCGGCGTGTGCAAGAAGCGGTCGACGAAGACAGCGCCGGAAGCTTTGTCCATTTCGTATTTGATGGGGTCGCCACCGAGTGGGACTTCGACAATCATGTTGAAGTCGTTTGGCGGATTTTCGCCGATGGAGATGGCATCAATATTCATGGGATCAGTCCTGCATTCGGGCGAGGCGGGGCATAGCGCCGGAGGTCCATCAGGGCAAGCTTTCAAATTCACGCAGCAAGATCCGGTCGCCGAATTCTGAATCGTCGCCATTGGCATCATTGACCGCCAGCCAGAAACGCGCGGGTGCGTTGGCTTCACCTGCAACCCAGACAAATTGCCACTCGCCGGTCGCGCCGGTCGAGCGAATGGAGGCGCCGTTCGTTTCGGTCTCTGCCGTGAGGGCGGCAAATCTGCCAGAACTGGCGACCAACTGAAATCCATTGGCGCGACGCGCGTCTGACAGGCGGACTGTCAGAACGTATCGCCCACCGGATTCAAACCGATCGGGCAGCCCATCCAGCGACAAGCGCGGAGATGCTGTTTCCACCTCATTGTCCCAATGGCAGGTCTGACAGCTTTCGGTTTGCGGCATTCCGGCATGCCCCCAGGGAGCACCATCTGGATAACCGTTCACCGCGAATATGAGCGCGAGCCAGATCACTCCGGGGGAATGACCAATGCGCGACCAATCGTATTGGTATCCGCGCCAAACCAGACTTCGCCAGTGGGCTCGTAAAACTGCATGTGGCGGATGGATCCCCCGCCCGACGGTACCGAAGTTTGGGAGAAAAAGCTTTCAGTCGTCGGATCAAACCCGACAAAATTATTGACCTCCGGTCCGGTTTCGACAAACCAGATACGGTTTTGCGCATCCACAGCCATGGCATAGGGGCGGCTGTTTTCGGCGTTCGGCGCGCGCCATTCCTGAACGCCATTGGTCGCCGGATCAAAAGCGCCGACATACCCTTCCGCATAATCGACATACCAGATGAAGCCATTATCGGTGATGCCAACACGACGCGGACGCGCCGCCTCGCGTGGCAGTGTGACTTCAAAAAGTTGAAGTGTATCCGGGTTAACTGCCGCGATCTTGTTGGTGCCGAGTAATACGACCCAGACCGTGCCATTGGCGTCGATCTCGATGCCATAAGGCCGCGCGTTGTCGGTCGGCACTTCGATCACATCGATTTCATATGTCGAGACATTCAAGCGACCTATCCGGTTCGCGCCCTGCGCGGTAAACCACAGATATTGCCCACCCTGATCCATGATCAAAGTGTGCGGATCACGCGGAATGCCATCGGGCATATCGATGCGCATGAACTGGTTGGTATCCGGATCGTATCGCCCGATATAGGCGTCAAGATTGCCAGAAATCCAGATATTACCGTCTTGACCAACAATCTGATTGTGCGGACCAGTGCCTGCGGGCAGGTCTAGCCGGCCTATCTCGCCCGTTTCAGGCTCCAGCCAGCCCAGATAATCGCCGCGTTGCCCAACAAACCAGACCCGAGAACCATCGGCCGTGAAAGGGTCACGCGGGCGGGTGTCCTCGTAGGGAATGGCCCATTCCTCGATCAAGACTTGCCCGTCAGACAGAATACCGGCGTTGGAGTGATCCTGAGAATGTGCAGGTTCCGCAGCAAACAAGACCGCAATTGTAAGATAGGCAATCCGCATTGATGTCTCCCCGTTCTTTTGCCAATTGAAGTTGGCGAATTCTGTAGCAAAATCAACCCAAAATCATTCGTGTCTGAACACGTCCACCTGAGTGCTATACCTGCTCACAATCATGAGTTAGCGTCTCGTCCAACAAATTAGCTCAGCTCGCGAGAAGAGATATGAAGTTCATTATTGCCAATCTTATTCTATTGTCATTTGCGGGCTTTGCGGCGGCTCAGGATGAACCCGCTAGTTATGCCGACGTGATCGCCGACCTAGATCATAGCGAAGGATTCATATCGCTCTATGTGGATTCCGGTGATGGCAGAATTCTGGCGCGGTTGAGCCATGACGACGCCGGTGATTATGGACGGATGATTTACACGTCCCGCCTGACGTCCGGTATGGGCTCCAACCCCATTGGGATTGATCGTGGACTGGGCGGGTCATCCGAAATCCTGCGTTTCTTCCGGGTCAATAATCGTATTTTTGCGGAGTTCGAAAACACCCGCTATCGCGCTGACGGCGTGGGAGCGGACGAGGCCAATGCCACACGCCAGTCTTTTGCCCGGTCCGTGGTGTGGAGCACCGAGATTGTGGCCGAGCAGGATGGCAATATCTTGATTGATCTTGCCGGTTTTCTCACCCGTGATCCGGTGGGCACAATCTCGATTCTTTCTAACAGCGAGCAGGGTGATTATTCCATCGACGCGGATCGTTCGGCGCCGCTGACCGATAGTGCCTTGGCTTTCCCCGAGAATGTCGAGATCGATGCCCTGATCACGCTTGCCGGTTCATCGCCAGGGTCGGAGGTGCGTGCGGTCACGCCGTCACCGCAATCCATCACGCTCACGGTTCACCATTCTTTTGTGGCGTTGCCGGACGATGGTTATCAGGTTCGTATTGCAGACGAACGCTCTGCTGCGATCAATATGGAAATCTACGATATGGCCGCCCCACTGGACGGTTCCGTCCGCCGCCAGCTGGCTGTGCGTCATCGCTTGCAGCGCGTTGATCCTGCCGCTTCAACCGGACCGGTGGTAGAGCCCATCGTGTATTATGTAGACCGCGGTACGCCAGACGTGATCCGTGATGCCCTGATCGAAGGTGGAAACTGGTGGGCTGAGGCTTTTGAAGCCGCCGGATTTGAAGATGCTTACCGCGTGGAGGTCTTGCCCGAAGGCGTTCATCCGCTGGATGTGCGTTACAATGTTATCCAATGGGTTCATCGCCAGACCCGTGGTTGGTCTTATGGTGGGTCAGTCGTGGATCCGCGTACCGGCGAAATCATCAAGGGGCATGTCCTGCTCGGTAGTCAGCGGGTGCGTCAGGATCGCATGATTTTTGAAGGCCTGTTAGGTCGGGCCGCAACGGGCACCGGAGTTGATAATGATCCACTGGAATTGGCTCTGGATAGAGTGCGCCAGCTTTCGGCGCACGAAATCGGCCATACCATCGGTCTGATGCATAATTTCGCCGCCAGCGTGAATGATCGGGCATCGGTGATGGATTACCCCGCACCTCTGGTGACGGTGGCATCCGATGGATCCTTGGACACCTCTTCTGCCTACGATGTTGGCATTGGCGAGTGGGACATGGCTTCGGTGGGCTGGCTCTATTCGCAATATCAGGATGAAGCCGCCGAAACGGCAGGTTTGCATCAAATTCTTGAAAATGCGCGACTGGACGGATTGCTCTACATCTCGGATCGCCACGCGCGCGGTAATAATTCCGGGCACCCAATGGCGAACCTTTGGGACAATGGAGAAAACGCGACCGATGCATTGATCGAGACATTGGCCGTTCGAGCACAAGCGCTGCCAGAATTCGGTACCCGCGTCATGGAAGAAAGTATCGCCCTGGCGGGTATCCGCGATGCCTTTCCACCCGTTTACCTATATCACCGCTATCAAGTAGAGGCAGCGGCTTCAGCGTTGGGCGGCGTTGTTTTCGCCTATGAAAACAATCACGCCGGTGTCAGTGGCGTGGTGCCGTATGACGCCGTTGAACAGCGCCGGGCTCTGGTTGCGCTGGTCGAGACACTGGATCCAGATATTCTGGATATCGCGGACGAAACCCTCGCATTGCTCGCGCCGTCTCCCTACACAGATTATGATCCGATTGCTCAGCGCGAACAATTTGAAAGCGATCAATATCCGGCATTCAGCCGCACGAATGCGGCAGCTGCCGCGGCGCGTATCACCCTCGCTGCTGTGCTTTCACCGGCACGATTGGCGCGTATGGCGGATCAGAGCGCCCGGGATGAAGAGCAACTCTCGCCAGCGGAGGTGTTCGATGCGCTGGATAGAGCGCTTATCAATGCGCCGCGCGGCGAATCAGAACGCCTCACCGCGATCCGCGAAGCCATTCAGACAGAATATATACTCCAGCTCTTGCGCCTTGCAGCATCGGACACGCCGACAGCAGCCAGCCCGGCGCGGGCGCATCTTGAGGGTTATGCGGGGCAGTGGAATCGCAATCCGCGCAACGCTCATCGCTTCTGGCTGGCCCGCCAGATCGAGGCCGGGCTTTCACGCATCGATGCCGGCGAAGATCTGGACGTCGCCGACACCGACATCCCACCTGGCAGCCCCATTGGTGCAGATAGTTGTTGGCATTGCGACAGCGGTGCATTGTTGAGATTAGGAAAGTAGAAGGGAGAAATGCAACCCCATTTCGAGCCACGCTCAAGATGGCAGAGACAACGAGGAAGTCTTACACTGTCCGCCATCGCAAAGGCTGCAGAGTGACAGCCTTCGCTCGAATTAAAGGCCGCCGTCCCGAAACTCGCGATGTTTTTGCGATAAATGTTACCCGCCGACGCCCCAGCCTTGAGCACGTTTCATGTGAGTACCGGCGTCACCGCGAATTTTGATGAAATTCGCCGCGCCGGGCGCAGTGGAAATAGCCGGGAAATAGTGCGCCCACAAGGATTCGAACCTTGGACATTCTGATTAAGAGTCAGACGCTCTGCCAACTGAGCTATAGGCGCACATAATGCCTTTTTTCGGCGGGAATATTCCGCCAGAAGGCCGCGGAACATACGCCCGAACATGACAATAACAAGGCGATTTTCCCGGGCGGCAAGAAAATCATAACCGCTATGCATTAGGGGTGGAGTGTGTTTATCGCATACGAAGGACTTCCCGCATGATTTTCGACCGCGCTCATCTCAATCAATACACTGCCGGCGATACTGCTCTGGAGGCTGAACTCGTGGGTCTGCTCCGCGATCAGGCGGAGCGCTGCCTTGCGGCGATGGAGGCGGCCTGCGACCCAAATTCATGGATGGCGGCAGCTCATACCTTGAAAGGCGCATCACGCGGGGTCGGAGCATTTGAGCTGGGCGATGCCTGCCAGCGAGCCGAAGAAGCGACCCAAATCGCCTGGCCGATCGCCGTCATCGATGTTCGCCGGGCAGCTGATGCGGCGTTTGCAGAAATCGAGACCGTGCTGGCGGCCTAATCGCGGGTTTGGTCCCAGACCGTGAACTCATAGGCAATCGAACTTTCCACCAGCGTTTCCCAGACGGGTTCGGCAATGACACGCGGTAAGCCTGCGGCATCGGCCGCCGCTCCAACCTTGTTCAAGACGTCCTGTTTACGGTCCTCATCGCGCACCGCGCCGCGATCCGGCTTGATGCGGGCGGCGGCGTCCATATAGCCGGTGCGGATACGGATTAGACGCACCAGTTCGCGGTCAATGGCATCCACGCCTTCACGGACTTCCGGCATGGTGGAACAGGCTTCAGGCGCTTTGACGGTGTTTGATGTCACGATTGTGTTGCTCGCATTTGATCTACCTTCCTTCTATGGCGTTCGGAAGCCGGGGCCAAGTCGGTGGTGTGCGGCACAGGGCCGCGCTAGTCTGCTCAAATGAAATCTGGAGATTCGGGCATGTCGAACATCAAGCTCTATGGGGCATCCAACAGTGGCAATTGCCTGAAAACGCGCTGGGTCGCCGATTTGATGGGCATCGATTACGACTGGCACGAGATGGACGTCTTCGCCGGGGATACCCGGACCGATGACTTTCTGGCAATCAATCCGGCAGGGCAGGTGCCATGCATGGTGCGCGATGACGGACGCATTCTGGCGCAATCCAATGCCATCATGATGTATCTCGCTGAAGGTTCTGCGCTTATTCCCGACGACGCCTTTGACCGCGCCAAGATGATGGAATGGATGTTCTGGGAGCAATACAGCCACGAGCCCGCCATCGCCGTTCGCCGCGCACAATTGCAATTCATGAATGTCCCTGAAGCAGAGATTGACCCGATGCTGATGCAGAAGGGTCGCCGCGCGCTGGGCGTTATGGAGCTGCGCCTCATGGCCCGCGACTTTATCGTCGGGGATGGCTTCTCGCTCGCGGATGTGGCGCTGGTTGCCTATACGCGCGTCGCCCATGAAGGTGGTTTCGATCTGGCTGACTTCCCGTCGGTTAGATCATGGGTCCATCGTGTGGAACGCGCACTGGATTTGGAGCCGGCGGAATAGAGCTACCCGGAATTACCCATAATTGTTTTATGGCTTTCATTGACTCGCCCACCGCATTTTCCGACATTGGATTCAACGGGGAGACATAAATCATGCGGGTATTGATCATTGGGCTTCTGGTCGCACTTTGGCCGACCGGAGCGTTCGCGCAGATCATTGAATTGAATTTCGATCCCGGTCGGTTCGCTGATCCTGATGCCGCGATTTCTTATATTGAAGCGGCGGCGATGGGCGGCGAGGTTGAGATTGTATCGCTGAATGTCTCACAGGGAAGCGCGGTTATCGAAGCAGGTGAGGGCGCCGGTCGCCTATATCGCTCCGACCCTGTTTTCCTGATTGTTCGGGAGCAATCCACCCGATTAACCGAAGGTCGCCGTTTTGTTGTGACGGTTGATGCCGCCATTCCCTTTGCACAAACTGGTCAAGCCGTGAATTTCCGCTCTACCGGCCGCACGGGATGGTCCGGCGAGCGATTGCGCGTCATCGCCTATGACACTGCCGGTCAGATGGTCGGCGAGACATTTGTTCCTGACCCGCGTTTCGTCCGTTTTGAAGCGTGGGCCGAAGACGGTCAGCACATTGCCGGTGCAAACCGGAGTTTCGTGCAGGACGTGCCACTTCGACCTTTCCACGTTGATTTGCCCGCAAGTGCCGCAATGATCGCAGTTTTTGATCAGGCTGGATCAAACATTACACCAAGCGAGGGGCGGCTGATTGGCCGTGTCTCCCGGGGCTTTATCGGGGAGGCAGAATAATGTTGAACCTGTTCAAGACGGCTTTTTTATCGGCCTTCGTATTCGCAGGCCTCGCCTCGGCCCAAGTCGCGCCGCACACTCTGGTGCCTATCCACATCACCGGCGATCCCGATACGCGGATCAACTACGTCATCATTGCCGACGGTTTTACCGCCGGCGAACAGCAAGCCTTCAGAGATGCAGCAACTACATTCAAGGACTTGCTCCTCGGATCATCGCCCTATGTCCGCTATGCTGATTATTTCAACGTCTATCGGTTGGAAACAATCTCCAATGAATCCGGCGTATCGACGCCCGGAAACGTCGTCGATACCGCCGTTCGATCAGAGCAGGGTTGTTTCGGAATTGATCGTTTGATCTGTGCAAACGACCAGCGCGCTTCAGCTTTACTGGCAGCGGCTTCCGACATCAATTTTCACATTCGCCTGATTGTCGCAAACACTCAGACCTATGGCGGCGGCGGCGGATTTTACGCCACGACATCGCTTCATGCCGCAGCCGGGCAGGTTTTTCAGCACGAAATTGGTCACTCCTATGTGAGCCTGGATGATGAGTATGAAGACGCCGGTATCTGTGCCCAGCAGCCCGGGCTTTATGGTCCACCCAATGAGTTGAATGCGACCGCACAATCGACGCGCGCTGCCAGTCCGTGGGCAACATGGATAGATCAAGGAACGGCGGTGCCGACAACAGGAACGGCTGACGCCGTGCCGGGCATGTATGAGGGCGGTCACTATTGCTCGACGGGTGTTTGGCGCCCGACCTTTAACTCACTCATGCGGACGCTGAACCGCCCGATGGAACAGATCAATACTGAGGAGTTTGTTCGTCAGTTCAACACGACATCTCCCGGCATCGATGCCATCAGTCCGGGCGCAACCACACTCACAGTGACTAATAATTCGCGCACACGCTTTCAGGTGGTTCCCAAAACGATCACGGGCCAAGCCTTTGGTGTGACCTGGCGCGTCAATGGACAAGTCGTGTTGGCGCCGGCCACGCCGCCGCCGGGATTGTCCTCGCCAACCGCCGCCGATGGTATTGGATTTGCCGCAGAAAACACCCGCTATGTTTTTGATGGAGGCCAATGGGGCGTCGGACAGCACACAATCACCGCAACCATTCGCGATGTCAGCGCGCTGGTTCGCAATGATCCCGGAGGTCGCACCACAACCGAGCAAAGATGGACCGTAACGGTAGAAAACCGGGCGACCCCGGATGCTAGATTGGTGGCAGCCGTTCTGCCATATGCGCGGTCCATGTCGGCATTCGCACCGGCTACGGCGTTCGCAACCGTAATCAACAGCGGTTCAGTTGAAGCGCAGACCTGTACGCTGGCATTGCAAAATCTGGCCGGGCAGGCGGCGACGCCGGCCTTCGGCTATCAGCAAACGAATGCAGCGACCAACCAGCCAACAGGACCGCAAAACCCGACCTTTAATCTGGGGGCAGGGGCAGCGGCGAGCTTTGTGTTTTCAGCGACCTATGCATCCACAGCGGCGAATGACGAGATCTTTGTCGTTGCCGATTGTGCCAATTCCGACCCGTCTGCGCGGGGAGCCGGTGTGAACTCGGCTCTGATTTCAGCGGCGGCTACCAATTCGCCGGATATTGTATCCGTGGCGGCGACAGCCCCGACGCCGGGTATTGCCGATTTGCCAAGCGATGGGCGACGCGGTGCAGTTGCTCTATCCGCGATCAATATCGGTTCGGCGGGAACAGTTGTGCTGCGCGGCGATCTGGGTCCAGTCAGCCTGCCTCTCGAAATTGAATTTTGTGAAACCAATTCCACAACCGGCGCATGCACGACGCCGCGGGCATTGGAGCTGGATGTGACGTTTGCACAAAATGAGGTGAAAACCTTTGCCATGTTTATTCGCGCGCATGGTCCGATCCGCTTTGTACCGGAACGTTTCCGCGTCTTTGCGATTTTCCAGGAGGGGCAGGCATCTCGCGGAGGAACCAGCGTTGCACTTCGCACCAATGAATAGCGCGTCGGGGGTTAACGCCCTAGCTCTTTCATAGCGCCGTCGACGCCTTCCAGCGTTAGCGGGAACATGCGGTGGGGGCCGATAATGTCCTGTACCAGTCGGATCGAATAGGCGTGCTGCCACCATTTCTCCGGCTCGGGGTTTAGCCAGACAAGATCCGGGTATTGGTCGACCAACCGGTTGATCCAGACTGCGCCGGCTTCCTCATTCCAACCCTCAACGGATCCGCCTGCATGCGTGATCTCATAGGGCGCCATAGAGGCGTCACCAACGACAACAATCTTCCAGTCGCGGCCATATTTGTGCAGCAAATCCATGGTCGGAATCGTCTCTGACCGGCGGCGGTAATTGGACTTCCACACGCCCTCATAAATGCAGTTGTGAAAGTAATAATATTCCAGATTTTTAAAGGTCGTCCGCGCCGCTGAGAA
>Ga0316204_10007567_pt1 | contig 15761 bp, 9 predicted proteins | sample 6monrhotite_MG_2_FD_205661 | JGI IMG/M metagenome (GOLD analysis project Ga0316204, IMG submission 205661) | Microbial mat bacterial communities from mineral coupon in-situ incubated in ocean water Damariscotta River, Maine, United States -... | ecosystem: Environmental > Aquatic > Marine >... | reverse complement strand
AAAAGAGGAGCACAGCAAATTTCATATCATCTACCCCCTGTTATTATTCCTTTTCAGTCTCAGTTGTTCCGTTTGTTTTTTTGTGGCACAAAGTATCCCTTTTAATCCCGAGGCCATACTCTGGGATTCAAAGCAAATAGTATATCTTTTGAGTATTTTTTTATTACTCAGCATTCCTTTTTTATTAGCGGCTAGCGCAGTTTGTCTGGTATTTATCCAATATCCCAGGCAAATAGCCAGAGTTTATAGCATTGATTTATTAGGGGCAGGTTTTGGCAGCTTGGCCATGATTATGGTACTATTTTTTATTTTTCCAATAGCCGCACTTTTAACGATCAGTTTAAGTGGATTAATTGCGAGCATCATTTCCCTTAAAGAAACACAGTATAGCAGCAAAAGCCAAAACTGGAAAAGCAAGCCTGTGAGAATTTTTTCCAGCTTTATTATCTTGACCGCTCTGTTCCTTATTTCAAGCAGTCAACACTGGCAATTAGAACTTTCTCCCTATAAAGATTTACCTAAAACCTTAAACATTAAGGGCACCCATATCATTGCACAGCAATCCAGCCCTTTGGGTTTGTTAAGCATTGTTGAAAGTCAACAGGTGCCCTTTCGCCATGCTCCGGGATTAAGTCTGTATAATACCCAGGAGCCTCCTGAACAGTTGGGCTTGTTTAATGATGCCACAAATATGACGGCCATCAGCCGTTATCCTCAGCCGCAGCAACAATTATCATATCTGGATCAATTGACTTCAGCACTACCTTATCATCTGGCCGAAATAGACAAGCTTTTAATTGTTGGAGCCGGCGGTGGAAGTGATATATTACAAGCCCTGTTTCACCATAGCAGCCATATTGATGCCGTCGAGCTCAATCCACAAATCATAGATTTTCTCAGTCATCAATTTGCCCAATACAGTGGCAATATTTATTTACAGGATAATGTCCAGATTTATGCTGAAGACATACGAGGCTTTCTAAGCAGCAAAGCTAGTGCTAATAAAGGTGGATATGATCTCATACAGATTGCCTTGATGGATTCATTTAATGCTTCAGCCAGTGGTTTATACGCCTTGAATGAGAGCTATTTATATACGGTTGAAGCATTAAAAACCTATTTACAGAATTTAAATCCAGATGGTTATCTGGCCATTAGCCGTTGGGTTAAAACACCGCCACGTGATGCCATTAAAATGTTTGCAACAGCTATTGAAGCATTAAAGCAAATCCCTGCTCAGGCTATCGAACAACATCTTATTTTAATCAGAGGCTGGCAGACTTCGACCTTATTAGTAAAACCAACACCCTTCACTGACGTTGAAATTGAGCATATGAAACAATTTAGTCAGCAACGGGGTTTTGATGTGGCCTGGTATCCTGGAATTAAAGCCAGTGAAGCCAACCGTTTTAATCGTTTTCGACAAGCCTATTTTTACCAGGCGACCAGGGCATTATTAAATGATTCCAGCAGTCAATTTTTAACAGACTATAAATATAATGTTTACCCTGCCACCGATGATAAACCATTTTTTCATCACTTTTTTAAATGGTCTGTTTTTAAAGAATTATTATCATTACGTGATCAGGGCGGTCTGATATTAGTTGAAATGGGTTACATCGTTTTACTGGCAACTCTGTTACTGGCCATTGTTAGCAGCATTATATTGATTCTATTGCCTCTTATCGTATTTCATTATCGTTCAAAAACCAAACAAGAGCTTTGTTTATCTGCATTTGGACGAGTGCAATTATTTGTTTATTTTTTTGCCATTGGCCTGGCATTTCTGTTTATTGAAATTGCCATGATGCAGAAATTTATTTTATTTTTATATCACCCCATCTATGCGATTCCGGTTGTTTTAACGGCATTTCTTATTTTTGCAGGTTTGGGCAGTGCCTGGACAGAACATTTACTGAACCGATTAAGCGCTCAACAATTGCTGCTCAGAGCTATTACCTGTCTTGTCTTTCTAGGGGTGATTTATAGTCTTCTTCTCAATACATTTTTCGCCATGACAACGACTTATCCCATCATAGTGAAAATCCTTCTGAGTCTGATATTAATCGCTCCCCTGGCACTTTGTATGGGCATCCCTTTTCCCCTGGCTCTTAGTCGTCTGGGTGCGACTAACTTGGCCTACATTCCCTGGGCATGGGGAATCAATGGCTGTGCCTCAGTCATCAGCGCGGTTTTGGCAAGCCTTTTGGCAATTCATTTTGGTTTTAACCTGGTTATTATTTTTGGTCTGGGATTATACCTGCTCTGCTTGGTCATCTTTATTATTCCGGGAAGTCAGGTTTTCCAGCAAAACGGAGAAACAGCTACTTGATGGCAAACAGGTTTTTCCAGTGCCAGAAAAACCATCCTCCATACTCTGCCAGAACCCAACGGATCTGACGGCCATGCTGCCACCAACCATCGGGGTCATAGGGATCAGATTGAGCTGCGTTCGAATATATGGTCAATTCCCTGGCATAAAGAGTACTCCAGATATAGGCCGCACGTTTGCTGTGCGATTTACTGGTAGTCACTGCTACACTTTTAATACCTCGATTCAGCAAGATATCACCCACCAATCGTGCTTCTGAAACCGTATCATATGCCGTTTCGCCACTGATAGTAATTACCTGCTGTCTGGGCACGCCCAGGACTTCAAGAATCCTCAGGTGTTCTTCATACCAGGGCTGAGCCGGTTGATAGCCCATGGCTTCTAATTTTCTCAGGGTAACGGTTTTACGGTTACCATTGATAACGATTTGTTTTATTTTCCCCTGATTATACAAATTCGCCGCCTCAATCAAGCGGGGATAAAGTTCTGATCCGGTATTGAGTACAACAGTCACATCTGCCTGTTCGAATTCTTGATCATACACCAGAAAATTGCCTAGCAAAGACAAGAACCATTGATGAAAAATCATCAATATAACTAGCATAGATAAAAAAATGCTTTTCCAGGGATGTGTCTTTAGTAATGTCACCATAATCAATAAAATGAGTTATATAGTCTGGAAGTGGAAGATTTTAACCAAACATGAAATGTTTTTTCACCGGTTTGGTAACTTTCCAGACACAGGAAAGACCGGCAGGAAAAACAACCAGATCACCCGCAGAGAAACTAACGGTTTCAGAATCGGTTTCCACCGTCACTTCACCTTCCAGCAGATAACAGGTTTCCCGATCACTATAGGTCCAGTCAAATGTTGAAACATCACATTCCCAGACACCCCAGTTAAGAATATTTTTCTGTTCCAGTTCGCCAGCCTCTGGTTTTCTGATTTCTATTTTCATAATCTATTTACCCAGTAGTTGTTTATAGCTTATAGAATCTACCTGTCCGAGTTTCCTGGAATCAATAACAATACCACTCTTTAATGCCGGGAAAGCACTGATCACTGACATAAATAAGGCTGCCATATAGGGTATGGATTGCACCATAAGCACCACAAACCAGAGTAATAAATCCAGGCTGTCCAATGACAAATAAAAATAGACCGCTCCCGCGGCTGACCATATCAACAGCATGATCAGTGTTTCTTCAGACGCGGCAGCAACTGCCTGGTATAAAGCGGCAGAGCGTTCCATTTTTGGCGTACGCAAGAAAGGACGTCCCGTGGTAAATAAACCCAGCCACATGGCCTTGGCTATGGTATGAGACAGGGCCAGCCCCGATATTGCCGCCGCAACCGTCTGCCGAAAGGTCACCACAACACGCACACCCTGGTACAGATAAATCAGTTTCAGCAATTTGAACAAAAACAGGCTCAGAGGCAAAATTGAGAAAATAACCAGAGGCGGATCAATTTTTTCCGGCATCAAAATCATCGCTGCGGTCCAGAATAGTGCCGCCAGATTGAATATCAGATTAACGCCGTCGGAAATCCAGGGTAACCAGCCAGCAATAAAATGGTAGCGCTGCCCGGTGGTCAGTTTACTCTTTATTCTTCCGGTCAGTTCACCGGCATGGTAACGCAAAATCTGCACCGCACCATAGGCCCAGCGAAAGCGCTGATTTTTATAATCAACAAAGGTATCGGGCATCAATCCTTTACCATAACTTCGAGCACTATAAACCGCTTCATGACCGGCTGTAAAGATCATCAGTCCCAGTTCGGCATCTTCGGTAATAGTGTTTTCACTCCAGCCACCCACCTGTTCGAGCACGGTTCGTCTCACCATGGTCATAGTGCCATGTTGAATAATGGCATTGCGTTCATTTCGAGTCACCATTCCGATATGGAAAAACCCGCGATATTCTGAAAAACACATAGCCTTAAAGGCATTTTCCTGAAAATCACGATAGTCCTGGGGAGCCTGGACAATTGCAACCTGTTCTCGTTTAAATTGCGGTACCAGATCGCTTAACCAGTTCGGGTCTACGCAATAATCACTATCAATAACAGCAATAATATCGGCTTCTTTTGCTGTCTTTGCCAGGGCATAATTTAGAGCTCCGGATTTAAAACCGGATAGCGGATCTTTATGAAAAAATTTAAACTTCTCGCCTAGAATCTGGCAGTGACGTTCTACCGGCCTCCAGACATTCGCATCTTTAGTATTATTATCAATGACAATCACTTCATAATTGTCATAATCCAGTTTGGCCAAAGCATCAAGGGTAGCGATCATCATGTCAGCTGGTTCGTTATAGGCAGGAACATGGATTGAAACCAGTGGCAATTGTTCATCACCCATTATGACTGGAATCAGCTCCCGGCGCCGCTCTTTCACCCACAGAGTTTCCGCCCATTCATGCGCTTCAATCAGCAGCACAAGAGCCACTCCCAGCATGCCAAAAATCAGAACAACCCCCACAATAATGGTGGTTAGATCCATATATTGATCCACATAGTTGAAGATGATCCATACCACAACCGTTGCCAGAATAAAGGCTATCAGGCCCAGAAACAGTCTGCCATTATGAGTTAGAGTCTTGGCATCGATTGATAACAGGGCAAAGATTATCATCGCTATTAAGGCAGAAATACCAGCCAATGTTTCCCACTCCGGGATTTCTACAATGGGTCGGGTAAATTCAAATTTTGCCTGGCGTTCCATGTCATAGACGCCCCAGTAGGCACCGATATCACCTTCAAGTTCCTGTTTCCAGGTTTGATCAAAGGCTTCCATAACATAGTAGACATATTTTTCCTGCTCTGCTTTTTGCAAAAAACGCCGCAGAAAGATTGCCTGATTCGCTTCTGATGCTACAGCTTTTTTATTGGTTCGGCCCCGGCTGGGCCAGCCAACCTCGGCAATAACAATGGGTTTATCAGGGTACAGGGATTTAAGATAATTCAGACGATTTTCAATATGCCCCACCGCATCATCCAGATGGATGCCTTCCCAGAATGGCAACATATGTACAGCAAGATAGTCGACATGCTCCACCAGCTTCGGATTTTCAGCCCAGATTTCCCAGGGTTCGGCCGTACTGACAGGCATCCCCAATTCGGCCCTGGCATGATCAAGATATTTGATTAATTGATCGATACTCAGATCTTTTCTTAATAAAACCTCATTTCCTACCATGACCCGCACGACATTGCGACGATTTTTATCAGCCGCCTTGATTAATTGTTCGATCTGCCAGGCATTTTTTTCTTCATTACTATCAATCCAGGCACCCAGGGCAACATTCAAACCATGGCGTTGTGCCAGCTCCGGAATTTTACTCAACGTAGCATCCATACTATAGGTACGAACGGCATGGGTCTTACCTTCTAGTAAAGCTAGATCCGCATCAATTTCGGAACTGGTCGGATAACGGTTTTCAACCGGATCATGATGTGCATGCAAGGGAGAAAATGAAAAGCCCTGGATGGTTTCAGGCCATAAGGGTTCCATTTCAGGTCGATTGGCTAACGCCCAGACACTGATGGTCAGAGCAATAATAATCAATAAAATAAAAATATTTGAAGCTTTCATCGTCCGATAATGTCCATATATATTACGAAAGCCCGAATTCTATCATTCAGTACAATAATATTCCGGGAACTTATTCTCATATTAAAAAATACACATAAGATAAACCGTATATTATACATTACTAATATATTATTTTATAGTAAAAGGTATCGTCAACACGCCTGTTTGAAATGAGATATAATGCTGACATGCAAAAACTCCCAGTCAATCAGGTACTCCCTGAAATTAAAACTCACCTTTGCAGACATAATCGTCTAATACTTCAGGCACCGCCTGGTGCTGGTAAAACCACGCTGGTACCACTGGCTCTGCTGGATCAGGATTGGCTGGATAATAAACAAATCATTATGCTGGAACCTAGACGCCTGGCCACCCGCAATGCCGCAGCCCGGATGGCTGATTTATTGGGTGAAAAAGTGGGTGAAACGGTTGGTTATCAGATCCGTCAGGATAAAAAATTCAGCCATAAAACCAGAATCCTGGTGGTCACTGAAGGTATTTTGACTCGAAAATTACAAGCCGATCCGGGACTGGAAGGCATTGGGCTGGTAATATTTGATGAGTTTCATGAACGCAATTTGCATGGCGACCTTTCACTGGCTTTTTGCCTGCAAAGCCAGGAGCTTCTTAGTGAGCAATTAAAAATTCTGTTGATGTCAGCCACCCTGGATACACAAGCACTTTCTCAGCTACTCACCACCACAGAACAGCAGGTTCCGATAGTGACCAGCCAGGGACGCAGCCACCCAGTGGAGCTTACTTTCCGAGAGGAAAATTTACCCGCACTTGATCACTGGAACCTGAGCCATATTGTCCGCCTGCAGGTATCCGATGCGCTGGTGCGGCACCAGGGTAATATTCTGGTTTTTTTACCCGGAGTTCGGGAAATCAAACAGCTAGAAACCGAGCTACATGAACATCTGACAGCATACCCTCATGACACTGACACGTCTCCAGTGATTATCGCCCCGCTCTATGGTGATTTATCCAAATCTCAGCAGGATCAGGCCATCGCACCTCCTCCTTCCGGGCAGAGAAAAATTGTCCTGGCCACCAATATTGCAGAAACCAGTTTAACCATTGAAGGTATTAATATTGTCATCGATACCGGCTTGCAACGACAGTCGGACTTTGATCCCGGCGCTGGAATGAATCGTCTGCATACCACCATGATTGCCCAGGACTCCGCAGAACAACGCAGTGGTCGTGCCGGTAGACTCAGTGCCGGATTCAGTTACCGACTGTGGAGTCAAAGTCATCATAGGCGCCTGAAACGCCACCAGAGCGCTGAGATTTTGCGCTCCGATCTGACGCCTATGATGCTGGAACTGGCTCAGTGGGGAATCCAGGAGGTGGAGGAATTACAATGGCTGGATCAACCACCTTCGGGTAATGTCGCGCAGGCAAAGGAGTTATTACTGGCTTTGCAGGCCATTGATGCAAGCGGAAAAATCACCCCGCATGGAGCAAAGATATTGAGTCTGGGCATCCACCCACGTCTGGGCCATATGCTGTTAATCGCCAGTATGCTAGATACTCATTCATCCGGACTCAATGAAACTGCCTGTCTTCTGGCAGCACTAATCACTGAAAAAGATATCATTAAAAGCAATCGTCATAGCAATGAAGTCCGTTCGGCTGATTTGACTTATCGTCTGTCCGTATTAATACAAGTAAAGAGAAAACAGGCCCTCGATACGCAATGGCTTGATACAAGACAATGTCACCGGGTTTTGCAGTCCGCCAAAGAATTTCAGCAAAGATTAATAACAGCTATTGGCAAGCCCATAAGAAATAATAATAGTTTAAACAATGAACCAGTCTATGAAATGGCAGGTGTATTATTGGCTCATGCTTATCCCGATCGAATTGCCAAACTTAGAAATAACAGGGATCGACGTTATCTTCTGAGTAATGGCAAAGGCGCTTATTTTTCCTACCAGGATGCACTGGCTAATGAAGACTATCTGGCTATTGCCAGTTTAAATCAGCACACTGATAAGCAGCAAGCTATCCAGCCTAAAGAAGCCCGGATTTTTTTAGCCGCCACGATTTCACTGCAACAATTAGACGAATATTTTGCTGACCTAATAAAACAGCACACTGCTGTATCCTGGAACTCCAAGCTACAAAAGGTGGAATATCTACAACAAAAATCTCTAGGACGCCTGATACTGGATGAGCGCCCGATTACCGACATTGACCGGGAAAAAATTTATCCGTTCTTATTACAGGGCGTCAGAACAATTGGATTAGACTGCCTGCCCTGGTCTAAACAGAGCAATAATCTGAGACAGCGAATACAATTTATTCACTATCAGCAACAATATAATCCTGCTTGCGTAAAACCACTGGCAGGGATCGAACTGCCTGATTTTTCTGATGCATCTTTATTAGTCAATCTTGAGCAATGGTTGCTGCCGCACTTAACGGACGAAAATAGTATCAAACAATTACAGGCCCTGGATTTGGAACAGATTCTCAATTCAGGACTGAGCTGGGAACAAAAGCAAATAATCAATGACCTGGCTCCGCAAAGGATAACAGTCCCCAGCGGCTCTGAAGTCAGAATTGACTATAGTGAACCGCAAGCGCCTTTTTTAGCCGTGCGTTTACAGGAGTTATTTGGTCTGCATCAGACTCCCAGTATCTTGAAAGGTCATGTCCCTTTATTATTACATCTTTTGTCCCCGGCATTTCGTCCCATGCAATTGACACAGGACTTGGCCAGTTTCTGGAAAAACACGTACAATGATGTCAAAAAAGAATTGCGCGGTAAGTACAAAAAACATTATTGGCCGGATGATCCTCTGCAGGCGCAGGCGACGAATCGGGCAAAACCACGAAAATCCCGGGATTCATCTTAACGCTGAGTCCGGGAGAGCCAGTTAAAAGAGTCAACATTATGCTAAATTATCAAGTTATTCCTGTTACCCCATACCAACAAAACTGTAGCCTGTTGTGGTGTGATCAAACCCTTCAGGCGGCCTTGATAGATCCGGGCGGTGATGTACCAAAGTTAATGGCTGAGATTAACAACAGACAATTGCAGCTGAAACAGATCTGGCTGACCCATGGCCATCTGGATCACGTTGGTGGTACGGAAGAAATTGCTACCAGCACCGGCGCCCGAATCATTGGTCCGCATCAGGACGATTTTTTCTGGCTGGATATTTTACAGCAACAATGCCAAATGTTTAATTTTCCCCAGGTGAATAATTTCACCCCGGAGCAATGGTTACAGGAAGGCGATGTCTTGTCACTGGGTGAAGAACAATTTGAAGTATTACACACGCCCGGCCATACACCGGGCCATATCGTTATCGTGCATCATAACTCCAAAACGGTCTGGGTTGGCGATGTACTGTTTAAACAATCCATTGGCAGAACTGATTTTCCAAGAGGCAATCATGAGGATCTGATTGCCTCAATCAAAAATAAATTACTGACTCTACCCGGTGATTATCAATTTGTCCCCGGGCATGGCCCAGGTGGTCATCTGGCCGATGAACAGGAACATAATCCTTTTTTGCAGTAATAAACCTCATACTATCAATGACATCTGGTTTTTTTTCTACTATTTTTAATTGCACCATATATTGCTACGAATGAAAGATTCTCCATACTTATGATTACCATTGCCAAAATTATCGGATTTTTATTGCTTATCCTGGTGGGCTATCACTACATCAATAACCCTTTGGGGTTCAGTATAGCGGGAAGCATTGCCACCGTGATCTTTGCTATTTGTCTGATGTCGATATACCAGTCCTATGTACCGGATGGAAAAAACTTGATCGGTTGGGGATTGATCGCTTTTGGCTGTTTGATTCTGGCAACGTTTTCCTCGTTCTCTCTATGGTTATTCTTACCGGGGTTCCTGATTGTGGCTGGATACAGATTGGCTGAACTGCCATTTTCTATGTCCTCCATTGGCGGAGATTCAGGCCTGTCCGGCGATTCGGGTGGAGGTTGTGATTTCGGTGGTGATGGTGGTGGTGATTGAATCAGCCCTTGCTATACACTAAAATAATACCAATTATCAATCAAAAATATATTTACCTGGTTAATGCAAACAATGGCAACAAAACCTGTCTCTGAAATCATTTACCAATAACACTTTAGAGATTACCATTTTGCACACTTAATGATTTAATTTTTCTGGCTATTTCATCAAAGACAACATTCTGTTTGGGTTGATCAAGGGTGTCCAGCGGTTTGGTAAGACTACCTGCGGTCTGAAAATCACTGAGCTTGAATTCTTCCGGACCATCTACAGGATCAGGGTATTTGAAAGAGATCATATTATACAGGCATCTTTCAAGTATTATCGGTATAATTAATAAGCCCTTCGAATTAGCCGCATGAAGTAAGGCTGGCAACTCATTATTAGCAATAAATTCGGAATTTAGAAATTCGACACTAATCAATAATAAAGCCAGACTTGATTCTTCCAGCTTATTTTTTATAATATCTCGCCATCGGTCACCGTATTCTATGTCATGATCGGACCATATTTTAATATCTCCATCTTTGGTAATGGGCTGTATATAGCGTTTTAATTTTTCACACCAGACTTTATCTTCATGTGCATAACTAATAAAGACATTAGTTACTTTATCAATGTTAAGCGTTTGCTGCTCTAGAGCATTATCTGAAATAATATCCTCCTGATAATTTTTAACGTTCTTAGGTCGTATATAATCGTTGGGAATTATCGCTTTTTGTTTTTTTGCTTTTACAATCGTTACTGCACCTTCATAAGCCCCCTTGACAATATCTTTTTTATCCACAGTAAATCCAGCTGCTCTTGCATAGTTGATTAAATCATCATGCGAGTCATATAAAATAGCATCAAGCATTTCAAGATGCCGGTCATATGCGCCTGAAACTATCGCTTCCATTGAATTGTCCAACAGCCCTTTTTCATTAAGATTCTCTCTGATTTTCATAAATAAATGTTCGATATCGGTATCTTTAGTGGATGAAGAATAAACCAGAACTGAACCGGGTTTGAGTACCCGATAAATTTCACTCAAACAACGAGCGCGATCTTCCATAGCATATAAAGCATTCATCATTATAGCGCCATCGAAGAAGTCATTATCAAATTCACGCAGACTTAGAATCAAATCACCTTTGACGATATTAACATTATTAATTGCGTTGGCATTCAATCTGGCAATTTTATCCCACATATATTCAAGCATTTCCTGATTATATTCCAGCGCCCAAACAGTTCGATTCAAATCTCTATTAAACAATTCAACGGTATTGTTTCCAGTCCCGGATGCCAGGTCAACGACGTTCTTTGCATCTCCAACCTTTGCAACCATTTCACAAACCAGTTCATTATAAGAATCAAAATTGAGTAACACCTGATCATATGCCTTTGCATAGAGAGACCAATTCACATCTCTTTTTATTCGTTTTCTAAGATCGCGCCACATTAAAACCGAGTTTTCTGCGTTGACAATATTCAGGTTGACCGACCATAGATTGATATCTTTATCGTTTGGGATCCTTGATGCTATTTTTTTAAATTCCACCTTACCATATTTGGTTTTTAGAATAAGTGGTTCCAAATCTACAATTGGATAAATATTTTGTTTAAATATTCTATTTGAACGTGCGATTACTTCAGACTTATTATCCAGTTCCAGAATAAAATCTTCTACGTGACGTCCTCTCATTAATCCTAATGGTTTTGCTATCAATTCGTCAAACATAGGATTCCAGTCCAGAAACTGGAAATTTTGATCCAGAATGTAAGTCGGACCGATCAAATCCTGCATTGTTCCACGATAATTTCTAATAATATCCCAACGTTCTCTTAATGCCGTTGATTGTTTCGGACTTTCTGTTTCAGGAAGCAGAGTCCCTTCATATTGATACCATTGGGTCAAAAATTCCTTATTCGATACTGTATCTTCACTCCATTCCTTTAATAATTTAAAAGCCGATTGATGGTATTTTTCAATTTCAGATTGATTTTTTTCTAAAATAGATTCCGCGCCAAGGATAATCTGTTTATCGAAATCATGGCTATTTTTAAGTCGCTGCTTGATTTTTTCAATTGTTTTTTCGGTAATAAATTGACCTTTACTCTTAGAAAAAATAAAACTGTTTTGTGAGCCAAAGTGATAACAAACTATCGGTTTTCCAGCGTTTATTGAAAATTCTTTTTTTACATAACCTGATAATTCATCTGTGGTAATCGAACCATCAAGGTTAGCATCCGCAGCACCACTTTCAATACCTTCGATGATTGTTTTTACCAAATCACTCGTATTAGATTCACTTTTTACCGATTGATAAGTCACTATAAGAGACAGTGAATAGCCCTCCCTTATAGAAGATTTTAGATTTTCAAAAAAACCTGAAATAACACTTTTCAAATCACTTTCTGTCACTGATGATGAATAGTACAAATCAAATATAATACTGATACGCCTGCATAGAGTACCCCGTAATAAATTGGCCAGATTTCCGGCACAGATGGATGTGGTCATCAGTAATTTTAAATCAGTATCAACTGTTGCAAGATATAATTGTTGATCGATATCGGGTTTGGCATGGCCAGAGTAATACAACATGACTTGATCATCCCGGTCGGCTTCACGAAAAACCCGATTGATTTCCGTGGAAATCTGATAATGCGGCAAATCGATTAAGCGTAAAGATTCAGCACCCCCTAAAGTTGGATCGGTAAACATACAATCCAGTTTATTAATGTCTTCTTCAGACGCTGGCAAGGGACACAATTCTTCATGACTCTTGGGAAATTCCGTATTACCAATTAGAATTGCAGTTTTTCTATTGACCATGAGATTGTCCTAATCATTATCTTAACCATTATCCTAACCACTGGTAAAGACGGGTTTCAATTTTACCTCTGTTGCCGGTTTTAATATCCGTTTTATTAAAAACATGATTACGGCCATTTCGTTGTATAAAACTAAGTTTATTAGGTTCCAGTTCTATATCATCAAAAACCTGTTTTAAACATTTAACAAACTGTTCAATATTTAAACTGGTCAATGTTGAAGGAATCAGCTCTTTTAACGGGGTGCTGGTATCAAAACTAAATAAAGGTTGTTCAAAAACATTCTTTATTTTATCTGCCGGTTTATCAAAGTATTGAAACCGAAGGGTACAATTTTCTGCACGCCCTTTGGTAATGGGCAGATAATAACAAGTTGCACTTGATTCATTAAGATTAATAAGATGATTACTGTTATTTTCTAACTTTAAATACATTGCAACCGCCCAGGTATCAAAGCGCTGTACCCGTTCGTAAAAGTATCCATTTCCATGGTTTTTCACAGTGAAACCAAATTTTTCGTACATTTCAATATGATGCGGCGCGCATTCAAGCCAGACATATTTGCGTTTAAGCTGTTGCGCAACCGTTATTGCATGATTCATCAATAACTTTGATATGCCCATGCCACGATATTCTGGTGACACAATAACTCTGCTGATCTCACACACATTCGTTGATCGAATGGATTTATCTTCCGAAATGATACTTTTTTGTGGATCACGAAAATATTGGAACGATTGAAAAACCGGTAATGAAACGGGCTGGGCCTTCTCTGATATTCCATCAAACCATTTAGCCTCAGGACGACTTAAATTTTTGTAGCTCCGAAAGGCTGGCAAACTGGGCACAATCAGGCGCATGGTGCCGACGGTTTTATTACCATTTTCCCGGTCAACAGCTCTGAAATGAAAGGAAACCGGGTCATAAAAGTCTGTTTCCATACCATTATTCTGATTTTCAGAAACATAGCCTAAACTTTCGTAAACCTGCCCTCTTAATCGCAGACAATCATTAAGCTCATGCTGATTGCTCACCGATGATATTTCGATAGAGTTAACAGCACCCAGCCTATGAGGTTCATGGTAGGCAACCGGGCTTTTTAACCAAATTCGATGTACCACATTTAATAACTTGTTCCTGAGAAGTTGAATATCCCGGTGTTTGAATGTTGCATATTCATCAATACTTATTTTATCAATACTGGATGAATCGGGAACAGCTTCGGGAAATATTCCAATAAAGCCACAAAATGATTTTGTATGCCTTAAGCGATTGCTAATTTCATCAAATAATAAAGCCCCCGTATAATTATTATCAGACGTTTCTTTGGTGACCAATTGATCTGAAATTATTATGTAGGACGAACTCCTGGTTTCATGAGACTTTCGTTCAACCAGTTCCAGGATATGCTCCGATGTCGATATGATACGTATAACGAATTCAATATTTTCATGAACATCATCGATACAAAAATCCTGGGTCAAAAACGCCAGGTCATCTAAAGTCGGAGCATCCTTTTCGGTATTATTAATAAAGAGTAATAATTCTATAATCATTATTGCACTCCTGTAATCATCCTATTTAAACCGTTGTTAGTCACAACTGTCGCAATCCATTAAATGTCAGGTGCTTCGCTATGATTCAGTATTCTCAGTCAATTCGCGATTCTCTACTATTTCCAGCCATTTTGAGTTTTCGGTTGAAATAATTAATTCATTTCTTTCGACATAAATCTGGAAAGCATTGTCTTGATTATATGGTCGCGTATGGGTTAGAAAGAGGTATTTTTCGTGTTTCAGTTGTTCCGATGTGGTCCGGTACTGAACCCAATTTTCCTGGAATTTATTGAGTGAAGATATCGCTATACTTATGGCCGTAATAATACCTAATAGAGACACTATAATTTTATCTGGAAATGAATATAGTTCTGAGACGACAATAACAAAAGGGATTAAAATGGCAGAAACAGCTTCGATTATTGCCAAAATAATAAAATAATGTTTATTTTTTGTACTATTTTTGCTGTACCATTTTTGCTGAGCATCGACACGTTCCGTTATGTACTCTTGTTCATTCATTGCTTATCCCCTGCCAGAATGACGCGCATTTATTTTTTGAGAATAGTACAGCGGCTAAAATTTGCAAGATACAGAGGTAAATATATGAAAAATATTATAATTTATGCATTAAAATGTAATTATTGTCCTACAGTTTTTTCTTACCAGACTTCAGCTCAACAAATATCAATTAAACTCAAGGCAGCCATCCGATATTTGTTCTAAAATAATACATGGGCAGGTGTTCTAAACTTAATTAACGGTTTATATATTATAAGAGACGACAAATATGAGTACTAATATCATCTGGTTTGACCAACTCGGAAACAATGATGTTGACCTCGTTGGTGGCAAAAACGCATCCCTGGGTGAGATGATTAGTCAGTTATCCCATGCCGGAATTCAGGTCCCTAACGGTTTTGCTACAACGGCCGAAGCATTTCGACATTTTCTAACGCACAATGATCTGGAAAATCGTATTAATAACGAGCTGGATAACCTGGATATTGAAGATGTCGATGCGCTGCAAAAGTGTGGTGCTAAAATTCGTCAATGGATAATTGAAGCGCCATTCCAGCAGGATTTACAAACCGATATTCTCTCGACCTGGAATACCATGACTGAACAATATGGTAATGAGCTTGCGGTTGCCGTGCGTTCCTCAGCCACTGCTGAAGATTTGCCGGACGCTTCTTTTGCCGGACAACAGGAAACTTTTCTCAACGTCCGTGGCATTGATTCCGTTTTAAAACATATCAAAGAGGTCTTTGCCTCCCTGTATAATAACCGTGCGATTGCCTATCGTGTACATCAAAATTTTGCCCACAGTGAAGTCGCCCTTTCCGCAGGAATCCAACTGATGGTTGGTAGTGATAAAGGTACCAGCGGTGTCATGTTTACCCTGGATACGGAATCGGGTTACAGAGATGTAGTCTTTATAACGGCTTCCT
>Ga0316204_10007566_pt1 | contig 15762 bp, 14 predicted proteins | sample 6monrhotite_MG_2_FD_205661 | JGI IMG/M metagenome (GOLD analysis project Ga0316204, IMG submission 205661) | Microbial mat bacterial communities from mineral coupon in-situ incubated in ocean water Damariscotta River, Maine, United States -... | ecosystem: Environmental > Aquatic > Marine >... | reverse complement strand
GGTCGCCATGCTGGTTTCACTGCAACTGCCGCGCACACCGGTGCGATCTTCAATGGGGAAGATCGCCAACGCCGCATCACCAATAAATCGCAGCACTTCGCCGCCATTATCGACTACGGCACCCGCCATGCAGTCAAAATAACGGTTTAGATAATCAAGGAACTCCGATCGCGACATGGATTCAGCAAGCGGTGTCGAATTCCGAAGATCGCAAAACCAGATGACAGCATGAAGATCTTCACTGTCTCCACGTTTGACCAGTCCGTTCATCACCCGCTCGCCAGTGTGTTCACCCATAAATGTACGCATCAATGTCGCGGCCATGCGTTCCTTGGCATGAACTTCAAACAGGCGGGCCATCAAGGGCAGCACATCATGAATATGCCCAAGGGTTTCTGTGGAAAACCCGTCAGGCGCATCCGTGACCATGGTAATCGCGTTAACCTGCCCATCTGAAAACCGCATGGGCATGGCGACGTAATCCGTCGCCCCTTCGGCGTTCAGTTCTGTGAAAATCGGGAAATCATCCGCCGTTTCAGCATTAATTCGCCGCCGTAGACCGCCCTCACCATCAAAAATTATTTTGAGTGGGCTATCCAGAAATGCCTGATCGGTAACAGTATCATGCGTCGCATCGAAACGCTCAACGCCTTCGACATCATGCCGCCAGCGATAGGCATTCGCCATCAACAAGGGATGCAGAGTTTGGATAATGACATTCAACCGCGTAATCGACGCACCGTTTTCGTTAAGCAGGTCAATAAACCTCAAAACCAGTTCACGGGTCGTTGTCGCCTCCCAGGCTTCTCTCAGCAACCAATCAACAAACGGATTGAGGGCGTAGGAGTGGCCAACGGTTTTCTGCTCATAGACCTGAATTTCATCTTCGTACCAGGCATCCATGCGATCCCAATAAAAGGACACGTAATCAGAAAGCCCCTCGACCTCTGCAAATGAGGCCTCATAGCCCCAGACCGCATTTTCCGCTTCCCGGTCCCCGACTTTCACTGTCCAATAAGACGCATTACCTTTGAAAGGACAGTGAGTGCGATGGTCAGTTTTTGTCATCAAATCCATGCGGACATCAGACTTGGGGAAATAATAGGTCGCCGTATGACGGGTTTCTCGAAGGATCACGGCACGTTTGCTATCGGCGATACTGATGCCGTTAAATTCCACCCGAATTCGCCGCCCCGCCGGTTCCAGGTCAACCCGATAGTCCGGGTTCTTGGTGAACCCATCTGCCATGGTGACAACTCTGGCGGCGCTGCGCATTTCAATATCCTGAAGTGGTGGCTCACAGAGGTATTACTTAGGCCCGCCACCCTAGCATGCAACCCTGCTCGAATGGAAACCGGCCTCCATTAAACGTTTTCTGTAGCGTGGAATATCAATTATACGTGAGGATAATCATAATGAACTGAAGTGAGGTCCATGTGTCTAACCCGGACGTTATCATCATCGGCGCCGGCGCCGCGGGTCTCATGTGCGCCATAGAATGTGGCAAACGGGGACGACAGGTTGTTGTCCTGGAACGCTCGAAGCAAGCCGCCGAGAAAATCCGGATATCAGGCGGCGGGCGGTGTAACTTTACCAACCTCTCGATCAAGCCAGAAAATTACCTCTCCGATAACCCCCGCTTTTGTCTATCGGCCTTGCGTCGCTACACCCAGCATAACTTCATATCCCTGATCGAAGCCCACGACATTGCCTACCATGAAAAGACACTTGGGCAATTATTCTGCGATGGATCATCGAAGCAGATCATTAAAATGTTGCTGAGCCAATGTGGCGCCCATGGCGTGCGCATCATTACGGATTGCGACATCGGCAAAGTCAGCAAAACGGATCACTTCAGCGTCACCAGTAACCAAGGAACTTTTCAGGCCGGGTCGTTGGTCATCGCCTGCGGCGGTAAATCAATCCCAAAAATGGGGGCCACGGGGTTTGGTTATGATGTTGCACAAAAATTTGAGCTGAACATTATTGAACCACGCGCCGCTCTGGTTCCCCTGATCTTTGAAGGAAAACTGCTGCGTGATCTGAAGGCGTTGGCGGGAGTGGCTGTTGATGTCGTTGTGACGTGCAACAAAACCCGTTTTGCCGAAGCCCTGCTGTTCACCCACCGGGGATTGAGTGGACCGGCTATTTTGCAGATTTCATCATACTGGCGACCCGGAGACGAAATCGTCATCGACCTGGCGCCGGGACGAGATGTATTTGAGGTGTTGAAACAAGCCCGAACGGATCACCCCCGGCAAACCCTACAGAGTGCCCTTTCTGGTTTTCTGCCGAACCGTGTCGCTCAGTACTTAGAAGAGGTGTCGGCCTGCACCGGCACACTGGCAGATCTGTCCAATAAACGCCTGCAGCAGGTCGCTGATCGGGTCAATCGCTGGTGCCTTAACCCTGATGGCAATGAGGGGTACCGGACAGCGGAAGTCACGGTCGGGGGGGTTGATACCAAAGCACTGTCTTCGAAAACCTTTGAATGCAATGACGTCCCTGGCCTCTATTTCATCGGCGAAGTATTGGATGTCACCGGGCATTTGGGTGGTTATAATTTCCAGTGGGCCTGGTCGTCCGGCTGGGCCGCCGGACAGGTCGCCTGATATCAGAAGCAAAACGACTGAGAGGGCGGTGCCTTCTCAGGTGATCCGGTCATGATCAATAAAGATTCCGGTATCTTCTACCGCCACAAAACCAACATTTTCGTGCATATCCTGGATTAGGGATTTTCCACCTTTGTCCCCTTGGATCGATTTAAGCGCTGAAAAATAAGTACTGGAAAACAGAACTGGATTTCCCTGCCGCCCGTCCCTGACCGGCACACAGATTTCCTTGCCCTTGAAGGCCTCAATCAATTTCCGGATCGTACTGGCTTTCACATGTGGCATATCACCCAGACAAATCATTACGCCATCAACATCGTCCGGCAATGCTGTTACGCCACACCCGATGGATCCGCCCATGCCATCTGCAAAGTTTGCATTATGCGCAAAAATTACAGGGCAACCGGACAAGGTTTTCTCAATTTCGGGCGCTTCAAACCCAGTGACAACTACAACCGGATCAATGGGAAGTGCCGACAACATATCAACGACCCCCCGCACCATGGCTTTGCCATTCACGGGACTAAGAAGTTTATTTACAGTCCCGGCCCGCCTAGACAGACCTGCCGCCAAAACGACGGCGCCAATGCGTGGGTTTTTCTCCATAAAAATTGCTATCCCGGAACACTGTTTCCCGCCGAAGGAATACTCTATCCTATAGATATCACCAGACCAACAGGACAACTGATGCAGCCTCCCGCGTCAACCAACGCCGCCAATGACATGGATATTATCCGCCAGGCCCTTCAGTGGGCCGATGAAGGGTATGGTGTTGCGCTGGCGACGGTGATCGAGACCTGGGGCTCAGCTCCGCGCCCAACCGGTAGCCAGGTGGTCATCAACAGCGAAAGCGCCTTCGCCGGGTCCGTCTCGGGTGGTTGCATTGAAGGTGAAGTGGTTACCGAAGCCCATGGTGTAATCAGAGAACAAAAAGCCAAAATACTGGAATTTCAGGTGTCGGATGAAACGGCATCAAGTGCGGGCCTCGCCTGCGGAGGAAAGGTCCGGGTGCTGGTGTCAGCGGTTTCCGGCAATATCCGAGAAGCTTTGCAAAACCTGCTCGACCTCAACGAAAAGAAACGCTCTGCCGCCCTGCTTTATGATCTGGAGACCGGTATTCCTGTCCTTCTGGAAAAAGATGCATCTCCTGCAATCCAGGACCGTATGGTGTCAGACAGAAGTGGCATGATTGAGACAATTGATGGCACAGCGCTCTTCACCCGCATCTATAATCCTCCGCTAAGACTTTTGATTGTTGGTGCCGTCCATATCGCCCAATCCCTCTGCCTTCTCGGCAATCAGGCTGATTACGATGTCACTGTTATTGACCCTCGCGACACCTGGGCCACAGTGGAGCGGTTTCCTGGGGTCATAATTGACAAACGCTGGCCGTCGACGGCATTGGAAGACCTGACCCCGGACCGGACGACGGCGGTGGTGACACTTAGCCACGATGCCAAGCTGGACGACCCGGCGTTTATGGTCGCCCTTAAAAGCGACGCGTTTTACATCGGTGCGCTGGGCAGCCGAAAAACCCATGCCAAAAGAGTCAATCGTTTGCTGGAGGCGGGACTTACGGAACAAGAGATTTCACGCATTCACGCGCCGGTCGGGCTGGATATCGCGGCCAACACCCCGTTTGAAATCGCACTTTCCATCATGGGAGAGATCATCGAGGCGCATCGGCGAAGATAGTGATACCTAAGGGCACTGATAATGACCCTTAGGTATTAATGCAGAAACAACCATGATCCGAAACTAACGGCGATAACGACAAGACCGGCGACGAACGTCCATCCGGGAATTTCCGCACTCGGATTGGTCACAAGTGGCTGAGATTCTATTTCAAACTGCTCGGGACCTTCCTCAGGCGACTCACCGATCAACTGGTTAAAATTCTCGAAAAACTCACCCGCCAGCTTTTTTGCCGTGCCGTCAACCAATCGGCTACCGATCTGGGCCAGTTTGCCTCCGACCTGGGCTTCAACTTCATAAACCAGAATTGTGCCGTCGCCATCTTCCCTCAGGGTGATTTTGGCACCGCCGCTGGCAAATCCGGCAGCCCCCCCCTTGCCTTCGCCCGAAATGCTGTAACTTTCCGGCGGGTTCAGGTCAGACAACGTGACAGCGCCTTTGAACTTGGCCTTCACGGGCCCTACCTTGGCCATAACCGTCGCTGTCAGTTCCGTGTCGGACAGCTTCTCGAGCTCCTGACAGCCAGGTATAGCCTGCTTGAGGACTTCCACATCATTAAGTGCCGCGAAAACCTGCTCTCGTGGTGCAGCAATCGCGATTTCATCGTTCATTTTCATGCGGTATTCCGATCCTCTACAGGCATATTTCTACCTTGGTATATTGCATTGATACATTTTTGCCATTGATTTATCCGACCATCACCTGTGAATATCTTGGTCTTCCCACGCTGGTGTAACCGGTGTACCTTACCTTGATTGTATACAATATTCTTCTTGGGAGTAAATGCGAGAATGCCGGTTGTTTCTCTGACAATTAACGGCACGTCCGTCGTCAAGGATGTCGCCGCCAATACTCTGCTGGTTCAGTTTATCCGTGATGAGTTAGGCCTGACCGGGACCCACGTCGGTTGCGATACCTCACAATGCGGGGCCTGCGCCATTCACGTCAACGACATGCCAGTGAAAAGCTGCACCATGCTGGCGGTACAAGCCGATGGATGTAAAATTACAACGATTGAAGGGCTGGCACCTGACGACAACCTCCACCCCATGCAACAGGCTTTTCATGAACACCACGGGCTTCAATGTGGGTTCTGCACGCCGGGTATGGTCATGACCGCCGTTGCTTTCGCCAAAGACAACCCTGATGCGACAGAACAGCAGGTTCGCCGCGCATTAGAAGGCAATCTCTGTCGCTGCACCGGATACCAGAACATCATCGATGCTGTGTTGGATGGTGCAAAAGCCATGCGGGAGGCTGGATAATGTACGAATTCAATTATCAAAACCCCGCCAGTGTTGATGCCGCCCTTGCCGCCCACCAAGACGCCGATGATGGGCTGTTCCTGGCAGGTGGCCAGACCATCGTAACGGTTATGAAACAGCGTTTGGCGATGCCATCCGACGTCATTGACCTGAACGGCATTGAAGACCTTCGAGGAATCACCACCAGAGACAGTGTCATTTCCATCGGATCAATGACAACTCATGCTGACGTCGCCGCTAACGCTGATGTGCGCCGCCTGATCCCGGCACTTAGCGATCTGGCGGGAATGATCGGTGATCCACATGTGCGCAACCGAGGAACCCTTGGCGGCTCCATCGCCAACAACGACCCGGCAGCGGATTATCCGGCGGCAGTGGTCGCACTTGGCGCAACGGTTCACACCAACCAACGACAGATTGATGCAGGGGATTTTTTCACCAATCTGTTTGAAACGGCGCTTGAAGAGGGCGAACTGATCACCAAGGTTGATTTCCCTGGCCCCGAAAAAGCCAGTTATGAAAAAATCCATAACCCGGCCTCACGGTTCGCCATCGTTGGCGCGTTCATTGCTAAATTCAGAGACGGCGTTCGTGTCGCAGTGACCGGTGCCGGCCCTTGTGTATTTCGCCTATCTGAAATCGAAGATGCCTTGAATGCAGATTTTCAAGCAGCGGCGCTGGACGGCATTACCGTCAGTTCCGATAGGTTAAATAGTGATCTTCACGCTTCTGCGCAGTACCGAGCACAGATGATCACCGTCGCCGCGCGCCGCGCCGTTACGAAAGCCGGTCAGGGAGACAGGACATGAACAAAACCAAAATTGGCCAATCCGTCCGCCGCACGGAAGATTTCCGTTTTCTCACCGGCCAGGGCAACTACATTGACGACATAAAGCTGGACGGAATGGTCTTTGCCGCCGTCCTGCGCTCCCCCCATGCCCATGCCATTATTAATGGTATCGAGACAGCCGACGCTGAAGCGATGGATGGCGTCTTGCTGATTGTCTCGGCCACGGACTGGCAGGCAGAAGGATATGGGACAATTCCGAGCAAGTCGGCGACCCGCACCAAAATTGACGGATCCCCTTTTGCCGAACCGCCACGCCATTGCCTGGCGATTGACCGGGTACGGTATGTCGGCGAGCCGGTCGCGCTTGTTGTCGCGGAAACAATTTCCCAGGCCCGAGAAGCCATGGAAATGATCGACGTGGATTATCAGCCCGTTGACTCTGTAACCGACCCGAAAAAGGCCGTCGAAGATGGTGCACCCTTGGTCTGGGACGACATTCCGGGGAACATCTGCCTGGATTTCCAACTAGGCGACAAAGAGGGAACGGACACGGCATTTGCCGAAGCCGATCATGTTATTTCTCTTGATCTGGTCAATAACCGCCTGACCGCTGTGCCGATTGAACCCAGAGGGGCCATCGCCAGTTACGACGCGGCAACGGATAGTTTCCTGCTTTATAATTCAACTCAAAACGTTCACGCCAACCGCGACACTTTTGCAGAAAAAGTCCTGAACATATCATCCGACAAAATTCATCACATCGCCCCGGACGTGGGCGGCGGATTTGGTGCCAAAAACGGGGCTTACCCCGAACCTCCCCTAATTCTACACGCGGCCCGGAAACTCAATCGCCCTGTCAAATGGATCAATGATCGAGCCGAAAGTTTTCTTTCCGATACCCATGGTCGTGATCAGGTCAGCCGGGTTGAACTGGCTCTCGACAAGGACGGCACCTTCAGGGCGCTACGCACCGAGACCATTGGTAATCTGGGGGCCTTTTGCGCCACCGTCGGTCCGTTTACGGCAACCGGTGGCTCGGCCAGAACCCAAGGCGGTCCTTACGCTTTTCCGACCATGTCTTATTCCTCACGCGCCGCTTTCACCAATACGGCACCCACCGATCCCTATCGCGGCGCCGGACGCCCGGAAGCTACGTTTCAGGTCGAACGCGTCATCGAGTATGCCGCCAGCAAACTCGGCTTCGACCCGGCAACACTGCGCCGACAGAACCTTATGCCAACTGACTCCCTGCCGCTAAAAACGAGTATGGGACTGGATGTGGACTGCGGTGATTTTCCTCAGGTTTTCGATCAAACCATGAAGCTGACAGACCGGGGCGGATATGCCGACCGATCAGCAGCATCAAAGGCGGCTGGAAAACGACGAGGGTTTGCTATCGCCCCATATCTGGAATGTACCGGCGGTGCACCAAAGGAATATGCAGGTGTGACCTTCCACAGTGATGGATCCGTTGATCTTGCGGTTGGCAGCCAATCCACAGGCATGGGCCATGAAACAGCGCTGCCACAAATTCTGGCCTCGAAACTTGGTATTTCACAGGACAGAATTCGCTACATCCAGGCCGACACCGACGCCACCCCCCATGGTGGCGGTCATGGCGGGTCACGGGGACTGGAGTTAGGCGGAAACGCCGTTGGACAGTCGGCCGGACTGGTCATTGATAAGGCCCGGGAATTTGCCGCCAGCCAACTTGAAACCAGTGTTGATGACATTTCTTTTGAAGATGGCCTGTTCCGGGCTGAATCGACGAACAGATCGATTTCCATGGATGAAGTTATTGAGGCCTCTTTTGGCGATGATCTGCCCGACGAATTCGAGCCACAATTCCTCAATACCGGATCGAGTTTCGAGCGTGGAATCATCTCGATCCCCAACGGCTGCCATGCGGCGGAAGTGGAAGTGGATATCGAAACGGGTGAAGTCTCAATTGATGGCTATTGGGTTGTCGATGACTTCGGCACCATCATCAACCCTCTGTTGGCTGACGGTCAGGTGATGGGCGGCATTGTCCAGGGTATTGGTCAGGCGCTATCGGAAAATATTGTTTATGATGATGAAAATGGCCAGTTGCTGAGTGGTTCACTGGTTGATTATGCACTTCCCCGCGCCGATATGATCCCGCGCATGGTTATCGGGTATTACGAAGGCGCACCAACGGCAAAAAATCCGCTGGGCGTTAAGGGTGCCGGAGAAGCCGGATGCGTCGGTGCGCCACCGACGATCATCAATGCGATTCTTGATGCGTTGAGAGACTTCGGTGTTAATCATATCGAGATGCCGGCGACACCGGAAAAAATTTGGCGGGCTATTCAAGATACTAAGTTGTCGGCTTGAAGGCTGCCCCCAACACCGTCCACTCTGTCGAGAAAAATAACCTTGGCGGCATAATCTGGATGCTTGCCTACGCTGCCCTCATTTCCGGCATGCACGTTTGTGTGCGTCTCGTATCTGAGGGTTTACCCCCCTTCGAGATCGCATTCTTCCGCAATTTGTTTGGCTTGGTGGCAGTCGTTCCATGGTTTATCCAACTGGGGTTTGCACCGCTGAAAACCCGGCGCATCGGCCTGCTGACAACACGCGGTGCCTTGAATACTGTTTGTATGCTCGGCTTTTTTACGGCGGTCAGCATTACCCCACTGGCCGAAGTGACGGCCCTTTCATTTACCGCACCGATCTATGCGACCCTGTTCGCCATGTTCTGGTTCAGGGAAAAAATAGGTATTCGCCGCTGGGCAGCGATTCTGATCGGCTTTGCCGGTATTTTTGTGGTCCTGCGTCCTGGATTTCAGGCCATATCTCTGGGTCATATGTTGGTCATTGGCTCGGCGTTCGGCTGGGGAATTTGCCTGATTATCATAAAGGACCTGGGCCGAACAGAATCGGCGGTTACCATCACCACCTATATGTCGCTGGTCATGGCCCCGCTGTCTTTGATCCCGGCTTTGTTCGTTTGGGTAACACCAACACTGGAACAACTCGGCTGGCTGGTCTTTCTGGGCACCCTCGGCGGGGCCGGACAACTGGCCATGTCGCAATCATTACGGCTGGCAGATACCCACGTTGTCACACCGTTCGATTTTTCTCGGTTGGTGTTTATTTCTGTGCTGGCATGGGTCATGTTCGGACAGGTGCCGGACGTGTTTGTCTGGGTTGGTGGTGCCATGATTTTCGGCGCTATTGCCTTCATCACGTTCCGTGAGCACCAGTTGAATCTGAAACCACATCGCGCTGCAAACTGAGCATTGCTATGGCTTCTGCGCTATATGTAGGTGTGGTCCGAACATTTATTTGTCGTTATAATGACGCCAGCGTCACCGGGGCCGGGTCGAGAGCACCCTCAGGGATCGAATTCAATTGACTATTTCATCGATTTCCAGACAAACATTAGGAACCCGCCGCCTCCTGCTTATCTTTGCAGGATTAATCTTATTATTAGCGGCTATTTGGGGCGCGACCGGCAGAATCATAGCAACTGAGAAGCAAAATGCCCTTGATGACGCGACGTTTCGTGGCACTCGCCTGGCAACATTTTTTGAGAGCCATGCCGCGTCGACGCTTCAATATGCAGATGATTACATAAAATCGATCCGTAGAATCTATTTACGAGAAGGGTCGCTCTCGGCAGTTCGCGAATACATGGCTGAGATCCCGCCTAATAATGCCATTCTTTCTCACATCACAATTATGGATTCAAATGGGGTGCCAATACTGATCTCTACGGGCCGCAAGGAGAAAGAAATCAGCCGCGGCACTCATGCCCGAGATCGTGACTATTTCAAGGCTCAGAAAACCAGAAAAACCGACACCCCCTTTATTTCTGCAGCCCGCAAAGGACGCAACACAGGTTTGGTTACGATCCGGCTGGTGCGGCGTATCTCCAGACCTGCTGGAGAATTTGGTGGTGTGATTTTTGCGGCAATAAAGGCATCGCAGCTTCTCGACTTTTTCAAAACCACCCGCCTCGGCCCAAACAGCACTGCATCTCTGGTCGGCCTGGATAAACGTATCCGCCTTCATAGTTCGCCGAATGGCCTGTCGGGGACCGGCAAAGCAATCGAAAAATCTAACTTGTGGGAAAACCTAAAGACGCAGCCGGAGGGTAACTATCAACAAACCAGCATCATCGATGGAACCGCCAGGACCTGGATATATCGAACGTTATCCGATTATCCGATCGTTGCGGTTATCGGGGTTGCCGTTCCCGATGCGTTGAAAGAATTCGCTGAATTTGAACAAAACGCCTACAGATTGGCAGCCCTGATCAGCCTGATCGTCATCGCCATCACTGTTTTGGGTGTTCGTGAAACCGTCGCCGCCAGACTCAGCAAAGAATATACTGAACAGACACGACGCGAGGAAGCATTGCGGATTCAGGAAGGTCGCTTGCGAATGATTCTGGAAAGCAGTCCCGTAGGCGTTTCACTGATATCTCTGCAAGACAATAAACGATTCTACGGAAACCCTCGTCTGGTTGAGATGTTCGGCAGTGAATCCGAAGACCAACTTTTGGCATTCCCCATCGAAGATTCATACGCCGAATATCGTGATTATCAAAGTGTCCGGGAAATGAGTGACGAGGACCTGGCCAAACCCACCGAGGTCTTGAGACGCCGGATTGACGGCAGCACATGGTGGTGCACCGTCAATCGACAGAAGATCAAATATGATGGCAAAGACTGTTTGATTGTCTGGTATTACGACATTACTGATCGCAAAATCGCCGAAGACAGATTCCGTTCATTCGTCAGCAGTGCTTCTGACTGGTATTGGGAAATGGATGAACATCTTCGGTTTTCCTATTTCTCGGACAGTTTTTTTGACATCATTGGTGTCGACCCAAATCTCCTTTTGGGAAAGACCCGGCAGGAAACCGGAATTCCCGGCGTCGATCCTGAGGCATGGAAACAACATCTTTCCGACCTTGCGGCGAGGCGCCCGTTCCGAAACTTCGTACATCCCAGGACGTTACCTAACGGACATATCGTCTGGGCCTCCGTTAATGGGCGCCCTGTATTTGACGAAAATGGAAAATTTCGTGGCTACCGAGGGACCGGAAGCGATGTAACCGCCATGAAGACGGCTGAAGAGAACCTTCACGAGGCCAAGGTACAGGCAGATGCCGGAAACAGAGCCAAAACAGAATTTATGGCCACCATGAATCATGAATTACGAACGCCGCTCACCTCTATAATTGGGAGTCTTAGTTTGCTGACTTCCTTGATTCCCGAAGACGCCAAGAAAGAGGAAACAGAGCTTCTTGACGTCGCCTTGCGAAATAGTAATTCGATGCTTCTTCTGGTCAATGAGTTGCTGGATTATGAAAAAATTCTGTCCGGCACACTTACGATAGAAACAAGCCGCCACGATGTCAGTGCGCTCACATCCAGAGTGGTCAAAGATAATCGAGGATATGCGAGTGCACACTTTGTCAACTTTGTATTCGAAGAACCCGGTCGACCTATATTTGCAGACGTCCAGGAACACCGGTTTGAACAAGTTCTGCGCAATCTATTGTCAAACGCGGCGAAATTTTCCTACGCCAACAGCGATGTGGAGATTTCCATTTCTGAAGATGGGGGGATGGCCATTATCAGTGTCAAAGATTACGGCCCAGGTATTCCTGAGGATTTCAAAAACAAGATGTTCGAGCAATTTACCCAGATCGATTCCTCATCGACGCGAGCAAAAGCCGGAACCGGGCTCGGCCTGCCCATTAGCAAGGCTCTGACAGAAGGTATGGGCGGGACACTTGGTTTTGATAGCCAACTGAATGTCGGCACGACCTTTTACATTCGCCTTAACAAAAGCGCCGATTAAGAGCTTACCCGACCCAATCAGCCAGCGGTTCAGCCAGATTTTCCCATTTTTGGAACCCCGCGGTAACAACCTGAGCCTTACCCTCTTCAACAGCTAACAGCGTCGGAAAGCCGGTAATGCCCGATTGCTGGGTGAAATTAAAATCAGCCAGTGTCTCTTCACGGATTTCCGGACTGGAATGGGTTAGCTCGAATTCGCCTCTCGAAAACCCATATTCTCCGGCGATATCCGCCAGTACGACAGCGTCAGTGGTATCGCGGTTATCGGCATAAAAGGCCCGGTGCAAGGTGCCCAAAAACCCGAGTGTCTGAGTTTCGTTCAGGCTACGCGCCGCAACAACGGCCCGGCAGGCCGGTTCGGTGTCATAGATAAAACCTTCTTGTTCAAACAAACTAAAATCAAAGGGCTGACCAGAGGCTTCGTGAACGTGGTTCCAGTGGTTGGAAATCTGCTCCTTATCCTTGTCTCCCATGGGCTGGGTCGTCCCCGGGCGCAGTCCGCCCACCATAAGACGCACTGGCGCCCGGTCTCCGAATTCTTCTGAAATCCGCTCAATTACCGGAGAAAACCCCCAGCACCACGAACACATGGGGTCAGCGATATACAGAAAATGTTTGCTCATAGAATTCTGACCTTTCGATGGGACTGCTGAAATTCCTAGGACTACCTTGAAATTTACGAGTCGTTGCTAACATCGTCTTCCATATTGATCTGAAGCGCATCATTGAACCGGTTAAAGAAACCACAGAGAGCGATACGCAACGTCAGTTCGACGATCTGCGCTTCATCAAAATGCCGCCGCAGATCCTCGAAAATAGCGTCGCGCATATATGGTGCCTTTTCCGTCACCTGAACAGCATAATCGCGGACCAGCATATCAACCTCATCAAAGCCCGGCACTTCATCATCAAGGATGCAGTCTTCAACATTGGGATCAAGCCCCAGCGCTGTCAGTCGGGGAGAGTGGTGGCCGACGCAATAAGTGCAGGCGTTGATCTTGGAAACGACAACAAGTGCAATTTCCAGATACCGCTTGGGCAATACCTTTTCGTCTGCCAGTTCAAGCAGCAGCCCCATGATATGTCTGAGTGCGGGCGGGCGCTGGGCAAAAATTTTAGCTTGATTTTCGAACGGCCCATATTCGGTGACATAGCGCTTGAATATTTCACGCGCGTCATCTGGTAATCCGTCCGGACTCACTTCACTCACACGAGGCATGCCGTTCTCCACTTCCATGAGCCCCTGCAACGGGGCTGTGTAATAGTCGGCGGAAGGTTAAAAGAACACAATAGACGGCGCAAGGATGTCTCATATAATCTGATAGAAATAAAATTACATGAAAAATACTTATGTAAATCAGAAGCATTATTCATTATTATTAATTAGGCTGATAGTGAATAATGAATTCGAAACTATAAAAATAAATTACTTAAACAGGAGGTTATACATGGGAAAGATACAGGTAATGATGGCCGCTGCCCTGGCTACAGGTTTGGTTTCCGCAGTGACGCCACAAGCCAGCGCGGAAATCCAAAAATATAATTTTGAAGTTGTTGGCACATGGGGAAATTTGGAAAACTACAAACAGTTTGAAAGTAAATTCTGGAATGAACGGCTGCCAAAAGCATCCGGCGGTAAACTGACGGCCACTTCCAAACCCTATACGGAACTGGGTCTCAAGGGTTATGAGGTTATGTCCGGCCTTAAAAAAGGTGCCTATGACGGTGTCCATGCGTTGACATCTTACAGTGCAAAAGCAAGTCCGGCGCTGGAGGGCATTGATCTGGCCGGTGTTATTCAGGATTTTCCCACTTACCGTAAAGCGGTTAACGCCTACCGTTCAGTGATTGAGCGTGAAGTTGCAGAAAAGTACAACGCCAAGCTGCTCAACATTTACACCTTCCCGAGCCAGCAGCTCTGGTGCAATCTGAAAGACCGCAACATCAAGAACGTTTCGCTGAAAGATCTCGCCGGTAAAAAGATCCGCACCTATAGCCGTACTTTGGGCGACTTCATTGAGGGCCTGAATGCCAGTGCTGTTACCATCGCCTTTGCCGAGGTCGTGCCTGCGCTGCAAAAAGGTGTTGCCGATTGCGGCATTACCGGAACCATGCCCGCCTATAATGGCAAATGGTGGCAGGTTGCAACTCATAACATCCGCGTCCGTGTAGGCTATGCGGCAACGTTCACCGCCATCAACATGGACACTTGGAACGACCTCAACAAAGACACCCAGAACCTGATCGCATCAGAAGCCAAAAAACTGGAAGATGATATCTGGGCGTTCGAAAGCAGCCTCGATCAGAAAGGCATGGACTGCAACGCCGCTGGCCCCTGCGACAAGGGTGAAACAGGTGGCATGGTTCCGATTACGCCTTCGGCTGCGGATCAAGCCATGTTGGCTGACATCGCCCAAAACGTCGTTCTCAAACGCTGGGCCAAGCGTTGTGGCAAAGCCTGTGCCGAGGAATGGAACTCGACGATTGGCAAGATCGTCGGCATGAAAGCAGTTGAATAGAGTGTTGTTCTGATATTCCGAAAAACCGTGTGGAGGGCATTTAAGGCCCTCCACACGGCAGTCGGACCAGTTGAAGAGCTAAAATCTTGTTCGCTGTAATCCACGCTAAATTCTTGAGCATATCGCGGATCGCCACCTGGTTTGGCGGCGGGGCTTTATTATTATCCGCCATCATGGTGACCCTGGATGTGATTTCACGGAAACTGTTTGGCTATACGATTAGCGGTTCGGATGAAATTTCTGGTTATGTATTTGCCGCCAGCACGACCTGGGCTTACTCCTACTGCCTGCTGACACGCGCCAACATCCGTATCGACGCATTTTACAATATGCTCAATATCCGGACGAAGGCCATTCTGGATGTAATTGGCCTACTTCTACTGTTTTATTACATATTTTTATTGACCGCCAATGCCTTGACGATGTTTCTCGACAATGTCGAGTATAACTCCTCGGCACCGACAACTCTGGCAACACCACTATGGATTCCCCAAATCTTCTGGGTTTCCGGTCTTTGCTTCTTTCTGCTCAGTCTGACATTTCTTTCAACCTACGCCCTTGTTGCCTTCATCAAGCGCGACTGGGCCTGCGTCAACCGGATTGCCGGCGTGAGAACTGTGGAAGAAGAGATATCAGAGGAGACCCACGTCTAATGCCGCTGTTGATCGTCACGATGCTGCTAGGACTTGTTGCTGCGGCTGTGCCTGTGGCTGCGGTGCTGGGTATTTTGAGCTTATCGCTGGATGAGATGTTTATGCGCGGGCGACGGTCGCTGATGCTGGGCGACTTCGTATGGGAACAAAGCATCGAATATATCCTGGTTGCGATTCCGATGTTTATTTTGCTGGGTGAAATCATGTTGCGGGCGGGGATTGCACTGCGCATGTATAATGCCGTCATACAATGGTTATCCTGGTTACCCGGCGGCCTGATGCACGCGAATATCGGCTCATCGGCTATTTTCGCTGCGTCCTCGGGGTCCAGCGTCGCCACCGCAGCAACCGTTGGAACAGTTGCCTACCCGGAGATCGAAAAGCGCAATTA
>Ga0316204_10007564_pt1 | contig 15765 bp, 12 predicted proteins | sample 6monrhotite_MG_2_FD_205661 | JGI IMG/M metagenome (GOLD analysis project Ga0316204, IMG submission 205661) | Microbial mat bacterial communities from mineral coupon in-situ incubated in ocean water Damariscotta River, Maine, United States -... | ecosystem: Environmental > Aquatic > Marine >... | reverse complement strand
TGGGAGATCGGTTAACTGATGTGGTTGATTTAAAAGACAGTGAATTTGATTTTAGTCAAGACCCTGGTGTTGGGGGCTCGGATTTAGCCTTAACACATGTTGAAAATACGCCTGATGATTTATTTAATAGCCTATATTCAATCAAGACACATTTTAAACAACAAGAAGAACAGTTGACTTTACTTAGTAATCTTTTAGATGAAAAAGACCAGGATCAACAAATAAAACCTTCAGGAAAGCCTATTCGTAACGGTTGGATTTCTTCTAGTTATGGTGGACGCACAGATCCATTTACTGGAAAACAAGCTTTTCATTCAGGCATCGATTTTTCTGGCAAAAAATCAGCCGTTATTCAAACAATGGCAGATGGAGTGGTTATTTGGGCTGGACACCGTGGTAATTATGGAAGATTAATAGAAATAGATCATGGAGCAGGATACATGACACGTTATGCACATTTAAGTGATGTTTCAGTCACTATCGGGCAAAAAGTTAACAAAGGAGAAGCCATTGGACTTATGGGTAAAACAGGGCGTGCCACATCAGAACATCTGCATTTCGAAGTTTTGAAAAAAGGCCACAAAGTAAACCCTTGGCCATTTTTAACAAAAAAACAAACTTAATATGCTTGAATTTAGTTAAATAGCAACCATCTACAACTTTATAAAATTGAGACTTAAATTAATCTAGCCTCTGAATAAAAACCAAATTTGGCTCATCAATGCCATTGAGAAACTTTTATCATGATTTTAAATTCACTTTTTACCAAATTATTTGGTAGTCGCAACCAACGTTTAGTCAAACAACTACTTAAAACAGTCGATAAAATAGATGCACTTGAATCTAAATATCAAGCCATGCGTGATGGCGATTTACAAAATCAAACACAGCTTTTTAAAGACAGACTGGCCAATGGCGAAACTGTTGATGATCTTTTAATAGAAGCCTTTGCTGTTGTTAGGGAAGCTTCTGTACGTGTGATGAAAATGCGCCATTATCGCGAGCAAATGATTGGTGGCATGGTATTACATAATGGCAAAATTTCTGAGATGCGCACAGGTGAAGGTAAAACACTGGTTGCCACACTTCCTGCCTATCTAAACGCCCTTTCGGGACTAGGTGTTCATGTCGTTACTGTCAATGATTATTTGGCTAGTCGTGATGCGAAATGGATGGAACCATTATTTAATTTTTTAGGCATGCAAGTGGGTATAGTTGTCCCCAATATGACTCAAGAAGATAAGCGCCTTGCCTATGCTGCAGATATAACTTATGGAACCAATAACGAATACGGTTTTGATTATTTACGTGATAACATGGCCTTTACACTTGATGAGAAAGTTCAAAGAGAGCCAAATTTTGCCATTGTCGATGAGGTCGATTCTATATTAATTGATGAAGCCAGAACACCATTGATTATCTCAGGACAAACTGATGATTCACCAGAGCTCTATCACCGAATCAACAAATTAACACCCACTTTAGTTGCCTCAACACAAAAAACCGAGGATGTAGAAGGCGGAGTGAAAGCCATGATTGCTGCTAAAAAAGAAGAGGCTGCAAAAGAACCAGATGGCGACTTCACTATTGATGAGAAAGGTAAGCAAATCCACTTAACTGAACAAGGCATGGTCAATGTTGAAGCCTTATGTATAAAAGATGGCCTGATTGAGGAAGGTGAATCTCTTTTTGATTCCAAACATTTACAATTAATGCATCACATTAATGCGGCATTACGTGCACAAAATCTTTATCAAAAAGATGTCGATTATATATTAGAAAATGGTGAAGTTGTAATAGTCGATGAATTTACTGGTAGAACCTTATCTGGCAGACGTTGGGGAGATGGTTTACACCAAGCAGTTGAAGCTAAGGAACAAGTGCCTGTACAAAAAGAAAATCAAACATTGGCCTCTGTGACCTTTCAAAATTACTTTAGATTATATCCAAAATTATCTGGTATGACAGGAACAGCCGATACCGAAGCCTACGAGTTTCATACCATTTATAGTCTTGAAGTAGTCGCTATACCGACACATAAACCCATGGTGAGAAATGATCAAGGTGACTTGGTATTTTTAACTATGGAAGGTAAATTTAATGCCATAGTAGAAGACATCAAAGAAAGTTATGCCCGCAAACAACCCGTATTAGTAGGCACCGCTTCAATTGAAGTCTCAGAACTCATTTCAAATCAATTAAAAGCTAAAAAAATTCCACACAACGTTCTTAATGCCAAACAACATGAAAAAGAAGCCCTAATAGTTGCCACTGCAGGTAAGCCAGGCTCAATTACCATTGCAACAAATATGGCAGGTCGTGGTACTGACATTGTATTGGGCGGTAATTTGGAAATTGAATTAGCCAACTTAGGTGAAGAAATATCTGAATCTAAAAAGCAACAAGCACGTGATAATTGGCAATCTGTGCATGATTCTGTTTTGCAAAATGGTGGCTTAAGAATCATAGGAACTGAACGCCATGAATCTCGTCGAATTGATAACCAATTAAGAGGAAGATCTGGCCGACAAGGTGATCCAGGCTCATCGCGTTTTTATATTTCACTAGAAGATAATTTAATGCGTATTTTTGGCGGCAATATAGCCACTACAATGCGTAAATTTGGCATGGCTGAAGATGAATCAATTGAACATAAATGGATTTCTCGCACCATTGAAGGCGCTCAAAGAAAAGTAGAATCACATAACTTTGATATTCGTAAAAGTTTGCTTGAGTATGATGATGTGGCCAATGATCAACGATTAGTTATTTATCAACAACGCAAAGATTTACTTGAAGCTGATGAAATCAAAGAATTTATTGCTGTATCTCGTGATGAGGTTTTTGATGATATTATTCGCCAATATATCCCAGTTGAAAGTATAGAAGAGCAATGGCAAATACAAGACTTAGAACGTGTATTAAAATCAGATTTTGGCATTGATATCAATATTCAACACTGGTTAAATAGTGATGAAGAAATGGATGAGCACGACTTGGTTGAAAAAACTCATAAAAATATTGATAGATATTTTAGAGAAAAGGAAGCCATTACTGGTTCTGAAACCATGAGACACTTTGAAAAGGCTGTTTATTTAAACGTACTTGATCAATTGTGGAAAGAGCACTTATTAGGCATGGATCATCTGCGTCAAGGCATTGGCCTACGTGGCTATGCACAAAAACAACCGATACAAGAATATAAAAAAGAATCGTATGAAATGTTTACTGATTTGTTAGATAGAATCAAAACAGAAATCACAAAAATAATAGCACGGGTTAAAATTCAAGAGGATGATGTTGATCAAATGGAACACCACCAACAACAGAAAATGGAATACCAACATGCTGAAGCAAACAACCCTACAAGCCCGCAAAAATCTAAAGAAAGCGCACAGGTTGAGACTTATGTTCGAGAAGGCAAAAAGGTAGGCAGGAATGAATCATGTCCATGTGGGTCTGGCAAAAAATACAAGCAGTGTCACGGTAGATTAACTTAAATAAGTTACTATGCCTGAGCCTTTAAATGTTGTTGCCTTGGTGTTAGAAAACCACCAAGGTGAAATTCTAGTCGCAAAAAGAGCAGATCACAAACACCTAGGTGGTATGTGGGAATTCCCCGGTGGAAAAGTAGAAGATGGAGAATCGCAACTACAAGCCCTTAAACGTGAAATTCTTGAAGAATTAGATTATCAACTGTTACATGCAGAACCATTAATCACAACTACTCACAGCTATGACACCTTCTCATTAACATTGGATGTTTGGCACCATAAAGACTTTAACCCAAGTGTTTTCCCTAATGAAAACCAGCCATTAAAATGGGTAAAAAAATCTAAACTATCTGATCTCGGAATGCCTGAAGCCGACAAACCTATTCTAAAAGCTATATTAGATATTCAAACTAAAAATTAAAAGTAACAACTCAAAACTTTTGGCTTTGTATTTTATTATCATAAGCGTTATTCCATTGAATTACTGATTTATTAAATGGCTGATGTCATAGAGTGAAATACTCTTGCGGTTAGTATCATCATGGTAAATTAAATTTAAGTCATCTGTAATTTGTACAAAGTTGTCATACTTAAGCTGATAGATTAACTTTCCATTTTCTGCGTCAAAATAGGTGACTTGCTTTGTACTTATAACAACTACTGGTAAATTGTCTTTGTGGCCAGCTTGTAATATTTGAAATGTTTTTTTGCCTGTTGGATAGATGTTTTTGTTACTTAAATCATTGGCATTAAATACTGTCACATCATCAGTTTTACTATTTATTGCAAATAAAAATTCTTGGTTTTTATTGAGCAATAATGCATTTTTTGAAAATTTGATTCCGGGAACAAGCATATATCCAGTTGGAGCTGTTACTGCCATTGTTAAAAAGTTAAAAATCGCGTTTCCAACCTTTTTTCCCTTACTTCCTGTGTGCTGTGAGCCAATAAATTTTTCTTTTGAAAAATCAACCAAGCCAATTTGTGCACCAAAATTTGCTGCCACATAAGCTTTTTTTGAATCATTGCTTACTATACCACCTTCAATTTTAAAGGGTGTTTTTACATATGTTGAATTTTTAGCATTTAATAAATCATATCTAACCACTGATTTCTTTCCAAACAATACTAATATTTCATCTTCATTCGTAATTTTAGCAGTGATTCTTTCTATAACCATATCAATTTCTGGATTAGAAATATCTTTAAATTTATCATTAGCGAATTTTACAACTTTCAAATGCTTTGGTTTCTCCAGAGTTCTTCCTATCATGTATAGGTCTTTTTCATTAACAATCATAGTTTTAGGATCAACTGAACTTATAAAATCCGAATTAACTTTTGAATTGATTAGATCAGCTATATGAATGATAAATTTATTCTTTTCTGGATCTTTTGTATTTATATACTTTTCAATAAAATAAAATCTTTTATTTGAATAAGAAACATCAGTAATCTTTCCTGAAAAACTTAAACTGGTGATTTTTTCAAGCGTATTTACATTATAAATATTGAGAGTGTTTCCGTAATTGCTTTTAGTATATTTGCTAAACATATAGTTATAATCACTGTTAGCTTGAAAAATTATTTTGGAGTTATTTAATGCAATTTTTTTAAAAATTTTTCCTGTATTAGCCTTAATACTTATTATTTTTTGATTTTCTGATTTACCAACATGCAAGACAAGGTGATTGCCATCTTCTGAGACACCATAAAAATTATGTTTTTTATTTTTATGTTTAACTTCCAATCGTTTGGCAACAGATAACTTATGAATGATATTTAGTTTGGCAAGGCTAAAAATATATACACTTCCTTTACCCTTTTTTGTGTCATAATAATAATAGACATAATCAGAATCATCTCTTCTCAATACCAAACCTGGTCTTTTATATGATTTAGGTAATTTAATTTCTTTAAGGACATGATCATTGCTTGTATTTGCAATTGTCAAAATATGTTCATAATATTTTTTAACTTTGTGAGTTGAGTATTTAACATTGTATTTAAGTCTTGGCTTATCACTTTCTGGTAATTTAAATTCAACCAGCTGACTTGCTTTTTGTGCAATTACTCTATTGTTTAATATTGTAGGCTTGAACTTAAATTTTAATATGGCCGAAATAGCTTCTTTGTCGAATACACCCTGTGGATTTGACTCTATTACTTTAGGGTTCTCTACAGATCCAGATTCATTGATTGTGAATTCAATATTCACAAACCCTTCAATTCCATTTTCTAGAGCTTTGATTGGATATTTCGGAGCGATAGTTACAATTGGTACCAATTGGATATTATCGTGTTGTTTTGGAAACGCTATTGATGGAGTAAAATTTAATATGAGTAAAAAACAAATTTGTATAAATTTCAAAATATAATATTCATGATGTGAGTGTTTTCATATTACAAGAATAAAATTACTTGTTCAATCTATAACAAATATCAAATTATAAAATTTAGAATTAATGAATTTTAGTAAGTACATATTATGTTTGAATTCTTAAATTCATAACAAAAATCAAAAGATATATTTCATAAAATATAATTGTGCTAGTAGCTGGTAGTTTTTTCAAATTGATATTATTATTTTATTAAGCTATACTAATTGCTCAATTATATTCGGGGATATAAAAAACAATGTTGTTTAATTCATTAACATTCATTGTATTTTTTGCAATTGTCTTATTTTTGCACTATCTACCATTTTCTTGGCGCACCAAAAAACTCAATTTATTAATTGCCAGCTATCTATTTTATGCCGCATGGAACCCACCTTTTGTCATATTGGTTTGGATTTCTACTATTGTGGATTGGAATCTTGCTAAAAGAATTTTCTTAGAATCAAACCAAAAAAAGCGCCGCTTATTATTGTTTTTAAGTATTTTAGTTAATTTAGGCATATTAGGTTTCTTTAAATATGGAGACTTTTTGTTACATAACTGGCAAGCCTTAATGACCTCTTTTGGCATAGATTATCAAGTACCAGAATGGAGCATTATATTACCTGTAGGTATATCATTTTATACGTTTCAAACTATGGCCTATACACTAGATGTATATTTGAAGCGTGCAGAACCCACTAAAAACTTTTTAGATTTTGGATTATTCGTAACCTTTTTCCCACAGTTAGTAGCTGGACCAATAGTGCGTCCAACGCATTTAATTCCACAGTTTGAATCAGAGAAAAAAGCCACTAAAAATATGATTATTTGGGGCTTTGGTCTTATAACATTGGGTTTGTTTCAAAAAGTTGTTGTGGCAGATGGCATTCTGGCCCCAATAGTGGATGAGGTGTATAAAGCTAAAGATGCGGTTTCATTTGTTTCTGCCTGGCTTGGTACTATGGCATTTGCAGGGCAAATTTTTTCAGATTTTGCGGGCTATTCGACCACTGCCATTGGTGTCAGTTTAACCCTTGGTTTTTCACTGCCTTCCAACTTTAATTATCCCTATGCTGCCATTGGGTTTTCAGATTTTTGGCGCAGATGGCATATTTCTTTATCTACTTGGTTGCGTGATTATTTATACATCCCGCTAGGTGGTAATAAAAATGGCAAAACTAGAACCTACATCAACCTTATGTTAACCATGTTGTTAGGAGGTCTGTGGCATGGAGCCAGTTGGACCTTTGTTGTTTGGGGTGGCTTACATGGTATTTATTTATCGATTGAAAGAATGTTAAAAAGATCCTTCAATGGTTCTAAGTTACTGAAAAAGAATTTTGTTAGATTTCTGATGGCTATAGGTACATATTTATTAATCAATATCACCTGGGTGTTTTTTAGAGCACAAAGCTTTCCACAAGCTTTTGGCATGATCAAATCAATGATAGGTCTCAATCCAGATGGCAATGATAAACTAGCAACGGTTTATATCATTGAAGCAGTTGTCGTTACACTGATCATGCTATTTGTGCATTGGCGTATGCGAAATACTTCACTTGAAGCGGTTGTACAAAAAACCTCTTGGCAACTACTCAGTTTTATATGGGGTATTATGCTTATATTAATTATTATTTCACAGGGGAGCGGCGATGCCTTCATCTACTTCCAATTCTGACATTAAGTCTAATTTAAAAAAAGACTATTACTTTCATGAAAATCGACCTATTCCTGATTTACCGTGGAAGAAAATTAGTTTAATAGCTACTTTAATTATGATTATTGGAGTTTTTGCATGGGAATATAATGCAAGAGTCATTTGGAAGTACCCAACTGGACACTATATTGATAACAAAGGATTGTGGGCCATTCAGAGAAATAGAATTGATAGCAGTGATGAAAATACTGTGGCTGTTATTGGCTCTAGTAGAATCTTATTTGATTTAGATTTAGATGCATATGAAAGAGACACAGGAACCCGTCCTATTCAACTGGCTTTAGTTGGAACTAACCCTCGTCCTTTACTTAAAGATTTAGCCACAGATGAAGATTTTAAAGGACTATTAATTGTGGGCATTACACCTGGTAGTTTTTTTAGACACAGTGGCGGTTTATTTGGTAAAAATCCAGAATACTACAAAAAAGAAAGTCCAACTCAATGGTTATCTCAACAAATCAGCATGTTAATTGAGCCCCACCTGGCCTTTTATGACAACAGTAACTGGGCATTGTTTACCCTGATTGAACGGATGGATTTTGAAAATAGTGTGGCCAACCACAACCCCGTATCCAAAATATGGGAACTATCCTTTAGCAAAAAAGACAGAAATACCAAAATGTTTTGGAAAGTTGAAGATGACCCTGCTTATCAACATAATGCACGAATGGCTTGGCGTAATTTGATGCTACTTGGTGATAAAAGGGGTCCACCACCCTTTGATCATGATACTTATATGCAGGGAGTTGTTGCTGATGTTAATGCCATACGTTCACGTGGAGGCGATGTGGTTTTTATCCGCACACCATCGAGCGGAGATTACCGTCCAAGAGAACACAAAAACCAGCCCAGAGAAAAATTTTGGGATAGATTACTAGCGCAGACAAACTCTGTAGGTGTTCATTTTGAAGATCACCCTGAACTACAAGGCTTTAGAATACCTGAATGGTCACACTTACATTCAGAGGATGCTCCTAAATTTACTAAAGCATTAGTACCGATATTAGATGCAAAATTAAAAGCGGTAAACAAAAAGGGTATCATTAATAAATCAAGATAGTTATTTAATAAAGGTAGCTTAAGTTTTTTTACGGGCCCTAGGATGAGCCTTGTCATATACCTTGGCAAGGTGCTGAAAATTTAAATGGGTATAAACTTGAGTAGTAGATATATCGGCATGGCCCAACATTTCTTGTACGGCACGTAAATCACCACTAGACTCTAACACATGTGAAGCAAAAGAGTGGCGCAAAAGATGAGGATAGACTCTTTCCCATAAACCTTGTTTTTGTGCCCAATACTTAATCCGTGCTTGAATACTGCGTTGTGCTAATTTTCCACCACGTTTTGAAATAAAAACGTAAGAAGCTTGTTGTTGGTCCCACAGTTTCGAAATCGGCATTAATTCCTTTAATGCATAAAGCGCATGTTTGCCAACCGGTATTAGCCTTTGCTTATTACCTTTACCCGTCACAGTTACCAAAGCTTGTGGAAAATCTATGTTTTGCCACTGAAGATTTGATAATTCACTAAGACGTAATCCAGATGAATAAAATAGTTCAATAATGGCTTTATCTCTTACCGCAATCTGAGAATCCAATGGAATATTAAGCAACCTACTAACCGTGTCAACATCTAATACTTCAGGTAATTTATGGCGAATTTTTGGTGTATTAACTAACTCAGCTGGATTTTTGTCAATGCCATTATTATGTAGTATAAAGTTAAAGAAATTATTTATAGATGATCGGTAACGAGCAATTGATTTTGCACTGATGTTTTTACTAAATTCTTCTACTAAAAACTGACTTATCTGAGATTCAGTGATCGTTTCAACTGAAGTTTTAGGATTGTTATTTTCGTGAAATTTAATAAAGGAATCTAAATCTCTTCTATAAGCTTTGATAGTTAAGAAGGCGAGATTTCTTTGAATTTCACAATATTCAAGATAACGTTCTTTCCAATCATCAATATTCATACCATAGCCTTTATTTATGAATCATAACTTCATTTTTATCTATTTTAACATGAGTCAGGCTTGTTATATTTATTATTGCGCCTTTTGACCTTGACTCAGATTAAAAGTGTTTTTAAATTTGCGCTCTAAAATATGGGTTAGTTTTGATAATAAATCAGTAGACATATCAGGATTAAAACGCGATTCATCAAAACTAGCAAATACCAACAGTCCTTTTTCAGCATTTTTTCCGATGGGCAGAATAACACTAGAGCCAATTTTTTCAGACTTTCTTCCAAAAATATAACTTAATTTCTCTTTTCTTAAACGCCCACATATCGGTGTATTATTAGTCATAAACTCACTAAAAATAGACATAAACTCTGATTCTTCAGAAATGCAAAGAACAGACTGTGATGATTCTAAATTTTCATAGGCAGGCATCACTATTTTAAACATATCTGACTCAAATGACTGCTTAACAAATTGACCAAAATGCTTAGTCACATTTGCCACATGTGAAATTTGACAAAGTTGCAATGTTAATTCGAAAATTTGTGACATGATTTTTTCATTTTCTTCGGCATAGGTAATCAACTGTGACAATTTATTTTTCAAATGATTGTTTCTATCTTTTAAAACATTGACCTGATGGTTGATCAGACTGGTAACCGTACCATTTTTATTATTAACTTGAATAGCTTCCATTTGTTCTGGGTGGCGTATAAAAAAATCTGTGTTTTGATTTAAAAAAGCAATGATCTCCTTATCAGAAAATGGTTTTTTTTGGTCTTCAGTCATAAGATTATTTCTCCAGTAAATACGTGAGCTGCAGGACCCATTAAAAATAGCTCATTATTATTTTTATCATATTCTACCACTAGAGTCCCTCCGGGCAATAAGACTTTCACTGTATTGTCTAATTTGCCATTGGTATGTAAGGCGGCTACTACTGCACAGGCACCACTACCACAAGCAAGGGTTTCGCCAGTTCCTCTTTCATGAACCCTAACTTTTATTTTATTTCTAGAGAGTATTTCAACTATTTCAAAATTAATTCCCTCAGTATAATCTAGAGTCAGTTGTTTGTTTAATTTTTCTAAATTACAACCATCTACATTTTGACAAACTGTTACTAAATGTGGGTTACCTAATATCACATGATGACATACACGTGAATTAACAACCAGAGAAGTCATCCTTTGCACATTTCCCAAACTCACTTTTACCTGATTATCTCCCATGATTTCTGACTGTATTAAACCAGCTAAGCCAGAAACACAAAATGATGTTTTACTAGGATTTTTTTTCCATAAATAATATCCGATACACCGCTGTCCATTTCCACACTGCTCGGCTTCAGATCCATCTGGATTAAAAAATTTATAGGCCGCATCACATCCCTTTATTTGTGATGGTTCAAGAATTATTAATTGATCAAATCCTACGCCAGTATTTCTATTGGCCAGGTAAGCAATTAACTCTTGGGATATTTCAAGAAAATCATGGGTATTATCAATCAGCACAAAATCATTACCAATGCCATGCATTTTTTCAAAAACAATTCTCAAACTCATGAATTTTGCTTACTACTTTCCTGTTCTTGATTTTTTTCGGGCATATACAAATCACCTTTATTGCCACAAGCCGAAAGACACAAACATAATAAAATTGACATAAGGGTTTTTACACGAAATAACTTCATATCTATAATCTGTTGATAATATTGAAAAATAACACCTATTCATATAATAATCAATAAAACTGTATTAAAATTATTTTTTATCAAAATCCAATCAATTTATATGAAAGCTGTTTTACAAATTATTTTATTAATTTTTTGCTCATCACTTTTAGCCAATCAAGAGCCAATTGAGTTAAGCAACGAAAACTTAACTTTACTCGCATTAAAACATAGCTCTCAAGATATCTTATCTGAATATGCTTTTAGTGAAGTGAAATCTAAACATACCAAAAAGTATTTCAAGCTTATAAACAAGCCAGAAGAATTAAAAGTTTTGGTTGAAAATGTAAGAAATGATATAGAATTATCTGTATCAAAAATTTCAAAACAGCAATTATTTAAAACTTCTTCAAAAATAAAATATAGAATTAATAATGAGTCAGAATCAACCATACAAATTAGTGATTTATATACCAATGTATTTACTTCAATATTTCGTTCTTATAAAATTAATAAAGGCCTACCGGATTACTATAAAATACTTATAGCTAATTTAGAAATTCTAGATAATATTCAAGCAAATGCGGCTGTATTAAATCAATTGAAAAACAATGATCAAAAGCAAATATTTGCTGATATTACTTTTAAGATAACCGGCTTTCAAAATCAACAAGATTTTCAAGCAATAATTCAAGAAATCAAGCTTTACAAAAACCAAAAGAAAACCATAGTTTTGGCTGAAATAAAGGAAGACAGAGCATTCAATCAAATAGTTGACAATTGGCTTTTATCCGATGGATTTACATCTGAGTTGACGGGCATACATGCTTTTTCTGTTTTTGGCTATAGGTTACATGATGAAATTAGGAAATCTTATGTTTTACAAGGTGTTTGTGAAAAATCTAAAACAATTGATATTCACCAAGTCATTGTTTGCAACCATCCCTATACTGAAAATACGACTATTGTGGCTTTTTATGTTGGCGGTATTTTGGCACAATTGGACCTAATCGCAAAACCAGAAATCACAACTCAAGAGAAGAGTACCGTTATTAGATACCTATCAAATGGATTGAAAATGAGGCATGATTATTTCTCAGGAGAACAAAAATCTTGGAGCAATCATTCTGTTGATTTCGAATTTCAGCCCAGTGGACTTGATTTTCTTAATAACAAGACTCCCAGCAATAAATATAAGCTGGTATTTAGCATGACTTCTCATGCCATGAATAAAATATTTGAAGGTGTTAAATGAGTTTAGAAAAAATAATTTCACAAACAGGTGAAAATCCCAAAGTAGTTATCATATGGATGCATGGTTTAGGCGCAGATGGTAATGATTTTGCTCCTGTAGTACCCGAATTTAGTATTCCAGGTGTCCCTATAAAATTCGTCTTTCCACACGCTCCAAAAATACCAGTGACAATCAATAATGGAATGGTGATGCGTGCATGGTATGACATATTATTGATGGATATTGGTAAACATGCTGACAAACAAGGTGTGCTAAATTCAGAAAAACTAGTCCATGAATTAATTGAAGAGCAAGTATCAGCTGGTTTTAAGCATGAACAAATTATTCTGGCAGGATTTTCACAAGGCGGAGCCATGAGCCTACAGGTAGGCACACAGTACCATAAGAAGCTTGCTGGCATCATTGCTCTCTCCAGCTATTTACCGATTCCAGAACTTTTACAAGAAAATACAAATCCTATAAATAGACATGCACCTATATTTATGGGTCATGGTACACATGATCCAGTGGTCCCATATTCACTCGGTGAATCAAGCCGTGACGCACTTTTAAAAGCAGGTTTCACAATTGATTGGAATAATTATCCTTTACAACATGGTGTATCAATGGAAGAGCTTTCGGACATAAAAACTTGGCTAATCAAACACATATAAACGTTAATACGGCTCAACTAAATGATTTGTTTTTATTATTGGTAAAAATACCGAATACCGAGATAAATCATTTATCCCAAGTCCTACATTTAAACGCCAATGCAATACACCGTTTGATAACAGAATTAAATCAAATGGGTCTTGATATATCTGTCAGAGAAAATAAAGTCAATTTAAGCAACCCTATTGATACACTTGATATTGATTTACTTGCTTCTATACTCAAAGAAAATCACATCAATAAACCACTAAGTTATTATTTTGCTTCAGATTCAACAAATCACATTGCTAGAAAAGAGAGTTCCACAGGCCTATATATCAGTGACTACCAATGTAGTGGCAAAGGACGACGTCAAAAAAAGTGGCTCACGCCATTAGCTCAATCCATAGCCTTAAGCATCAGTCATGATTTCAACTTTAGTTTACAACAACTAACGGGATTAAATATTGCCATTGGAGTTGCAATAATAAATACATCTAATTACTTTAATTGTAAAAATTTAGGGCTTAAGTGGCCCAATGATGTATTAAGAGATAAGGAAAAAATTGCAGGGATATTGATTGAAGCTTCTGGAAACACTCAAAAATGTAGAGCAATAATAGGAATTGGCCTGAACTGGAATATCAGGCATGAGCTTCTAGACTCAATAAATCAAAAGTGTGGCAATATTGATATCCATAATACAAATCGTACAGAATTTCTTGCACAATTAATCATTGAAGTTGAAAATATCATAAAAGAATTCTCTATTAATGGCCTCACTCATATATTGCCTCACTGGCAATCCAAAGACTTATTTGTAGGACAGACTGTCAATATAATACAAGATCAAGACATATGCCAAGTCAAATATCTTGGCGTCAACTCAGATGGATCTCTTCAAGTTAAAACCTCTGATCAGTTAAAAACTATTGCCAGTGGAGAGGTCAGTATTAAACTGTCTAAAATTTAAAGTAACATATAAATTTGACTAAAGAAGGTAAACTAAAGAAAGGTTGACTAATTGATGAAATAGTTTAACATTCAATCTGTTTAGACAAAATTTTAAATTCACCATGTTTTTTATCAGATTACTCTTTATCCTGGCTGTATTATCAAACATTGCTTTGTTTATATATAACCGAGAAAATGTACCCACGAAAGTTTACTTTAGTGCCAGTGACCCAGGGGTAAGAAAGTTAGTACTACTAAGTGAAGTCGATCTAAAGAGTACGATTTGGGAAGATCAAAATCCGACTCAAGAAAACCTCAATGAAGCCTTTAATCAAACCTGTTTTACCTCCGGTCCATTTAATAAAAAATCTGATCTTCAACCAGTTTTAGATAGCCTCAAAGATAACGTTCTCAAAACCAGAACACGTAAAATAATTTCATCTCAAGAAGCAGGCTACTGGGTCTATGTACCAGCCATGAAAACCAGAGAAGAAGCTTTAGAGATTGGTCGTAATTTATCATTAAACGATATAGACGATTATTATGTTGTTACTGTTGGTGAAAATGAAAACACCATATCATTAGGACTTTACCGCGAACTCGGCAATGCAGATGATCGAATTGCAGAATTAAAATCAAAAGGCTTTACAGTTGAGAAACAAATTAAAATTGAACAATGGCCTGAATTTTGGTTAGACTATACCATCGCATCTGATCAACTTGAAAATAGGGTAGATATCAATGAATTATATCCAGATGTATCAACTAATCAGGTTGAATGTAACTGGTAATTTCATTAAGTTTTAAAAAAAACCATTATTTGTAAAAAAAATTAGTAAAACCTATTGAATTTGATATTAGTATTCACTATACTGCACAACCTCAAAGCCGACATAGCTCAGATGGTAGAGCAACTGACTTGTAATCAGTAGGTCCGCAGTTCGATTCCGCGTGTCGGCACCATACAATTAAATCAAGACCTTTCATAAGGTCTTTTTTTATGCCTGAAATAAGGTAATACATAGGTTTGCGCTGTCATAGCGTTTCAAAAGACTTCTTTACAGCACAAGATTTATGTTGGTACAATCGTTGGTATGTTCTCAAATGTACCATCAAAATGAAATTAACTGATACCAAGGTAAGAAAAACAAAGCCTGATATGAAGGTCATTAAGTTATCGGATGGCAATGGGTTAATTTTGTTAATCAATTCAAACGGCTCAAAATATTGGCGTTTTAATTATCGTTTTGGTGGCAAACAAAAAACTTTGGCATTAGGTGTCTATCCAGTTGTCACTTTAGCACAGGCACGAAATAAAGCCTTTCAAGCAAAATCACAAGTGGTTCAAGGCATTGACCCTAGCGATATCAAAAAAAGAGACAAGCAAGTTATAAACAACTCAATAGCATTTATTAAGATTGCTCAAATGTGGTTTGATAGGAAAAGAATAAAATGGAAAGACAGTCACGCCAAAGATGTGTGGACATCATTAGAAAATAATATTTTCCCCCATATAGGCAATACACCTATAGATGAAATCAAACCAATTCAACTAACCAAAGTTTTAAAAATAATAGAATCACGTGGCGCACTAGAACAGCTCATGAAGATACGTCAACGGTGTAATAATATCTTTATCTATGCTAAAGCTAAAGAATTGATTAATTCAAACCCATGCGAAGGCTTAGAA
>Ga0316204_10007563_pt1 | contig 15766 bp, 35 predicted proteins | sample 6monrhotite_MG_2_FD_205661 | JGI IMG/M metagenome (GOLD analysis project Ga0316204, IMG submission 205661) | Microbial mat bacterial communities from mineral coupon in-situ incubated in ocean water Damariscotta River, Maine, United States -... | ecosystem: Environmental > Aquatic > Marine >... | reverse complement strand
CCTACTTGTCTGAGGTAGGCGCCTTCTTCTTGCGGGGAGCGCGCTTGCGCTTCGGCTTTGCGGGAGCCTTCGGCACCTCAGCCTTCGGCTCAGTCACCTTGCGCTCGGGCTCAGGCTCGGAGACGCGACGACCAGCTGCAGGCTTCGGAGGAACGAACCCGGAATGCGGGCGCCCCTCATGGATGAGCGAGTAGCCGATCCCGCCGCAGTCCGTGTGAACGCGGACAGAGACGCCGCCGAGACCAGGCCCGAACGTAATCGCGAACGAGCCATCGTCAGCAGGCTCACCGACCACGGGGTCAGCGTCGGACTCAGTCCACGCCTTGCGCCCGCTCTCGTCCGTGTGGCTGTGTGCGGTCTTCGCTCGCGCCTGTCGAATCACTTTGGGGTCAGTCATGCTTCCTCCGGTGCGCTCGGTGCGCTGCTGCCGTGGCCTTCTCGCGAGAGTGCCCGCCGTCGTTGCCCTGCTCGTGGAGGTAAACGCTCATGCGCTCCATCCCGAGCCGGATGAGCGGGTCCTCTCCGGTCGTGCCGGTAGACGACGCGCCAGCGGACTCCCGCGCTTGCAGCCTGCGGACAATGCCGGTGCCGGGAAGGTCGTTGCTCACTTGCGCTTGCCCTTGCTGGGGTTCGCGTCCACCTCGGGAGCGTTGCCGCGGATGATGTCGAGGGCCTCGGTCAGCGGGACCTGGTTCTCCATCCCGTGGCGCGTGGCCTGGAGGATCTCCAACTCCGACGCGACCGCGCGGTTGCCGGGGTTGTCGCCGACGCGCCGGATCTTGCGCTTGATGCGCTCGTCCTGCTTGCGGAGCTCCTGCTTGATGATGCCGTTGTGGACCTTCGGAACCATGCCGCTCGAGAGCAGGCAGCGCGCGAAGCGGTGCGCCTCGTGCTGGTCGAACTCGCGAATCGCGATGTTGCCGACGATCTCGAACTCTTCAAAGATCGAGAAGTGGACCTTCTGTCCTGCCGTGTTCAGCAGCGTGGACACGTAGCCGGTGAAGTCGTACTCCCCGTCCGCGTCCTTGCCCTTGAGCCGCGTATCCCACGGGTCGATGACGACGCCGCCCTTGCTGCGGACGATCTGCCGCGGGCCGGTGTCATCGAATCCGCCACCGCGGACGGACACGCCGCCATTGACGCCTGGGACCCACGGGAGATGCACGAGGGCCGGGAGCCACTCGCCGGTCAGCGGGTTCCAATTCCAGCGGCGAGGGTTGGTCGCCATGCGGAAGTTGGGGGACGCCTTCGCGCCCTTCTTCGGCAACCGAGTGTTCTCGGATGCTGTCGGGGGCTGGATGCGGTTTCCTCGTAGGGCCATGATGCGTCTCGCTCGCTCTGGTGCGGTTGCGGCGGGCCAGCACTACGCCAGCCCGCCGCCCTCGCTGTCTGCTCTATCGGTCGGTGATGATCGCGCAGGCGCGGTCGTCCTCGATCTCCACGACACCCGTGTAGTAGTTGTACACGTAGATGGTGGAGCCGGTGTCGGGGCTGCGCTGGACCTCGATCCAGGCCGCGGACTCCGCGGGGACCGAGGAGATCACGCTGCCACCCTGCTGGAGCATCGAAGCGACCGCGGCCTCCTTGTAGCCGAAGGCGCCCATGCTCCACATGCAACCGGCCGAGTCCGCGCCGCCGTTGGCGGTGGGAACCTGATCGCTGGACCAGAAATCCACGCCGTTCCACGAGCCGACGAATCCGGGGCCCTTCGCCGACAGCATCTCGGCGGTGACTGCCTTGAACTGGTTGGCGCCACCCTCGCCGCGGAGGCTCGACTGGAAGTTGTTGATCTGCTCGCTGTAGAGCGTGCAGAAGAACGGGGGCTGGTTCAGCGTGGTGTGCAACTGGAACATCGCGTCGTAGATGTCGTCAACGCTCAGGTCCACCGTGGTGGTACCGACCGAGTTCGACACCGAGGAGAACAGCGAGGCCACGAGGCCGGTGCGCCGAATCACGATGCTGTTGGCCGCGTCCTGCGCGATCAGCGCTGGGTTGAACGCCATCGCCGAGGTTCCCGTGCCTGCGAACAGGTCGGTGATGTCACGCCGGAGAGCCTGGCGGGCAATCGAGACCTGCACCGACGCGGTGGCGGGGTCAGTCGCGGAGACCGCGGCGCCCTCGGCCGGGGCCGTCATCGGGTCGTCAAGGTCGAGCTTGGAGATGTTGTCGGTGCTGGATCCGCTGCCTGCGCCGTCACCAAGGTTGACCATGCCGACTCCGTAGAGGTCGGTGAGGTCAGCGAGGATGAGGTGGAGGAGGGGGTTGGCGACCTCGGCAACGCGGAGGTCTGCGCCTTCTGTGGCGTAGGTAATGGCCATGGGATAGGGCTCCTGTGAGTCCCGACCCTTATCGCCCTTAACGGAGGCGTCCCGCTGGTCGGCGGGTGTGTGCAGTGGCCTCGCTTCGCGCGGGCCGGTGTGGCGCTATCCTAAAACACAGACACCGGGGTGTGTCAAATCGTTTCGCGTGTCGCTACGGACTGAAACGCTCCGGGTTGTTCAACTTGACGCCGTGCTTCTTCGCAAAGGCAGCCTTGTCCCGGTTGTACTCCGTGAGGACAGGCACGCGCCCATTGGGGGCCGCTCCTGCGTTCGCCGGGTCGCCTCGCCCGGCCTGCCGAGAGGGGGCGGCGGGGGCGGGCGCGGGAACAGGCTCGCCAGCGACCGGCGCAGGCGATGGGGCAGCAGGCTCAGCAGAGACAGCAGACGGCGTTCCGAAACTGTAGCGGGCAGCCTTGTAGACGGGCGAGTCGGTCTGCCCAGCGAGGAACTCAGCGAAGTCGCCGCGCTGGTCTTCGGGCAGTCGCGAGTACTTGCCCGCGAAGAACTCGCGTCCGTCCGCGTCAAGGTGGTGCTTGTCGGCCATGAGGAGCGAGCGCTCAGCGGCACTCGTGGCGCCGGTCAACTTCGCTTCCAACTCCGCGACCCGCTGGTTCTGCGTCTCAAGTTGAGCGCCTACGGTCCCGAACGCCGACACCTTCTCGACCAGCCCATCATGGGCAGCCTGAAGCGTGGTGAACTCCTGCTCGCGCAGGGTGTAGCGCGCCTTCTCCTCCGTGACCTGAGCGAGCGCAGCGTCCCGCGCCTCGATGGCCTCGCGCTTCTGGGCGCGTACCTCTGCGATGGTCTTCTCAAGTCCGCTCGTGTGCGTGTCGTCGCTCATGGTGTTCCTCGCTCTGTTCCGTTGATGCGTTCTGCAACGCGGGCGATAAGGCGCTCCTCAGCACCTCCCATTACTTCGGTTCCTTGATGGTGAACCCGCGGCCCACCGTGCCCATCACTCGCTGAGCCTGCTGCTTTGACAGGCCGAGGAAGGACTCCAGCATGTTGATCCCAACCTCACGCGGGAGGCGACCCTGGGCGACCTCCTGAACGATGGTCACGGCAGAGGATATCTGCGCACCGTTCAGCGCGACCTCCTTAGCCGCTGCGTCCTCAAGCCTCGGGTCGGCGCCGGACTCCCCGCCCATCTCCGCGGCTAGTCGCTGCTCGGTATCCTCTGGCGTCTCGGTCGGGTCTGCGTCAGGGGCGGCGCTGGGCTCGCCCCCGATCTCATTCCAGTCTGCCTCCCACTGCTTCATGATGTCCGTAGCGCCAGCGTTGTCCACTCCCTGGACTTGCTGGAGGACCCACTGCGGGGAAGGCTTGCGGCCTCCGAGGTCTGCGGCATTGAGCGTGTCCATCCGCTCCTTTGCGGCGCGCCGCTCCTCTGCGCTCATCGGCAGCCGCGCGTATTCGACGCGGTAACCCTCTTCTGCGAGCCCTGACGTGATGCCGCTGATGTTGCACACAGCAGCGGACTTCTGCATCAGCTCTTCATCGCCCACGCGGAAGTTCGGCGCGACCTCGCGGGAGATTTCGCGGACAGCCTCGTTCTTCACCTCAAGGGCGTACCCGCTCTCAGCAGAGCCGCCCTGAGACCAACTGCCCGAGCTCAAACCGAACAGTCCCGCGGTGCTGCGCTCAAAGGACGCCACCGCGACCTCAAGGCGCTCCGGGTCTACCCCTGCGAGCCATTGCCCCATCTGGGCAGATTCCATCGCGTCCGTCGCGAACTGCATCACCGATGTAGGGTCTGCGGGAACGTAGGTGGCGTTGGAGTACCCCTCGCCGCCTGTGACGCTGCCGCCTCGGAGACGCGCGTTGACGGTCCACCGCTGAGCGAATGACGCATCCTTGACGCAGTGGACCCAGAAGGACCAAAGCACGGCGACGGTCTTCGTGGCCTCGAGCGCCTCGATGTTGTCCCACGGGTCCAGCAACTTCCCGCTGGCCTCGCGGTGGTACAGCACGTAGGGGATGAACGGCAGTCCCTTGCGCTCCCCTTGCGACCATCGCCACGCGAAGTCCGAGCCCTGATACCCGCCCTCTGGCGCACCCTCAATCACCTCGCTTGTGATGTCGATGTCCTCATCCTTGCCGGGCAAGATGATGCGGTAGTAGGGGTTTTCCGGGTCGTGGATGTTCCAGTCGTCCAGCGTCCACATGCAGACCCGCTTGCCGTCCTTCTCGAACGTGCGCGCTACCGCGTGAACAAGCCGCCCCATCCGCATCGGGTCGGTCGCTGACTTCTCGATGTAGACCATGTCCATCGGCACGGACTCGTAGGTCAGGACCGTCTGCCCCTCGCGCTCCACCGTGTCCACAGCCATCAGGCCGTCATTGATGAACATGGTTCGCATCTGATGGCGCTTCCCCATCTGCCAGAGCATGGACGGGCGCACAATGTCGGTCAGCGTCTCGGCTGCAGCCGCGTCCTCATTGCTGATGGTCGGCTCGCTCTTGTACAGCGCGGAGGTTTGACGGGTGACGGTTCGCGCGAGGTTCCGCGCCATGGTCGGCTTGCCGATGACCTGATCACGCGGATCACCAAAATGCTGCCGCATCTCATCAATGAGATAGTCCAGCCAGCGCCCCTCAAGGACCATCCGCCGCTCTAGGGACTGCTGTCGCCTCTGCTCCTCATCGGAATCGCCTGGAAGTGGCGGGGAGGTTGACATTGCATTCTGAATGGTATCCACGCGCGGACGTTACACCGACGTTGCGACGTTTTGCAACACTTCCGCTTTCGCGGTCCCCTCTGGAGTCAGCCAGCCAGTTCGCAGCGACACCCCGTATTCCCACCATCCACGCTCTGTCCACTTGCGGAGGATGTAGGCCCTGCGCTTGTGGTTCATCTCGGGCGCGGAGTACAGCGAGGGGCGGTCGGTCAGCGCGGTAAGCAGAAGGGCTCGCTCGTCGGGCTTCATGCTGGCAGAACCCGAATGGTCGTGCCCGCATCGCCCATGACTCCGAGCCTCGCTGACCCCGTGTAGAGCCACGAGCCGTCGGGTTGCACGGCGAACTCCCGCCCGTTGACGCCTACGGGCCCGCCTGCGTCCGCCTGCCGCTCAAGGTAGTCGTCTTCCCACGCGGGGAAGCAGGACGGGCACGGTAGCGGCCGATGGTTGGCGCGCCCGAACGTCAACGGGAAGCCGTCAGGCGGGTACGTCTTCCACTGGACATCTAGCCGCTTGTGCGCGCTGCACTCGCTGAAGCCGTCGGGCCAGTCGGTCACCTCGCTCCATCGCTCGCTCACTTCCCCGCCCCTCTCCGCGACTTCGCGCGGGGCTTGCTCGGCGGGTTGATTATGGCGTCATCGTGCTCATACCTCGCCACGTCTTCGGGCAAGCCCAGAGCGGGCTCCGTCGCCCTTCGAACTGCCTCCGTCGGCGTGTAGTTGAACCCGACATCAGCGCGCGTCCCGTTCTCGCGCAGGCGCGCGTTCACTCTGGCGTGGGGGTCAGCGTCCATACAGGTCCCGGTTGTCGATGGCGATGACGCGGAGGGCCATCGCTTCGTATTCGCGTATCCGAGCGAGAAGCCCATCAGGGTTCGCCGGTATCGCCCACCTGAGCAATCCGCCCTCGCGGAACAGCGGCCCGCCAATCTGAGGCACAGGGAACACGGCAGCACACGCCGCCGAAGCGCCCACGGCAAGCACGCTCTTGAGGAAGTCACGTCGTCTCATGGGTCTCGCTCCTCGCCTTTAACTCCGCAGACAGCCTCTCAGGAATCCAGTCGCAGTGCTCCTCGCACACGCGCCACTTATCATCCCCGCAGACGACATCAGCGTCGTACTCGACATTGCATCCGGGGCAGTCGCACGTGTCCGGCCGCTTGCCTCCGTAGATAATGATGCCCGGGTAGCCGTTCGCCATCGCCGCAGCGTCCGTCGCCTCTTGGCCGCCCAGCGCCTCGACAAGAGCGGCAGTCACCGGGAGCGCGGCGGATGTGGGCGCGCGCATCGTCTTGCTCTCAAGGGCGCGCCGAAGCGACATCTCGGTCACAAATCCGCGCCCCATGCGGGCCTCTACTGCGTGGGGGTCGCGGTCGTAGTCCACATGCACCCAATCACTGTTTGGGTCGTTGTGCGGGTCCCACGGCCAACCATCAGGCTCGCCCGGCTTTCCGAAGTAGTTCATCGGGACAGCATCATCGATCGTCACCGTCACATCGCCGTACTTCGCCAGCATCGCGAGGAGAAGGTGGTCGCTATCGAACTCGGCAGGAGGGCAGGCTGAAGCGTCGGTGTGCGTGCCGAACCCCCAACGACGGTGGATGCCGCGCTTGCCGAGGAACACAGCCACCTTTCCGCGCTCGCTGTATGCAATGTCGTATGCGCCCATGGGTCTCGCTCACCCTCTCGCAATCCGTCGCACGTTGCCCCGGACAGGCGCGAACAGGTCATTGACACCGTAGCGGAGCATATCCACCGCGTCCTTATTCTCATCCTTCGGGCGCCCGTCCCAGCGGTCACACGACCGACGCAACTGAGCCGCGAGGACCGAAATCCACAGGCGGTTGGTCGCGAATGCGTTGTTCAGGTTGATGGTCCCCATCCCGACCGAGCCCGGACCCTTCGCCGCGTTCTGGATGCGGAGGTGAATGCCTGTCAACGCCTTGAACTCGGCCTCAAACACCTGGTTCATCTTCTTCAGATGCGACTTGCCCGCGGAGTTCGTATCCCCGAATGCCTCGTCAATCGCGCCGAAACTCAGGCCATGTCGCGCCAGCATCGCGAGCACGCCTTGAGCGTCCGTGAGGAACGAGGTGGCGCCGTCTGCCACGTACTCGTCCAAAGCCCACGCCCGGGAACCCTCGGCGGTCTGGTACGCGATGAGGCCCCAAACCTCCTTCTTTTCGAGTTCGCCGTGGTCCGCGGACAGCCGCAAGTAGAGGTCGTGGTCTTTGTTGTAGTCGGGGAGCATGTCCCACTGACCCGGAACGAAGTCGAACACGTTGCTGGGCCCGAAGGATCGAAGCGTTCGGAGTGGCGCTGGTCCCTCCCAATCCGCGAACTGACGCTGCTGCCTCTCGTGGTGTGGCATGTCTGCGATCTGCTGCGCGATGCTCTCGGGCGTCCTGTGTGGGGCGTTGGCCTCTGACAAGTGAATCACGTGCTGCTGCCATCGCTCGTCTGCCTCGGCCTCGCTGGGCGTGCCCTCCACGATGTTCTTGAGCCACACGATGTTGCGAGACACGCCGTGGCTGTCGATCGGGGTAAAACCGACAAGCGCGGGCGCCTCCCACTCGGCAGCCGCGCGCATGATTTCGCCCCAGCGGTGCTGGATGGGTGGCTCGTTGATGATCACCACGTCCGCGCTCATCCCGGTCAAGGCAGCGCCGTCCTGCGTGCCAGAGCCGAACATGATTTCGTGACCGTCCACGTGCTCAAAGGCTCGCCCGCCCTTGAACATGAACCCCTTTTGGCGGGACCACGTGACGCCCGGTGCCCATCGGCTCTCGGGGATGAACTCATGCAGTCGCCTGCACACGTCCTTGCCGTACACGTTCTTCAGGTCTGCCGCGATGTAGAGCACGGAGGCGGGTCGGCCCACCGGCAGTTTCCAGACTGGATGCCTGCCCTCGAAGTACAGGGCCAACGACTCGCTAATTACGGCGGTCTTGCCGATCTTGTTCCCGCCCCGAACGAGCACCCTGCCAGATTCGTCGTTCATCACCGCTTGCTGCCACGGGGCGGCACCCCATCTGCCAACCCCAGCCTCCACCATGGCGAACGACAGCGCGGGTTCCCTCTCCTTCAGGTGCGCGAGGATGGCGGACTCTGTGCCGTCATTCGCGGCGCGAGCGAGCAGCGCGTCCAGCGCGGGTTTGTTCCCGTCGCGGACGTGTCCGAGTGCGGCGCCCTTGCGGGTGTTCACGAGCCATGGTGGGGTCACTCGGTCTCTCCCTCCAAACGGTACAACTCATCCATCACAGCGCGCGGGACAATCGCGAGGCCGAAGACCTCAAGCGCGTCCGCACCGAGGAACACGGAGCCTACGCCTGGCAGGATCGCGTGAGGCCCGAGAGGGCCGGTGAGGATAAGCCAGTTAGTCACCACAGCGGCGCCGCCTCTGCCAGCACCTCGTCGGACAGCCTGTACTCGCCGCGCCCGCCTAGATTGTCGGCTGCCGCATAGAGGCGACGCTGCACGTCAGCGTCTGCGCCCCCTACGATTCGGCCCTTCTCATCGCACTCGACTTCTAATTCTCGGCTGAGTTGAACCCACCACCCCCTGCGCTTCGTCACCACCCAGCCGCGCGGCGCGTTGATGCCTAGTTCCGGCACGCGCTCTAGATACTGGAACGGCACGCCCCACAAGCGCCCCACGTCGTAAGGTGCCCTCACCCCTCCACCTCGGCCTTGATGGCGGCGACTAGGGCCGCGTGTTCGGTGGTCGCCTGTGCGATGCACCCAGACGGATGTACCCCCTTGCCGGGCCGCATGACGCCCCACAGCAAACCGACCTTCTGCGCGTAGACGTTCGCGTCGAGCACCTTCCGCGCGATGTGGAGGAGCCAGCCTTTGGTGAGGGCGTGGGTGATGTCGGGGATGCGGATGGCTGCGTTGCCTACCCGGATGCACGCCTCAGTGTCGGGCAGTCGAGAATGCGGCACGTCGTCCAGCCAGAACCACTCGCCGTCCAACTCGACGCCCGTGCGGCACGGCAACTGCGGCGGCACGAGTTGGGAGTCGGCTGGGACGGTCGGCCACTCCCAGCACTCCAGCGCGACCAACTCGCGGGCCAATTCGATGTCGTCGGGGGTCATCACCACGCCCCGCAATCCAGCCGGGGGCGCATGCCAACACTGACGGCCAGTGCCACTTTGTTCTGCCTATCGACCGCCGAGCCGGCCCCGGTATCGCCTCGCGCATCATCGAACACGCTAAGAGAACCCTCGCATTCGTAGTACAAGGATGGCGACTCGCACCCAGCGTCAACAGCCAGCGCCACGAGGTCAGCGAGGGCCCTGTTTAGCCTGCGGGCGACAGAGGCCCTGCGGCGCTCCTGTGCTTCCGTCAGGGGCAGTTCATTCCAGAAGACTGGTCCACTCATCACAACTCCAGAACTGCGCGCCAATTGGATGTCGTCGGTGGTCATGTGGACACCGCCCCAAGCGCAGCGCGCCACACAAGGTGAGGGCGACCCCCACGCGCATGCCGGACGCCGACCTGCTCGACCCCGCTCATCCTCTTCAGCGTGGTCCTGATGGCGTTCCGCTGTGGAAGGTGAGGCCATCCTGCCGACTCAATCCCGCTCACGGTCAACCCGTTGGGCCCAGCGGCGCCGAGAATGCGAGTGATTGCCTCGCGGGTGCTTTCGTTGGGCGGTCGCATCACAACTCCAGAACTGCGCGCGCGATGGCGCAGAGGGCGGCGGGGTAGGCGAGAGGGTCGGTGGGGAGGTCGGGCAGAGTGACGTTCAGCGACCGCGCGAAGAACCTAAGCGGGTGCTCGCTGAAGTGAACGATGCCATCCGACGAGCGCAGTTCCCACCACGCCGACGCCTGCACCAGCACGAACCCACCCGACGGGTCCAGCCCCACCTTTCGACACACCAGCGCCCCCACGTGCCAGAACGCGGGCGAGGGGTTGCCGCTGGGGAGCGGGGAGAGGTCGAGGCGGATGGCGGCAATGTGTGCGTTCTTGCCCCACGCGAACACAGGGCGGCCAGACTCCATCACAATCGCGTTCCTGCGCCAGACGGAGGCGGTCTCGACCTCGCACGGGCCTTGATAGTCGGCAATAATCGCCGGGGTCGCGGCGAGGGTGGTCGATTCGTCCATCTCTATCTCCTCCGCCCAGCGAGCACAGCGGCCCACTTCGGCGCGATTGGCATCTTGCACATCCAGCGGATGTAGACCGCGATGGGGACTCCGAGCTCGGTAGCGCGCTCAGTCACAGCCGCGTACTCCGCGTCCGAGAACCCGACACCGCGAGCCTTGCGCACGGCGTTCTCGGGGATGGCGGGGCGCCCGGTCATCGCTCGCGCCTTGCGAGTTCGGCGCGGAGTTGTTCGGTGGTGTAGTCGCGAAGTCGCTGAGCGCGGTGCATGCGAGCATGCGCCTCACGCGCACACCTCGCGGCTTCGTGGTCAATCCGCGGCGTAGGGGCTGGCTTCCAGTTCATCACTTCCCCCTCAACAGCGGCACGAAGTCATCCTCGGGCCACGGGTCGTCGCCCTCATCGCCGTCCCAACCCTCTGGCTCCTCGTTGGGCAACTCGGGCAGGGTCACGCGGCGCCGGACAGGCTCCGCCATCTGGTAAGGCTCGTGCGCCTCGGGGGGCGCGTAGTACTCGGGGTCAGGGGTCAAGGCGCACCTCGTTTCCCTTAAACGGCGTGGGACTGACCATGCTGATACTCGACCCGAACGTCTTCATCAGGATCCACATCTGCGTGTGGTGTTCGTCACCCTCTGCGTGCGTTGTCTTGAACGCCCCGGGTTTTCCAATCATCGCGTTGCTCTCACGGCTCCTCGCGTTGAGGGTGGCCGCTCCCGCCGCAGTGAGCGTTACCCATACTTTGTCGTTCAGGTTCATCGGTACGCCTCGACAGCCTCGCGCACACACGCGCGGGCACGGGCTCGGAAGTGATCGACCCTGCGACTGGCTCGCTGAGTAGCTCTCGCCAAGCCCATCATTCCGTCTGCCCGGACGCAACCAGCGAAGAAGGCAGCCTCCTCCATGCACCGACGGAAGTCCGTGTGGTCCCGCAGGAACTCCCAGACGCGCGGGTCGATAGGGTCAGTGGACGCTGCCCTCCGCCCCAAAGCCTTGCGCTTGCTGCACGTCGGCTTGTGCGACTTCGGGAGGTGCGCGTCCTCGGCGGGCGAGGTCTTGCCGCAGAAGGGGCACTTGTTCGCTGAGTCTCGGGCCATGTCGCTCTCCTCCTCCGCGGGGTTCGCCCCCGCTCTGCGGTAGTTTTACACTATCGGGAAAGTCGGGCGCAAGGGGAGTTTTGCGATAGTGGGAAACTAACCGGCTACGGCATCCTCAATCGCGTCACACGCCTCGCCGTAATCGCGCCTCAGCCGCGCGTTCTCGGCCAGCATCTCGGCGTGAGAGTCCGCTAGGGCGAGAAGGGCGGCCTCCTCTTCATCTGTCAGCACTGGCAATCCGTTCCCGAACTCCCGGTAGGCGACAGCCTCAAGAGCCTCCCGCGCCGCCTTCTCGATGTCAGCCGGGGTCATGGCCTGCTCTTTTTCTGCGACTTCGTGAGTCCGCGCCTGTACGGCTTCGGGCGGAGCGGACGCCTGCTCACGCTGATGGTCCCGAAGTTCTCGCCCGTGAACCTCATCAAGGGCCTCTCGGCCCATGTGTATCTATGTGCGCTCTCGACGGGGCGTGGGCCTTGCAGTTCGAGCGTCTCAGACACTTCGTTCCAGTGCTCGTCGAATCCGTGGAGAATCACTTTGGTCATGGCTTCTCTCCTGCGAGGGCGCGCAGGTGCCTCTCGGCCTGCATCTCCATCAGTCGCACGAGCTCGCGCAGCACCGGGAGGGGGATGGTGACGCGCATTGGGGCGTCGTGGTACGGGCCCTGTTCTGAGCCGAGCACCCTCAAGGCGTCGGGATATGCGTCCACCTCAGTGATAACCCCCAACTCCCCCTCGGTCGGGTCGATGATGTCGATGGAGCCATCCTTCCACGTCGTCACCGTCCACCCCTCGCACCGCCAGTGCCTGGCCTCGGGCGTCGTCTCGATGGTGATCGCGTAGGTCATGGGGTCGGACCCGCTGCCTCGGCCTCGATGCGCTCGCACTCAGCCTTCTCCACCGCATAGAAGGTGGACGTGGCTATCTGGAGCGCGGCCTGCGCACGCTCCAGCAGCAATTCGGCGTCCCTCACCCTGTACTGCGCGCTCATCTGCGCATCACTGGCCGCGACCGTCGCACGGGTCTCAGGGTCGGGGCTTATCTTCCACGGGTGAATCATCTCTCCTCCTCCAGCCCGAGGGCTTCGTCTAGTTCACAGAGGCGCCGAGAGAGGCGGGCGATAGCCGCGCCGTCTGCCGGGGTCTTCATCCCCTCGTTTTCGAGCGCCTTGACGACAGCAGCGCGAGCAGCAAGCACCGATGTCGAGCCGCGCCGACCGTCAAACCACGATGGCCTGCGGAAGTCCTCGTCTAGTTCGGCCACACCGAATCCTCCGGCAACTCCCCGTCTCTGGCGGAACTGAGGCAATGGGCCGCGTCCTCCAACTTCTCAGCCAGGATGCGGTTCCGTTTGACCCCGCTTGATTTCAGATGCTCCGCGACATCGTCGATGTACGACAAAGCCTCTTCCACCCACGCGACCGGAATCACGCGACCAGTGACGACCTCCTCAGTAGCGAGGAACACGAAGTCCGAGTCGGACGACATCCGCAGGCGCTTTCTGGCCTCCCGAACCTCTCGCCTCCACCTCGGGGTAACACGCATCTCAAACCGCTGGGACTTCGCCAAAACAGACACCTCGCATTCCCGGGCATTATGTACGTAATCCGTACCTGTGTCACGGCGCAAATGTACGTAGTCCTTAGAGAGCAGTTTTCCTCGCGTCCTTCCTCCTGCTGCTTCGCTATCGCTCGCCCTGTTCTTCGGGGGCTAGAACAGCCTCCCCTGACCGACTTGAGTGCTGCGGCGAACCTCTGCCAGATGTCCCACGTCGGGAAGTTGTAACCCTCCTCCCAATTCGTCACGCACCCTGTGAGCCCGCCTGACGCGCTGGGGAAGTAGTGGGCGACCTGACGCCGCGTCACCCCTGCCGCCTCTCTCTCGGCCCGCATGTGGACCGGCGCGGAAGAGTCGCGCCGCTTCGCGTCAAGGTCCCGGTAGATGACATCCGCCGCCATCGTGCTGATGTCCACGGCTTCGCGGGTGAAGAAGTAGCAGTCCTCGGACGACACCGGCCAGCCTCGGATTGCCTCGGAGTCGAGACGCCCAGCGAGCGCGGCCATGCCCTTGTGCCAGCGGACGATGGAATACAGCCGCCACCCGTGCGCCTCCACCTCCGGCAACATCCGCGCGCACCCCTCGGGGGTATTCCAAAAATAGAGAGACGACGACGGAGCCGCGAGACGGTCCCACGCCTCAAGGTGCGGGCGGTACCAGTCGGCGAGGCCCTTGGGAGACTTCGGGTCACCCGGGAATCCGCCGATACCATACGCGCCGTCCGAGACGATCAGCGCGTAGGCGTCGGCGGGTAGGGTCGGGTAGATGTCGAGGCCGTTCCCGTGATGGGCTGTGAGTGCCATCACTCCACCCTCTTCACTTCCACGACCTCAGGCCCGCTCATCGCGCGTTCAATCCTGGCCCAGAGCTCGCGCGCCGTGCCTTCCAACTCGCCCGCCTGGTTCTCTCGCCAGACTGTCTCGAGGAGTTCGTAGAGCGCGGGCGGTAGGGGTTGGGCGTCGGCCTTGACGCTGACATCGACCTTCTCCGCTGCATTGACCCCGAGCACCTTGGCTTCATGAGCGAACCCCGACATGACGGCGCCGTGCGCTCCGTCCGCTGCTGCCGCCGCCTGCGCGCTCCGAAGTCGAGTCAGGTACTCAATCCCAATCTGCTCGGGAGTCAGTGCGGCCTGTGCTTTCGCCGCCTGCGCGATAATCCACGACCGGTCTTCCCAGATGGTGGACGTGCTGCACCCCAACTCTTCCGCGAGTCGTTCGACAACAGGCGAGCCGCGGGTCAGCACTGCCATGTGCTTTGCGACCTCCTCGCGCCTTGCGAGTCTGGTCTCCGTCGTGAAACTTCCTCTAGCCATCGAAACCCCGATTCATTCGTGCCGCGCTCTGTTGTGCCGCGCCTGCGCGTGTCTATTCAGGCGCCTCTACCCCGAAGGCGGCGCGTAGATCCTCCGAGTCATTGAACCACTCGCCTATCACCCGGTCAGCCCTGAACTGAGCGTGCAGCGACCGCTCCACATCACCACTGTTTGGGATGGTCCCGAGCAAATCCATCTCGGCGCCGCCCTGAAGTGACAGCGTGCGGACTCTGCGCTCCACATGAACGCTCTTCCCGACCTTGAGCAGTCCGGTAGACGGGTGCCGTATCAGGTAGCACCACTCAGCGCGCGGCTCTCTCTGCCTCAGCGCTCGCAATGGCGATGGGTTAGCGCGCGTTACCGGGCCGGGCCCGGGGTCAAGGTTGTCGTAGCCTTCGATGAGGTCCCTCCACGCGCTGTCGATGTCCTGCGGGACATTGTACGAATCGACGGTCAGCCTGTTCCACTCCCCACGCATGAGCAAGTGCGCGAACCGGCGAAGCGCGGTCCGTGATTTCGACCGGCACTCCCACGTCCGGCCATCGGGCGCGTGGAATGTCCACAGGTCTCCGTTGGTCCCGTGCGAGTAATCGCTCATGCACTCTCTGGCCGTCCATCCGTCAACGACGGCCATCGACCCGCCGTGCTTCTTACTCCGCGTCCACTCAGCCTCCACCGCCATCACTCCCCTCCCGGCGCAGTCTGCGCCTTTCCCGTCCCCGGTCGCTTTCCGCTCTCTGGCGTTTGGGCCGGGGTGGTGTTGGCGTTCGCGGCTTCAGGCCCGAGGTTCTCCCACATGAACAAGCATCCATCGTACTGGCTCGGGAACTCGCGCCCAGCCATGCCTGCCCGTGCCGCCTTGGATGCGCGAGAGGACACGACCCAAACCGGCCCACAGGCAGCCTGCCTACGGTTCAACCACCCGAGCAAGATGCCAGTAACCCTCTCGGTCACGGCTCCCGACCTGTGTGCAATCCAGTCACTCATCCCGCCTCCTCGCGCTTCCGCGCAATCTCTCGCCTTGCGATTTCCTCAGCCTCAGCCTTGCTCGCGCACCCGTGGTGCTCCGCGATGCCTGCGCGCTCTTCGTACTGCTCGCGCTCGTCGGGGGTCATCGGTCGACCATCTTCCGCACGATGTGCTCGCATTCGCTAGTCCACAGCGCAGCCTCAGTCTTGCCGTGAGCGGTGGCGAACTCGGCGTGGGCCTTCAACTTGTCAGCAGCCTCCATCAGCGCCGCCTTGCGGGCCTGCGATGCAATCCGCGAGTGGATGGCCTTCAGCGCATCGCGCCACGACTCCCGAGCGTGCTCTTGGCACTCTGGGTAGCACTCGTTCCCCGAGTCGCACCAGTTGTCGTGTAGCAGCCGCGTGCCCTCTGCCAACTCGCCCTCCAACCGCACCACCTCGGCGGCGAGGGCATCGCCTGCCACCTCCATCTCGCTGATGACCCCGCGGTCACTCCTGATGCAGTTCTTCGCCTCCCGCCACGCCTCAACCTTCGGATTCGCCATCACTCGCCCCCGTTCATTCGCTTGATCACAGTGTCGGGGTCGTTTGACCCGCCAGTCACTCGGGCCAGCCAGCCAGCCCACTGGTCCATCAGGTCGCTCGAATCAGGCAGGTACGAGATTCGACCCCAGCCGCGAGGCCGCAAGGACTCCGCCTTGATGCAGCCGACGAACCACGACGACCCC
>Ga0316204_10007562_pt1 | contig 15767 bp, 12 predicted proteins | sample 6monrhotite_MG_2_FD_205661 | JGI IMG/M metagenome (GOLD analysis project Ga0316204, IMG submission 205661) | Microbial mat bacterial communities from mineral coupon in-situ incubated in ocean water Damariscotta River, Maine, United States -... | ecosystem: Environmental > Aquatic > Marine >... | reverse complement strand
GCACGGCCTTGGCGTCTTCGGGGGTAATCTCGGGGTCGGGGTTGGCCATGGCGAAGATGATCGGTTTGTCGGCCATGGCTTCGACCATATCTGAGGTTAGCGCGCCCTTGACCGACAGGCCTAAGAACACGTCGGCGCCGACCAGGGCTTCCTTCAAGGTGCGCGCATCGGTGTCGGCGGCGTGGGCGGCTTTCCACTGGTTCATACCGACTTCGCGGCCTTGAAAGATTACGCCTTTGCTGTCGCACATGATGGTGTTGGCGGCGCGCACGCCCAAGCACTGCACGAGTTCGATGCAGGCAATTGCCGCGGCGCCCGCGCCGTTGACGACGATTTTCAGCTCCGTGATGTCACGTCCGGTCAGGTCGCAGGCGTTGATCAGGCCCGCCGCGGTGATGATCGCGGTGCCGTGTTGGTCATCGTGAAAAACCGGAATATCCATCAGTTCGCGCAGCTGCTGTTCGATGATGAAACAATCGGGTGCGGCGATGTCTTCCAAATTGATGCCGCCAAAGGTCGGCCCCAGCAATTTGACGCAATTGACGAATTCATCGACATCGCGGGTATCGACTTCCAGATCGATGCCGTCGATGTCGGCGAAGCGCTTGAACAAAACCGCTTTGCCTTCCATCACCGGCTTGGACGCTTGTGCGCCCAAATCGCCCAGACCCAGAACGGCGGTGCCGTTGGAAATGATCGCCACCAAGTTGCCTTTGGCGGTGTAGTCGTAGGCCAATTGCGGATCGCGTTCGATTTCCTTGCACGGCGCGGCGACGCCGGGGCTGTAGGCCAGCGACAGGTCGTGCTGGGTGGTCAGCGGCTTGGTCGGATGGATTTCGATTTTGCCGGGGCGTCCGCTGGCGTGCATGACCAAAGATTCTTGGTCGATGGCGCTCATTTTGTCATCGTCGTGCATGGAATCAGACATAGGGGAGGTCTTTCAAATGTGGTGCATTTGTTGGGGTTGAGAGGGAGGGTTCAGGCGCTGCGTTCGTTTACATGGACGTTGGCGCCGTCAAATTTTTTGAGTAGCTCTTGGGCTTGCTGTTCACGGGCCGCATCGGAACAGCTGACCCATAAGATCAGTCCGCCCGCCGCCAGGGCATTGGTAAAATCTTCGCTGTCAGGTGTCGAGGTGACTTCGTCGAGAACCTCTTTCGCCGCAACGCCCGCTGTGGCCGCGCCGATGATCGATGCGATCAGCGCCGCCGTCGGTCCGCCCGCCAGCAAAATCGCACCCGCCGCAACCAGCGAGCCTTCGTACTTAATCTCGCCGACCATTGCAGTGAGGACGTCTTTCCAAGGCTTACCGGGTTCGCCTGCCGCGTCGAGGGATTCATGGCCATCCAAAACGGACAAGTCAGCGCGTTCAAAACCGGCTTCCAACAGGTGGTGGACGGCGGCTTCGAAACTGGCGCGGTCTTTAAAGATGCCGACGGCTTCGCGGACGGTGTTGGTTGTGTTGTTCACGGGTGGTCTCCGAGTTGAGTTCTTTTTGATTATCAAGACCTATGTTAAGCCCCTTCGCCGTCCACGCCAAGCGGCTTTGGGGCGATTTTCATCCGCATGGAGGCGGTATCGCGTGTTGCTTTCAAGCCCCGTGGCTGGGTATGGTGAGGAACTTTCCACCGCCGGATTTTCAAATAGCCAAGATGAACCAATCCAACGTCGCCGAGACGCAACAAGTCACACCCATGATGGCGCAGTTTCTGTCCATTAAGGAGGGTCATCCGGACGCTGTGCTGTTTTACCGCATGGGCGATTTTTACGAGATGTTCTTCGAAGACGCCGAAAAAGCGGCTCAGGCGCTCGACATCACCTTGACCAAGCGCGGCAAGCACAACGGCGTGGACATCCCCATGTGCGGTGTGCCGGTGCACAGTCACGAACAGTATTTGTCGCGCCTGATCCGCAAAGGCTTTCGCGTCGCGGTGTGCGAACAGACCGAAGACCCGGCGGAAGCCAAAAAACGCGGCGCAAAATCGGTGGTTCGCCGCGAGGTGGTTCGCGTCGTCACCCCCGGCACCATCACCGAAGATTCGTTGCTGGATGCGCGCGCCAACAATTACCTCGCGTGTATCGCCGAAGCCCAAGGCGCGTTGGGACTGGCGTGGATCGATGTGTCCACGGGTCAGTTTTTTGCTCAGGCCTCAGCGCCGGAACAGTTGGGGGCGCAGTTGGCAAGGCTCAAACCCGGCGAGTTATTGCACCCCGACAGCTTGATGAACCGCGATGCGTATCGATATGTGTTGGACGATTGGCGTGATGCGCTGACCCCGCAACCCGCCGCGCGGTTCGACAGCACCAATGGCGCCAAGCGTTTGGAAACCCTGTTTGGCGTGAAAACGCTGGAAGCTTTTGGCGGGTTCAGCCGCGCCGAGATCGCAGCCGCGGGTGCACTGCTTGATTACATTGAGCTGACGCAAAAAGGCAAACTGCCGCGCCTCTCGCCACCGGTGCGCATCGCTTCGGGCGGAGTGATGGAAATTGACGCCGCGACCCGGCGCAATTTGGAACTGTCCGAAACCCTCACTGGCACGCGCAAGGGATCGCTTTTGGCGGTCATTGATCGCACCGTCACGGGCGCGGGGGCGCGCATGCTGGCCGGACGTTTAGCCGCACCGCTGACCGATGTCGCGGCCATTGAACAACGCTTTTGCGATGTGCAGTTTTGCGTCGATGACACCCGTGCGCGCGAAGACGTGCGGGCCTTGCTGACCCGCTGCCCCGATTTGGAACGCGCCCTGACCCGCATCACCCTCGGTCGCGGCGGGCCGCGCGATTTGGCGGCGGTGCAGGGCGGCTTGGGCCTCAGCGCCGACGCCCGCGATTTGTTTGCCGGTAAACCGATTTCAAAAGGCCTTGAGCAAAGCCTTGAAAATTTGGGTGCGCACGGCGAGTTGGTCGGTGAGCTTGGCGCCGCGCTGGGTGACGATTTGCCGATGCTGGCGCGCGATGGCGGTTTTGTGCGTTCAGGCTACCGACCCGATCTGGATGAGCTGCGCATGATGCGCGACGAAAGCCGCCGCCTGATCGCCGGGCTGCAAGGCGACTACCAATCCGACACCGGCATCGCGACCTTGAAGGTCAAGCACAACAACGTGCTGGGCTATTTCATCGAGGTTCCGGCCAAGCAAGGCGATAAATTGATGGGCGCGGATGGCCCGTATATCCATCGCCAGACCATGGCCAACGCGGTGCGCTTTTCCACCGTCGCGCTGAACGAATTGGAAGGCAAGATCGCCCGCGCCGCCGACGGTGCGGTGGCGTTGGAACTTCAGATATTCGAACAGCTTGCCGCGCGGGTGGTCGGACACGCCGACGTGATCGCGCTGTGCGCGCGCGCCTTGGCCGAACTGGATGTCGCGACCGGCTTGGCGGAACTGGCGGTGGAACGTCGTCTGACCCGCCCGCACGTCGATGACAGCGTAGATTTCGAAATCGACCAAGGTCGCCACCCGGTGGTCGAGGCTGCATTGGAAGCGGGCGACGGTGATAAATTTGTCGCCAACGACTGCCATCAAGACGACGATTTGGGGCGATTGTGGTTGCTGACCGGCCCTAACATGGCGGGTAAATCGACGTTCTTGCGCCAAAACGCGTTGATTGCGGTGCTGGCGCAGATGGGCTCATTTGTTCCAGCGGTGCGCGCGCGCATCGGCGTGGTGGACCGATTGTTTTCGCGCGTTGGCGCGGCGGACGATCTGGCGCGTGGACGCTCGACGTTTATGGTCGAAATGGTCGAAACCGCCGCGATCCTCAACCAGGCGGGCGAACGCGCACTGGTGATCTTGGACGAAATTGGCCGTGGCACCTCGACGTTCGATGGCTTGTCCATCGCCTGGGCGGTGATCGAGCATCTGCATGGGGTCAACAAATGCCGCTCATTGTTCGCCACCCACTACCATGAACTTACGGCGCTGCAAGCGAAGCTCGACGGGCTCAGCTGTCACGCCATGAAGGTCAAGGAATGGCAAGGCGACGTGGTGTTTTTGCACGAAGTTGGGCCGGGCGCAGCGGATAGATCGTATGGTATTCATGTCGGTCAACTGGCCGGGTTACCGCCCGCGGTGATCAGCCGCGCCGAACAGATTTTGAAATCGCTGGAAGAAGGCGAACAGTCGTCGACGGTCACCAAGCTCGCCGACGATCTGCCGCTGTTTTCCCACGCCCCCGCCAATTCCGGCGGATCTTCAACGGGGCCACGCAAGCCATCGGAAGCCGAACAGGCCGTCAAGGCCATGCTGCCCGACGAAATGACGCCGCGCGAAGCGTTGGATTTTTTATATAGATTGAAAGCTATGGATTTAGGCGATTAGAGGCCTTCTCATGACGCCCTTTCAACGCATATTCGGTACCGGCCCGCGTGGACTTGCGCTGAGTCTCGTGATGTTGGCGGCGGCTTGGGCGGTGACGCGGGTTGTTGATGTTCACCCTATCCATGGCCACGACGGTTTGGGCCTGGGGATTTTGTTTGTCTCTATTGTCATAACCTCGGCAGGGGTGGGGTGGAGCTTGAAGTCATTGCCCGTCGACAGTCGTGGGCGTGAGCTGATCACCAGGGGCGCGTTTCGGTATGTGCGTCATCCACTTTATGCATCGTTTTTGTTGAGTTTTGATTTTGGTCTGGCGGCGTACCTCGACCATTGGATCTATGTGCTCTGGGCGCTGGCGCAATTTCCGCTGTGGCACGCGAATGTGGCGGGGGAAGAACGCTTGATGCACAAAAAATTTGGCGCGGCGTATGCAGCCTACGTCGCGCGCACCGGACGATTTGTACCCAAATGGGGGTCTGTTGGGGTTTAGCCCTGCACGCTCACATCGCACAGCCGCTCCATCCCTTTGGGCACGTCGGCGGGACACTGACCGCACAACATGTTGGCGGGGACCGCAAGGTCCATTTTCTTTGGATAGGGTAAATCCAGCGCATTCATAATGTTAATGAACGCATTCAAGTCGGTGCCGTCTTTGAGGCGTGGGTTGCGGCCGCGTTCCTGGGCGATGGACGAAACGAAACGGCCTTTGTAATCATGTCCGGGGTAGACCAGGGTGTCGTCGGGCAGGCTAAACAGCTTTTCGCGCACCGAAGCGTAAAGATCGCTCGACGATCCGCTTTGAAAATCGGTTCGCCCACAGCCGTCGATCAGCAAGCAATCCCCAGTCAGAACAGCCTGCCAGGGACCGTCTTCCACCACATAGCAGTGATGGTGGTCGGTGTGACCCGGCGTGAACAGCGCCTTGAGGGTTAGGTTGCCAACGGTGAACGGGTTTTCTTCGCGCACCAGCACATCGGCGCAGGCTACATCCGCGGCGGCAGGCAGGGCAATCTGTGAGCCCACCTGGGACTTAAGCTTCAGTGCAGAGGTCAAATGATCAGCGTGAATATGGCTGTCCAAGGTGTAGGCCAGGGTGAACCCCAGTTCACTCACGATCTTGAGGTCACGGTCAAAAGTCTCCAGAACCGGATCGACCAGCACCGCCTGACCCGTATCAGAGCAGGCGATTAAATAGGTATAGGTGGAAGACTGGGGTTCAAGCAGCTGGCGAAACAACACGGCCATGGTGATCCTTAATCCAAAACAGAAGTTTATCCCCCGTCTTTGGATGTAGCGCATTCGGCCCCACGATCAAGTCTGCTCATGGGCCGCCGTTTGTGATGTTATGGCTTATGGTTGCTGCGGTTTTGCATCGCGCAGACGATGGTACAGATACAGCGGCAAGCCAGCCGAAACGCCGATCAACAGCGTGGCTGTAATCACCGACACCAGACCCTTGCCGCCGCGGCGCTGCGCATGCACGGCGGCGACGATCAGCACCACGGCGGACACGATCACATCCAGGGCGAAAAATCCGGCGATGCGGTTTTCGAACATGCTTTCGATGAACAAGCCGATATCCGGTCCGTAATCAAACATCCACGGCGCGAACGCAGTGTAGGGCGCGATGACGCCAATGCCCACCAGAACCAAAAACACCTCACGCATGGCGGCCTCCAATAAATGTAACGACTGTTACGTGTAGCATATGCTACACTGTTGCTCAATACGGATCATGGGTAGGAAACGCATGGCAAAATCGACACCGCAAGCAAAGCGCCTGACGAGCAAGGAAAGATTGTTGCAAGACGCGACCCAGTGGCTGATGGCCAATGGCGCGGATGATTTTTCGTTGCGCAATATGGGTAAGGGTTTGAACACCTCGGCGCGCATGTTGGTCTATCATTTTGGATCGAAAAATGGCTTGCTCACGGCGGTGCTCGAAAACATCTCCGGCATGTGGATGCATGAGGTGCGCGCCATCGAAGGCGCCGCTCTGGTGGATCAATTGCAGCGTCTGTGGACGCACAAGCTCACCACCGCCACCGCCAAGAATTTGCATGTTTTGACGATCCAGTTGTGGGCCAGTGGCTTGGCTCGCCGAGACCCGGTCTACGCGCCGTTTTTGCGTACCGTATCGCAAGGCTGGATCGACGCGTTGACGCCGCATTTCCGTTCCCAGGGCCAATCCGACGATCAAGCCCAGGCGCGCGCCATGTTGTGCGTGGCGGCGATCGAAGGGCTGTTGCTGCACCGGGTCACGGATGAGGCTTTGCCCGCCGACCGAGCGTTTGCTTTGTTGATGGATCTGCTGAGGGGGTGGTCATGAGAACCGCTTCATCACCAGCACGCCACGGGTCGTACTTGTCCATCACAGCGGTGAACGGTTCGGTCGTGATAAAGTCGTCCAGCCAGCGTTGCACGTGCGGATAGGATTCGGCGAAAAACCAATCCCAGTCGGCCAGCGCGAACTGGCGTACGAACGGTGCGATGGCGATGTCGGCCAAGGCTTTGTGCTCACCAAACAGATACGCCGTTGCGCCAAGACGCGCGTCGAGGCGCTGGATAAAGCCTGCGCCCGCCGCGCGGTGCGTGGGCGGGTCGCTGTCGTTATAGCGGCTGGCGTATTTGTAACGATCCAGATGGGCTTTGAAATCCGTATCACACTCTTGGATCAGCGCAGTCATCTCACCGGCGTCCGGGCCCAACCAATTATGCGGATCTTTTTCGCCCAGCGCCCAGCGCATGACGTCGAGACTTTCATCGATCACTCGGCCGTTGGGCAGCAGTAGGACCGGAACGGTGCCTTTGGCCGACAGCGCCAGCATGTGCGGCGGTTTGTCGCGCAGCACAACTTCGCGCAGCTCATAGGTCTGACGGCTGACAAACAAAGCCATGCGCGCCCGCATCGCAAAGGGGCAGCGGCGAAAACTGTAGAGAATTGGCAAGGTTTGCGCGGTCATGATCAGGTTTCGTCCTGCACCCGGTCTTTGGGGTGCTGGGCTTCGATTTTGGGATAGGCTTTGCGCAGTGCGCCAAAGTCGGGATAGGCGGCGAGTTCCTGGAACAGCTCAATCAAGCCGTCGAGCGACGGCCCGCGCCGTGCGCCTATGGCAATACGCAGGGAATTGAATTTAACCCCGCGCACAAAACCCATTTCAAACCGATGAGCGCGAAAGCCGAAACTGCTGCCGGATCGAAAGCTGAGCTTGCGCGCCGTGGCTTCGTGCTCCAACACCGCGCGCAAAAACGCGCGCGCACTTTCTTGATCGGACCGGTAGCTGAGATTGACAAAAGGCGCCTCTGCCCATGGCTGGCCGTTGGCGGGGCTGAGGCTGGGGTGGCTGATGCGCGCCAACAGGCCGATATCGGGCTTGATGCTTTGGCTGAGGGTTTCGGCAAACCGGCGGTTGTTGGCGAAAACTGCACCAGCGTGTGTCGTCAGTGAGGTTTGATCTAAGAAAAACGGCGCGCTCAACGCTGCGTACTCGTCTTGCGACAAGCTCACGCCCAAGGTGGTGCGGGCTTGCGCCAAGTCGTATTCGAAATTGTCCAGGCGCTCCGTATTGTCGGGGGTATTGCTCACCCACAGATCGATCAAGCCGCCATTGGCCAGCTCCAATCCTTCTTGGTCGAGCTTAAGGGCGGAGCGGATCGAGACGATCATCGCGGGCGGATCATCGGCCAGTTCCTGGCACAACCGATCCACGGGAAAAGTGTCGGCGCTCAGCGATGCATCGATTATGATGGCGCAAGGCCGTTTGACACGGCGTTGCCTCCACGCCGTGATGAACGCGTCGAGGTCGAAGACGTCCAGATCGATGTCGGCGGCGACGGGTTCGATCAAAATCAAATCCGCAGCGCCGCGCGTGACGATTTCGCAGAGCGTCGTTTGGTTGGCGTGTTTACGCCCATGCAGATGGTCGTCGCACAGCAATTTCAACGCCCGGGCGATTTCGAAGTAGCCACCGAACCAATGCAGCGCCAGCGGTGATTTTTTCGAACGCGGCCACAGCTTCGGCGCAAGCGAACGATAAAGTTGCAGCGTTGTGGTGATGGCGGACATGCCATTGGCGAACAACAACGAACGCCCAATCCAGCCCTGTGGCGGTCGCCGGTGGGCGGCGAGGCGTTGCTCCAAGAGGTTGGGTTTGAGCCATCGGTCATAGGGATAGTGGATGCGCTGACCGTCGGCCATGGACTTCACCTGGGCGTGCGGCGGCGACATCATATAGCGGTTCGATCCTGTGTGCGTTTCGCCCAACCATCGCCGCCTGAGGTCCAGCGCCAGATTTTCCAGCGCTTGCTCGCCGTCGATGCTTTCTAATTTCGCATGGTCGAGCAGCGCTGTGGCGCGCCTTAACCATGCGTCCAAAGGGGCTGATTGCTTTTGCGCAGTGGCGTTTGAGAGCGCATCTGCCATGGCGTGCGCGATACGGATGAGGTGTTCGCATTCGTCTTGGCAAGGTTGAGCGGACATGGGTAAACCGGAATTGATGGAAAAAACGTGTTCGGTCATTAGAGCGAAAACTGATCCCTGATACAAGGAAGCCGCGATTTCCTTCTCGTTTGAAGGTTTGATATCTTATATACATCACATACCAAGCCGGGCAGGTTGGGGAACCGAGTACGGCAGTTGGAAACAAAATGCGTTTGAAAATCAAAAATCCGCGCGGCGTGATTTGTCGAAAGACCTTTATGGCGGAGCTGTGCGAGATTGCCCACAGCGGCGATGCCAAAAAACCCAAGGCGCGCGGCCAGATTCTCAAGCTGTTCAAGAATTCGTTGGAAAACGGGCGCACGGAAATTCAGCGACGCTTTGAGACTGGCGAGGCCACCAGTGCGCGGACCTTGCGCGCGGGCGCATTTTTGTTGGACCAATTGATCCGCACCCTTCACGAATTCACCATCACCCACGTGTTCGCGATGCAAGACGACGATATGAGCTTAGTCGCCACAGGTGGCTATGGGCGCGCGGAAATTTCACCGCATTCCGATTTGGATTTGATGTTTTTGCTGCCCAAACAACCCGATCCAGCCACCAACGATGCGGTGGAGTGGATGCTTTATATGTTGTGGGACCTCGGGCTTAAAGTCGGCCATGCGACGCGCAGCGTGGACGAAGCGGTGCGTTTGGCGAAAACCGACATCACCATTTCCACCAGCCTGTTGGAAGCCCGATGGATCAGTGGCGATCAAAACCTATTCGTGGACTTTGAAGCGCGTTATGAAAAAGATGTGATCAAAGGCAGCGAGGCCGAGTTCGTCAAAGCTAAGTTGGAAGAGCGCGATCAACGTCATGAACGCATGGGTGATTCGCGTTACGTCCTGGAACCCAACATCAAAGACGGCAAGGGCGGCTTGCGCGATTTGCAAACCTTGTTTTGGATCGCCAAGTTTCTCTACCGCGTCGATGACATTGCTGGCCTGGTCGAAAAGGGTGTGCTGCACAAAGCCGACGCCCTGCGTTTCAACAAAGCGCAGAAGTTTCTTTGGACGGTGCGGTGTCATCTGCATTACCTCGCTGATCGACCGGACGAAACCATCAGCTTCAATGTGCAAAATGATCTTGCCCAGCGCATGGACTACACCGACCGCGAAGGCGTCAGCGCGGTCGAGAGGTTCATGAAGCATTACTTTCTCGTCGCCAAGGACGTCGGTGATCTGACCCGCGTGATCTGCGCCGTGTTGGAACATCAGCACACCAAGAAATCGCGGATATCCATACCGTCATTCAACTTTCGCAAACGCAAAATGCCCGGCTTCAAAGTCGATGGCGGGCGCTTGACAGTTGAACATGATCAGGTGTTTAAAGACGATCCGGTTAATCTGTTACGGCTGTTTTGTGAGGCCGAAAAATTCGATCTCGACATCCATCCCGAAGCCTTGCGTCTGGTGCAGCAGAACTTAAAACGCATCAATAAAAAGGTGCAAAAAGACCCGTTGGCGAACGAACTGTTTCTTGACATGTTGACGTTGCCCAGCGGGCCGAAGCGGGCCTTGTCGCGGCTAAACGATTCTGGGGTGCTCGGGCGCTTTGTGCCCGACTTTGGGCGTGTGGTGGCCCAGATGCAGTACGACATGTATCACGTCTATACGGTTGATGAGCACACCATCCGCGCCATCGATATTCTCAGCCGCATCGAACGCGGATTGTTGAGCGAGGACCACCCGCTCAGCGCTGAAGTGATCAAAGACATTCAGTCGCGACGCGTGCTGTACGTCGCGGTGCTGCTGCACGATATCGCCAAAGGTCGTGGCGGCGATCATTCGGTAGTGGGCGCCGAAGTTGCTAAAAAGCTTTGCCCGCGCTTTGGCCTCAACGAATGGGAAACAGATACGGTTGCCTGGTTGGTGCTGCGCCACCTGGACATGAACCGCAACGCCTATAAGCGCGATCTCGACGATCCTAAAACCATCAAGGATTTTGTTGAACTGGTGCAGTCGCCGGAACGCTTGCGCCTGTTGTTGATCTTGACCGTCGCCGACACCCGCGCGGTCGGTCCAAATGTGTGGAATGGTTGGAAGGCGTCGCTGCTGCGCGAACTGTATTACAGCGCCCAAGAACTGATGACCGGCGGCCTGCCGACCCAGCGCCGCGAAGCGCGGGCGGATCGGGTGCGTAAAAAACTTATCGACAAGCTGGCTCACTGGTCGTCCGAAGACGTGGACTGGTATCTCGCCCTGGGCCACGCCAACTATTTTCTGTCTTATGGTGCGGATGATCTGGCCCATCACGCCGAGATCGTGCGTGACGCCCATAACGAAGGCACGCCGCTGTATCTGGAAACCCGCGCGGTGGAACGCATCGACGTCACCGAAGTGCTGATTCATACGCTTGATCATCCAGGCCTATTCGCGTCTATTGCGGGGGCGATGGCGCTGTCAGGCGCAAACATTGTTGACGCCAAAATCACCACGTTTGGCAACGGCATGGCGTTGGATACGTTCTGGGTGCAAAACGTCGAAGGCCACGCATTTACGGGTGAGGAAAAGCTGAGCCGCCTAAAGCAACGCATCGAAGACGCGCTGACCGGACGTTTGCGCCCGCAGCAAGAGTTGGCGGTCGAACGCACCCGTCAATTGCCGTCGCGCACTCGCGTGTTCGAAGTCCCGCCGCGGGTGTTGGTCAACAACGAAGCATCGCAATCGGCGACGGTGATTGAAGTCAATGGACGCAACCGCCAAGGCTTCTTGCACGACGTCACCCGCGCGCTCACCGATTTTGGTTTGCAGGTGACCTCGGCGCACATTTCGACGTATGGCGAGCGGGTGGTCGATGTGTTTTATGTGCGCGACGTGTTCGGTTTGAAGCTCGATTCCGAGTCTAAAATTAAAGGCCTGCGTAAAATTTTATTGCAGGCCATCGGCACATCCAGGGGCGATCCGTTGCCCGACGAGGACTCGCAAGCATCTTAGTGGCAGGGCCTTAATCCAATAACGTCCGTACGTGTTCGGCAATCGCCAGCGACGCGGTCAAGCCCGGAGATTCGATGCCGAACAGATTGACCAAACCTTTGACGCCGTGATGGGCGGGGCCGTCAATGCGAAAATCTTCGGCCGCGCCGCCTGGGGCTTGCAGCTTGGGGCGGATACCGCAATAGGACGGGCTCAGCGCGTCGTCTTTGAGTCCCGGCCAATAGCGCCGGATCTGTTCATAAAAGGAATCGCCGCGGCTGGAATCGACATCGTAGTCGATGCTATCGACCCATTCGGCGTCGGGCCCAAAGCGCCCTTGTCCACCCAGATCGCGGGTGTAGTGACAGCCCAGGGACGCCGTGCCGGGAACTGGGTAGACCAGCCGCGAAAACGGCACTTTGCCGCTCAGCGCAAAATAATTGCCTTTGCATAAATAGCGTGCGGGGATGTGATGCTTGTCGAAGCCGTGCAGATAATTTGCTACGCCCTGGGCGTTCAGCCCGGCTGAATTGATGACAGTGTTGCACAACACTTCCATGGGCTCAAGCCCGCCGATGCGCAACACGATGCCGTTGGCGCTGACGTTGCCGTCGATCAGCGGGCTTTCCAGCGCGACCCAGCCGCCGTGCGCTTCGATCTCGCCTTGCAGGCTGAGCATAAAAGCGTGGCTGTCTAAGATGCCGGTGGTCGGTGACGACAGCGCGGCCAAGCAGTTCAGCTCCGGTTCCAACGCCATGGCGTCTTTGCCATCTAGCCAATCAAGTTCGGTACAGCCGTTGGCGGCGGCTTTTTCGATCACGCTGCGCAAGGCCTCGACTTCGGCCTCGGATGTGGCGACCACCAATTTACCGCAACGCTGATGGTCGATGCCGTGACGATCCACATAATCGTACAACATCTCTTTACCCTGGACACACAACGTCCCTTTGAGGCTGCCTTGGGTGTAATAAATTCCGGCGTGGATGACTTCTGAATTGCGCGAGCTGGTGGCGGTGCCGATGGCGCTTTCGGATTCGATCACGATCACGTCGCGCCCACTCATCGCCAGTGTTCTGGCGATGGCCAAACCGACCACGCCCGCGCCGATCACCACGCAATCCAATTTTTCCGTCATCGTTCGGTCCGTACCGTTTAGATTTGAGAACGCAGTGTGCGCCTTTTTTCCGCCATGGCAAGTCCCTACTCAGGCCCAAACAGGGATGCAAAATTCAGCATCCGTTAAGTCCTGAGGACTATGGTGGGGGCTTGTTGATTTTGGGGTTATCGTTTTGCTGTTACGCGCCATCGCCACTGTGGGGTCCATGACCCTGATCTCTCGCCTGCTCGGCTTCGTGCGCGATGTCGCTGTGGCGTGGGTATTGGGTGCCGGGTGGATGGCCGACGTCTTTTTCGTCGCCTTTAAGTTACCCAATCTGTTTCGCCGTTTGTTTGCCGAAGGCGCGTTCAATCTCGCCTTCGTGCCGATCTTCGCCGGTAAGCTGGAATCCGAGGCGGATGAAAACGGTCCGCACGGCGCGCGCACCTTCGCCGAACAAGCGCAAAGCGGCCTGTTAATTGTTTTGTTGCTGTTTACGATCGTGATCGAGCTGGCGATGCCGTGGGTGGTTGCGGCCATCGCGCCGGGCTTTGTCGATGAGCCCGAAAAATACAACCTTGCCATCGATCTGGTGCGCATCACCTTTCCCTATTTGATTTTCATTTCGATGGTGTCGCTGCTCGGCGGGATCATGAATTCGCTGGGTAAGTTCTGGGCCGCCGCGGCGACGCCGATTTTGCTCAACATCACCTTGATCACGGCGGTGTTCGGCTTGAGCCCGTTGACGGCGACCCCGGCCCATGCGCTCAGCTGGGGCGTCGCGATTGCGGGCGTGGTGCAGTTGGCGTGGATGATTTGGCACACCCGACGCGCCGGGTGGATGCCCAAACTGGTGCGCCCGCATATGTCCGATGACGTCAAACGGCTGCTCAAACGCATCGCCCCGGTGGCGGTGGGTGCGGGGATCTATCAGATCAGTTTGTTGATCGATACGGTGATTGCCTCATTGTTGGTATCGGGTTCGATCTCGTATCTGTTTTATGCCGACCGCTTGGTGCAGTTGCCACTGGGCGTGGTCGGCGTCGCGGTGGGCACGGCTTTGTTGCCGCTGCTCAGCCGCCAGATCAAATCCGGCGATGCGCAAGCTGCGATGGACAGTCAAAACCGCGCGGTGGAATTCGCTTTGCTGCTAACCCTGCCCGCGGCGGCGGCGCTGTTCGTGATTCCCGACACCATCGTCTCGGCGTTGTTTGAGCGCGGTGAGTTCAGCGCGGAAGCCACAGCCAAAACCGCGTTGGCGCTGATGGTGTTTGCTTGCGGTCTTCCGGCATTTGTGTTGGTCAAGGCCTTCGCGCCCGGGTATTTCGCCCGTGAAGACATGTCCACCCCGATCAAGATCGGTGCGCTATGCGTGGCCGTGAACATCGCCGTGGCGTTGGCGCTGATGGAGCCGTTGGCGCATGTCGGCCTCGCGGCGGCAACGGTGATCAGCCAGTGGCTTAACGCCGGATTGCTGGCGTATTTCCTGATCCGGCGCGGTCAGTTTCATTTCGACGGGCGATTGCTGTGCCGTTTGTGGCGCATGGTGTCTGCGGTCGCGATCATGGCCGCAGTGGTGATGACGCTGGACTGGCTTTTGGTGGTCGAGCTGATTGGCTGGTTCGACGGTGGCGGGACCGAAAAAGCCTTGAGCCTCGCCGCCATCGTGTTCGGTGGCATGGCGGCCTACGCGGTTTCGGCCCACGTGCTTGGCGCGGCGTCGCTTGGCGACGTCAAAGGTTGGATGCGCCGTAAACCGAAGCAATCTTGACCTGTCTTGGCAGGCGGTTCATAACCTGCAAACCTTAATTCAACACCGGCCACCTCTCATCCGGTCCACACGGAAGGGCATATCGACATGTCGCGTATTTTCTCGGGTATTCAATCCACCGGCAATCTTCACCTTGGCAATTATCTTGGCGCGGTGCGCAATTGGGTGCAATTGCAGCACGATTATGAATGCCTGTTTTGCGTCGTCGATATGCACGCCATCACCGTGTGGCAAGACCCGGCGGCTTTGAAAGCCTCCACCCGCGAAGTCGCTGCGGCGATGATCGCGTCGGGCGTGGATGCAAAAAAGCACATCATCTTCAATCAAAGCCAAGTGCCCGCGCATGCGGAACTGGCGTGGATTTTCAATTGCGTGGCGCGCTTGGGCTGGCTCAACCGCATGACCCAATTTAAGGACAAGGCGGGCAAGAACAGCGAAAATGCCTCGGTCGGGCTGTATGCCTACCCCAACCTGATGGCCGCCGATATCTTGCTGTACAAAGCCACCCACGTTCCGGTCGGCGAAGACCAAAAGCAGCACCTGGAACTGGCCCGCGACATCGCCGCCAAATTTAACCACGATTACGGCGTCGAAGACTTTTTCCCGCTGCCCGAACCGATGATCTTTGGCGCTGCAACGCGAGTGATGAGCTTAAAGGACGGCGCCAAAAAGATGTCCAAGTCCGATCCGTCGGAGCTGTCGCGCATCGCCATGACCGATGACGCCGACACCATTGCGAAAAAAATTCGCAAGGCCAAAACCGATCCTGAGCCCTTGCCTGAAGACTCCAAGGGTTTGGAGGGGCGCCCCGAAGCCGCCAACCTGTTGGGCATTTACGCGGCGCTCAGCGATACCACGCAGGATGAAGCCATCGCCAAGTTCGCGGGCGAAGGTTTTGGCACCTTCAAACAGCACCTGGCTGATCTGGCGGTGGCCAAACTAGACCCCATCCAGGGGGAAATGCGCCGCCTGATGGATGATATCGGCCACGTCGATGCGGTTCTCAAAGACGGCGCCCAGCGCGCCCGCGCCATCGCCGAGCCGATCATCACGGAGATCAAAGAAACGGTGGGTTTCTTGAACGTTTAAGATACCCATACCGACGTCCGGGTTGATACGAGGCCCATTAAGCCCCATATTCCCGGCTACATTAGAGATTTAACCACTGAGAGAACGGCCATGTTCA
>Ga0316204_10007559_pt1 | contig 15772 bp, 10 predicted proteins | sample 6monrhotite_MG_2_FD_205661 | JGI IMG/M metagenome (GOLD analysis project Ga0316204, IMG submission 205661) | Microbial mat bacterial communities from mineral coupon in-situ incubated in ocean water Damariscotta River, Maine, United States -... | ecosystem: Environmental > Aquatic > Marine >... | reverse complement strand
AGCTTAATCCCCCAACCAACCCTGAAAGGTGATGTCTTCGAAAACCACATCGCCCAGGGTCAGCGTGCCGATGAGCGCCGATTGGGCGTTTTCTGGATAGCCCGACTGCATCTGTCCAACATCGGTCAAATTCCAACGGCCCTCGAAATGATAATCGCCCAGCACGTCATGCACTCCAGAAAAAATCAAACCTTCATCTGACACGTCATAGGCAGACGGTTGCAGCCAATGGCTAACTTCATAATAAGTATTGCCCAGTTCACCAACGCCGGTTGGACTGGATGTATCCTCAAAATTTAGACCCAGCGGCAAAAAGGCATCTTCGGCGCCTGATTGAAATTGCTCAAATTCCCAATCGAGCCCGACAGAAATATGATCAAGCCGAATACTGCCGATCGCGATATCATCCTGCGGCAGATAATAACCACCCAGCTCATGAGTGGCTGAAAACGACTGCCCTGCGACTGTCACGGTTTCATGATCGGCGGATACATCTGTCTGAACCGAACCCGGCGCAGGTTGCGCATCAGAGACTTCACTGCCGCAAGCCGTCAGGGCCAAAAGCGATACCAAGCCAATTCCGATTTCTTTGAACATCTGATTCCCCCAATACCAGCGTTAATACTAAGTCAGACTAACACGCGACGCCATTACTTCGGCTTTGAACAGAGCGGTTTTCCATGCGGGGTCTATCGCGAGGCGAATTTCCACCCATATAAGCGGCCAAAGGAGACTTACCATGACAACGATCAGGCCTCTCGTACATCTGGAACCCGGCATGGCAGCCAGCGATGGCGCCGGCGTGAAGTTGAACCGCCTTCTTGGCACGCCGCGCCTGCCACAGATCGATCCATTTTTGATGCTGGATAATTTTCATTCGAACAATCCGGATGATTACCTTGCTGGCTTTCCGCCACATCCACATCGAGGATTTGAAACCGTGACTTACATGTTCGCGGGGCGCATGCGCCATAAAGACAATAAGGGCCATGAAGGCGTGATCGAACCCGGTGGCGTCCAATGGATGACGGCCGCCGGTGGGATTGAGCATTCTGAAATGCCCGAGCAGGAAGACGGGCTGATGTCTGGATTCCAGTTGTGGATCAATCTGCCGCGCGCCGAGAAAATGAAGCCAGCCAGCTATCAGGAATACAAGGCGGCTGACATTCCGGTTGAAATGCGAGACGGCGCAACTATCCGCGTCGTTGCGGGCAAGACCTCAACAGGCGTAGAAGGGCCGGTGAAAAACATCACCGTTCTGCCTTTCTTTGCCGAGATTTTGCTGGAAGCGGGAGCCGTATTCGAAGAAGCACTGCCCGCCCAACAATCAGCGGTCATTGCTGTCCATAATGGATCGGTTTTGTTGCCACGTACCGGCAGCGAAGCCTTCATGGCGGTTGATCAAGGCGAATTGGGCGTTCTCGGTGAAGGCGATCTCACTCGACTTGAAGCCGGGCCCGACGGGGCTCGATTGCTTCTGATCGCGGGCAATCCCCTACGGGAGCCCGTCGCCCGAGGTGGGCCTTTCGTGATGAATACGGAAGGTGAAGTGCGTCAGGCCATGCTGGATTACCAGTCGGGCAAATTCTAGGCCGCGATAAGCTTGGCCCCGGTTTTTGGTTCATAACCCAAGATCGGGGCCAGAGCCTTTTCAGCCTGATTCAGCGTCCAGCCCTTGCGGGCGGCATAGTCGGCCACCTGATCTTCGCCGATGCGGCCTACGACAAAATACTCGCTCTCGGGATGAGCGATATAGAGGCCAGACACTGACGAGGCCGGGGTCATGGCCAGCGTTTCGGTCAGCGCAACTCCGCAATTATTCGGGGCATCCAGCAGATCGAACAGAGCGAGCTTTTCGGTGTGATCCGGCTGCGATGGATAGCCGGGTGCTGGCCGGATGCCTTGATAAGCTTCCTTGATCAAAGCCTCGTTGGAGAGCGTTTCATCCGCTGCATATCCCCAGATGTCAGTGCGAGCACGGCGATGCAGATACTCCGCAAATGCCTCTGCAATCCGGTCTGACAGTGCGGCGAACATGATGGCCGAATAGTCGTCGTGCGCATCCCGGAAACTTTGTCCGATGGCCGGATTGTCTCCTGCGGTGACGCAGAACCCGCCAATCCAGTCCTCACCTTCATCAGCGATGAAATCCGAAATGGACAGGTGGGGGCGATCATTTGTCTTCGCCGATTGCTGTCTCAATCCGTAGAAAGTGGCGCGCTTGTTCTTGCGCGCATCATCAGACCAGACAGTGATGTCATCACCGTTGCGGTTGGCTGGCCATAGCCCGACAACGCCACGCGGTTTGAGCCAGTTTTCAGCGGATATTTTCGCCAGCATGGCCTGGCCTTCAGCCAATAAAGTTCGCGCTGCTTCACCTCTATTTGGGTCGTCCAGAATTTGTGGATATACGCCCTTCAAGTCCCAGCTCATGAAGAAGGGTGTCCAGTCGATATAGGGCCGCAGATCCGCCACGGTAACGTCGTCAATGACGGTCACGCCGGGTGAATTCGGGGATGGCAACTGGGCAGGCTTTGACTGGAAAGCATTGGCGCGCGCATCGGTCAAAGATACTCGTTCACGGCTTGATTGCGTTCGCGCCCGCACTTCGCGGATGCGCGCGAGTTCCTCTTTCACGCCTTTGGCATAGGCATCGCGATCTTTTGACAAGAGTTTGGAGACGACGCCAACGGCGCGGCTGGCATCATTTACGTGGACGACAGGTCCCCGTGAATATGCTGGTTCGATCCGTAACGCCGTATGCGCCGGGCTGGTGGTTGCACCGCCAATCATCAAAGGCAGATCGAAGCCCAAACGCTCCATCTCGCTCGCGACATCCACCATTTCATCCAGCGAAGGTGTGATCAGGCCCGACAGACCGACAATGTCTGCACCTTCGGCGATCGCGGTTTCCAGAATGGTGGAACCCGGGACCATGACGCCAAGATCTACGATCTCGTAGCCATTACATTGCAACACGACGCCGACGATATTCTTGCCGATATCGTGGACATCGCCTTTCACTGTGGCGAGGACGATTTTGCCGTTGGATTTACCGGCTTGGCCGGAGCGACGCTTTTCTTCTTCCAGATAAGGCAGAAGCCAAGCCACAGCCTTTTTCATCACGCGAGCGGATTTGACGACTTGCGGCAGGAACATCTTCCCCTCGCCAAACAGATCGCCGACGACATTCATGCCGTCCATCAATGGACCTTCTATGACCTCTAGCGGTTTATCGAAGGCCTGACGGGCCTCTTCGGTATCATCGTCGATGTGATCGGTAATGCCGTGGACCAGCGCATGTTCCAGCCTTTTGCCAACCGGCCAGCCGCGCCATTCGGCGGTCGCTTTCTTGACCGCTTCTCCCGTGCCGAGAAATCGCTCGGCGATTTCAAGCAACCGATCGGATGCGCCCGGTTTGCGATTGAGGATGACGTCCTCAACGACCTCGCGAAGCTCGGGCTCGATATCATCATAAATATCCAGCTGCCCGGCATTGACGATGGCCATATCGAGGCCGGCCTGAATGGCGTGATAAAGAAAGACCGAGTGCATCGCCCGACGCACCGGCTCATTGCCCCGAAAGGAAAACGACAGGTTTGAGACCCCGCCAGAGACATGGGCGTGCGGCAGTTCAGCCCGGATGCGATGTGTCGCATTGATAAAAGCCACGCCGTAATCATCGTGCTCGGCAATGCCGGTCGCGACCGCAAAAATGTTGGGGTCAAAAATGATATCACTCGGGTCAAATCCAACCTCATCGACCAGCAATCGATAGGCGCGTTGGCATATCGCGAACTTGCGGTCTGCCGTTTCGGCCTGTCCGGTCTCGTCAAACGCCATCACGACGACGGCGGCGCCATAGCGCTGGACCAGACGCGCTTGGGCAAGAAATGGCGCTTCGCTCTCTTTCAGGCTGATGGAATTAACGATGGCTTTGCCCTGGACATTCTTCAGGCCTTCTTCGATCACCTCCCATTTGGAGCTGTCGATCATCACCGGCACACGGGCAATGTCCGGCTCAACGGCAATCAGGCGCAGAAAGGTGCGCATGGCGGCCTGCGAATCCAACAGGCCCTCATCCATGTTCACATCAATGATTTGGGCGCCATTTTCGACCTGCTGGCGAGCGACTGATAAAGCCTCATTGTAATCGCCATTGGTGATCAACTTGCGAAACCGCGCCGAGCCGGTCACGTTTGTGCGCTCACCGATATTGATGAAGGATGTGGCTGCGCTCATGACGCCAACTCGAACGGTTCAAGACCTGACAGGCGCATAGCGGCGGCGCGCTTGGCGATCTTGCGCGGCGCTGCTCCGGCGACAGCCGCCGCAATCTCGCGCGTGTGGGCCGGCGTCGTGCCGCAACAGCCTCCGACAATGTTCAGCAAACCGCTTTGCGCCCACTCGCCAAGATGGGCCGAGGTTGTTTCCGGTAGCTCGTCATATCCGCCGAGATCATTGGGAAGGCCGGCATTGGGGTAGGCATGTACCAACGTATTCGCGACACGCGACAATGCGACGGCATAGGCGCGCATCTGATCCGCTCCAAGTGAGCAATTTAATCCAACACTGATCGGTTTTGCATGGCGGACCGACTCCCAGAATGCCTCAACAGTCTGGCCAGACAGGTTGCGCCCCGAGCGATCAACGACCGTCATGGATAGCGCCATCGCAATGGGCTCTCCGCGTTGCTGTTCGAGATCCAGCACGGCGGCAATCGCTGCCTTCGCGTTCAGCGTATCAAAGACGGTCTCGATCAGGAGATAGTCCGCCCCGCCATCAATCAGACCAGCTGCGGCCTCCGCATAGACCGCCACCATGCTATCGAAATCTGTCGCGCGATATTCCGGCCTGTTGACGTCTGGTGAGAGCGAGAGCGTGGCATTTGTCGGGCCCATCGCCCCGGCGACCCATCTCAGACTATCCGGTTTAGAAAACTCGTCGGCGACGTTGCGCGCTGCTTTCGCCGCGGCGACATTGATCTCGTAGGTCTCGCTCTCAAGACCGTATTCGCTCTGGCTGATCGAATTGGCATTAAACGAATTGGTGGAGATGATTTCCGCGCCAGCGATTACATAGTCGCGATGAATAGCTTCGATCAGTTCCGGTCGCGTGAGGTTGAGTATGTCGTTATTGCCCCTGAGGTCGCGATTATGCGTGGCGAACTGTTCGCCGCGAAAGTCGGCTTCGCTCAGGCCCTTATTCTGGATTTCGGTGCCTTTTGGACCATCCAGAATAAGAATGCGGGTTTTGGCCGCCGCTTTTAGCGCCATAATGCGTGTACATCGGTCTGACATGGTTCAGGCGGCCTCCGCCAAAGCCCGCACGCCCATCAGGCGAACCAGACAAATCGCGAGGCTGGCACGATTTAGCGTGTAGAAATGAAAGTGCTCGGCTCCGCCTTTTTCCAGCTTTCTCGCCAGTTTGGCGACGACATTGGCCGTCACCAGGTCGCGCGTCTCGGCATCGTTATCCAAGCCTTCAAACAGCGGCGGCAGGCTGGCCGGCACCGAAGCGCCACAAAGCCCCGCCATTCGTTGCAAACCTTTAAAGTTGGACTGCAACATCAGGCCGGGGATGATCGGAATGTTGATGCCCGCCGCCATAGCGCGGTCGCGAAAACGAAAGAATACATCCGGGTCAAAGAAAAACTGGGTCACGGCCCGCGTCGCACCCTCATCTATCTTGCGTTTCAGCACATCCAGATCGTGTTCGGCGGACGGGCTTTCCGGGTGGCGTTCCGGATAGCAACCAACAGAGACCTGATTGACGCCTGCATCACGCGCGGCACGAACCAGCTCTGAAGTACAATCAAATCCACCAGGATGCGTTGTGTAAGTCTCGCCAACGCCTTCTGGAGCGTCTCCGCGCAAGGCGACGATATGATCTACGCCCGCCGATTTGTATTCTTGAATGATATCGATTGTTTCGCTGCGCGTCGCTCCGACGCATGTCAGGTGAGCGGCGGCTTTCAAGCGGGTCTCTTTGAGTATTCGATCGACGGTATTGCGCGTGCGTTCACGCGTTGATCCGCCCGCACCATACGTCACCGAAACAAAGTCGGGTTGATAAGGCTCAAGCTTCTCGACTGTCTCCCAGAGGCGAGCCTCCATCGCGTCCGTCTTCGGCGGGAAGAATTCGAACGAGATCGTTGGCGCAGCTGTACGCCCGAAGGCGAAGGGGGCAGGTTGGCAGGTCATGCTTGCGCTGTATTCTTAACGGCGAGTGGCGACTTCGCGCGAACAGGTGCGCGTCGCGCAGACCAAATTTTCACGGTCAGGCGGTTCTCGGGCTCTTCAGGATGCAAGGCCGAACGGCGGCGCATTTCGAGGCCCGACTCCTCGACCCATTCAGTGATTTCCTCGTCGGAAAACCCGAGTTTTCTATGCGCGTGATCTGTTTTGAGGAATTCGAGTTGATGCGGTGCGAAGTCAGCTATCAGCAATACGCCGCCGGGTTTGAGAACGCGGGCGCATTCCGCAATCGCAACAGCCGGATCATCCAGATAGTGGAGCACTTGGTGTACCGTGACCAAATCTGCCACTTCGTCGTCGAATGGCAGCGCGGAAACGTCGGCTTTTCGAACGGATGCACCGGTGAGGCCCGCTTTTTCCAAATTCAGACGCGCGACATTCAACATGGCATGGTTGACGTCGATGCCGACACTGTCGGTCACGCGATCCGCGAAAACTTCCAGAATCCGTCCCGTTCCGACACCGACATCAATCATCAGATCGAATGGCCCTGCTCCCGCGGCATCGCGCATTGCGGCTTCGACTTCATCCTCGGACAAGTGAAGGGCGCGAATGCGATCCCAATCTTCATTGGCCCGCAAAAAATAGGCCTCGGCAGCAGCAGCACGCGCGGCTTTAACGGTCGCCAACCGATCCAGATCTCGTTTCAAGACTGTATCTTCCGGCGGCGTTAGATCACCGATGACATTCGCCACCCGTTGACCGGGGCCAGCGGACACAAGTCGGTAAAATACAAACGCGCCTTCTGGCAGTCGCTCAACCAGGCCGGCATCTGTCAGCAATTTCAAATGACGGCTGACCCGCGGCTGGCTCTGTCCAAGCACCTGAACCATTTCGGAGACGGTCAACTCGCCCAATGCCAACAGAGTCGCAACGCGAAGCCGCGTCGGCTCTGCCAATGCCTTCAATTGCCCAATCAGAAATTCCATCAAAGCCATCTTTCCAGAAACGTATAAAGATATCTTTATATCATTCTGCGATTGATGCAATGCCCGAAATAAAAAAAGGCGGCCCAGGGCCGCCCTTTTTCCAGATGCCTCGCCGTTTTAGCGGCTAAACTTTTTAAATCTCACCCGTGACGGGACAACGGCGTCGTCACCCAGACGGCGCTTTTTGTCTTCAACATACTCTCCGAAATTGCCTTCAAACCATTCCACATGGCTGTCGCCTTCGAAGGCGAGAATGTGAGTGGCAAGACGGTCGAGGAAGAAACGGTCGTGCGAGATCACAACGGCACAGCCGGGATAATTCTCCAGCGCCTGTTCCAGTGCCGCTAGAGTTTCAATGTCGAGATCATTGGTTGGCTCATCGAGGAGTAACAGGTTTCCGCCGGTCTGCAGCGTTCTGGCGAGGTGGACGCGGTTGCGTTCACCACCAGATAGCAGACCAACTTTCTTCTGCTGATCTCCGCCCTTGAAATTAAACGCCCCGACATAAGCCCGACTCGGCACTTCTCTGCCGCCCAGATTGATCATGTCATTGCCGCCGGAAATTTCTTCCCAGACATTCTTGTTCGGATCCAATTCGTCACGAGACTGATCGACATAGGACAGCTTCACTGTCTCGCCGAGACGGATCGTACCCTTATCCGGCGTGTCCTGTCCGGTGATCATCTTGAACAATGTCGACTTACCGGCGCCGTTCGGGCCGATCACGCCGACCACGCCGCCCGGCGGTAGTTTGAATGACAGGCCGTCAATCAGCAGTTTGTCTTCAAAACCTTTATTGAGGTTTTCGACTTCGACAACCACACCGCCCAGGCGCGGGCCCGGTGGGATGTTGATCTGGGCGTGGTTGATGTCCTGCCGGTCGGCCTGATCGCGCAATTCCTCGTAGGATTTGATCCGGGCCTTGGATTTGGCCTGACGTGCCTTGGGGGACGACCGGATCCAGTCCAGCTCACGAGCGAGTGCGCGTTCTTTTGCACCCTGCTCACGGCTTTCCAGCGCCAGACGTTTTTGTTTCTGTTCCAGCCACGAAGAGTAATTTCCTTCATAAGGGACGCCGCGCCCGCGATCGAGCTCCAACGTCCACGTCGCAATGCTATCCAGGAAATAGCGATCGTGGGTGACGACCAAAATCGCACCCGGGAAATTCTCCAGATGGTGCTGGAGCCAGTCGACGGATTCCGCATCGAGGTGGTTAGTCGGCTCATCGAGCAACAGCATGTGTGGCTCCGACAAAAGCAGGCGGCACAACGCCACGCGGCGGATTTCTCCACCGGACAGGTTTGCGACTTCGCTCTCAGGCGGCGGGCAGCGCAGGGCTTCCATCGCCATTTCAATCTTGGAATCAATGTCCCATGCATCGGCAGCGTCGATCTGCTCTTGCAGCTCGGTCATCTCCTCCATCAATTCTTCGGTGTAATCTTCGGCGAGCTTCATGGAAACGGCGTTGAAGCCATCAACCAACCGCTTCTGGGCGGAGCCTTCAATGACGTTTTCCCAGACCGATTTTGCCTGATCCAATTGTGGTTCCTGCGGCAAATAGCCGACGCGCACGCCTTTTTCCGCCCAGGATTCACCGGTGAAGTCGGTGTCCATACCTGCCATGATTTTCAGCAGAGTGGACTTACCCGAACCGTTGACGCCAACGACGCCGATTTTCGCGTCCGGCAGGAAGTGCAAAGAAATGCCTTGAAAAACCGGCTTGGCAGCTCCCGGATAGGTCTTCGAGAGATTGTCCATATGATAGACGAATTTATAGGCGGCCATGGCGCGCGTCATCCTTCAAGCGTAGGGAATTTGATCTGTTGCGCGGCGTATAGCGGAGCAGCGCGCGTGGGGCAATCAGGGTTTACGTTTAGCCGTTAGCACCTTCCGCCTTCGTCGCTCGCCTTTTCTTTCGTTGCCAGCGTTTCACGTGAGGCAGGAAGAAGAGCCATATTCCTGTGAGCCAAAGTACGAACAACAAGAGTCCGGCGGGTAGGAAGATGAACAGCTTTGCCCAGTCCGCAAAGAAAGAGCCGTCGTGGATTTGTTCAAAGAGGTCGGAGCGGCGGTATTGCAGCTGCAGGACCTCCAGCGTCGTCAGGTCGATCTGGGCCTCCCAGCGATTGGATGACACAAACTTCGCAATACCCCGATCGGAGCGAATATCAATACGGTCAAATTGATCCCAACCAGTGACTTCAAGCTCCGGAATGGCCGCTGCGACCTCGTAGAGCTCAAGAAACGTCACGTTTGGTGGACCCGTCACTTCTATAACGCTGCGTTGGGTGGGCGGTTGAATCCAGGCAAATTCCTTTTTCAGCATCAGGAAAACGCCAGCAACGATCATCACGCCCAGCGGAAGCATCAGGGCCAAAGAGCCCCAATGGTGGATGTCGCGAAGTAGTTTGTTCAAACTCATACCGCGCATCCTCACGACAGGTGTGTCGGGGTCAAGATTACCATTGCATCAATATCCACGTTTCAATTGCGCAAAGCCTTTCCAATCGGAAATCCGATGTTAGGTTCGGTCCAAATATTTTCCTGGGAGGGATTCATGCGAGCTATTCTTTGCGCCGTATTACTGGGCGCTTTGCCCGCGACTGCCTGTGCACAATCAGATGAAAATGCCGAAGCCAGCGAGCCGCTCGCCGAGGCGAATTTTACTGGTCTTGAATTTCGCAGCATCGGGCCGGCCTTCATGTCCGGTCGCATCGCGGATATCGAAATCTCGGCGGAAGACCCATCGACTTGGATCGTCGGTGCGGGATCGGGCGGTGTCTGGCGGACGGATAATGCCGGCACAACATGGACACCGATCTTTGACGGGCAGGCTGTCTTTTCGATCGGCACAGTGACGATTGATCCATCGAATCCGCATACGATCTGGGTCGGCACGGGCGAAAATACCGGCGGACGACACAACGGCTATGGCAATGGCATTTACCGCTCCCGGGATGGTGGCCAAAGCTGGGAACATTTGGGCCTCGAAGACTCGCAGCATATTTCTGAAATCATCGTTCACCCCGATGACCCCAACACGATCTGGGTGGCCTCACAGGGACCGCTCTGGTCGGCGGGCGGAGAACGCGGACTTTTCAAATCCACTGACGGCGGCGCGACATGGGAAAATGTCCTGTCAGCCGGCGAATGGACGGGTGTCACCGATGTGGTGATTGATCCGCGCAATCCGGATCGCCTCTATGCCGCCACTTGGCAGCATCATCGTACCGTGGCCGCCTATATCGGCGCGGGTCCGGAATCCGGCCTGCATGTGTCAGACGACGGCGGAGATACCTGGCGCCGGTTGAGTGTTGGGCTGCCAACCGGAAATCTGGGTAAAATCGGCCTCGCTATTTCACCTCAGGATCCGGATGTGGTCTATGCCGCGATCGAGCAGGACCGACGCACAGGTGGCATCTGGCGGTCGTCAAACCGCGGCGAGAGCTGGACAAATATGTCCGACACCGTCTCCGGCGGAACAGGACCGCATTATTATACGGAACTGATCGCCAACCCGCACCGTTTCGATCAGATTTATCTGGTCAGCAATACGACACAGATTTCTGACGATGGCGGACGCACATTCCGTGGCATCAATAATGAGTTCAAACACGTTGATGATCATGCCGTCGCGTTTGACCCGACGGATCCAAACCACGTTCTCGTCGGTTCCGATGGCGGAATATATGAGTCACATGATGATGGTGCGACCTGGCGCTATATTTCCAACCTGCCGCTAACGCAGTTCTACGATATTGCGCTCGACGACGCCGAACCGTTCTACAATGTCTATGGCGGCACCCAGGATAACTCGACCCAGGTCGGGCCATCGCGCACGAATAACCGCCATGGTATTCGAAATTCCGATTGGGAGATCGTCGTCTTTGCCGATGGTCACGAACCGGAAATCGAGCCGGGCAATCCCGATATCGCCTATGGCAGTTGGCAACAAGGCAATGTGGTTCGCTTTGATCGGACCACTGGTGAAGTCGTCTATATCCGCCCGCAAGCCCAACCCGGCGAGCCGGGCGAGCGCTATAACTGGGATGCACCGCTAATGGTGTCATCGCACTCACCAACGCGTCTCTATCACAGCTCGCAGCGCGTTTGGCGTTCCGATGATCGCGGCGACACCTGGACAGCCTTGTCAGGCGATCTGACCCGCAATGAAGACCGGATGCAATTGCCGGTTATGGGTCGGCAATGGTCTTGGGATGCGGGTTGGGACATCTATGCGATGTCCAACTACAACACGATCAGCGCTTTTGGTGAATCTCCTGTCGATGAGAATATTCTCTATGCGGGTACTGATGACGGGCTCATCCAGATCACGACGGATGGCGGTGACAACTGGACCGAAACTGAAGTCGGGCGCTTGCCCGGCGTTCCAGACACAGCCTATGTCAATGCGCTCTACCCTGACCTGTTTGATGCGAGCACGGTTTATGTCGCGCTGGACAATCATAAATATGGCGACTTCACGCCTTATCTTTTACGCAGCACGAATAATGGCCGCACCTGGCGCTCACTGACCGACACTTTGCCGGACAATGAGCAAGTGTGGCGTATCGTTCAGGATCACGTAAATCCTGACCTGCTCTTCGTCGGTACAGAATTTGGCGTCTATTTCACCATTGATGCGGGCGAGAACTGGGTGCAGCTCAGCGCAGGCATTCCAACCATTTCAGCTCGCGATTTGCAAATTCATCGCAGAGAGAATGACCTGGCTGTCGCGACGTTCGGACGGGGCATTTACATTCTCGACGACTATACGCCGCTTCGCGATATCACGATGGAAATGCTGGAGGATGGGACGCATCTGTTCCCGGTTCGCCGTGCATGGTGGTATCAGGAACAGCACCCACTTGGATTTGATCAAGGCGGCTGGCAGGGGCACAATGATTTCCGTGCCGACAATCCGCCTTACGGTGCCGTCTTCACTTACTTTATGAGCGAAGCGCTGCAAACTTCCGAGCAAGTTCGGCAAGAGGCCGAACGCCCCTTGGTGGAGGCTGGCGACGATACGCCATTCCCGGGTTTCGACGTTGTTGAGGCCGAGCGCCGTGAAGCTCCACCGCGCATGTGGCTGGTGGTTCGCGATGCTGACGGACGCGTGGTCCGCAGAGTTCCGGGACCGATCACGGCTGGCTTCCACCGCGTTTCCTGGGATCTGACCTTCCCGGGTTCAAACGCCGTCAGTGGCCCTGAAACCCCTGAAGATGCGCCATCGGGTTATCTTGTCGCTCCGGGCACTTACAACATCACACTGGTGCGCCAATCTGGCGGTGAAACCGAAGTGATGGGCGACGCCCAAACCTTCGAAGTTGAGCGCATGACCACTGGTGCGCTCCCCGGAGCATCAGACGAAGATGTTGTGGCTTTCTGGGAACGCCTTGCTTCGATACAGCGGCGCGTTTCGGCTACGAATTCGGCGATCAGCGTCACGCGTGAACGGCTCACCCGCCTTCAGGCTGCTCTTTACCGCTCGCGCACCGAGCCGGGCGAAATGGATGCACAATTCGAGGCTTTGCGTCAGGAGTTGTTCGAGATCGAAGAAGCACTGAACGGCAATCAATCTAGCCAGGGGCAATATGGATCCGAAGAATCCACGATTTCCTCGCGTATCGGTTTTGCGTCTACGGGAACAACACTGGCTACGTATGGACCGAATGCCGCGCATGAAGAGCAGTTGGGAATAGCGGAGACCGATTTTGGCGCCATCCGCGATCGCCTGAATGCGTTGATCGAAAGCGATATTCCAGCTTTCGAGGCTGCTTTGGAAAGCGCAGGCGCGCCGTGGACACCGTCCCGCATGTTGCCACCGCTCTAACGCGGGAGCCCGGCTTCGGCAGGGCTTCCATTTTTCCATCACTACACAGAGCCCGCTTTGCAGCGGGCTCTGCTCGTTCTAAAGGTGGCCGTGAATTTTCCGAGGATCACCCATGAGCACTGCCACCCTGATTTTGTCCGGCCTGACACTTTTTCAAGCCAGTTCAACCGAACCGCTTTCCATCGAACGTGTCTTTGCAAGCCCGTCGCTGAATGGGCCCGTGGCCACGGCGACGCGATTTTCGCCAGATGGCGGGCTGATCACCTTCCTGCAAGGCAAAGAAGACGATGCCAGCGTCCGCGATCTCTGGGCAATCGATGTGGATGGCGGCGAACCGTATATGCTAGTTGATAGCCGAGCTCTGGTTGCGGAAGAGCGAGCCCTTTCCGAGGCTGAAATCCAGCTTCGCGAACGCGCACGCATCAGCGGCTCGGGCATTGTTGCATATGACTGGGATGCCCAGGGCGAAGCTTTGCTTTTCCCTCTGGACGGTGACGTTTTCTACTACGAACTGGAGACCGGCGAAGCCCTACGACTCATGGAAACGGATGTTGCCGAAACCGACAGCCGTATTTCACCCTCCGGCCGGTATGTTGGCTTCATTCGAGAGCAAAACCTCTTCGTACACGATCTTTCCAGCGGTGAGGCGCGCGCGATCACCACGCACGGCGAAGGCACTGTCACTTATGGCACGGCGGAATTTGTTGCTCAGGAAGAAATGGGCCGCTCCACCGGATACTGGTTCAGCCGCGATGACCATTTTGTAGCCTTCACCGAAACTGATGACAGCCCAATTCCTGTTTCCTACCGGGTCGATATCCGCGGCGATGGCGCCAGTCTTGCCGAGCAACGCTACCCCTATGCGGGCGAGTCCAATACTTTAATCCGACTTTTTATCGAGAACCTGGAGACAGGCGATCGTATCGAGGCGGATCTGGGCGCCGACCCGGACATCTATCTGGCCCGGGCTAATTGGGCGCCGGATGGGCGTTTGTTTGTGCAACGGCAAAATCGAGCGCAAACTCGACTAGATCTGCTAGCCATAGATGCTGTCACCGGAGCAGGTGAAGTCATTCTCACCGAGATTGACCCTGCATGGATCAATCTGACGAATGATCTAACCTTTCTTGATGATGGCGGCTTTTTATGGACTTCCGAACGGTCTGGATTCCGGCATATTTATCATTATGGCCCCGATGGCGAAATCGTCAGTCAGGTCACATCCGGCGACTGGCAACTGAATGCTATCGAGGGCATGGATCCGGATTCTGGACGGGTCTATTTTTCAGGTTGGCTTTCGGACCCATCGCAACGTCACCTTTATGCGGTATCCTATACCCAAACAGGCGACACTCCTGTTCAGGTGACCGCCGGTCAAGGCTGGTGGTCGGGCATTTCGATGGGATCAGGCGCGCAAACCTTCATTGGTAATTTTTCGAACCCCTTAACGCCGCCGAATACGGCGCTTTATGATGCTTCAGGAGAGCGTTTGCGTTGGATTGAGGAAAATCGCCTCGAGGACGATCATGCATATGCGCCCTTCATGGACACCCACATCGCGCCAGAGCGGGGGATGATCACGGCGGCGGACGGTACCGAACTTCACTACATCATGTATCTTCCAGCGGGTTTTGATCCCGAACAGCAATACCCGGCAATCATCAATGTATATGGCGGCCCTGGCGTTGGCCGCCGGGCTCGCATGGGTTGGGGTTCACTGGAAGATCAGCTCTTCGCGCAACATGGCTACATCTATTTCAAGCTCGACAATCGCGGCACTCCTGATCGCGGGCACGTATTCGAAACAGCTTTGCATCGCACCATGGGCGGTGTTGAGGTTGAAGACCAATTGGCCGGACTCGCTTTCCTGCGGTCGCTGGATTATGTCGCCGACGATCGTATCGGCCTATGGGGCTGGTCTTATGGCGGCTACATGTCACTGATGACAACGCTGCAAGCGCCTGGCGAATTTGCTGCCGCGGTGGCGGGGGCTCCGGTTACGGACTGGGCACTTTACGATACCCACTACACTGAGCGCTATATGGGCACACCACAAAACAATCCCGACGGGTATGAGCAATCATCGGTATTTGCCCATCTTGAGGGATGGCAAACCCCGATTCTGATCATGCACGGCATGGCGGATGATAATGTCGTGTTTGAAAACTCCACCCGACTATTCAATGAGTTGCAAGAACGCGATTTGTCTTTTGAAATGATGACATATCCGGGGCAACGACATGGTATTCGCGGCGAAATGCGCGGGCGGCATCGGACCCGTGCTATTCTGGATTTCTTTGACCGACATCTACAGCCGGACCAATAATCAGAACGGAACAAACGCTCCGGCGGTGGCGTTCAGGCGCTGCCGCCGGGCTTTCCAGTCAGGCATCAATCCGGACACAACGGCCCAGAATGCTGCCGAGTGATTAGGCTCGATCAAATGTGCCGCTTCATGGGCGCAAACGTAATCGATCAATTCCAGATCAGCACCAATCAATCGCCAATTCAAACGGATCACGCCTTTTGAATCGCAGCTGCCCCAACGACGTTTCTGATCGCGAATTTGAACCAAACTCACCGTCCTGCCCAACTGCTCGGCATATGAATGGACACGCTCAGGAAAACGCACTTCAGCCTCACGGCGATACCAACGTTCTATTCCCCGGCGGACAGCATTAGTGCGCATATTGCCTGAGAGATGCCGATCAATTTCGACAACCAGTTGATCGCCGTGTTTTTCAACTTTGGTT
>Ga0316204_10007558_pt1 | contig 15773 bp, 16 predicted proteins | sample 6monrhotite_MG_2_FD_205661 | JGI IMG/M metagenome (GOLD analysis project Ga0316204, IMG submission 205661) | Microbial mat bacterial communities from mineral coupon in-situ incubated in ocean water Damariscotta River, Maine, United States -... | ecosystem: Environmental > Aquatic > Marine >... | reverse complement strand
TAACCACCCTTCTGGGTTTTCAATGCCTAGCTCGGCTGACAGGCAATTGACTAAGCGGCTCCAGGAGGCGTTGAAACTGATAGATGTTCCTGTGCTGGACCATTTGGTGGTGGGCGGCGCTAATGTCGTTTCATTTGCTGAGCGAGGCATGCTATGAACAAAAAACTTCTGGCTGGCATGCAATGCGAATGTGGCAGTCATAGTCCTTTTAAAATTACCGTCATGACCATCGTTACGATGCACGATGATGGTCCAGATAGAGTGAGCAGTGATTTGGTTTTTGATAGCAATTCATGCTGCATATGCAGTGTTTGTCGCAAAGCGGGAAAGGTCGAAGATTTTTTGAAAACATCGGCCCTTCCTTCCATTCTTTCTTCTCCCGTTTAGACGGGTTGATCTACTGCCCCGCTTCTGCGGGGCCTTTCTTCATTTGAATTTATGTGGCAATATTAAGAATAATCAGTTTAAGGAGAAATGGAAAATGAATGACGAAAATAAATACGCGAAAAGTTTTGAGAATGGCACGTCAGGCAATGTGCTATTACCCAATAATTTAAAATATTTAATTACAAGAACTGGGTCAGATTATTCATACAATTTAAATATCACACACAGATGCCCTCGGAAAACTGGGGGTACTGTCGTAATGCTAATAGCTACGACATCATTAGATGCTAGATCGCTATCAAATCTGCGTGTAGAGGAATTGGATGGGCAATATTTTGTTGTTAACGATTCTCTCTTTAAACATGGGGATCAAACGAAGTTCATCGTAGAAAACGAAGCGGTGGGACATCTAATTATCAATGCAATAATTAAAGAGTTTGCGCGCGAAAAATCAGCGAACGATGATTTAAAAGTGCTACAAGAGTATGCGCCACTAATCATGATGTCATGCGCCGTGATTCTTTCATTGTCAGCGTCTTTTTGGCTTGTTTTTAAGTAAAGGGAGGAAGATAGTCCGACGTTCAAGGTTAAGTGCTATAGGGGTTTGGTGTTACTTGACACGATCATTTGTGTTGCAAATTTTCTGGTGATAGTTATGTTTAAATTAACTCAACAAGCTTATTCTCTGGCTCCTGAATCAAAACCTATTTTAGTCGCCACAGATCGCACCAACCCTTTCGTTATCCCAAACGGTGAACGAGTTATCATTTCGGTTTCTGGAGGCCGTACATCTGGCTATCTATTGAAAAATGTTATTGATGCTAGCGGTGGCCAACTAACGCAATAGAAGTACATTCCTTACAAGAAGCCTGTCGTAAGACAGGTCTTCTCAAAGCAGCTTTAAAAGTTAGGTTTTTTGAGAAGTTTCTGAGTTTAGCGTGTCCACTGCGATCAGTGGAAAACAGCGTGAACCATGGATTGTTTTAGTTCACCAGACCGGTAACCGGTTTCGATCCATTCAATATCGATCAATTATTTATCAACCCATGAGGGGCATCGCCTCTCATGGAAGAGGTGTGTCTCTCGTTTTTGTCTGCAACAAGAGGAGATGCATCATGAGCAACATAGAAAACATGAACCAGCAAGAACAAACTGATATTGACGTGGATAGTTTATATCTAGTTACATTCCGAAATGGCACAGAGGCAACCATGACTGGACCATGCCTATTACACTGCTATTTGAATTCAGTGGATGATTCAGTAGCAAGTTATGTAGAAACATTTTGTTATCTCAAGCTTGATCGGTGATTTGGTTTTTGATAGCAATTCATGCAGCATTTGAATTTATTTTGAATGTCACACACATAGGAGAAATAGTCATGAAACCTACATTCAATAACTGTTGGATGACGCTATGCGCAGCGAGCATGGGTAAAATCTTTCACGTTGAGCATATATCATCATGTGAAAAAGAAATAGAAAGGCTTTATAAAACCAAGAACCTTGTCCAGATATCTGAGATGCCAGGAAATCCTGGATTATCACTGTTGTCCGGTCAATATTCGACTTTATTTGAATCTATTCGACTTGAGAATAAAACGACAAGTGAAATACATTTTTCTAATCTTTATATAGAAAGTGATGGAGATTATTTTCAGGTGTCCAACGTATGTGCAACTACTGAAGAAAGCAATGCTATTTGTCTTAAAAGGGATGACGTAGGAATAATTGCGACTGATAACGAAGGGCGTCATTATCTCGCAAGTTTGAAGCCTGTTTCTATTTTCAAGTCGTCGGTGACGGCTTAACAGCTGCTATTTAGCCCCCTTCAAGGGGCAATTACAAAACCACCTTCTTAGAAGGTGGATGTTTTTTTAATGCCGACTACATGCAGGCACTGTAGAAAAAAAGCAGTGGAAAATTTACCGCGATTAATTTTGTTCGAGAGATTTTATTGTTTTTATAGATTCGGCGATCTCAATGCAGGTTTTAATGGGTAGCCACATTTCAAGGCGCGAATGATCCTTGGCGTCGGCTTGTAAAAAATCATATTGCTGATAAAACGGAATGACCTCTGGGGCCATAGGATCGACAAACAGCCCGATCGTTGATATTTGTTGGGCGACCAACACCGTTCGATAGATGGCGTCAATCAATAATCGCTCACCTAAACCAAGCCCTTGTTGTGAGCGAGCTACGGCAAGACCGGTCAACAGTTCGCTCATCGCTTTATTGAGTGCGGCTAAGGTAAAGAAGGTGTGGTGTCGCAAACGTGCGATAATCCAGCGCTCAACGATTTGCACGGCCACTTCTGCTTTGTAAGCGGTCATTCTATGACGGTCTAGCCAAACGAGAAATCGTCGCCTAAAGTAGCCTCCCCTAAACAACCCCGGAGGCAGCAATGCAAACAAAATCAACCCCTCAGACCAACAGACGTAAAACCCGCGCCCAATGGCAGGCCATTCTGGCAGAATTTGAACAAAGCGGGCTGAGTGTCCAGGATTTTTGCCAACAACATGCGCTAACCTATAGCTCCTTCGCCAAATGGCGAAGCTTATTTAAGCAAGAGGGCAAAAAAACTTCAGCGCCGGTCTCGTTCATCCAAATGCCGCCATTGTCATCCGGGCGATCTGTATCAAATTGGAGCATCGAACTGGACTTGGGCGCCGGCATCACCCTGCGTCTTACCCAAAACTAACCCCATGCTCTGTTCAATTCCTGCAGCGCGTATCTGGTTGTGTACCGCACCCGCGGATATGCGCTGCTCGTATAATGGTTTAAGTGCCTTGGTAAAGCATCACTTGCAGCATACCCCGTTATGTGGTGATCTGTTTGTCTTTATTAATCGCCGACGCACCCAAATGAAAGTCTTGTATTTTGAGCAAGGCGGTTACTGCATTTGGGCTAAGCGCTTAGAGCAAGGCACCTTTGCCCCATCGCATTGTGTTGACCGGTCCGAACCCATTAGCTGGGCCAAACTCAAGTGTTTATTGGAAGGGATGGATGTTCAGGTGGTCAAACAACGCTTACGTTATCACAAAGACTTTTAATCGTATCACCCATGCGCTATGCTAACGCGCATGAATTTGGAAGAACAAGCACGCAGCCTATCATTGCAAGCAATCACCGCGTTGTTGCAAAGCAACAATAAGCTGCATGCATTGAACCGTGAACTTGAAGACAACGTCCACTCACTGAAAAAACAGGTAGACTGGTTCAAACGCCAGGTCTTTGGCCAAACCTCGGAGAAGCGCCAGCTTGACATCATCCCGGGGCAAGGCCAGTTGTTCACGGGGCTTGCCCCCACCCCCAACGATAAGATCCCGACAGAAACCATCCGCTATGAACGCGGCAAGGCGCGCAAGCAACGCAACGATGCGGTCAATGACAGCGGCTTGCGTTTTGATGATAGCGTGGACGTACAGGAAATCCAGGTGCCGGCCCCGGAACTCGACGGGCCCGATGCCGATCACTACTGCATCATCGACCAGCGTATTACCTGCCGCCTGGCGCAACGTCGCTCCAGTTATGTGGTGTTAAAATACATCCAGCCGGTGGTTAAACACAATGCCAGTGGCACGATCGCCACGAAATCCGCGCCCACCCCGGTGTTTGAAAAAAGCCTGGCGGATGTCAGTTTTATTACGGGTTTGCTGATTGACAAATTCCTCTATCACCAACCCTTGTACCGGCAACACCAAAAGTTATTGATTAGCGGGATTACCTTAAGCCGTAGTACCTTAACCAACTACGTGCATCGCGCCATCGACTTACTCAAACCCATTTATGATGCCATGCTGCGCCATATATTGCTCAGTAAAGTGCTGGCGATGGATGAAACGCCCACCTGCAGCAAGCCTGGTACTGGCCCTTGCTCGGTGAAAGGGATGAAATTGCGTTTCATTTTTCACCCTCGCGTGCGCGTAAAGTTGTTGACGAATTATTAACCGATTTTAGCGGCACGCTGGTGACCGATGGCTATTCGGCCTATAGTGCTTACGTTAAGGTGAATGACGCGGTGATCCACGCCCTGTGCTGGATGCATAATCGCCGTAACTATGTGTATGCCGAAGCGGATGAACCCCAGGCCGCAGGCCAGGGGTTAGACATCATCGGCCAGCTGTTTCACCATGAACAAACCATCAAAGACCGGCGCCTTGATGAAAAAGCCACCCTTAACTACCGCGCCAATCACTGCAAACCGGTGGTGGATGCGTTTTATGAATGGGTCGATGAACAATGTCAGCGCGCCGATCTATCGCCCAAGTCCCCGTTTGGCAAAGCCTTGCGCTACAGTGTTAATCATGAAGAAAAACTCAGGGTGTTTTTAAGTGATCCCTGCGTGCCTATCGATACCGGTGCGGTTGAGCGAGCGTTACGGGTTATCCCGCTGGGAAGGCGTAATTGGTTATTCAATTGGAGCGAAGTCGGCGCCCAATACACGGGTATCATTCAAAGCTTGATTGTGACTTGCCGGATGCAGGGGATTAATCCAACGGATTATCTCATCGATGTGCTTCAACGTGTGGACACGCATCCGGCCTCAGCCATTGATGAACTCACCCCGCGTTTATGGAAGGCGAAATACGGCAATCATTTTTTTCGATCAGATGTGGATAGTCGGGGTCAATAACGTCACTGAATGACCGCTTACTCTGCTTTGGCTTTATCTTTGGGTTTGTAAGGCCGGGCGGGCACAATGGCGGTTTGATAATAGCTCGCCATTTGTTATAGGCAGGATTTAGGTCAGGGGTGTAACGATGCGCTTTGCGCATGGCACTGCGTAAATTATCAGGATTAAAGACAAGCACCATTCCCATTTTGACCAGACCGTTTATTCCAACGTGCCGTGGATTAATATTCAAGGTCTGTGGTTGGCGCAGGCGGGGTTTTTGATTCATACCACCGGTGAAGGTCAGGGTGATGGACGGTTGTTTGGTATTGACGGCTGAACCGTAAAAACAAAAGGCCCGGCTGCGTTTCAGCCGGGCCCGGATTTTAAACAACAAAAGTTAGGATGTGAGATCAAGTCAAATGTCGTGCGTGTTACGCGCCCTACCTGGCTTTTTGCTGCCTGATGGGTCAGTTTGAGGGCTACACCCCTATCTCTTTTATAAGTGTCCCGTTATTTTTGTTTCTACCGTTCATAAATATTGTTTTTTACACACATCATGTATAAAGTACTTAAACTTTTTCCTTTCTCTCGAAAAACTGACCTTTCTTGTCCAAATTCTGGAATTAGTGGTTTTATAAGACTGTTACACTCCTCCAACTTTGAAGTTAATATTCGTGAACATTCTTCATAATTTAGCTTTACCTTACTGGTAAATGTAATATCACTACATAATATTTCGACTGAGTCTTTTGATATTATTTCCAAAAAATCATCTGGGAAATCCTTCGCAACCACTGGCAAAGAAAAAACTAGCATTACTAAATATCTATCAAACATTTTTAGCTGCATCCGTTACTTCCTTCTTCGGTACAAGTGCTTGAACAATTCAGGATGCACTGTTTTTGATTAAATTCATTATCTCTTATTTCTAATTCATATTGAAATTTAAAATTGTACAAACAAGTTGTTCCACCAATCATCATTCCCCTACATTGGTCTTTTCCAAATACAAAGTATATAGAGGAATCATCCATATCCCACCCAAAAATCGTATCGCAATCTAATATACATTGGGTGCAATTAGTTCGCAGCCCAAGTGGATCATTATACTTTAGTGGATTTCCTAGAACATATCCGTACGTATTAGTTCCTGCAATCAACCCAATCGGATCACTGGTGATATAACGCCCCGACTGCGGATCGTAATACCGAAAGTAGTTGTAATGCAGCTTAGTTTCGCTATCAAAGTATTGTCCGGCAAACCTCAAGTTAATTATAGTTGAATTTCCGTCGCCGTCAGGATCATTGTTGGCTGCGGTTTGACCAAAGGCGTCGCTGTCCCAGCTCCAGACCACTTCACCTGCCTCATTAGTGGCGCGGCGGGGGGTGCCGAGGTGGTCGGTGTGCAGGTAGCTGAGGGTGTCGGTGGTACCGTCGGTGTCGATTTGCGCCACGGGAATGCTGCCCATGTATACATAGTCGCGAATAGGGCTACCCGTTTCAGTGGTTTCGCTAATTACATTTCCAGCCAGGTCATAGTGGTAAACCGTGATGCCACTGGGTGTAATCTTGCGGGTGCGTTGACCTTGGGCATTGTAAACATACTCTGCGTTCAGTGTGCTGCCTTCGTAGACTTTAAGCAGGCGTCCAGCATTGTTGTATTCAAAGGTGCGGTTGCCTCCTTGATCACTGATTCGATTTCCGGCCGCATCGTGGGTGACCTGCCCTACGGGATCGCTATCCAGTTTATTACTGTTGGCAATGTAGTTGTAGGTATCGGTGATGGCGTCAATGGTCTTGCCGGTACGGTTGCCATTGCGGTCGTAATTGATGGTTTCCCTGGATTGACTGGGTCGGGTATCCTCAATCACGCGATTTAAGGCATCGTAGGTGTAGATATGGTCACCCGTGCTGGAGAGAATGCTTTCTACATTACCATTGGCGTCGTAAGCATACGTCCATGTTTCCGCATCGATGCTAATGGGATTGCTGGGGGTGCCATGGTTGACTTTGATGAAGCCATCAACTGATGGTTCATTCCGATCGAGCTTGGCAATGAGGGCTTTAGCATCAAAGGGCATGCGCTGATAACTGGCAACGTTGCTTGCCTCATCCGATTTGGCACGTTGCCACACACTGATGTTATCTGCGGTGACATAGTACACTGTATCCGGCCGGTCGTAGGCATTGGGGTCTTCGGCGGTTTGTATCCATTGATGATTGGTTTCGGGGCCTTTGCGCAATGTGATGAACGTCGCTTGTTTTGCCTTGCTCCGTAATTGACTATGCGACATTTTATCATTCGATACGACAACCAGCTGACGTTGATTGTTCATTGCATCTGCGCTGTCGACAGGAACTTGATTGGTGGTGCTGTTTCCATTTGGACCGGCAATGTGGTTTTGGCTCATTTCTCCGGCACTTAAGGCGCGGTTGTAGATGGCCACCAGGTTGACTTCTCCTTGCCAGGGGCGATCGTTGGTCAGTTCGTTACCTATGGCAAGGCGATAACCGGTGTTCCAGTTGCTTAAATCGCCGCCAATGGTAGAGGTCAGTTGTTCGACACCGTTGACATAGAGGGTTGCCTTTCCTGCTGCATCACGTGTATACGCTACATGGGTTTGGGCGGTGGTCGCGGTACCCGCTGCGCTTCTAATGGATGGAATGCCGTTGTTATTGGTGCTGGTGGTACGCAGCCTTGTATCATAGGCATCCGCCGCCTGGCCAAGGGTGAAGTTACGTTGATAGGGGTCAGCTGAGAGTGTCACTATTCTGGCCGGACCGGATTGACTGATGTTGGCGGGGGTAAGCCATGCTTCGATGGTGATTTCATTGCTGGCCTGCAGGGAAGTAATGAGCTTATCCGCCACGCCACTGCTGACCAATACACCATTGTTAAGTTGTATTCCGGTGGTTGTCCAGACAACATCACCGGTGATGCTTAGTGGTAAAGCGGCCCCAACACCACTGACGTCATTGATTATGCTGCCTGCTCCTTCATTAAAGGCGTATAGCGCCTGCAGATTCTGGGTGATTCGGGCGATAGGCTTGGTGCTTGGATCAGTGCCTTGAGTAAACTCGTCGAAATTACTAACGCCATCGCCATCAAGATCCAGCATCGCATCCGCTGCATTAAGTGGGTCTAAACCGTAGCTCAATTCCCACGCATCGGGAATACCGTCATTGTCGTCGTCCAGGTCAACGGAATTAGTCAAACCATCGTTATCGAAATCGCCGTCAATCACGGTTACGTCTACAGTGGCAATACTGTTATCGCTGCCTTCGTTCAATTGATACGCAAATGTATCGATGCCGATAAAACCGGCATTCGGTATATACGTTATTGTTTTATCGGAATTTACCACGGCGGTGCCGAAACTTGCGGGCGTTGTAATACTGATATTAACGTCATTGAATACCGCATAAGTATCATTGCTCAACACGGTAATTGGCTGGCCGTTATCGTTGTCGATTGTTGCGGAATCATTTACTGCCTGTGAGGGCTGCATCACCGACTGTTCACTGGGCATGCTGACGGCGGTGAGCTGGCCTTTGAGGTTGTACATACGGTTATCCACAAAGCCGTTACCGAACTCAAAACCGGTTAATGGACCATCAGCTCGATAGGCTGCGTTATGCGCAATAATATAAGCTGCGCCATTAATATTGGCATCGATATGGGTGATGCGATTGAGGCTATCGTAGCCATAATCAATGACACGCCCTGTGGGTGTGGTCGTCTGCAACACACGATTTAAAATGTCGTACTCATAGTGTGTGGTATAGGAAACACCCGCTTCAATTTTAATGTGATCGATGATATTACCAAAGGCGGAATAAACATAATCAGTGGTGCCACTTTGGTCGGATATTTGACACAGCTGCCCCACACCATTAGCGCAGTTATCATAGGTCATGACGATGTCTTCTTCCGTGCCGGGATAGTCTATGCCGATGACACGGTTTAAACCGTCATAGCTATATGTCGCGGTGATACCACGGGCATCGGTGATGGTTTTTACGTTACCTGCTTCGTCGTAGGTGTAAGTGCGGGTACCGCGATCAGGACTGGTTTCTTTTAACAAATTACCTAAATCGTCGTAAACATATTCCGTTGTCGCGTCATTGGGTGTAATTACATTGGTTAAGCGGTCAGCCACATCGTAAACATATTGGGTCAGGGTATCCTGGGTGTTGGGGTCGGCACCACCTAAATCGCCAGTGACACTGGTTAGGCGTTTTAAACTGTCATAGTTATAATCAGTGCTGATGTTATTGGCGTCGGTTTGGTTGTCTAATGTGCCATCCGGTGCGATGTTAAAATCCATTACTTCATCAATCAACGTGCGGGTATCGAGTCGGTTGTATGCATCAAAGGTTTGTTGCACGGTGCGAAATAGTACACCGCCTACATCTTTTATATCGTCCTGAATTTTATTTCCTTCCGTATCCAGGGTGTACACAATTTTATTGCCCAAATTATCAGTAATAGACGTTAGTCGCCGGGCATCGTCGTAACCTAAGGTAATAGTCGTGGCTAACGTAGTGCCGAATGCCTGGGTGATGGTCTCAACTTCGCCGGTAGCGAGATAGGTCCATTTGGTGACGCGGATATTCGTGCCATCGGCCTCTGTTAACGTGTCGAGTCGGTCATTACCAGGGTAGTAGATATACGCGATTGATACACCATTAGGCCTTTGTTCTGATAAAACCTTGCCGGTGGCTGTGTACTGTATGTTATCCCGTAACACTATACCTTCCGGACCGATGAGTTGTTTTAAGCGAGCCCGGTTGAAATCTTCCGTGACATCATTAGGGTAATAACTTAAATATGTGAGATCAATGACTTCGTTGTTCCGGCGGGGTCCGTCAATTTCGCTGAGCTGATTTAAGGGGCCGTCATATTTAAACGTTGTGGTACGGCTTACGGGGACAAAACCTGCTCCTCCATCCGGTGCAAAACCTGATACGGTAATGGCGGTGCGGTTGCCGAAGTCGTCGTAGGTGTAAGTGGTGACTTTGTTTTGATCGTCGACCACAGAAGGCTCTATGATGGTGGCGACTCTGCTGTGGAATGTGGGGTCGTAGGTATAGTCGATGCGGCGTTCTTCTGAGGTGCCGGCAGCTTCGATTTTATAGCCGGGGTTGCCTAAATTATCGTAATCTCCGTATTGAATTGTAGTTCCAAATTCATTTTTGCTAATTATATTATTGCTAGAATCGTAAAAAATATTTGTATCCCCATTGGCACATGAGGTACAGGCAGGACCTGTAATTGACGAAACTAAAGCAGTGCCCAAATTACTAGTAATTCCATAACTACTGTCGTTAACGTTGCCATTTGTAACGGTACGCGTCCCATCTGTATTATACACTACGCTAATCCGCCCAGCATTGTTGGCATGTGTGCTTAAGATTGCTCTACCATGAATATCGTAATCGTAGGTTGAAAACCGTATATTACGTTCATCGGTAATGCCTGTTAACGCATTGCGGTAAACAGTATTCGCGTAATGATATTGTTTTTTTGTAGCATCTGGATACGTTACTAAAGTTAAATTGCCATTATTGTCATAATTATAAATCCATCGGCGATCCGCGTTATCTGTCACAGAGCTAATTCTGTCGCGACCATCATATTGGAATGTTAATTGTTGTTTATTCAGTAAATCAACGACATTTAACAATCTATTATTTGAATCATAAGAAAGCGATAATTTTTGTCCGTTTACGTAATCAATGGAAATCAAAACCCCATTAGCATTATATGTTTCTACGCTGTCATCTTTTGTAGTGTAGGTCCACAAGCCGCCGTTCATTTTTAAGATATCAGTAATATCAGCATCAGAAACCCAGTTGCTTCCGTTTAAAGTAAATTTAAAGCTTTTACCATCAGGCCTAAAAACGATTATGGAGGATGTCCCGATCTTGATTGATCGATCGTAGGTGGTTGACCAATTGCCCCCCATGCTTCCTCTAGAAGTCGAAATACTATTATAAAACCGTTCAAAGAATACTTGACTGGGAGACTGTCTATCGAAGTCAATTTCAGAATGAAATTTATTGCCAGTAGCAATATTAATAGGATTACCAGCAGTAACTCGACAACTACCACCGCCGCCACCATTTTTGAATGGGTCAGGTTCATCATCAATAGTATATAATTCCGCCACATCCGTAAATCCACTGGAATAAAGCATTTCGCACCCGGGTCGGCTCATTACGTATGGAGGGAATCCTGCGTTTGCAGTAGCTCCTGAACTTAGTATCTTGTAGCTTACTGCTGGTGTCCCAGTTCCGTTTGCATCCAAAACAGCGTCGTATTGAACACATGCGGCGAGGGGCGTAGCGCCAAATCCGACTGAAAATTCCACATTAGGCTGATTAATACCACCCCAACCTACTCCATATTCTGCTTGTATTGTCGTGCAAATGGATAAAAGAAAGAATGTGGCTAAAACGTATATTGCTTTTGTATTTTTAGCCAGGGTATATAATATATTTCTGCTCATAAACTGTTCCTTATTTTACAAGTGTTACTCAAGTAGATATTTTCATTTGTACACTAGCTCTATATTTAACTTAAATATAACTAGCGGTAAGGGTCCTCGAATATATTAACCACGTATTGTATATGTGATCGATGCAATGGCATTTAAACTGATGTTTTCGGACTTTTACCGATTATGGTGTCTCCCTCCCAATCCCCAATACGATTTCATACCTCCACAACCGCAGGATGCTCATCGATACTCACCCTGTCTATTTGGCGGCCTCGCTGTTGGTAGCTCGCATAACGCTTACGATAGCCTTTTGGCACCAGCCACAGACGAAGAGACAGATGACCGCCTTCGGCTTGACGGGTATAAATATATCGATAGATCATTTCATGTGACACGCTCAGGCCTTTTGCCTGCTTTAGATAACCGGATATTTGCCCTGGGCTGAGATCCAGCTTCAATAGACTTTTAATCCAATCCTTTATTTGCGGTGTTAATTTACAGTGTTTCATTGCCTCTGTGCGCCGAATTAAAGTCAATTGGTGCGATTGTTTTGGTCGACATCCACGCAATCCTATATTACGTTTTAATTCCCGACTTATAGTTGATGGATTGCGGCCTAGATATTCCGCGATGTCTTTTTGTGTGTACCCCATATCTAAAAGCACTTTAATTTGGTATCTTTCTTATTCAGTCAGTTGGTTATAGGTATTCAATTGCTATTTCCTTTGTCGAAAAAACAGCAAACTATATCAGTTGACTATCTTCTTTTGGAAATTGCACTTATTATATGAATTCAGCAATTTAAGACTATGTAGTACATCACACCTGGATTGGTAATATTTCACAGATTCAAAGGCGTTGGTGTGGTATTCTTATTGCTGTTGTGCCCGTCGTTGATTATTGGTTGATCGGGCCACCTTGCGGTGGTCCGATTTTAATCACACCCCCCCCTTTTTTCCGCCGTTACAGACGCGTGCCAGTCCTGCATCCATTAGAAGGTTATGTAAAGAGTAAGCGGTCATTCTATGACGGTCTAGCCAAACCAGAAATCGTGGCCTAAATTAGCCTCCCTAAACAACCCCGGAGGCAGCAATGCAAACGAAATCAAACCCTCAGACCAACAGTCTTAAAACTCGCGTCCAATGGCAGGCCATTTTGGGTTGGATGTGGCGATACTACAAAAACGGGCAGAGACCTATGAAAAGGCAAAATCAAAACATCCTGGCCGATGGTCAGGTCAAATACGGGATTGGTGTCATAAGGAGGAAGTCGTATTGAATCCAAATAAGAAGAGTGAAAGTGCTATGTCAATTTAGTTCAATGATTTATGTTATTTGCCATTGCTCTACACTCCTACGTTTGCCCTGGCTCTATGTGTGGCAAGCTTATTTAAATGCCTGGTTCCACGGTTAATCACAAAATCTGTGGATAACCCGTGTATATGATTCAAAGTAGGAAACTATCTTGACTGTATTTATGACAGTTTTGTTAAAATGGTTAGCAATTGTGCTTTGATGTTTTTAGGAAATTATATCGTTGATTTTGTCGATAAACACCGCCACGCCTCACGGTTGCCCGAGTAGCGTCGATTTAGTCGCACCGTCTCCGTTATTAACGTTTCACACTAAAACCAATGAGTTGTTTAGGGGGTCTTGCGCCAAAGAAGAGACACCAGTGTTGGTGATCTGAACGAAGAATTAGGTGTGACCAGGTAGATACTCTATCGATATGTTGGGCCTAAGGGCGAATTGCGGGATTACGGAAAGCGTGTGCTTAAAAAGAAATAGCGTGAAGCGAGGCGGCTACAGATCCACGATACCGGTTTTTGCCGGTGTTAATTAGGCGTGATTTATAAAAAAAACCCACCATCTCTTTTTCGGTCGGATATTCATAGATTGCTGGCCCAACTTGTCTTAGAATGTTGGCTGCTTGTTCCCTACCTACCTAAAGTCCATATTTAATAATAAAAGGAGATATAAGATGAAATGTTTGCGATTGTCCAATTTTAGCTTTACGTTAATATTATTAGTTATTGCCCTATTTGCTAGTAGTGTTAATGCCCAATTGCGCTATGACGATTTGCCTGATCCAGCCCCAGGAGTCAGTAGTTTCGTTTTGGGGTCTGAAGTCCAATGGTGCGAAAAGTCACTATAGGGGATCATCCAAGGTGTTGGTGTCCACAGCGGCTTGATTCAATGGCCTGAAATATCCGTACACATGCCCATTACACCAAATGGGAATCATTTAAACATCCATTAGTTTGACACACGGAAATAACTTAAAGAACTCGATGCGTAAATTAACTCTCTGTCTGTATCCCATTCCCATACCGCCCAATAATAACTTCTACCAGTTCTAAATGGTTGAGGAGGACTTTGCCGTGAATAATCTGCTTCCTCCAGTGATACTCCGTCGCTAAACAACACATAACCTGCACCGCCTGTTTTCAAGCCAGTGTGCCACAACCATTCAATATCATCGGTGCTTGTGATCTCAGTAATCCCCAAACTCGGTGGTTGTCGCCATACCACAATCATTGTAATACGCCCGCCAGTACTAGCCCACTCAAAATTAGGCTCATTTGTAAAAATGACTTCACCATATTGTGGTTGATCCAATCGGATACGCCGTTGATTTTGAAATAGCAGTACATCCCTTGGCGGAATAAATTGATAATCTACAGAACCAGCTCCATCGACAACAATATTAGCCCCGGCAGAGCAATTATTGGTAATCAAGAACTCAAATACATCCTCATCCCATGAGGTGCCCACTAGTTTTAAATCGCCGATTCCAGTAAGCTGAAAATCACACATTGTATTATTTTTAATTGAGTTACCACCCCCGACTATAACATTTCCAAAGTTTGGTCTTGCACTATCAGCAACGATCAGCCCGATATTATTTTGGTAAATTGAGTTTTTACGTAAAGTTGGTGAGGCATTGTTAATAACCTCAATACCGATTTGTTGATTATTCCTAACTACGTTACGGCTGATTTTCGGTGATGCGTTATTCACCAATACCAGACCAATCTGACTATCGATTAGCCCATTTGATAATATACGTGAAGACGTAGACGCTCGCTCTACCCACATTGCAACACCGTCAGTAGCCTTTATGACAACATTTTGTATGGCACTAGCACCATTAAAAACTACTGCTACTGAATTAGTACCGTTTATGTAATCACTTATAAATACTCCAGAGCCGCTTATTAATGCTGCTAAATTATCTTTTTCTATAATCGTATCTGCTATCAGTGTCTTTCCAGTTGGGAGAATAATGGGGAATTGTTCGCCAATGGACTCATTGTAAACACCATATTCAATTTTTATTTTATTTCGTGTCGATGGTTGGTTAAGTGTATATGTTATGGTTCGATATGGATTCTTCGAAGTGCCATCACCCGTAATATCGTTGCCATTATTGGAGTCAACATAGGTGGTATCTGTCCCACCTCCAGTGCCAGCACCTCCACCACCACCATCACATCCGTTGACAGAAACGTAGATTGCTATTAATAAAATGGAAAACCAAACCTTGTACATGGAAATATCTCCGTTAGTTAACGAAATGCAACCTTGATTCCTACATACCAGCCATAATCCCTTTCAGAAACTGTATTTTCTTTGTAATTTCCGAGGGGATTGAATTCTTTCTTCTCTCGATTTATACCTGAAAAGTAATCTATGCTTAATTGAAGCGCAATTCGTGTATTTTTACGAAAATATTCCGTACCCACCGCCACGCTAACGTTAAAACTATCTTCTTCTCCCGATATAGTATGTCCCAACCCTGACCCAAAAAATGATTGAAGATCTTCTCCCCACTTAATGAAATAACAGCGGATACCTAGGGAGAAAATTGTAATCTTTTTGTCATCATGAATCTCAATTGGTTCCAATCCAGGTAATGTCTGGTAACTGCGACTCTCGTTCCAGTTGAGTTTTGCTATTTCAGCAAACCATGAGATAGGTGAATTTAGTATTGGCATCAACATTTCATATTCCATTGCCATACGTGATTGCCACCCACTAGCGAGGTAGGCTCCACCGGTCGAGATTCCATAAAACCCGATATTTTCTTTCAACCTGCCATTGAGATATTCGTTCATTAAAAATGAAACATCGTATTGTAGTGCGTCGACACGTTTTTTTAGTTCGTCCAGTTCATCCTGATTACTATTTAATATTTTGTCTATATCATAGTACAGTGATTGGCTAAATATTTGGAAATGTTGCTCGTAAACAGCCTGTGCAACAG
>Ga0316204_10007556_pt1 | contig 15781 bp, 19 predicted proteins | sample 6monrhotite_MG_2_FD_205661 | JGI IMG/M metagenome (GOLD analysis project Ga0316204, IMG submission 205661) | Microbial mat bacterial communities from mineral coupon in-situ incubated in ocean water Damariscotta River, Maine, United States -... | ecosystem: Environmental > Aquatic > Marine >... | reverse complement strand
TTTTTCATCATAGGGACAGGAGGGGATGAATATTTTATACACAAGGACGTGTCTTTTTTTAACTTGTTTATTAACGCCTCATTACATAATTGATATTGCTGGCGCTATCATAATCCCTTGATTAACACAGAAGATAAAAAAACAGATACAATATTGTATAAATGCTGTTTGCTATCTAAGAGTAAGTCAATTTTCAAATAAGGAATTATTTAAATGAGTAAAGCTAGCCCACTGTTAAAACCAGTCTCAATAAATAATACATTAGAATTAAAAAATCGAATTGTAATGGCGCCATTAACACGAGGCCGAGCAGGGAGTGAACGAATACCCAATGCATTGATGGCTGACTATTACAGTCAACGTGCATCTGCAGGCTTGATCATTTCAGAAGCAACCGTTATTTCAAAACAAGCCATCGGTTGGATGGATTCCCCCGGCATTTATAACGACGAACAAGCACAAGGATGGAAACAAGTCGTGGATGCTGTACATGAGGCGGGAGGCACAATGTTTTTACAATTATGGCATTGCGGTCGCGCATCACATAGTAGTTTTCATAATGGCGAGCTGCCTGTTGCACCCTCTGCGATTAAGTTGAATGGTGAATATATACAAACTCCAAAGGGTAAAGAACATTACGAAACACCGGTAGCATTAACCGTTGAACAAATTAAGGCAATTGTAAATGATTATAAACAAGCAGCCAGACGTGCAATGCAAGCAGGCTTTGATGGGGTAGAGGTGCACAGTGCAAATGGTTACTTGATCGATCAGTTTTTACAATCGAAGACTAATGAACGCACAGATAGTTATGGTGGCAGTATCCCTAATCGATACCGTTTTCTAGATGAGGTCTTGCAAGCGGTAATGCAAGAAGTATCCGTAGATCGAATTGGTGTGCGGCTTGCACCCAATGGTGTATTTAATGACATGGGGTCAACTGATTTTCGTGAGCAATTTACTTTTGTCGCAGAACAATTAAATAATTTTTCATTAGCCTATCTGCATGTCATGGATGGTTTGGCATTTGGGTTTCATGAGCATGGTGAAGCGATGACCCTGTCAGAAATAGGCGAGGTATTTAAAGGACCGTTAATGGGTAATTGTGGGTATAACCAGGAAACTGCTGAACAAGCCATTGCAAATAAGCATGCCGATTTAATTGCATTCGGCCGACCATATATTAGCAATCCGGATTTGGTCGAGCGCTTTGAGAATGATTGGTCGCTTGCTGAAGAAGCCCCAACGGAAATCTGGTATGCCCCTACTGAAGAAGGCTATGCAGATTTCCCTGTTTATCAAGAATAGTTTTAAACGTTTTATTTTGCGCAAATGCTTATCAAGCTATGTCAGTACATCAAAGTATTATCACTTGATACTGGTTTTCGAAGAGATTACAAGCCTGAGCGCGCCTACAGTAGATATTTTAACAGTCCCAATCTGATGTTCCCTGCGCCAACAAATGATAAACGACTCGCACCAAAACAACAGGTCTTTGGATTGCGTATAACAGGAGCAGAGAAAGCCTGGCCATTAACCGCATTTTCAGATGGCAGGGTAATCAATGATCGTGTTGGAGTGATTCAGTTAGTAATAATCGGCGATACGGAAACTCGGACCGTGAGAGCCTATCGTTCGGAAGGACGTAAGTTTATTAAAGGAGCCAAAGATTTAGCGACCATCAAACAAGAAGAAAAAGTCTGGAAGGTTACAGAGCATGCATTAATAGCCCCCGAAGGCGAAATCCTTTCTCGACTTCCTGGTCATATTGCTTACTGGTTTGCATGGAGTGGTTATCTAAATAAGGCTGAGCTTTATTAATGTTTTAAGTGTAGGTGATTCTGGATAGACCATTAACCATATCAGTTTGTGTTAATAACCCGATTAGTTTGTTATTTTGATTAACAACAGGTAGGTGACGAATATTTTTATCTTTAGAAAGTTCAACTGCTTCATGTAAGGCAATTTCACTAGGTATTGTGTAAGTTGGACTGGTCATAAAATGGTCAATAGATAAATCATCCCAGACAACATCATTTAACATGTCTGCCAGTATTGCGACCATATCACGTTCGGTAATTATTCCTATAGGCTCATCATTTTCAGTAACAACTAAACTTGATAAACGATTACTACTTAAAATTTTAACGACATCTTTTAGTGCTGTGCTGGGTGAGCAGGTCGTAACACTCTCAGTCATAACTTCAAATACGTATACTTCTTTCATCTTTGTATTCTAATTTTTTTCAATTATTGTTTATACAACCATTTTAATACCTCGTCCTGAACCAGCGTCCCGGTTGTATTTTGTATGCCCTTATAGTTTTGTAATGAGACAATAATATAATTTTTATTATTCTTGCTCTTAACATAACCCGCCATGGACCTGACATTATCAATTATGCCGGTTTTTATGCGGGCATTGCCAGGTGGAATAATACCTTTAAGTCGTTTTCGTACAGTTCCATCAACACCAACTAAGGGAAGCGATGAAAAGTATTCTGGCTGATAAGGACTTTCTAATGCATGTTGCAACATCATCGCTAGTGTACGGGCGGAGATTCGAGCACTACGAGAAAGGCCGGAACCGTTTTCAATGATTAATTCTGGCGCAGGGATTCCAATGCCCTGTAACCATTCAGAGATAACCTTTCTAGCTGCTATTTTATTGCCGGAATCATTATTCTTTTCCTTGCCTATGGTGAGCAATAATTGCCGAGTCATTACATTATTACTGTATTTATTAATATAGGTAATGACTTCACTCAATGGCTTGGATGGCACAATGTAAAATGGACTGTTGTCATCAATACTTGTTTCACCATATTTTCCATTAATAGTTCCCCCCATGTCTTCCCATAATGCCTTGAAGACACCAAAGACATAATCTCCATTGGGCAACACGGTACGTAGCAGATCTTGATTGCCACAACGTTTAGGGTAATTGCCACTGAACTCAACTGAGGTGACAGAGCCCTGTTTAATTACATTAAATTTTAATTGTCTATGTTTGCCCTTACATGCACCGCTTACTAGCTTAACTTTATTCCTAATCTGCAGATTTGAAGCTGGTGGATCTGCATAGATGTGAAGTTTTTTGTTCATGGGAATGAAGTTAAATTGATGTGCTCGAAAGTTCAGTAATGCAGCGTCAGGAAAAGTGTTGTATACACGATATGGCTTATTGTCAAAGTCTCCGGGCGAACCGTTTTCACCTTCAAAATGTTCATTGTCGATGAGCAGATCACCATTAATATGTTGTATGCCACGATTGCGCAGCGTAAACAACAGATGCCAGAATGTTTCTCTGACCAGAAAAGGATCACCGCCTCCTTCAATAACTAAATTGCCATCAAGCGTACCGTTTGTTAATTTTCCATCAAGATGAACATGGGTCTCCCAAGTATGATTCGGGCCAAGAATATCAAGTCCTGCATAAGTGGTTAATAATTTGATGACCGAGGCAGGGTTGCGCGGGGTGTTAATGTTTAACGCTACCAGTGGGCTACTTGAATCGAATTCCTGTATATATAGGCTCAAGGAGTCTTTAGGTACTTTATGTTTCGCCAACATCTTAGTGACAGTAGCGGGTAAGTGTTCGACGCTATGATCAGCAACAGCATCATTACCTATTAAAATTGTGAGGCAGAAAAGTAGGTGAGGCAATCGGCCTCTCATAATTAAATGAAAAAATGTCATATTGAATCAATATTATTAAATTGTTTGTAAAGTAAAAACCCACCCCAGATCAGGGCGATAAAAATAAGTGTTACTCCAATACTATCAAATGTATTGGCTATTTCCCTGTGTTTATCAATTTTATCAAACTCCGAGAGAATATTAGTCCAGTCATGAGAGCCTGGTTTGTCGGCACCTGTAAAACCACCTAATAAAACTAATTTTTGATCTAAGGCATCATCTATATACGGCGCACAGTCCATAAAACTTTGGCCTAACCACCAAAGCCCAACTGATGCACCAAAGTTGTTTTTGCTTTTAATCAAAAATGTCAGCATAACAACTACAGGCATTATTAATTGCCCGAGTGTTCCACCCAGTTTTGTCATAAACCAACCAAATGGCATAAAAATAACATGCCCGGCTTCATGAAAAATAAGATTAACGCGATGCATGTAAGAACTACCAATAGCCATTGGATTATTAATAAAATCCATGTTGATAAACTGCCATCCCCATGCCGCAATACCAATAAAGACAAGTGCTCGGCCATAAAACACAAAGGGATTTACTTTGTCTTCCACAGAAAAGAGACTTGATAGGATGATATTTACTAATCCTGGAGTATCAGAAATTTCAATCTTGTTACGTGTCGCCTTTTGTGTCTCTGGAGATGAAAACTGTTGTTTCATCCATTTTGAAAAAATTATACCGCAGCCTGGACAGGTATCCAGATCTGTTTTGTCATCAGCTGCACGTTCATGCTGGCACTTAGGACAGGTAGTATACATTCGTATCAATTACTCCTTTCATTTGCACAAGACCAACAAACGTCAAACTGGCCTTCAATTAATTCACCGCACTGACATTGCCAGTCATCTTGCTTTTTAGCTTTAGCAAGCACGTTCTCTATCAGATCTCTGGCAAAGACATAGTCAACATCATTGTTCACCCAGACTTCAGGCCAGCATTCATTGATAGGTAGTTCACCAATCCCACCACTTAAACTCATGTTGCGCAGATGGCAGTCGATTTCATTAGCTTCCAAAAGACTATGAACATGTCCTGCCATGATCGTATTATCGCTGGTATAAACCTTTTTCACGATGAATAAAGTAAATAGCTTAAAGAAAAAATAGAAAGCAGTACCGCTATAATGGCGAGAAGGGTAATTCTATTTAGGTGAGTAATCGTATTTTTCAGTTGTGCAGCAAGCGATTCATTTTGCCGGGCAAGTTCCTCAATTAATTTTATTTGTTCGACATTGGATTCGTCATTCGTATCGAGACGATGATGGAGTCGTGCAACTTCTTCTTTTATACCTTCGATAGTCTCAGGTATCTCTTCCTCAGGGTTATTGTCATTGCCCTGATCGCGTATTAACTTTATTAAGCGTGTCGCGCCCTGAATTACCATTGGCGCTGTATTTAATATTGTGTTGATAGTACCTAAGCTCATAATGTTTTTTTTAGCCACGAATATCCTTGAGTGTTTTAGATGCTGATTTGATTAAGAAAGTCGTATCTACACCAGTGGTTAATAGAGTAAAACCTCGTTCTTTGTAAGGCATAACGGCTTCAGCGCTAACGCCAAAAAAACCCATAGTTACCTTAGCTTTTTGACAAGCATTAATAATTGTATCTATAGCGGATTGAACCAGCGGGTGATCTATGTCACCAGGCATACCCAGACTTGATGAAAGATCGTAAGGACCTATCAGTATGGCATCAACGCCTTTTAGGTTAACAATATCATCTATATGGTCTACCGCGGAGCTACTTTCTGCCTGCAATATCACCGCAGTTTCATTATTCGCGTGTTCAAGGTAGCGTTCAAAATCCATCCCATATTTGTGTGCGCGGCCAATACCTATGCCCCTATCGCCGCTAGGTGCATATTTGCAATGCTTGATAATCTTACTCGCCTGAGCTGAATTATGTACCTGAGGGACAATAACCCCGGCAGCGCCTATATCCAGCGCTTTTTTAATCCAAATTGATTCACCTTCTGGAACACGAATGACGCAAGGGGTCGGTGCAGCGGCTTGTAACATGGATTGTGCTTGTTGCGGGTTGAATGCGCCATGTTCAGCATCAATGAATAGCCAGTCATAGCCAACATTGGCAAGTAACTCACATATCTCTGGTGATGGTAAGCTCACTAGGCTGCCGAATAAAACGTCACCTGATCTTAGGCGTTGGGCAAAATTATGTGTTTCCTTCATGGTGGATTTTCCTCACAAATTTTGAAACATCTGTTTTGAATGAGATAATACATGAATTGTTATTTACATGGATGTAATGGTCTAAAATACCCCCTGCATTAAGACACTTTCGCCATACATGGTGGTCGTATATAGTGCGCGCAGGACGATTTACTAGGACATGTATGTGTCACTTGAGGATAGGTGTCCGAAGTGACCGCGCAAGTGCGGTGATTTACAAGTATGTAATGTATGCCGCGAGAGTGGCTTAACTGGAAACATTCACCATTCCCGTAGAATCTAAGGGATATTTCCCTGAATTTAATAGTCAATAACAACTAATACAAAAATAAGAGTTTTATATGTCTGCCATTTCTGAAATTTATCGACTCCAATCCTATATTGGAGAGCACATTATTGGCCAGGAACAACTGGTCAACCGTTTATTGATTGCCCTACTGGCCGATGGCCACCTACTGGTTGAAGGTGCGCCGGGTCTGGCGAAGACCCGAGCGATTAAGGTCTTGGCCGATGGCATCGAAGGGGATTTTCACCGTATTCAATTTACGCCCGATTTATTACCCGCCGATTTAACCGGTACTGAGATCTACCGACAGCAAGAGGGCAGTTTTGTCTTTCAGCAAGGTCCTTTATTCCATAACTTGGTGCTTGCCGATGAAATCAATCGTGCACCGGCTAAGGTTCAGTCAGCCTTACTTGAGGCAATGGCGGAGCGACAAATAACCGTTGGTAAGAAGACCTATTCTTTACCGGGCTTATTTCTGGTTATGGCAACACAAAACCCCATCGAACAAGAAGGTACGTATCCTTTGCCAGAAGCACAGTTGGATCGGTTTCTGATGCATGTGACGATAGGATATCCCAGTGCAGAAGAAGAACACGGGATATTAAAGCTGGCCAGAGCTGAAGCGAAACAATCATCAGCACCTGAGGCGATGGTCCCGGTAAAACAGCAAGATATATTTACTGCTCGTGATGAAGTCTTGTCACTTTATATGGCAGACAATATTGAACAGTATCTATTGCAGATTGTTCTTGCGACAAGAAATTCAAGTGTCTATGGGGATGATCTTAATCAGTGGTTGCAATATGGTGCCAGCCCACGAGCGACTATTACATTAGATAGATGTGCGCGTGCTCATGCATGGTTACAACAACGTGATTATGTAGGTCCTGAAGATGTCCAAGCTGTTGCACATGAAGTGTTACGTCATCGTTTGATCTTAAATTATGAAGCCGAGGCAGAGGGTATTACGACCGATACCGTTATATCAGAGTTGATATCACGTATTGCTGTACCTTAAGGATTCTTGCAATGGCTGTAGTACCAGAACAAATTCCAACACCGGCGAATATCACAACGGCAGGTTTGATCGCTCTGAGTAAAAAGAGCCGTGGTTTATCGCTGAAATCCGGATTAATTGGCGCGCTCCAAGCTGGTGATTATCAATCGGCCTTTAAAGGTCGGGGTATGGAGTACGATGAATCAAGATTATATCAACCTGGTGATGATATTCGGAACATCGATTGGCGAGTAACAGCGCGTACGGGTAAAGCGCATACAAAATTATTTCGCGAAGAACGTGAACGTCCAGTTCATCTTTGGGTGGATTTTCGTGCACCTATGTTTTTTGCGACGCGTGGAAAATTCAAGGCGGTTATTGCTGCTGAACTTGCTAGTTTATTTGCCTGGACGGCGCAACGGCAAGGCGATCGCGTTGGTGGCATAGTATTTTCAGATACGGTCCATCACGAATTAAAACCGCAACGTGGAAAATCAGCAGTACTAAGACTTATCAAACACATGGTCGAACATCCCAGTTGGCAGCAGCACGATAGCAATGAAGAAAACCAACAAGGCTTATTACACTCATTAATCAACCTGCGTCGATTGGTGAAGCCTGGCAGTATGGTCATCTTGTTGAGTGACTTTCGAGAACTTGATGAAGACTGCCGTTCTCATCTTATTCGAATGCGACAGCATAATGAAGTGGTCATGGTGCATATATATGATTGGCTGGAAGAGTTCTTGCCACCGGCCGGTAATTATCGAATTACGAATGGAAAACAAGAATTAGAATTTGATACACATAATCAAAAGCTCATAGATGATCACACCAATAAATTTAATGCACACAAAGAATTATTAATAAAAACAGCACGATCATGTCACATGAACTACTTGTGTTGCCGCACGGAAGACGACCCTGAAAAAGTCATAAAAGAAGGTCTTCGTTCCAGATGATGCAGGGTAGTGATCCAGCGAGTTTACCGCTGCGCGATATCCATTTGCCCGATCCTGTTTCGTGGTGGCCGCTTGCACCTGGATGGTGGGCATTAATGATGTTGCTTGTCATCGTTGTATTATTAACGACGTATTTCATTCGGCGATATCGCAATCACAAGATATCGGCGCTCTATTTGGCCAAACAAGAATTAGAACGAATAAAAACTGAATTTATTCTAAATCAGGATAAATCAAATCTCGTAAAAGAACTGTCGGAATTAATACGGCGTTTGAGTATCAGTATTTTTCCTCGTGAGCAATCTGCGGGATTGACTGGGGAAGAGTGGTTGAAATTTTTAGACAAGTATTCACATAAGAATGAATTCGATAATGGTATAGGTCGGGTTCTGATTGAGGCGCCATATCAAGCCGATCCAGAATTTAATACTAATGAATTAATTGATTTAATCTCAATCTGGATTGAGTCAATTGGTAAACGTAAGGGGGCTAAGAAATGATTCATTTCGAATGGCCCTGGATTGCAGCGTTGTTGCCATTACCAATCATCATACGTTTTGTATTACAGCCCGCTGAAGTAGTTAATGAAGCTGCCCTACGCGTTCCTTTTTTAGCTGAATTCAGCACGCATTCTAAAGATGAGCATCATATCGATGTTAAACGGCGATTGATCTGGATGGCTATTATTGCATGGTGCTGCCTAGTCACTGCAGCAACGCGACCACAATGGCTAGGTGATTTTATTGATATACCGATTAGCGGTCGTGATCTGATGTTGGCAGTTGATCTGTCCGGCAGTATGGAAGAGGAAGACTTCATAATAAAGGATGACAAAGTCAATCGACTAACTGCAACCAAATATGTAGCTGGGGAATTTATTGAACGGCGAGTAGGCGACCGACTAGGGTTGATTTTGTTTGGTGAACAGGCTTATTTGCAAACACCACTAACCTTTGATCGTTTAACCGTTAAAACATTGTTATATGAATCAGCGATAGGGTTGGCGGGTAAATCTACGGCAATTGGTGATGCGATAGGATTGGCGGTTAAGCGATTGCGCGATCAAGATGAGAAAAGTCGGGTATTAATACTCTTAACTGATGGGGCAAATACAGCAGGAGAAGTCGAGCCGCTCGCGGCAGCCGAATTAGCTGCTCGTGAAAATATGAAAATATATACGATTGGTATCGGCGCAGATGAAATGGTCGTGCGTTCAATCTTTGGTTCTCGGCGCGTTAACCCATCCGCAGATCTCGATGAAAAAACCTTAAGTGCTATTGCAGATAAAACAGGCGGTCGCTATTTTCGCGCAAGAGACACAGAACAACTTGAGCAGATCTATGCCTTGTTGGATGAGCTTGAACCGATAGAAAAAGATGTTCAACGATTCAGACCGCAAACTGCGTTATTTTATTGGCCATTAGCTATCGCGTTAGTACTAATGAGCATTGTTATTCTGATGCGACATTCCTCAGGGGTAGTTAATGCGCGAGGTGAAGTGTAATGTTGTCTGAATTTCATTTCATTCGCCCCTATTGGTTTATTGCGCTTATACCGCTAATAATTCTAGTGTGGACGCTGGCTAAGCGGCATTTGATCAACAAACATTGGGAGAGTGTCTGCGACCCTGCGCTATTGCCTTATATATTAGTGGGTAGAACGGGTGCGAAAAAATACACCAACATTTCGTTGTTTGGGCTTGTAAGTTTGTTGATGGTCCTTGCTCTCGCTGGGCCAAGCTGGGAACGGTTACCCGAACCCGTATTTGAAAAAGAGTCCGCACTTGTAATTGCAATGGATCTCTCTTACTCAATGTATGCCGACGATATTAAGCCGAGTCGGCTTGAGCGTGCCCGGTTCAAAATCTCTGATCTCCTGGATCTAAGACAAGAAGGGCAGACGGCATTGATAGTCTACGCAGGCGATACCTTCACGGTAACACCGTTAACAGACGATATTAAAACGATTAAATCTCAGCTCACTGCACTGACACCACAGATTATGCCAGCCCCAGGGAGCAATGCTGATATTGCTATGGAAAAAGCCGCAGAGTTATTAAAACAAGCAGGTAACAGTGAAGGGCATATATTGCTAGTCACAGATGAAATCGATAGACAGTTTGAAAAGTCTTTTAGTAAAGCTAATCGACGTGGCTATAAGGTCTCTATATTGGGCATAGGTACTGATGAAGGCGCCCCTGTAAAATTAGGTGATGGCGGCTTTCTAAAAGACAAAGCAGGGACGATTGTTATTCCGAAGTTGAATCAAGGCGTCCTCCGCATGATGGCGAGTTCGGGTGGAGGATATTATGAAACAAGTCAGTTAGGAGATGGCGATATTGAACGACTCAATCGACTATTTAATAGCGGCTTTGAAAAAACCAATGAAACAGAATCACAATTCGAAACTGATCGATGGCGCGAATTTGGACCTTGGTTAATTTTATTAATATTGCCTATCGTAGCATTTGGTTTTCGCCGCGGTTATCTCGCGATATTAGTTTGTGTCCTTATCCAAATACCTGAAGATGCTATGGCATTCGAATGGGATGACCTGTGGTTGAATAAAAATCAACAGGCTATGCGTGCCCTTGACAATGAACAGGCTGAGTTAGCTTCTGAGTTGTTTAATAATAAAGAATGGAAAGCAGCGGCAAATTATCGCAAAGGTGATTTTGCAGCTGTTGAAGAGCTCTTAAATGAACAAGAAGATACACGTAGTATTTATAATCGAGCCAATGCTCTGGCAAAACAGGGAAGCTATGAAGATGCCATTGCTGCATATGATAAAGTTCTTGAAAGCAAACCCGAACACGATGATGCGATATTCAATCGTGACTTGATTGAAAAGGAGCTGGAGAAACAACAGCAACAACAATCTGATTCAGATCAGAAGTCGGACGAAAAGTCGGAACAGCAAGAAAAAGAAGATTCAGAATCTAAAGAACAACAATCAGAGTCCGACCAACAAAATTCAGACCAGCAAGAAAACTCCGAGGAACAAGAATCTTCACAGCAGCAACAAGAAGAACAAGATGATTCAGAACAACAACAAGACGGCAAACAACAAGAGTCCGAAGAACAGCAAAAATCTGAGCAAGAGAAGAAAGAAGAACAAGCAAAAGAATCCGGTGATAAAGAAGAAGAGGAAGAGCAGCAAGCACAATCCTCTACACAAGAAGAAAAAGAACTCGATGAAGAACAACAGGCAACAGAGCAATGGTTACGTCGAATCCCTGATGACCCTTCTGGGTTATTAAGACGAAAATTTAAGTATCAATACCAACAACAAAACAGACGATCATCAAACAATGAAAAATATTGGTAATTAGAATATGAATTACAAACTATTAATCACATTATCATTATTGTTATTTAGCCAACTAGTGCTGGCAGAGATCAATGTTAAAGTTGATCGTGAGCCAATCGTGGTCGATGAATCATTTCATCTTATCTTTGAAAGTGACCAGAAGGTTGATGCGAAACCTGATTTTAGTGCATTAACTAATTCATTTACGGTGCTCGATACGCGTCATCGTAGTAATACACAAATCACTAATGGAAAAATAAGATATTCACAAATGTGGATAGTCACACTTATAGCGAATAAGACAGGAACCTTGGGTATTCCTTCAATTCGATTTGATAAAGAGTTGACCAGACCGCTTTCTCTAAATGTTGTTGCCGGTTCATCGACAACAGCGGGTGGTGGGACAGACAATATTTTTGTCGATGTCGAAGTAAATACTAAGTCGCCCTATGTACAGGCACAGCTTGTTTATACTCTCAGGTTGTATCGTGCAGTAGTGACCAATAATGCCAGTCTTTCAGAACCCGAGGTAACCGGCGGGCAGGCGGTAATCAACAAGCTGGGAGAAGACAGCAGTTTTGAAACACAGCGTAATGGTAAGCGCTACGTAGTCATTGAACGTCAATACGTTATCTTTCCTCAAAGTAGTGGGCCGATGACAATTCAACCTATAGTCTTCCAGGGACAAACCGGTGGCGCGGGAGGTTTCTTTAGTTTCGATCGATTTAATCAACCAACGTCTATCGTAAAACGTTCAAAGTCGTTAGAAATAAATGTAAAACCTATCCCGGATTCTTTTACGGGCGATACTTGGTTGCCTGCCAATCAGTTATCTATTGAAGAACAATGGTCAGTCGACCCATCAAAACTGGAGCAAGGTGAAGCGACAACACGTACCTTGACGCTAAAAGCAAATGGTCTGGCGGCAAGCCATCTCCCTGAAATAAAAAGTAATCTACCAGACGCACTGAAACAGTATCCCGATCAGCCAGAGTTTGACGAATCGAATAATGCGGATGGTTATATTGGTGTACGACGCGACAAGATGGCGATAATCCCAACGGAAGGAGGCGATTACACCTTGCCCGCAATAAAAATCCCCTGGTGGAATACGGATACGGACAAAATGGAGATTGCAGAATTACCCGAACGCAATATTCATATAGAAGACAGTATCGCGGCAGTAGCTGCCGATAATGTTATTAAGCAACAGGCAACAACAGATCAGGACACAGTAGTAGAGTCAGGAAATAACAATCAAAGTAATTTAGCTCCAATTACCTTAACCAAAGAAGAACCCATCTGGAAATGGGTGAGTTTGTTCTTGCTTGTGTTATGGCTATTAACAGTGATTCTCTTCTGGAGAAGTAAACGCAATACTTCTACTACTGAGACCAAGGAAGAAGAAAATATCTCTAAGCGAAAACAGCTAAAGGAAATACAACAAGCTTGTAAAAACAATGACCCAAAACTGACTCAGCAAGCCTTGCTCGACTGGGCTAATAGTAATTGGTCTGAAAAAAGAATAAATAATATTAATTCGCTAAAACAATACAGTGATGAAGGTTTTAAGGTAAAACTGGATGAGCTTAATAACTGTCTCTATGGCAATTCAACATCGCAATGGGATGGCCTAAGCTTCTTAAAAAATTTCGAATCACAGTCTTTCGATAAGAAACAATCAAAAGTTGTCAATGGCAAGCTGGAGCCTTTATATAAAACATAAAACGTGACAGAAAAAATTGCCCTATTGATATCAGCGATGCGTGATAAACGCACGCCCTGGTATGCAAAAGCAATTGTCATCCTGACCTTAGCCTACATCATCAGTCCAATTGATATCATCCCCGACTTTATTCCCGTTATTGGTTTACTTGATGAGATTATATTAATCCCGATAGCCTATAGTGTTGTGATGAAGTTAATCCCGGAAGTGGTGAAAGCTGAAGCAGTTTTAGCGAATAACGAACAGGCCAATCATTCCGGACTAAAGATACTCGGAATCGTGGCAGTGATTATGGTTTGGACAGCACTGATTTTCATTGCATATTTCCTTATTTATAAACAGTAGTTTGTTTTATGAATTCGGCTATAGCAGTTCTTGAACTTCACGCAAATTTTCAACAAAGGAGAATAATATGCCTCAATACGTCATTTTTTATCTAGGTGGTAAACAACCCAATAGTCCGGAAGAACGAAAGCAACATTTCTCGGAATACATGCAATGGATAGCTTCATTGGGTGATGCTGCGATCAGCCCAATGAATCCATTGAAGAATAAGAGTACTGTGAATTCAGATGGTAGTGTTACTACAGGCGGTACAACGACTATGTCTGGATACACTATCATTGAAGCGGATTCTATGGAATCGGCTCTGGCTAGTGCCAAGGCTTGCCCTTTTCTTGATATTGGTGGTTCGCTTGAGGTATCCGAGTTAGTAGCGATGTCTGGTTAAAAATAATCCAGGTAAAACTATTGTTTCCTCTTTAATCGTTCATTACCTTTTTTCCCACCAGTCTCAAACCACCCATCGGTAAGGGCATCGCCACTACTTCTCTTTTCGATAACTTCTTTTTGTACTTCAACATTTTCTGCTATTTTTGCTGGAGAAAATTCTTTACTGAAATAAGCCTGGCAACTAGTCGTTGCAATTTTTAGTGCTTTGTCTGTTTGGTCCTGACTCATACCTTCGACCACATCAGTTTTTAATTGTGTAACGAGTGATACTGCATGTCGTAAACACGCACTATTAATTTGTTTATCCAGGTTATCAGCAAAAGAAGATGACGCATACAAACTTGCAGCGATTAAGAAAAGAAATAGTTTCATAAAAACACTCTTTGGTTAAGTTTTAAGAACAGAGATACAGAGGCTTACCCAGGCTAATATAAATAACAGTCCACCTATCGGTGTCACCATGCCTAGCCAACGTAGATTAAAAATACTCATCAGATAGAGGCTGCCGCTAAATAGAATAATACCAACAAACATCGACCAGCCTGAGCTTTTAAGCCAGATATTAGCAGGTAAGTTCATTGCAATAATACCGACGAGTATCAGGCCTAGGGCGTGATAGAAATGGTATTCCACACCTGTGTGATAGGCCTTCAGTAAGCTTACATCAAGCCGTGCCTTTAGTGCATGCGCACCAAAGGCACCGAGCATGACGGCTAACGCAGCATTCGCTGAGCCAAGTAATAAGAATAACTTAGCGGTAACGTTTATTTCATTCACTTTTTAACAAAACGTAAGGTCATGCGATCACTTTCACCAATAGCTGTGTATTTATCTTTATCGACATCCTTCAAACGATAGCTTGGTGGTAGTGTCCAAACACCTTCTGGGTGATTACGAGTGTCTTTAGGGTTGGCATTAATTTCAGATGAACCGATCATTTCAAATCCGTGCTTCTCCACTAAATCAATCAAATAAGATTTAGGGATATAACCTTTTTCCGCCGACGTCTTTGGATCACTGCCTTTAGCTGCGCGGTGTTGTACAACACCTAAAATACCACCCGGTTTCAAGACACGGCTGAAAGCAGCATAGATCTCTTCTATGCCACCATAGCGAATCCAGTTATGTGAATTTCGAAAAGTAAGCACCATATCCATTGATGCATCCGGGATTGCCTTGAGGTAGCTATCTTCTTCAAACAAGACAACATCGACCTTGCCATAGACACTGGCTTCGGCTTCTATCTTTTTTACGAAGTCTTTATGTACGTTCGCGAGATATTTTGATTTATGGTCAGCCCCAAAACTGGCAACGGTAAGATGTCCTTTGTCAGCGAGGTAGGGGGCAAGTATTTCCGTATACCAACCACGGCCCGGCAATATTTCCAGTACCTTCATTGATGGACTTATGTCGAAAAACTGTAAGGTTTCTTTTGGGTGACGATAGATATCACGCGCTTTGTTTTCGGCACTTCTATTAGCGCCATTGACAGCGGTATCTAGTCCGTGACCATCAGCATGTGCATTGAGTGTTATTAATGAAAATAATGTATATGCTATGATTAGTGTTCTAGTTAATGTCATCTTGTTTATCCTTAGTTTATATATGAGCTTGTTCGATTCATTATCACCGATCAAGCTCTATTGTTAATTCTTTTCCGCCAAATTCATGGATTAGATCATACGCTCGTATGGTCACTTTATTAATCTGTTTTGGAATAGTGATTGTCATTGAACGCGTAAACGGTTGTTCATTAATATGTGGGTGTTGCAATATGCGCGCGCCTAATTTCGTTCCGTCTGGGCCGAGTACTTCCCATGCCTTTGCAAAATGTTCCCAGTCTTCATCAGTGTGCTGTACGGTCACT
>Ga0316204_10007555_pt1 | contig 15782 bp, 11 predicted proteins | sample 6monrhotite_MG_2_FD_205661 | JGI IMG/M metagenome (GOLD analysis project Ga0316204, IMG submission 205661) | Microbial mat bacterial communities from mineral coupon in-situ incubated in ocean water Damariscotta River, Maine, United States -... | ecosystem: Environmental > Aquatic > Marine >... | reverse complement strand
TCACGAACAGCCGCCCATCGTTGCGCGGGGGACTGGCTTGGGGATTCATCGCCGCCACCGGGCTTGTTGGCGCAGCTCGCCAACCTGGGCGGCGCCTGCGACCGAGCGATGAATCTCGAGAACGTCCGCAGGACTCAAGGCCCGCGACAGCCCTGCTGAGTTTGTCGCCGTCGGCTTACAGGCTTCAACCCCCACCCGGGTTGGGTACCTGCACCACCCGGTCCGGTGGTGACGACCCATCTCCCAACCAGTCCTCCGCGCAACGATGGGCGGCTGTTGTTGAAGCAACAGTGGGTGCGGAGCCTCTCCCACCGTGTGTCCCGGTCCACCCCGTACCTCTCTCCTCTCCCCTCCTGGGCTCGATGACGGTAAGCCCGCGCCGTTGTCGAGGAGGGCGATACCGTCACGCAGGCGGGGGGAACGTCCTCGTCCCCTCCAGTCGATCCTAGAGGGCTACCAGACGTTCAGTCGTCTGCCTGCCGGCTGAGGACATTCTGGGACCGTTGAGGCGAAGTGCCCCGACCAGGGAGATTCGGGCGTGTGTGACGCAAGCTGCACGGCACCGGCCACCTACCTTGTCGACTTGACGCTGACGACTCGTCCGGGGATTCGTTAGCGCAGCGAGCACACGTCGAATCTACCCAGGGGCACCGCGCCGCCCACGACGATCGGGAAGTCCAACAACACAACAGGCAGTACGACGGCGCCTTGCCGTGACGCTCAAACTACGAGCCCGCGACTGCCCAAACCGATCGTTCAGAACCACAAACTCTCGTCAAACAAAGCCGTACCCCCCGACCCGACAGAGCCCAGCCGAACCCGCCGAACCAGCCGAACCAGCCGACTCAGCCGACCCCGACGAACCAGCCGAACCAGCCGAACCCAACACCTCAACAAATCATCACCGAGACAAAGAAAAAGGCACAAACCACCAGCGGCCAACGATGCTCCGTCCCGCTCGCTGAGCGGCGCGCCTGGAGATGATGTTCCGCGCGTCCACGGTGCCCCAGACGATGCCGTCCTCGGGGAGGTGGTCCGCCAGGCGGCGGTGGCAGGCGGCGGCGAGGCCCTTGCCGCGCCAGGGATCGTCCAGGAGGATCTCCCACATCTCCGAGCCGGTGACGCCGCAGCGGGTGTCGGGGGTCGCGGCGATGAGTCCGCCGTAGCGGCCGTCGACCCACAGCTCGAGGAGGGCGCCATTTTGTTGGCAGGCCAGCAGATCCGCCTCGGACTCGGGGCTGAGGTAGTCGCGGCGGTGGGGGTGGGTGACGAGGAAGCGGTGGTAGACCTCAGAGTAGCGCTGGAACCAGCCGTCGGCGGGGGGGCGGGCTTCCATCCGCTCCAGGCCTGGAGGAGTCGCCTCGCGCATGTCGTTGACGCGGGCCGCCAGGAGGTGCTGGTCCAGCTTGCCGCCGGGGTAGTCGCCGAGGCTGAACTCGATGGCGCCGTCGGCCTGGAAGAACCAGACGGACTCTGGTGAGAAGAGGGAGAGCTGCTCCGTCAGCGCCCGGCTCACCCGGCGGATGTGGGCGGCGTCCTCGAAGGACATGGTGCGGGCGATCACGCCTACGAAGGGGCGGCTCACGTCCATGCGGAGGAAGTGGATGCCGGCGAGGAAGCGGCCGTCGTCGCCGAGGTCGATGTGGCGGAGGGTGTAGTCCCGGGGCTCGGCGCCGGGGACCGGGCAGTCCGCTGCGTATTGGCCAGCGCGATCGAGGTCGTTCATCCGGTGGGCGACCGCCTGCTTGAGCTGGAGGTGCCATGCGGCGTCCACCGCCTCGTGGGAGGTGAGGCTCCGAAGGGTGACCGCGTGACCGGTCTCGGCGTCAACAAAGGGCGTCAGGTCCATTCGTTGGGATTACCCTGTTCCGCATGGAATAGCGGCCCGCCCTGGCTGCATGGGTTCCGTTTGTTGTCGTGGAGCCCATTGAATTCATGTGGTTGTAGCGATAGGGGCAGCGACGCTATATCGAGAGGCCCGCCGAGATCTGGAAGGTCAGCACCAGCTTCCCCTCGGCGGGGAGCGCGACCCGCGTCCCATCTGACTCATAGATCTGGTAGGTATCGGTCGTCTCGTAGCGCGGGATCGAGTAGCCCTGCGTCCCGAGCTCAAAGAACAGTCCGCGCACCGCGGCCTCTTGATCGACGCGCTCGTTTCTGTGGTTCTGTGCGGGGTAGAAGCCCACGCGGAGCTCACCGTAGGGGACCGTCTGTACCGCGATGGGGGCGATCGCCGTGGAGCCCGCGTCCTCGTTCAGCTCGATGACCGCCTCGCTCTCGGCGGCCAGCTCTCCCTCCCGCGCTTCGCTCAGCTCCAGGAACTCGAGCCCGGCGGTTCGATGCCGCTGGACCCCGCCCCCCAGCTCCGCGTAGAAGCGCGGGTAGTGGTGGAGGCGCGCGGCGCCGCCGGCCTGCAGGCCGCCCCACGAGAACACCGCGTTGCGCTGCATCGCGTCGCCCGCCTCCGGATCCACCAGGTAGTCCGATCCGACGGTTCGCCCCTCGGTCGTTGTGCTCCCCAGCGCGTTGAGGTTGCCCCCTCCGACCAGATAGAAGCGGAGCAGGTTGTCGTTCGGTAGCTGAATCTCGGGCGGGAGTGCCGCTGACACCCGGAGCGCCCTCCCCACTTCCGCGGCGCCTCTCCAGTCGTCCAGGGAGGGGCTGAACCCGGCGCTGCCGACTGTGCTGACGTTCAGCTCGGGGGTCTTTTTAGTGTAGCCACCCCACAGCTGGAACATCCTCTTATCGCGGACGAGTGTCTTGTGATACAGACCTTCGTATCCGTCCTCCGACGCCATCCGCTGGCTCTCCCGATAGAGCGCCTCGCTCTGATAGGCGCGCTCAAGAACCTCATCCACCGCCTTCTGAGTGTACTCCTGCATCATGAGCTTGATGATCTCAGAGGTGACTGTATTCCCGAAGGTGCTCATGAAGTCATCCATGGAGCGGTAGTCCACATCGGACGTCGACAGCTCGATCATATACTCCCTCGCCTTCTCTCTTCCAGCCAGCGCGCTGAGGGCCGCCTCCACCATCTCCCCGCACTCTTTGTAGTCTTGTGTCGTGTAGTAGACGTTGACGGTCAGGGGCCAGGCGTCTTCTGGCAAGTCATAGAGTTTGGTGCCGGATACATGGATCAGTTCGCTGTCATTGACCGTGGCGGAGAACGGGCAGCCGTGGTTGCTCACGAGCTTGACCGCGTAGTGGGTGTGCCGCTTCACCACGAATGGGCGCTCGGCGCGCGCATCTGTACAGAATAACAAGGCGCCGAGGATTGTTGTGATGAGCGATGCTGCACGACCTCTACTTCCCAACATTCGATCGTCTCCTGCGGCGTTGTCTCTGTGTTTAGAACAGGTGGCTACATGATAGTTCGGCAACCCTACCACCCATCTCGTAGCGGCGCGGGCTCGGTGCTTGAATGAGAGGGCGCCATGTGGCGCGCTTCCTGTTTGGTGGTGTCAGTACAACTGTTTGAGATTAAAAGTGATTTTTGCAGGAGTGTGAGTCGTGAACTGGTTGGTCTCCAAGCTCTACGATCGCTTCATGTCCTCCACCGAGGCGGCCTCGCTGGGCGGCTGGCGGGCCGCGCTGCTGGCGGACGTCTCTGGCGCGGTGCTGGAGATCGGCGCTGGGACCGGCGCCAACCTGGGCCACTACCCCGAGGGTCTGGAGCGGCTCACGCTGGTGGAGCCCGACCCCAACATGCGGCGGATCCTCGCCGCCAGGGTGGGGGAGCACGTCACCCTGTCCGCGGCCTCCGCCGACGCGCTGGACCTCGCCGACGCGAGCGTGGACGTGGCGATCTCCACCCTCGTGCTCTGCTCGGTGCCCGACCCGGCGCTGGCCCTCGCGGAGCTGCGGCGGGTGCTGAAGCCCGGCGGGCGCCTGCTGTTCCTGGAGCATGTGGCCCACAAGGAGCCCGAGCCGCTGGCCTGGCAGCGGCGCATCGAGCCGGTGTGGGTGCACCTCGCTGACGGCTGCCGCCTCACCCGGGACACCGAGGCGCTCATTCAGGAGGCGGGCTTCGCCATCGACGCCATCACCCGCGGCTCCATGTACCCGGCGCCGAAGTTCGTGCGACCCACCATCCGCGGGGTCGCCATCAAGCGCGGCTGAGGCCGCTGTGGCGCATCAGGGCTGGGGGGTGAAGGCCTCGTCGATAGCCGCGCGGGTGGCCGCCCGCAGGCCGGTGGCGGTGAGGTGCAGGCTCACACCCTGCTCGTCGTCGAGCACCGTGCAGACGGGGTCGAGCCCGGCCTCTCGCATGCTGGACTCCAGCGACGGGCAGGCCCCCTCGCTCAGCGCCAGCTCGCGCAGCGCCAGCACCTCTTCGCCGCCGCCGCCCTCCGCGGAGAGCCGGAAGGCCAGGGTGTCGGCGTCGTTCATTCGGAGCCCGAACCACAGCCGGTCCACGGCCAGCAGCGAGGTCTCCAGCATGTCCACGCGCCCGGTCAGCTCCGCGAGGACCGTGGGCGTCCGGGTCACCCCGACCAGCGGCCACTCCTCGTGCAGCTCGACCACGTCCGCCGCGAGCGGAGATGTCTCGCCGCCGTCGGCCTGCAGATCGATGAGCCGCTGGAGGTGATCGGGGCTGTCGGCCCAGAGCGCCGTGCCCTCCTCGAAGGCCAGCATGCTGTCCACTTCGAGCTGGAGCACCTCGCGGTCCCGGTACTCGGTGAGCTCGCCGCGGGAGGCGCGCAGGCCGTCGGGATCCATCGACATCAGGGTCCGGAAGGGACGCACCATGATGGGGAAGTTGACCGCCGCGCCGGTCGCGCCGCCGAGGGTGGGATCGATGGTGAAGGCGGCGTCGCGGGGGAGCAGCCGGGTCCAGGCTTCGCCGGCGTTGGTGTTCGACTGCTGGTAGGCGGTGATCCAGCGCATCTCCTCGGGGAGCTGCTCGGAGCGCACGCCCTGGCTGGCGTCGGTGAAGTAGATGGCGGTCTCGTCGAGGTAGCGGCGGAACCCGCCGTCCTCGCCGAGGTCCTTCACATGGATGAGGGCCACGGTGTCGGGGGTGGTGATGCTCAGGGGATCGACCTGGGGGCCGGGGTTCCAGATCCACCACAGGGACACGGCGACGACGAGGCCGAAGACCAGCGCGCCCACGCCCATCAGGCCGGCGCAGCCGATCAGCAGCTTGAAGCCCGTGGAGGTGGGCTGCTTCTCAGGGGGGGCCATGGGCTTACTCCTCGGCGGTTTCCTGTATCGCGCTCAGTCCCCACAACCACTGGTCCAGCGCCTTCGGCCCCGCGCCCGGCGCCCCGACCCGGGACACCAGCTCGTCGATCGTGTGAGCGCCCAGCGAGCGGTAGGCTTCAAACTGGTCCTCCTCGAAGGCCTGATCCGTGGTGGTCTGGTGGGGGAAGTCGGGGTGGGTCGCCCGGTACTCCTGGATGACCTGGTCCTCGTCCCCGGTCACCGAGAGCTTGACGTACAGCAGCAGCCCGCCGCTCCTGGCGCGCAGCAGCGCGCCGTCCTCGTCGCGCTCCTCGGGGTAGCGGATCCAGCCGGTGAGGACGTGGGCGCTGCTGTTGCCGTCGTCGTCGGGGGCGAGCGGGGAGCTGTCCAGCTCGATGTCGATGCCGAGGTCGATTCGCGCGTAGCGCATCAGCCGGGCGAGGCCGTTGAAGGTCATCTTCGGATCGGCCTCGGCGTCGCCCACGATGATGGTCTTGCAGCGCCGGCGCAGCAGCTCGTAGACGCCCAGGTTCTCCAGGTGCCCGCCGTCGGTCAGGTAGATGTGGCGGGAGTACTCGTGGACGCGGCCCAGCATCTCCTGGAGGATGCGGTAGCCGCCCGGCATCCAGCGGAGGACGCGGGCGCGCTGGCCCAGCTTCTCGGGGCCGGCGAGGGCCTGCTGGCGGACGATCCGGGGGTGGGGCATCCACAGGCCCATCCGGATGTTGAGCAGCGCCATCAGGAAGACCGCGGGCCCGGGGGTGAAGGTGCCCATGTTCGGTGCCGCCGCGGCCCCGGAGGTCGCCATGGCGGCCGCCAGGTTCAGCTCCGGGAACAGGGTCTCCAGATCCCGGGTCCGACACCAGCCGGTCCGGGGGCAGCCCACGTAGTCCCGGGAGAGCTGGAAGAAGTCCGACTTGCGCCAGTGCACCTCCAGGTCGTCGCTGGCCTGGAGGTTCAAGGCGGCGTTCAGGAGGTGGTAGGGCGCGCCGGAGCCGTCCGGGCAGATGGCGCTCAGCTTCAGCCCGGTCGCGGACTCGAAGCGGCCCGCCTTGTCGAGACGGCCGAGGTAGGCGCGGCCCAGCCGATCCCGGTAGAAGCGGTGCAGGCCGGTCGAGTTCACGCTCAGGACCTTGTTCAGGATCACCGCCGCGGCGATGGCCAGCAGGAACACCCCGAGGACCAGGAGGGGATCCCCCTGGACCCGGCCGTTGCCGGCGGTCACCAGCCACTTGTCCCAGTGGAAGACCAGATACTCGAGGCCGATCAGGTAGAAGGCCGTGGGGATGATGGGCCCGAGCAGGCCCAGCATGGCGAGCTGGACCTTCCGGCCGGCCTTGCGGAAGATCGCGACCGCCGGGCCCATCGCCAGCGCCGCCGCGGCGCTGGCGCCGCCGATGAAGGTCTCCAGATCGAGGTGCTGCTGGAGCTTCAGGAAGTGCAGGTGGTAGAGGACATAGGGCTGCAGCTCCAGCAGCGTCACGCTGGCGAGCAGGGTCAGTCCGCCCACGACCCCCCACTCGAAGATCTGTCGACCATTGGGGAGGTACAGGGCGCGCCCGGGGCGGCTCTTGCGCTCCATCATGCGGAGCGAGAAGTCGGCCACCAGCAAGCAGGCCACCGCCCCAAAGGCCAGGAGTATGGAGCGGGCGAGCAGGTCTCGGGGGGTGAGCTCGATCTGGGTGAGCACGTCGACGGCGACGAAGGCGATGAGCGGCGCGAGCAGCTCGCTGTGATCCCGGTGGAGCAGCTCGACGGCGAAGTCCTTGAAGATGACAAAGGGGATGAGCAGCGCGAAGGCGCACCAGAACAGGTAGAGCCGACTGGCGTCGGCGTGGTGGACCATCACGTGTCGGACGGAGGCGCTCGAGTCGGTGAGCTTCTCGGCCAGGTAGTAGCTGGGGAGGAGGTAGCCCAGCGTCAGCGTCGTGAGGGCCAGGAGCTGGAGCCCGACGCGCAGCACCTGGTGCAGCAAGGGGGCGGCGACCCACTCCCAGTAGGGGAGATGCTTCTGGCTGGACAGCGACAGCCCGAGGTTCTCGCTCAGCTCGGTGAGGGCGTCCAGCCCCTGGGTGATCATCTCGGGGATCGCCCAGGCGACGACCTCCAGGCCCGGGATCATCAGATCGTGGTGCATGGTGTCGAGGACCAGCGCGCCGGGGAGCGCCAGCGTCAGCAGCACGAGCCACCAGAGGATGTGGCCGGGGCGGCGCGAGAGGTGACGGAGTGACCGCACCGCCGCCACCGCCGCCACCGTCACCACGCCGGTGATCACGAAGGGGAGCCACCGCAGCGCGTCGAACTCCAGCTGCTCCGTCATCGCGTTCAGCTGACGCCAGATGGCCATCAGGACCAGCCCGTACAGCGTGACGGCGGTGAGCAGCCAGACCACTGTATGCTCGCCGCTCCGTGTCTGGTGGGCGATCAAGGAGCGGGCTCTGCCGAGCTTGGTGACCACCCCGGCGGTGCGCGTCGAGAGCGCGTGGAGGCGCGGGTGGATGATGCCCTCGGATTGGCGCAGGAGCGGGTAGCCCAGCACCAGGAACACCAGCAGCGACCCCGCGACGAGGCCGGCCCTCGGGAGGCGGACGGCGTCCGGGCGCCACGGAGAGATGACCGTGTCGGGGGTTCCGTATGGCCACACCGGCTCGAGGGTCGGGAGGGCCCAGGCGCGGAGCCGGCGGGTTCTGTCCGTCCCGACGATCCAGTCCGAGTGCCCGCCGATGCCGGGGAGCAGCGAGACTGTGTTCAATCCCCAGTCGTGCTCACGACTCTCCAGCAGCCCGCCGAGGCCGTTCTCGTCGTAGAGCTGGAAGCGGAGGTTGCCGCGCTGGCCGACGGTGACGAAGGTCCTCGCGCCCTGCACGGGGTAGAGCTGCAGGATCGGTTGATCGTGCCAGGCGATGGGCGTGAGCTGGAAGAGCTCCTCACAGGGGCGCTGGAAGTCGAGCTGATCGATGTTGTCAGCGATGAAGACCTGTCCATCGTTGGTGCCCAGAATCAGCGCGGTCTCATCCTGGGTGAAGGCGATGGCGCTGACCGCCGCGCCCGTTGGGATGCGCGCCTCGCACTCGTTGGTGGTGAAGGCCGGATCGCCCTCCTCCGGGGTCTGCCTGAGCCAGACCCTGCCTGCGTTGTTGGCCGCGATGATGGCGTCTTGCTTGCTGGAGAGGGTCGCGAACGCGAGGCTGCCGGGCACGATGATGCGCTGCTTGCTCTCGGGCATCATGCAGTGAACGGAGGTGTCCTGAATGCACGGCACCAGCGAGCCCGTGGTGGAGTCCCCCGGGAGCGCCCAGACGGTGGCGGTCTGGCCCTCGATGGCGATGATGAAGTCGGCGCCATCGTACGCGGCGCCGCCAGGGAACTGAACGCTGCTGACGAGCGCGCCCAGCGGCCCCATGTTCCAGGAGAGCGGGGGGAGGATCGGCGCGCCGCTGCCGTCGTCGTTGGGGAGCTGTATCGGGCCCCAGATCTGCAGGTTGGTGTTGGGCTCCAGCGCCAGGATGTGCAGGCCGTCGGGGGAGAAGGACCACCACGTCGCGTGGTCTCCGGTGTTGATCGTGCCGGCGTCTCCGAGCCAGGAGATGTCGGCGGAGAAGCTGTAGAGGGGGGCGCTCTTCTTGACGGTGCGACCGCGACGATGGCGCCAGATGTTCAGCGTGTTGTCCACGCTCCCGGTGAGGATGAGCAGCCCCCCGTCGGCCTCGGCGTGTGTCGCCAGCACGGGGTCGTTTCCCCATGGGGTGGGCTCCCTGCGCTCATCGAGGTGGCGGTTGAAGGAGCGCACCAGGCGCTCCTGGATGTCCGACCGCGGCATCTCCTGCCAGGTCAGGAGGCTCGCTCCGGGCTTCACCAGCGTCTGCTCGCCGTCGTAGGGCCCGCGGGCCTGCAGCGCCAGGCTCAGCTCCGTCATGCGCAGGCCCAGGCGGTCCGACTCCTGCGAGATGCGTCGCATCAGGGGCCGCAGGTTCGTCTCCTGGGGCACGGTCTCCGGGAGGGAAGACTCCACGGCGTCGATGATGACCTCGACCTCGGCCGCGAGGCGCAGCTCGTCGATGTAGGCGAAGGCGTAGGCGGCGATGAGGACCGCGAAGATCGGGAGCAGCAGGACGAAGTTGGAGAGGATCCCGCGGAGCAGGTAGCCGGAGCCGCGCATCAGGTCGTAGAGACCGCGCCCGGTCATGTAGTTGGAGTGCTCCCGGAGGTGGCGGATGTGCGGGGTCTCGCTGGAGCCGGGCAGATCCTCAAGCGGGAAGCCCCCGGCGGGGGGGGCCTCTTCAGTGACCCCTGCAGGGGCCTCGCCGGGGGGCTCCTCGGGCTGGCTGCCGGCGGCGCTCCAGGCGCCGCCGATGAAGCCGCCGCCGGAGACGGTCGAGAGGTAGTCCACGTACTTGAGCAGGCCGTGGCGGTGCAGCGCCTGGAGCACGCCGAGGTTGAAGGTGGCCGAGCGGATCCCCCCGCCGGAGAGGCTCAGGCCGACGGCGTCATCGTTCGGAGGCGGGAGCCCGGCCGCCTCGCGTCGCTTCTCCAGGTAGGCCCGCTCGCACTCGAGCACATCCTCCAGCGTCGGAGGGGATTTCGGGCAGCGAGACGGGTCGTTCGGTTCGTTCGGTTCGTTCTCGGGGGGCTGAGCCAAGCGGGTTCCCTCGCCCACCAGGGTAGGGGACGACGCCCATAATTGCGAGAGACCCCAGCGTTACAGCCGCTTACATCGAGGCGGCGCTGAAGGCCGAGGGGGGCTTCATGGGCTTCCCGCAGCTCGGCGGCGCCGCGGCATCCAGCGGGGCGCGGGTCAGGGACAGGGCGCGCTCACCGCTGGGGTGTCGCAGGGTGACCCGCCAGCGCTCCGGGCCGTCCTCCTCGTCGCTCACCAGCGCCACGCTGTCCGGATCGCGGTCTCCGGTCTCCCGGCGCAGCGCGACCTCCGCGGCCTGGACATGCGGCGGCCAGCACGTCCGGCCGCGAAGCCGATCCAGGTCCGCGTAGAGCCGCCCCCGAGCGTGCGCCGAGGCGATGGCGCCGGCCTCCGGGGGCGTAACGCGACCGTAGCAGAGGCCGTGGGGGAGGGCGAGCAGCGTCGCCGCGAAGCGGTGCCCGCCGATGTGGGTCGCCTGCCAGGCGCTGCCAGGCGCGCGGGCCTCGATGGCCCGGTAGACCGGCGGGCCCAGCCGGGCGCAGCAGACGTCGCGCAGGCCGTGGGTGCAGACCATGTACAGAGGGTCCGTGTAGGCCGCGGGGCCGTCGTCGACCTGTCCCAGGATGAGCGCGTCCAGGTCCAGCTCCAGCAGCGCGGCGTGCTCGGCGAGCTCGTAGGCGTGGACCCGGGGGGCCTCCGCGCTGGTGTCGGCGAAGAAGAAGGTCAGCGGCCCCTCGCAGCGATCCGGCCGCCGGATGAAGCCCACCCGCACGCCCGCGTGGTCCCGGGCGAGCCGCTGGAGCCTCGCGACCACCCGCCGGGGCAGATCACAGTCGGGGAAGCCCCTTCGGCTCCAGGGCTCGCGGACCTCCAGGAAGAGCCAGCGCCAGGCCAGGGCGGCGGTGCCCGCGAGGGGCTCGCCGAGGAGGGCGGAGGCGTCAGAGCAGCGGGTGTCTTCGGTGATCATGTGGGGGAGTAGCCCGGACTTCCGGGCGCTGACAGCGCTTTGAGGCCAACCTGTAGCCTCGTTGGCGCTAAACTCCCTCCCCCTGACTCCCTCTCCCTGACTCCCGGACACTGGAATGGTACCCCTCACAGCAGCTCTCGCGGGCCTCCTCGCCTGCCACGACGCCACGCTGACTCTGGGCGGTATCTCCGAGGTGGAGGAGGCGGAGGAGGCGGAGCCCGTGGACCCCTCCGACTACTACGCGGACCCCGTCGACTGTCCCCAGACCGTCGCCCCGGGTGACGCCGAGGGCCTCGCTCGCTGGCCGTACGTGCAGTGGGTCACCGCCGACGCCGCCACCGTCGCCTGGGGCGGGCCCGCCGACTCCGAGGCCGCGCAGCTCATGGCGAGCCGCGACATCGCCGTGGCCCTCGAGGCCGTGGCCCTCGACGCTGAGGGGCAGGACTTCGAGGGCCTGGAGGACCAGCCCTTTCGCCTCTACCACGCCCGGCTGACGGACCTGGAGCCAGGCACTGAGTACTGCTACGCCGTCACCGTCGACGGCGTCACCCTCGCCGACGGCCTGAAGCTGCGCACCGCCCCCGAGAGCGTGGACGCGCCGGTGACGTTCATGATCATCGGCGACTACGGCGCGGGCACCGCCGACCAGCTCGACGTGCGGGATCAGATCATGGCCCACGCCGAGGGGGTGGATGTGCTCTACACCACCGGCGACAACGCCTACAGCGACGGCACCTGGGCCGAGTTCCAGGCCAACGTCTTCGACGTGTATCGGGAGCTGATGACCCGGGTGGTCGTCTACCCGATCCCCGGCAACCACGACTACAAGACCGACGACGCCGCGCCCTACCTCGGCAACTTCTTCCTGCCCGAGGACGCCATCAAGGACGAGGACAAGGAGCGCTACTACACCGCGGACTGGGGGCCCATCCGCTTCATCGCCCTCGACGACAACGACCCCATGCTGGAGATCCGAACCGACAACGACGACGACGAGATCGACTGGCTCACGGGGGTGCTGGAGGAGAACGACCGGCCCTGGCCCATCGTCGCCTTCCACCAGCCCATCTACTCGGAGCACGAGAGCCGCGACCCGTCGTTCCTCGGCCTGGCCTACTACCTGCCGCTCATCGAGGAGCACGAGGTGCCGCTGGTCCTTCAGGGCCACAACCACTTCTACGAGCGCTACCCGCCGCTCCGAGGGGGCGAGGTCAGCTCGCTCGCCGAGGGCGGGACGGTCTACCTGACGACCGGCGGGGGAGGGCGCGGGCTCTACGGGATGAAGGAGCCGGAGCTGCGGGAGGTGGGGGTCGAGGCCCACCACTTCATCCTGGGTGAGGTCCAGGGCTGCACCATGACGCTGCGGGCCATCGGGGTCGATGGAGAGGCCTTCGACGAGACGACGCTCGACCGCTGCGAGTAGTCCAGCCCGTCAGGGGTTCGCCGCCATCCAGGCCGCGATCTCCTCGGGCGTGTAGTAGTTGTGCTGCTTGGACGCGACGGTCTCCTCGTCGACGTGGGCGTAGAGCCACTCCCGATAGGCGATGAGGCCCTCACCGCAGCCCAGCTCCAGGGCGTACTCATCCGTCGCCCGCTCGGGATCGGCTGGAGTATCAGGTACCCTTGGGCGGCATGTCCAGAGACACCGCGAGCATCGACGTCATCGTCGCGACCTACCTCGGCGGGCCGCCGCTGCGGCGCTGCCTGTCGTCGCTGGCCGCGCAGACGCGGCCCCCCGACGCGGTGCACCTCGTGGTCTCCAACCCGGAGGATCCCATCGGGGAGCTGCCCCGGCGCTGGCCCTGGCCGCTGCACATCCACCGCTCGCCTCACCGGCTGCACTACGGCGCGGCCGTCAACGTCGGGGCGGCGGCCTCGGCGGCGGACGCGCTGCTGGTCCTGAACGATGACACCCGGGCCGAGCCGGGCTTCCTCGCGGCGCTGGCGCTGGCGCGGGCGGCGCACGGGGAGGCCATCTACCAGCCGCGCATCCTGCTGGGGGAGGGGGAGACGCTGGACAACGTGGGCCACGGCCTGTTCCCGGACGGCTTCAACTGGGCCCGGGGGCGGGAGGCGCCGGATCGGGGCTACGACGAGGCCGGCACCGTGGGCGCGGTGAGCGGGGCGGCGTTCTTCGTGCCCCGGGCGCTGGTGGCGCGGCTGGGGGGCTTCGATGAGACGCTGGAGGCCTACGGCGAGGACGTGGATCTGTCGCTGCGGGCGGTGCGCCGGGGGGTGCCGCTGAGGTATGTGCCCGGGGCGCGTATCGCCCATGAGCTGGGCGGGAGCTACGGGCGCTACGGCGCGAGGAAGGTGTTTCTGATCGAGCGGAATCGGGTGCGGGCGGCGGTGCGGAGCCTGCCCATTACGGCGGTGGCCGCGATGCCGGCGTGGACGCTGGCGCGCTGGGCCTGCTTCGCGGGGGCCGCGGCCGCCGGGCGCGGGTGGGGCGCGCGGGTGGGGCTCGGCGGTCAGGCCGCGGCCCTGGTCGGGGCGGCGGTCGGGGTGGCGTATGTGCCGGATGCGCTGGCGAAGCGGCGCGCGGACGCCCGACACTGGGAGCGGGGAGAGGTCGCGATGTGGGGCCACCTGATCCGGGAGCGGGTGCACCTGCGGGACGTGTGGCGTCCGAAGGGGACCGCGTGAAGCTGACCTTCCCCGAGGGCGGCCTCCGCTCCATCGACGGCGCCCACCTCGACGCCGTCAGCGCGACCGCGACCGCCTCCCCCAGGCGCCGCGCCATCGTGCGCTACCACGAGCACGACGAGCCCGTTCAGCGCATGCTGAACGCCATGGAGCCCGACACCTACGTGCGCCCCCACCGGCACACCACCCCCCCCAAGGTCGAGGCCTTCCTCGCGCTGCGCGGCGCCGCCGCCGTCGTCCGCTTCGACGACGACGGCGAGGTCGTCGAGGTCGCCACCATCCGCGCTGGCGGCCCGAACTTCGGCGCGGAGATCCCACCCGAGACCTGGCACACCGTGGTCTCCCTGGAGCCGGGCACCGTCCTCTACGAGGTGCTCCAGGGGCCCTACGCCGCTGCGAGCCACAAGGACTTCGCCCCCTGGGCCCCCGACGAGGCCGACCCGTCCGCCGCGGGCTTCCTCGCCGACCTCCGCCGCCGCAGCGAGGAACTCCGAGACGAGGTGCTGGCATGATCCATGGCAAGAAGGTCATCGTGGTGCTGCCCGCCTTCAACGCGGCCCGGACCCTGGAGACCACCATCCGGGAGATCCCCATGGACGTGGTCGACGAGCTGCTGCTCGTGGACGACGCCAGCGGCGACGACACCGCCGAGGTCGCGCGCGAGCTGGGCATCCCCACCATCGTGCACGCCGAGAACCGCGGCTACGGCGCCAACCAGAAGACCTGCTACCGCGAGGCGCTGCGGCGCGGCGCGGACGTCGTGGTCATGCTGCACCCGGACTACCAGTACAGCCCCCGGCTGGTGCCCGCGATGGCCAGCATGGTGGCGACCGGGCAGTACGACGTGGTGCTGGGCTCCAGAGTGCTCGGGCGCGGCGCGCTCAAGGGGGGCATGCCCCTCTACAAGTACGCCTCCAACCGCTTCCTCACGCTGGTGGAGAACCTGCTGCTGGACCGCAAGCTCTCCGAGTACCACACGGGCTACCGGGCCTTCAGCCGGGCGGCGCTGGAGGCGCTGCCGCTGGAGCGCAACTCCGACGACTTCGTGTTCGACAACCAGATCCTGGTGCAGTCCGTCTGGCTGGACCTGGAGATCGGCGAGATCGCCTGCCCGGCCAGCTACTTCCCCGACGCCAGCTCCATCAACGTGCAGCGCTCCATCACCTACGGCCTCGGCGTGCTCTCGGCGGCGACCCAGTACCGGCTGGCCCGCCTCGGCGTGGTGAAGCCCGCGCTGTTCGAGGGGCTGGAGTGAGCCTGGCGCTGTCCGTTACGACGGACTGGCAGGCGCTGACGCTGACCCGGCGCTGATACGCCGCTGCGGTTTACTCCCCTGAGGGTTGGTTGGCGGTGAGGCGGGACTCGAGGATGGCCCAGTTGATCTTGCTGGGGTGGCCCCGCCAGATCACCTCGTCGCCTTGGATGACGGCGGCGGCGGGTACGCCGCGTACGCCCATGGCCTCGGTGATCGCGCCGTCGTCGAGGCCGACGGCGAAGGTGACGGCGTTCTCGGCCATGAAGGTCTCGGCGTCCTCCTGGGTGGTGTCGCGGCTCAGGCGGGTCAGGCCCACGACGTTCAGGCCAGACTCGCTCAGGACCTTGTGGCGGGCCTGCATCTGGGGCATCTCGTCGCGGCAGTGGGGGCACCAGACCTCCCAGAAGAGCAGCACGGTGATCTCGGCGTCGGCGGGCGCGTCGCCGAACCAGGAGACCCCGTCCATTGCGGGGGCGGGCTGGCCGATGACGGCGTATTCGCTGTTGAGCTTCTGGGCGTACTGCCACTCTCGGGAGCCTGGGTAGGTCGTCTGGAGGATCTCCAGGGTCTCGGCGGCTTCGGCGGTTGCGAGCGCGCCGAGCTGGGCGTCGTAGACCTCGAAGAGCGCGAGCGCGGCTTCGGCGTCGAGGCCCTCGGGCTGTACGCCTTGGAGCTGGTCGAGCTCGGCCCGGAGGATGGAGACCTCCTGGGTGAGGGTGAAGACGTCGGACTGGAGCTGCTTGTAGCCGCAGCTGGTGAGCAGGAGGAGTGCGAGGGCAGTCACTGAGGCTCCGGTGTGGGAGCCCCTATTTACCTCTTTCAAGAAGAGCTGGCGTGGTGCCGGAGGACTGAGGGCTGTCGCGCCGCACGGCGCGAACAGCAAATCCGCACCGTTTCGGATCCTGACGCGGTCTCACTGAGCCCCCACCTTCCCCTCCTCTCCTCTCCTCCGGAGCGGCTTCAGAGCGGCTGCTTCACAGCGACTCCAGCGGCTTCCGAGCGACTGCTTCACAGCGACTCCAGCGGATTCAGGGCGGCTTGAACGCGCCGCCTCCCCACCCTCTCGCTGAGCCCCCATCTTTCGCCAGCAC
>Ga0316204_10007554_pt1 | contig 15783 bp, 10 predicted proteins | sample 6monrhotite_MG_2_FD_205661 | JGI IMG/M metagenome (GOLD analysis project Ga0316204, IMG submission 205661) | Microbial mat bacterial communities from mineral coupon in-situ incubated in ocean water Damariscotta River, Maine, United States -... | ecosystem: Environmental > Aquatic > Marine >... | reverse complement strand
TGCGATCGCCAACTTCTTCCTGGTGCGTCACTCACCGGTTTCACGTCAGACACGTTTGTCCTTCCAGGCCAACATGTCGGGTGATCTGGGTGGCTTGCAGCTTCCAGGTGGCGAAATTGGTTGGGCCATGGGTTATGAACGTCGCCGTGATACCGGTGAGTTTATTCCCGATGGTGCAGCTCAGATCGGTCAGATCTACTTCGTTTCGGGTAACTCCACACAAGGTGAAATCACATCCTCAGAATTCTACGGCGAAGTTCGCTTGCCAATTTTGTCGGGTGTTGAGTTTGCTGAAATCCTGGCTGTTGAACTTTCGGCTCGCTCGTCAAACTATGACGTGACCGGCACGAATGTGAACTCCTCGTTTGATTCAAACACCTGGGCTATCAAGGGTGAGTGGGCACCGAACAGTCAAGTTCGCGTCCGCGCTTCGTTCTCGACTGGCTTCCGGGCTCCGTCGATTGGCGAGCTCTTCGCTCCTCAGGCTCAGTCTGCGGTTCAGTACACCGATCCTTGTATCAACTATGCAACGTCTGGCGCTAATGCCAATACAGTGGCAAACTGTATCGCTGATGGTCTGCCAGGTAACTTCACGCTTACTTCGACGCAGGCTTCGGCTGTCGTCGGTGGTAACCCGAACCTGAGGCCAGAAGAATCTGAGGGTCTGACCGTCGGTGTGGTCTTCACACCATCGGGCACGCCGATCCTTGAGGACTTCACCTTCAGCGCGGATTACTTCTCGTTTGAAGTGACCCAGGCAGTGGGCGCAGCAGACGTCAATACGATTGCAAGTCAGTGCTACTCATCCGCGAACTTCTCGGATCCGTTGTGTGCTCTGATTGCGGGCCCAGGCTATACAGGTGTAACCGGCACAGCGCTGGCTAACCCATTCCCTGGTCCTGGTGGCGCTCGTCGTTCGGCTGTTGGCGTTCTCGCCGGCGTTCTGACGACAAATGCCAACCTTTCAACGTATGAAACGTCGGGTGTTGACTTCAGCATCGATTATGCTGGTCCAACCTTCGACATCTTCCAGTCTACTGCTCAATTTGTAGCGGGTCTGGATGTCACCTATCTGGAAAGCTTCGCTTATCAGGTGCTTCCAGGTGGTGCGACGTTTGAATATGCTGGCACGTTTGCTCAGGATCCGTTCACTCAGACTCCTGCGTCTTTCCCTGAAATCTCCGCCCTGCTTCGTCTGGGTGTTGTCGGGGATAACTGGCAGTTCAACTATGTTGGTCGTTACATCGATGAAGTCGATGACTTCACATCGAATCCGGCTAACATTTCGAACACTGCAGAACGTGTGATGTATCATGATGTCCAAGCTGCTTACGACTTTGTCGATAGCGGTGTTGGCCTGACCTTTGGTGTGCGTAATCTCGCGAATGAAACGCCACCTTATGTCTCCAACAATGACGACATGAACACACTGCAACAAACCTATGACACAGCTGGCCGCTACTTCTACGGCCGGGTCACGATCCGCCGCTAGGCAGATCGGTCATAGACCAATATGTGCGGCGGGCCTCGGCCCGCCGCATTTTTTTGCAGAAGGCTGTTTGCAATTGGCCGGGCAGGGTGTAGAAGCCGACGCTCGACGGACAGCTTACCAGGCTGAACGGAGTGGTTTTTGCGTTTTGTTGTAGGGGTGTAGCTCAGCTGGTAGAGCATCGGTCTCCAAAACCGAGGGCCGTGGGTTCGAGTCCCTCCGCCCCTGCCATTTTAACTAGGGACTGGCAAAACGCTGGTGACGGATTAAATAGGTATAATGGCCAAGACTATCGGTAATAATACGCCCGTTAAGAAAGATGACGCTCCCGCGCCGAAGAAGAAGGGTGTGAATCCTTTTCAATTCTTCCAACAGGTTCGTCAGGAAGCCCGCAAGGTGACCTGGACGACACGTCAGGAGACGTTGGTTTCGACCATCATGGTTTTGATCATGGCCGGGTTGGCATCACTGTTTTTCTTTGCGGTAGATTCCGGCATTTCCGCCGCGGTCACCGCTATTCTTCAGCTTGGTTCTTAAGGGAGTCCGGAACGCATGGCTTCCAGATGGTATATTGTTCAAGCCTATTCCAACTTCGAAAAGAAGGTGGCAGAGGCGATTAAAATGGAAGCGGCCCGGTTAGACCTGGAAGCCTGTTTCGAAGAAGTTCTCGTGCCGACCGAAGAGGTCGTCGAGGTGCGCAAGGGGCGCAAGGTCCAATCCGAACGAAAGTATTTTCCTGGCTATGTGCTGGTGAAAATGGATATGACCGATGCTGCCTATCACCTCGTGAAAAACACACCGAAAGTCACGGGCTTTCTGGGGTCGGGCAATAAGCCGATGCCAGTGTCCGAGAATGAGGTGAAACGTATTTTGGGTCAGATGGAGGAGGATGCTGAGCGTCCGATGCCAACTGTCCATTATGATATCGGTGAGACGGTTCGCGTCACCGACGGCCACTTCCAGAGCTTTAACGGCGTCGTGGAGGAAGTGGACGAGGAAAATGCCCGCCTGAAAGTGGCAATCAATATCTTTGGCCGGGCCACGCCGGTTGAGCTGGACTACGGTCAGGTCGAAAAAGCGGCCTGATCATCACACCTGAGTGCGGAAGGCTGCGGGCAAGACCATGCCGGAGCCGTACCGCGCTCTCCCTGACTGGAGACGAGGGAAATGGCGAAGAAGATAAGCGGCTATATCAAGCTGCAAGTACCGGCTGGGGCGGCAAATCCGTCCCCGCCCATCGGACCTGCGCTAGGACAGCGCGGCGTCAATATCATGGAATTCTGCAAGGCCTTTAATGCGAAGACGCAAGAGATGGAAAAAGGGATGCCTATCCCGACCATCATCACCGTCTTTCAGGATAAATCCTTCACTTTCACCACCAAGACAGCGCCTGCCAGCTTCTATCTGAAGAAGGTTGCCAAGCTTCAAAAGGGTTCTGGAACCGCTGGTTCTACCGATCCCATCGCGAAAGTAACGATGTCGCAGTGCCGCGAGATCGCTGAAGCGAAGATGGCCGATTTGAACGCAAATGATCTTGATCAGGCCACGAAAATCATCGCGGGTTCTGCCCGTTCGATGGGCCTGGATGTGGTGGAGTAAGTCCGATGGCAAAAGTAGCAAAAAGAATTGGCGCTGCGCGCGCCGGGCTGGATCGCGAAAAAATGCACACGGTTGAAGACGCCGTTGCTTTCGTGAAAGCCAACGCCACCGCCAAGTTTGACGAGACTATTGAAGTCGCGATCAATCTGAATGTTGACCCGCGTCATGCTGACCAAATGGTTCGCGGCGTTTGCAGCCTGCCAAATGGTACGGGCCGCTCGGTTCGTGTCGCTGTCTTTGCGAAGGGCGCAAAAGCAGAAGAAGCCACCAAGGCGGGTGCCGAAATCGTCGGTGCTGAAGACCTCATGGAAGAAATTCAGGGCGGACGCTCTGATTTTGACAAGGTCATCGCAACGCCAGACATGATGCCGCTGGTTGGCCGTTTGGGTAAGGTTCTTGGCCCACGCGGTCTAATGCCGAACCCGAAGGTTGGCACGGTGACCATGGATGTCACGAAGGCTATTGAAGCTTCCAAAGGCGGCGCCGTTGAGTTCCGTGCTGAGAAAGCTGGTGTCGTTCACGCCGGTGTTGGCAAGGCCAGTTTTACCGAGGCCGCGCTGAACGAGAATGTGAAAGCCTTCCTCGACGCCATCGTGAAGGCGAAGCCAGCTGGTGCCAAAGGTACATATTTGAAGAAAATCGGGCTCTGCTCCACGATGGGGCCGGGTGTGAAAATTGACATTTCCGAAGCGGGCGCTGCTGCGCCGTCTGCCTAGGGCTTGTCAAGAAGGTATTCTGGTGGTTAACACCGCCGGTCCGGTTGTAAGCGGCATGGTGCCAATTACGACCAACCTGTCCGAGATCGCAGGGGGCTGACCGTCCGGTTGGCTTTAATTCCGAAAGGTCCCTGAGTGAGGCAGAGCAAGAATTTACGTTACCGTCTTGACGGTGTCGTTGGTTCGAGCCCTGGGACAGGAATGCGCTCTGGATGCGTGTTCTGAACCGTTTACGGGGCAGGCACAAACCGTAGCGCCTTCACCGGGTGCTTCATTGGGAAGTGCCCTAACAGGGAGACCGCAAATGGATCGTATGACCAAGGAAGCCTCCGTCGAAGAGCTTAAGGGCATCTTCTCGAACGGCTCCGTGGTCATTGCCCACTATTCGGGCATGACCGTTGCGGAAATGACGGACTTGCGGATCAGGCTCCGGGAAACCGGTGGCACGTTCAAAGTGGTGCGCAATCGTCTCGCTAAAATTGCACTTTTGGGCAATGGCGCTGAAGGCGCTTCAGAGTTTTTCAACGGTCCTGTCGGGATCGCATTCTCTGAAGACTTCACCGCTGCACCCAAAGCTGCAGTTGCCTATGCCAAGGATAACGGGAAGTTCGAAATTCTCGGTGGCTTCATGGAAGCAGAAGTACTCGACGCCAATGGCGTTGTTGCTCTGTCGAAAATGCCGTCCCGCGAAGAGCTTATCGGTATGGTTGCGGCCCGTCTTCTGGGTCAGGCTGGCGAAATTGTCTCGCGTATCACCTCTCCGGGTCAAACACTGGCCGGACAGATACAGGTCATCGGCGAAAAAGCCGAAACCTGAGGTGCGTCATTCTCCGCTTTCGAACCAACACGACTTATCAAGGACTGAAAACAAATGGCTAATGTAGCTAAACTCGCAGAAGACCTCCTGGGCCTGACCATTCTGGAAGCCAAGGAACTTAATGACATCCTGGAAGAAAAAGGCATCAAGCCTGCGGCTGCTGCCGTGGCTGTTGCTGGCCCGGCCGCCGATGCTGGCCCGGCTGCTGAAGAGAAAGACGATTTCGACGTCATTCTCGTTGCTGCAGGTGACAAGAAAATCAACGTGATCAAAGAAGTTCGCGCGATCACGGGTCTCGGCCTGAAAGAAGCCAAGGATCTGGTTGAAGCTGGCGGCAAAGCCGTCAAGGAAGCCGCTCCGAAAGCTGAAGCTGAAGAGATCAAGAAGAAGCTCGAAGATGCAGGCGCAACCGTCGAGCTGAAATAAGTTCTGCTTGCAGAACTACAGGGGCATTGACGGACGCACGGAGTTATCCATGCGTCCGTCGACCCGTCTCTGAAATAGAATTCGCCACTGGCAGCCAGCCTGCGCTGTGATTGGCATAATGCTTTCCGCCCGATGATCGGGTGGCAGGCAAAGCAGGCAGCCGCATCATTCCGATGCGGGACTGGAACACAAAGGTGCAGCTGACGCTGCAAAGGGAGCCGACATGGGTCTGTCGTTCACCGGCAAAAAGCGCATTCGCAAATCTTTCGGAGTCATTCCCGAAACCGTCCCGATGCCAAATCTGATCGAGGTGCAGAAAAGCTCCTATGATCAGTTCCTGATGAAAGATATCCCCGCTGCCGAGCGCGGTGATGAGGGTCTTCAGGCTGTTTTCAAATCCGTTTTTCCGATCAAGGATTTTTCGGAAAAATCGGTTCTGGACTTCGTGTCCTATGAATTCGAGCCGCCGAAATTTGATGTGGATGAGTGCGAACAGCGCGATCTGACCTATGCGGCACCGCTGAAGGTCAAAATGCGTCTCGTCGTATTCGATGTGGACGAAGAAACCGGCGCGAAGTCTGTCAAGGACATCAAGGAGCAGGACGTCTATATGGGCGATATTCCGCTCATGACGGACAAGGGCACCTTTGTCATTAACGGCACAGAGCGCGTCATCGTTTCCCAGATGCACCGTTCGCCAGGCGTGTTCTTTGATCACGACCGGGGCAAGACCCATGCTTCCGGTAAATTCCTGTTTGCGGCCCGTATTATTCCTTACCGCGGATCATGGCTCGACTTCGAATTTGATGCCAAAGACGTGGTCCATATGCGCCTCGACCGTCGCCGGAAACTTCCAGCGACAACGCTTATGTATGCGCTTGGCATGGACCGCGAAGAAATTCTCGCAACTTTCTACGAGCGTATCAAAGTCAAAACCGTCAAGGGCGGTTGGTCCATTCCATTCGATAATGAACGCTGGAGAGGCAAGAAGCCGTCTTTCGATCTTATCAACGCCAAATCTGGTGAAGTTGTTGCGCCTGCCGGCAAGAAAATTGCCGCTCGTGCCGCTAACAAGATGGCTGAAGATGGCTTGAAGGACATCCTTTTGAGTGATGAAGGTCTGATGGGGCGTTTCGTTGCTGAAGATCTGGTCAACGCGAAAACCGGTGAAATCTATGCTGAAGCTGGCGATGAGATTACCGAAGAAGTTATCGAAGCGCTGAACGAGCAAAAGATCAAAACGCTCGATATTCTCGACATCGAAAACCAGACTAAAGGCCCGTACATCCAGCAAACGCTGGCAGCGGACAAGAATGATACGCGCGATCAGGCTCTTGTTGATATTTACCGCGTGATGCGCCCGGGTGAGCCGCCGACGCCGGAAACGGCCGAAGCTATGTTCCAAGGCTTGTTCTTTGATTCCGAGCGTTATGACCTTTCCGCGGTTGGCCGCGTGAAAATGAATATGCGCCTCGATCTGGATGCGCCGGACGACATGCGTGTTCTTCGCAAGGAAGACATTCTGGCGGTTCTTAAAACGCTGGTTGGCCTGCGTGATGGACGCGGCGAGATCGACGATATTGACAACCTTGGCAATCGCCGCCTGCGTTCAGTTGGCGAGCTGATGGAAAATCAGTACCGCATCGGTCTTCTGCGCATGGAACGTGCGATCAAAGAGCGGATGAGTTCGGTCGATATCGAAACCGTCATGCCGCACGATCTGGTGAATGCGAAACCAGCTGCTGCTGCGGTTCGTGAATTCTTTGGCTCTTCGCAGCTGTCGCAATTCATGGACCAAACCAACCCGCTGTCGGAAGTCACTCACAAGCGCCGCCTGTCTGCGCTTGGGCCGGGTGGTCTGACCCGTGAACGCGCCGGTTTTGAAGTCCGCGACGTGCATCCGACTCACTATGGTCGGATTTGCCCGATTGAAACACCGGAAGGCCCGAATATCGGTCTGATCAACTCGCTGTCGACCTATGCGCGTGTCAACAAATACGGCTTCATTGAGAGCCCGTATCGCCGCGTCGAAAACGGCAAGCTGACCGCTGATGTGCACTATCTCTCCGCCATGGAAGAAGCGCGCTACAGCATCGCCCAGGCGAATGCGACGATCAGTGATAAGGGCCAGCTGGAGCATGAATTCGTCAACTGCCGCGTTGGACCGGGCCGCGATGCGACTCTGACGCCACGTGAGGATGTGAATTATATCGACGTCTCGCCGAAACAGGTTGTTTCGGTTGCTGCGGCGCTTATTCCATTCCTTGAAAACGATGATGCCAACCGTGCCCTCATGGGTTCGAACATGCAGCGTCAGGCTGTTCCGCTTCTGCAAGCCGAGGCGCCGCTGGTCGGCACCGGTATGGAAGAAGTTGTGGCTCGCGATTCCGGTGCAGCGATTGCTGCTCGCCGGGATGGCGTCATCGAACAGGTTGATGCCACGCGTATCGTTGTGCGCGCAACCGGTGAAGTGGACGCCGCCGAATCCGGTGTGGACATTTATCGTCTTGCGAAATTCCAACGTTCCAATCAGTCGACCTGCATCAACCAGCGTCCAATCGTAAGGGTTGGCGATGACGTGCGGGCAGGGGACATCATTGCTGATGGGCCATCGACTGATCTTGGAGAGTTGGCGCTTGGCAAGAACATCCTCGTCGCGTTCATGCCGTGGAATGGCTACAATTTTGAGGATTCGATCCTGATCTCCGAACGTATCGTGCGGGATGACGTCTTCACGTCGATCCACCTCGAAGAGTTCGAGATCATGGCTCGCGATACCAAACTTGGACCGGAAGAAATTACTCGCGACATCCCGAATGTCGGCGAGGAAGCGCTTCGCAATCTCGACGAAGCCGGCATTGTGTCGGTTGGTGCAGAGGTTGAATCCGGTGACATTCTCGTTGGTAAGGTCACGCCGAAGGGTGAAAGCCCGATGACGCCGGAAGAAAAACTTCTGCGCGCCATCTTCGGTGAGAAAGCCTCTGATGTTCGCGACACATCCATGCGTCTGCCGCCTGGCACGACTGGCACGGTTGTCGAAGTTCGCGTCTTCAACCGTCACGGTGTCGACAAGGACCAGCGCGCGATCTCGATCGAGCGTGAAGAAATCGAGCGTCTTGGAAAAGACCGCGATGACGAGCTGACCATTCTGGAACGCAACATTTATTCGCGTTTCGGCACTTTGCTTCTGGGCAAGAAAGCGACTTCGGGTCCAAAGGGTTTCAAAAAGGGTGAGATCACTCAGGAAGCTCTCGACAACGAACCGCGTAGTCAGTGGTGGAAAATCGCCATCGACGACGAAAAAGCGATGGGCGAAGTTGAAGCGCTGAAGAAGCAGTATGACGATTCCAAAGCGCGGCTGGATCGCCGCTTCGAGGACAAGGTCGACAAGTTGCAGCGCGGCGATGAAATGCCACCAGGCGTGATGAAAATGGTCAAGGTTTTTGTTGCCGTGAAGCGTAAGCTTCAGCCGGGTGATAAAATGGCCGGTCGTCACGGCAACAAGGGTGTGATCTCCAAGATCGCGCCACTGGAAGACATGCCTTATCTCGAAGACGGGACGCCGGTTGATCTGGTTTTGAACCCGCTTGGCGTGCCATCACGGATGAATGTTGGTCAGATTCTCGAAACCCATCTGGGCTTTGCCTGTAAGGGTCTCGGGCGTCAGATTGGCGAGCTCTATGAGGGCTATAAGCGCGATGGTAAGACCAAAGACCTGAAAGCCAAGCTGACCGAAGTTTATGGTAAGGATCAGGAACTGCCGAAGTCGGATGAAGATCTGGCTGAGTTGGGCCGTAACCTCGCCAATGGTGTTCCGATCGCGACGCCCGTCTTCGACGGTGCTCGCGAGCCCGACATTGTTGACCATCTGAAAATGGCCGGCATCGAGGAATCGGGTCAGTCCAAGCTTTATGATGGCCGAACAGGCGAGATGTTCCATCGTCGCGTGACGGTTGGCATCAAGCACCTTCTGAAGCTGCACCACTTGGTCGACGACAAGATCCATGCGCGTTCGATCGGACCCTACAGCCTCGTTACCCAACAACCGTTGGGCGGTAAGGCACAGTTTGGTGGTCAGCGCTTCGGCGAGATGGAAGTCTGGGCACTTGAAGCTTACGGCGCCGCCTACACCCTGCAGGAAATGCTGACGGTGAAGTCGGATGACGTCGCTGGCCGGACCAAGGTCTACGAAGCGATCGTTCGCGGAGATGATACGTTTGAAGCCGGTGTTCCGGAAAGCTTCAACGTGCTTGTCAAAGAGATGCGTTCGCTTGGACTGAACGTCGAGCTGAAGAACGAATAGTTTTTTAAATTCCGGCGGAGCTTGCCTGGCTCCGCCGTCACTCCCTTTTAGGAGACGGCAACATGAACCATGAGGTCATGAACATCTTCAACCCGGCTGCCGAAGGCCCGTCCTTCGATCGCATCCGGATATCGCTCGCCAGCCCGGAAAAAATCCGGTCTTGGTCCTTTGGCGAAGTGAAGAAGCCCGAGACGATCAATTATCGGACTTTCAAGCCTGAGCGCGATGGTCTGTTCTGTGCCCGTATCTTTGGACCTACCAAGGATTACGAATGCCTGTGCGGTAAATACAAGCGCATCAAATTCAAAGGTATTACCTGCGAAAAGTGCGGTGTTGAAGTGACGCTGGCCCGCGTGCGCCGTGAGCGCATGGGCCACATCGAGCTTGCCGCGCCGGTGGCTCACATCTGGTTCCTGAAGTCGCTTCCATCGCGGATTTCAATGATCCTCGACATGGCTTTGAAAGATGTGGAGCGTGTGCTCTATTTTGAGCAATTCCTCGTCACTGAACCCGGCCTGACCCCGTTGCAGCCATTCCAGCTTCTCACAGAAGAAGAGTATATGGATGCGCAGGAAGAATATGGCGAAGACGCCTTTAGTGCCAGCATTGGCGCCGAAGCGATCCGCGATGTTCTGATGAATATGGATATGGAAGCCGTTGCGGCTCAGGTCCGTGAAGACATCAAGGAAACCGGTTCCGAGCTGAAGCTGAAGAAGTTTGCGAAACGCCTGAAGCTTCTGGAAAACTTCATCGCATCGGGCAACCGCCCGGAGTGGATGATCATGACCATTGTTCCGGTCATTCCGCCTGAACTGCGTCCGCTGGTTCCTCTGGATGGCGGCCGTTTTGCGACGTCCGATCTGAACGATCTTTATCGCCGGGTCATCAACCGTAATAACCGTTTGAAGCGTCTGATCGAATTGCGCGCGCCGGACATCATCATCCGCAATGAAAAGCGGATGTTGCAGGAATCTGTCGATGCACTGTTCGACAATGGCCGTCGCGGTCGGGTTATTACGGGGACCAATAAGCGCCCGTTGAAATCCTTGTCCGACATGCTGAAGGGTAAGCAAGGCCGTTTCCGTCAGAACTTGCTGGGTAAGCGCGTCGATTATTCCGGTCGCTCGGTCATCGTTGTGGGCCCGGAACTGAAATTGCATCAATGCGGTCTGCCCAAGAAAATGGCGCTTGAGCTGTTCAAGCCGTTCATCTATGCGCGGTTGGATGCGAAGGGGCTTTCGGGCACCGTCAAGCAATCCAAGAAATTGGTTGAGAAAGAACGCCCGGAAGTCTGGGACGTTTTGGATGAAGTGATCCGCGAGCATCCGGTTCTTTTGAACCGAGCGCCAACGCTTCACCGCCTCGGCATTCAGGCCTTCGAACCCAAGCTGATTGAAGGTAAGGCGATCCAGCTTCACCCGCTGGTTTGTGCCGCTTTCAACGCTGACTTTGACGGCGATCAGATGGCTGTGCACGTTCCGCTTTCGCTGGAAGCCCAGCTTGAAGCGCGCGTTTTGATGATGTCGACGAATAACATCCTCTCGCCTGCCAATGGCAAGCCGATTATCGTGCCGTCGCAGGATATCGTCTTGGGTCTCTATTACCTGTCGGTCGACAAGGACAACGCGCCGGGTGAAGGCACGACGTTCGCGACGATGGCGGAAATGGAAGCAGCGCTGGAAGCCGGCGTGGTCTCTCTGCATTCGAAAATCGCGATGCGCTATGACACTGTCGACGAGAATGACCAGCCGGTTCGTATGCGTGTTGATACGACACCAGGCCGGATGATGATCATCGACAAGCTGCCAAAGCACTCCCGCGTGTCCTGGAAAATCGCTGACGAGTTGATGACCAAAAAGGTCATCGGTACGATGATTGATGAAGTCTATCGTCACTGCGGCCAGAAGGCGACGGTCATTTTTGCTGATCAGATTATGGCTCTTGGTTTCCGTGAAGCCTGCAAGGCTGGTATTTCGTTCGGTAAGGACGACATGCTGATCCCGGCTGCCAAAGCTGTGCTGGTCAATGAAACCCGCACGCTGGTTGGCGAATATGAGCAACAATATGTTGATGGTCTCATCACGCGTGGTGAGAAATACAACAAGGTCGTTGATGCGTGGGCGAAATGTACCGACCGCGTCGCCGACGCCATGATGGACGAGATTGCTCAGCCTTATGATTTCGAAGGCAGCAAAGAAGTGAACTCCGTCTACATGATGGCTCACTCAGGTGCTCGGGGTTCCAAGAACCAGATGAAGCAGCTGGCGGGTATGCGCGGTCTTATGGCCAAGCCATCCGGCGAGATTATTGAAACGCCGATCGTGTCGAACTTTAAGGAAGGCTTGACCGTCCTTGAATACTTCAACTCGACTCACGGCGCACGGAAAGGTCTGGCGGATACGGCTCTGAAGACGGCGAACTCGGGTTATCTGACCCGCCGTCTGGTTGACGTAGCGCAAGACTGCATTGTTTCCGAAAAGGATTGTGGCACCAGCGAAGGCATCAACATGGAAGCCGTCGTTGACGGTGGTGACATCGTTGTTTCGCTCGGAGAGCGCGTGCTTGGTCGTTATGCGGCTGAAGACGCCAAAGGCGAAGATGGCACGGTTGCGATCAAAGCCGGTGAGTTCTTTGACGAAGAAAAAGTGCTCGAACTGGAAGCGGCCGACGTTCAGTCGATCCGCGTTCGTTCACCGCTGACCTGTGAAACACGCGCCGGTATTTGCGGCACGTGTTATGGCCGCGATCTGGCCCGCGGAACGCCTGTGAATATGGGCGAGGCGGTCGGTGTTATCGCTGCCCAGTCCATTGGTGAGCCGGGTACACAGTTGACCATGCGGACCTTCCACATTGGTGGTACGGCTCAGGTATCCGAGCAGTCCTTCATTGAGGCCACGCACGCAGGCAAGGCATCCTTTGATAACCGGGCGACGGTGAAGAATGCCGAAGGCCACTTCATCGCCATGTCGCGTAATATGATGATGAAAATCGTCGATAAGGACGGCAAGGTGCTCGAGTCGCACAAGCTGACCTACGGTGCCAAAGTGCACTTCGACGAAGGTGACGCCGTGAAACGCGGCGAACGCATGGCAGAATGGGATCCTTACACGACCCCAATTGTTACCGAGACGGGTGGTACAGCCAAGCTCATCGACATCATTGATGGCCTATCCGTCAAGGACGAAGCCGACGAAGCCACGGGCATCTCATCGCGCGTGATCATCGACTGGCGTTCCGCTCCCAAGGGGGCAGGCCTTCAGCCAATGGTGGTTGTTCAGGACAAGAATGGTGAACCGGTCCAGTTTGAGAACGGTTCCACTGCCAGCTACATGCTCGCCGTGGGTGCCATTCTCTCGGTTCAGGATGGCGACACGGTCAAGCCGGGTGACATCATTGCACGTATCCCGACTGAAGGTGCCAAGACACGCGATATTACCGGTGGTCTGCCACGGGTTGCCGAGCTCTTCGAAGCCCGTCGTCCGAAGGATCATGCTGTGATTGCGGACATTACGGGCCGCGTCGAATTTGGTCGTGACTATAAAAATAAGCGCCGTATCTCGATCGTGCCGGAGGATGATCCGGAAGGTAAGGTCGATTACCTCGTACCAAAGGGCAAACACCTGACGGTACAGGAAGGCGATGTCATCCAGCGGGGCGAGTACCTGCTAGATGGTCACCCGGCACCGCATGATATTCTCTCGACCCTCGGAACCGAGGCGTTGGCAAATTATCTGGTGACGGAAATTCAGGAAGTCTATCGCCTGCAGGGCGTGCCGATTAACGACAAACACATTGAAACGATTGTCCGGCAGATGCTGCAGAAGATCGAAATCTCCAATCCGGGCGATACGTCATGGTTGGTCGGGGAGCAGGTCGACAAGATCGAATTCCTCGAAACCAATGACAAGCTGGCCAAGAAGAAGAAAAATCTGGCTGAAGGTAAGCCGGTTCTGCTGGGGATCACCAAAGCGTCCTTGCAGACCCGTTCCTTCATCTCTGCGGCGTCTTTCCAGGAAACGACCCGCGTGCTGACCGAAGCCGCCGTACAGGGCAAGGTCGATACGCTGGAAGGCTTGAAAGAGAACGTCATCGTGGGTCGATTGATTCCCGCCGGTTCTGGCAGTGGCATGCGCCGCTACCAGGTTCTGGCTGATGATCTGGATACTGTGATGCTGAAACAGCGCAAGAAAGCAGCTGCGGCTGCAGCTGAAGCCCTGCCGACTGAAATCGCTGAAGCCGCGGAAGCGGAAAAGGCGGAAGATGCAGCAGAAAACAACGAAGAATAGGGTCGAATTTCGGACCTGAACTCAAGGGGCTGCCGCATTGCGCGGCGGCCCTTTTTATTGGGAAAAAGCACTCCCGCAAAAATCCGTATCAGGCGCTTGACCTTTGCAAATCCCGCGCATAGGTTCCGCGCCTGATTTTCGGGGGCGAGCCGTAGGCAAATATCGGCCTATACGTCGTCCGAGAATACGGAAAAAGATCAACAGATCGGCGGGCGAGGCGCTAGCGCTTGGCACGTCGGCTTTTATGCGTTCCGACCGGCTTTTGGACGAACGCGCAGATAACGGACAGAGGCGTATGCCGACGATTAACCAGCTTATCCGCAAGCCGCGGAAAGACAAACCGAAACGCAACAAAGTGCCAGCCCTGCAGGCTTGCCCGCAACGCCGTGGCGTTTGTACGCGCGTCTACACCACCACACCGAAGAAGCCGAACTCGGCTTTGCGGAAAGTGGCCAAGGTGCGTCTGACCAATGGTCATGAAGTTGTGAGCTATATCCCGGGCGAAGGCCATAACCTGCAGGAGCACTCCGTGGTCCTGATTCGTGGTGGCCGGGTAAAAGACCTTCCAGGTGTTCGTTACCACATCCTGCGCGGTGTTCTGGATACCCAGGGCGTCAAGGATCGTCGTCAACGCCGTTCGAAATACGGCGCGAAGCGGCCGAAGTAGGAGAGACACTAAATGTCACGTCGTCACCGCGCAGAAAAACGCGAGATTCTTCCTGACCCGAAATTCGGTGATAAGGATCTGACCAAATTCATGAATTACCTGATGCTCGACGGCAAGAAGTCTGTCGCCGAATCCATCGTCTATGGTGCTTTTGAAATGGTTGAACAGAAGGCCAAGCGCCAACCTGTTTCGATCTTCCATGAAGCCCTGGAAAATGTTTCACCGGACGTAGAAGTTCGCTCCCGCCGTGTTGGTGGTGCGACCTATCAGGTTCCAGTTGAAGTGCGTGCTGAACGCAAAAAAGCTCTCGCCATTCGTTGGTTGGTGGCTGCTGCGCGTAGCCGTAACGAAAACACAATGCGCGAGCGCCTCGCGGCAGAGCTGTTGGACGCATCGTCCAATCGCGGCACTGCTGTGAAGAAGCGGGAAGATACGCACCGGATGGCTGAAGCCAACCGCGCCTTCTCCCACTACCGCTGGTAACACCTCTAAACGCCGACCTCCCCAAGGACGACCACAATGGCCCGCACCCACAAAATCGAAGACTATCGTAACTTCGGTATCATGGCGCATATCGACGCCGGTAAAACGACGACGACCGAGCGTATTCTCTATTACACCGGCAAAAGCCACAAGATCGGTGAAGTTCATGATGGCGCGGCCACGATGGACTGGATGGAGCAGGAGCAAGAGCGGGGCATTACGATTACGTCGGCTGCCACGACCGCTTTCTGGAACGATAAACGTCTGAACATCATCGACACGCCCGGACACGTGGACTTCACGATTGAAGTTGAGCGTTCGCTGCGCGTGCTTGATGGTGCGGTGGCGTTGCTGGATGCCAATGCGGGTGTTGAGCCACAGACGGAAACTGTTTGGCGTCAGGCCGAAAAATACCACGTCCCTCGCATGTTCTTCGTGAACAAGATGGACAAGATTGGTGCCGATTTCTATCGCTCCGTTGAAATGATGGTTGAGCGCCTGGGCTGTGTGCCTTTGGTGGTTCAGCTTCCCATCGGTGCCGAGAATGAATTCCAAGGTGTTGTTGATCTTGTGAAGATGAAGGGCATCATCTGGAATGATGAGAGCCTTGGCGCGTCCTTTGAGGAAGTTGAAATTCCAGCTGACCTTGCTGACAGGGCTGCGGAATGGCGCTTGAAGATGATCGAGACCGCTGTTGAACTCGATGAGACTGCGCTGGAAGCTTACTTGGAAGGTGAAGAGCCTTCCGTGGAGCTGCTCAAGTCATTGATCCGTAAGGGTACAATTAATCTCGATTTCCACCCTGTTTTGTGTGGTACGGCGTTCAAGAATAAAGGTGTTCAGCCGCTTCTCGATGCTGTCGTGGATTATTTGCCGAGCCCGGTCGAGGTGCCTTCTATTAAGGGTATCGACGCGCGGACCGAAGAAGAAATTGTTCGCAAGTCATCAGATGACGAACCTGTATCCATGCTGGCGTTCAAAATCATGAACGACCCGT
>Ga0316204_10007553_pt1 | contig 15790 bp, 15 predicted proteins | sample 6monrhotite_MG_2_FD_205661 | JGI IMG/M metagenome (GOLD analysis project Ga0316204, IMG submission 205661) | Microbial mat bacterial communities from mineral coupon in-situ incubated in ocean water Damariscotta River, Maine, United States -... | ecosystem: Environmental > Aquatic > Marine >... | reverse complement strand
GATTACTGGTCCTGTATTGATGGCGGATGGAACGACATTGACCATACCTGCAGGTATGACTGTAAGAGCACAGCCAGTTGGTGTAAACGCTTACATTGCTATTCAACAAGGTGCTCAAATAAATGCTATGGGTACAGCAAGTAATCCTATTGTACTTACTTCTAATGCTAGTAGCCCATCTTCAGGTGATTGGGGAGGTTTAGTAATTTGTGGCCGTGCCCCTATCAACTCTACAGCTGATGAATCTACTGATACAGCTACTTCTGAAGTTGGTGGACTTTCTTACGGAGGAAATACTCCAGCTGACAATTCTGGTATATTACAATATGTTCGTATTGAATATGCTGGTGGTGCTATTGATGGTAATGCCGAATTAAATGGGCTTTCTGCATATGCTGTTGGTAGCGGTACTACCATTGATTATGTGCAGATTTATGAAGGTTCTGATGATGGTTTTGAATTCTTTGGAGGTACTGTAAACGCAAGTCACTTAGTAGTTGTTAACTCAGAAGATGATTCTATTGATTGGACAGAAGGTTTTACAGGTACTTTGACTGATGTCTATGTTCAACACGGTACCAGTCATGATAAAGCATTTGAATGTGATGGTTACAATACTGATTTTAGTAATGAGAGCGGTGCATTTTCTGCGCCAAACGTAATCAATGTAACCGTTGTTGGTGCAGATGATGGAAGTGAAGCTATAAGACTAAGAGCAGGTACTCAAGGTCTTTTTACAAATGTGGTAGTGAATGATTTTGATGAGGCTTTTGATTTGGATGGTGATGCTGGAAGCAATCCAACTGGTCAAGGCGTTATTGACGGTTTGCTTGGCGTTACCGATGTCACCTTCAATGATGTAGTTACAAAATTGAAAAATGATACAGGTTTTACATTCACAGAAGCTGATTTCATCACAGGTGATGGAAATGGTACTGGCACCGATATAGCTTCTTGGGGAGCAGGGTGGACTGTGGGCATCAATTAGTCCATAAACTTGAGTTTAGTTATGAAAGCCTCACTTTGTGGGGCTTTTTTTTGCACTTCATCGAAAAGTGTAGCTTTTTTCCTTAACAAACCATTCACACCCTTTCAATTTCTTTATATTTGTGGCATAGCCTTTGTTACCAATACTTTATGAAGCAACTTTACCTTGTGTTATTCTTTATGGTTTGCTCGCTTGGATTCGCTCAAGAATCACAAGGTACTGGTGATATTGAAGGTTTTAAGCTTTATCCGAATCCGACCATAAATGGTAAGATTTTTATCAGTACCTCGCAAAATGCGCCTAAAACAGTTCATATTTTTGATGTTTTAGGTACTCAAGTTCTACAAGCAACTATCTTGGGCAAAGAAGTTAATGTGTCTAGTTTAGATAAAGGCGTTTATATTCTTCGAGTATTTGAAAAAGACAAAGTTGCCACACGAAAGTTGATTATAAAGTAATTTTCTCCTTATTTATCTCACTATTATTCAAGTATTTGTGTAGTTCATCGGACTGACCTACAAAGTTTTGCGTTTCACAACATTTAATGGTTTTCCTCATTCATTGGTACTACTTTTATCTTGCTATTATCCCAAATTGGCATGTATGAAAAAAATCTACTTAATCTTACTTATGGCTTTACCTATATCTACATTCGGTCAAGAATTGGTAAGCGTCAATGATGCTAAACCAATCGAAGTTAAAGGTTTTAAAATGTATCCTAATCCAGCTTATGGTGATGAGGTATATATTACAACAGAAACCAACGGAAACAAAGAAATTCAAATTTTTGATGTCTTTGGAGAAGTGGTATTACATGAACGTATTGCGACTAATACATTAAATATTTCAAAATTGGTGCCCGGTGTTTACGTACTACAGGTGACAGAAAATAAAAAAACGATGACCAGAAAATTGGTTATTAAATAGATTATCCAAACTAGCAATTAAAAGGAAGCCCTGACCAGACGTCAGGGCTTCTTATTTGGTTATTTTTGTAACCACTATGGGTTTTGATATCACCTCCATCTTTAAAATCAAGGATAAACCTGAATTTGAACGTTTAGCCCTTCAGGTATTCAAGTTCCAATTTGAAAACAACGAAGTGTATCGCGCCTTCTGTAATTATTTGGGTAAAGAGTCAGAAAATATAAAAAGACTACATGACATTCCCTTTTTACCTATTTCTTTTTTTAAGTCTAAAAAAATTATTTCTACTCCTAGACCCATTGAAGCTATTTTTACCAGCAGTGGCACAACCAGCTCGCAGACTAGCCGTCATTTTGTAAACGACCTTTCCATTTATGAAGAGAGTTACGTAAATGCCTTCGAACAATTCTACGGTAAAGTCGATGATTATTGTATTCTGGCTTTGTTACCGTCATACTTAGAAAGAACTGGCTCCTCATTAATCTATATGGTCCAAGACTTGATAAAAAAATCAAATCAATCAGATAGTGGGTTTTATTTGAATGATTTAAAAGGATTAGCAAAAACACTAAAGAGCCTTGAAACAAGTGGTACTAAATGCATCCTTATTGGAGTGTCTTTTGCTTTGCTTGATTTGGCTGAATCTTATTCTTTAAACTTAAAAACTACTATTGTAATGGAAACTGGTGGCATGAAAGGAAGAAGAAAAGAAATGATAAGGTCAGAACTTCATGAAGTCTTAAAAAGCGGTTTAGGTGTTAACAAAATACACTCTGAATATGGAATGACAGAACTATTATCGCAAGCCTATTCTACCGGAAATGGAATATTTGATTGTCCGCCTTGGATGAAGATTATGACCCGTGATACCGAAGACCCCTTAACAATACAAGAGCACAATAAAACCGGGGGTATCAATGTCATAGACCTTGCCAATATTAACTCATGTTCTTTTGTTGCTACCCAAGATTTGGGTAAAACTTACGATGATGGCTCTTTTGAAGTCTTAGGAAGATTTGATTCTTCAGATATTCGGGGGTGTAATTTGATGGTGTTATAACTATTTACGCTCCATTTATATAGAAAATCTAACCATTTATGAAAATTAAAAAATTCTTGTAAGACTTTTCATTATTTTGCTTTTCCAACCTTAAACTACCGTATAGTATGAACCGAACAGATTTTTTAAAAACTAGTATCTATGCCAGTGCTGGTATTGTATCAATACCTGTACTTGCTTCAAAAAATGTTACTGAGATAAATGAAATTCAAAACCCAAAAATAGTTAGAGCTGATGAAGGGCTAAAAGTTAACGTTTTAGGTGATCAACAGACCTTTAAATTAACCGGAGAAGATACTGATGGACGTTTTACACTAATAGAAGAAGTTAATCCTCCAGGCACCATGATTCCTCCGCATGTGCATACTAATGAAGATGAAGTTTTTAAAGTACTTGAGGGTGAATTGGAAGTTACGGTTGGTTCAAAAACTATAATCCTTAAAGCTGGAGACTTAGCTTTTGCTCCAAAAAATGTTCCTCACTCATGGAAGGTCATTGGAGATATTGACTGTAAGACCATTTTAAGTGCTTTTCCAGCAGGCATAGAGCTGATGTTTGAGGAATTGGGAGATTTACCCCCAGGACCACCAAACTTTGAAAAAGTGGCTGAGATATGTAGTCGCTTCGGAATTTCCTTTATCCAATAAGCAACACTATTAAAAAATAAATGACTAGTTGTTTTTGGCAAACTACCTGCGGGCAAGTCTCCAAGCATTCAAATCTCGATTATCGAGTAAAAGTGTATGTAACCTCATCATCAGCAATATTCGGTTCATCAACAAATATTAATTGTAAATTCCCATTGGTAAATTCAAAATCATATGACCTACCATCTTCAAAACTGACGCGGTTACCGCTACCTGAATACGAATAGGTGCCATTTTGCATAAAATAAGTGCTTACACCCTTATTGATAACCTCTACTTCATTCTCTGTAATATTAAAAACAAGTTGAGTAAGGTGGAAATCTGTAGGGTCTGGAAATCCACAAAAACAACTAACATTGGTCAATGTCCATTCACCATTCAATTCATTATCTTCAATATCATTGTCATCCGAACATGAAAACAATATCATTAAACCTATTACCAATAAAGACTTTTTCATTTTGAATGTATTTTTAATTAGATGTCAAAATCAATAAAGTGTTGCTTCGCTAGTTGACCACCAATACAAAATAGTTTTTCTTCCCCCGCTGCAATAAAATAAACCTGTCATTAATAAGGTCTGTCTTGGTAATCATATAATCTTCCTTGACCTTCTCTTTATTGACAGAAATAGAATTTTGTTTCAATTCCCTTCTAGCCTCGCCGTTAGACCCTAAAAATCGTGTTTTTGCAGCTAAAGCAGCTATCATATCAAGACCCTCACTCAAATCAGAACTTGAAATCTCAGCTTGAGGCACACCTTCAAATACGTCTAAAAAGGTTTTGGCATCTAGCTGTTTTAAATCATCAGAAGTTGATTTTCCGAATAAGATATTACTGGCTTTGATAGCATTGTCCAAATCTTCTTGAGAGTGCACCATGACAGTAATCTCTTCTGCCAATTTCTTTTGTAATGCCCTTTGATGCGGAGCTTCCTTATGGGTTGCGACCAATTTCTCAATAGCGTCCTTATCTAAAAAGGTGAAAATCTTAATATACTTTTCAGCATCCTCATCAGATGTATTCAACCAATATTGGTAAAAGCGATAAGGAGAGGTTCTATTGGCATCTAACCAAACATTACCACTTTCCGTCTTACCAAATTTAGTTCCATCTGCTTTTGTGATTAACGGACAGGTTAAGGCGTAGCCTTTACCACCGCCTATTCTTCTAATTAATTCCGTTCCGGTTGTAATATTTCCCCATTGGTCGCTACCTCCCATTTGAAGCGTACAATTATGAGTTCTATATAAATGCAAAAAATCATATCCCTGCACCAACTGATAGGTAAACTCCGTAAAGGACATTCCTTCCTTCGCCTCTGAAGAGAGTCGTTTTTTGACAGAATCTTTTGCCATCATATAATTGACGGTGATGTGCTTTCCAACATCTCTGATAAAATCAAGAAAGGAAAAATCCTTCATCCAATCATAATTATTGACCAAAACCGCAGCATTTTCGGCATCACTTTCAAAATCTAAAAACCTTGCTAATTGTTCTTTTAAAGCCTCTTGATTATGTCTCAGGGTTTTTTCATCTAAAAGATTACGCTCTGCTGACTTTCCAGAAGGATCCCCTATCATACCTGTGGCGCCACCGACTAAGGCAAATGGTTTATGCCCTGCCAATTGAAAATGACGTAACATCATTACACTTACCAAATGACCAATATGTAGAGAATCTGCCGTAGGGTCAATACCAACATAAGCCGCTTGCATCTCTTTTGATAAATGCTCATCTGTACCAGGCATTGCATCATGCAACATTCCTCTCCATTTCAATTCTTCAACAAAATTTTTGGCCATAATCTATTCCCTATAAATTCAACTACAAATATAGAATGTTGTTTGGTCTTAGTTAAAAAATAGTTTGATAATGGTAAATTTGGATATGATTTTAGTAACTGGTGGTACAGGATTGGTAGGTGCGCATTTGCTTTTGCAATTGGTTCAATCTGGACATAAGCCTAGAGCCACCTATAGAACGCAAAAACGAACGGCGATTACCAAAAAAATCTTCTCTTATTACGCCGATAATTATGAAACACTTTTTAATGCGATTGAATGGGTTGAGTGCGATATTTTAGATATTGTAGCCTTAGAAATGGCCTTTGAAGGCGTTACCCAAGTTTATCATTCCGCCGCGTTTATATCTTTTGACCCTAAAGACTATAAAAAGCTTTTGAAAATAAATGTTGAAGGAACAACAAATGTGATTAATCTGTGTGTGTTTAATAATACTGAGAAATTGTGTTATGTGAGTTCCATTGCCGCGATTGGAGAAAGTATTGGTGATAAACCAGTAAAAGAATCTAATGAATGGATCGAAACTAATAATTCTGGCTATGCGGTTTCAAAGCATGCGGCAGAAATGGAGGTTTGGCGTGCTTCACAAGAAGGCGTTCCAGTTGTTATTATTAATCCCGGTGTCATTTTAGGGCCAGGTTTTTGGAAATCTGGGAGTGGGCTTTTCTTTTATGCAGCCGCTAAAGAACCAAATTATTATTTACCCAATGGTACAGGATTTGTTTCTGTACATGATGTTGTCAGAGCGATGATTAACTTAATGAAATCCGATACGCATAATGAACGGTTTATCTTAGTTAATGAAAATTGGAGCTATAAAACCCTAAATCTCATTTTGGCGCAAGGCTTGAAGAAGAAAGCCCCTAAAAAAGAGCTTAAAGTCTGGGTGCTCAATGTTTTTTGGAGAATTGATTGGTTAAAATCAAACCTCATTGGTTCTAGAAGAAAACTATCTAAAAATATGGCGAAAACTTTGAGTCAAACCCAGCTTTATGATAATTCTAAAATCACAAGATTTCTCCCCAATTTTCAGTTTGAAGATTTAAAAAAAACTACTCAGAGCTATTGCTCTCTTTTTTTGAAAGAACAGGAGGCTTAGAGTTCATTGAAGCTTTCTTTAAGCTATCTCGCACTTGATCTGCTTTTTCTCGGGCCTTAGTTGTCTTTTCTTGACGAGCCTCATCAATTAGCTTAACTTCATTTTCCAATCTTGACTGAATAGTCTTATACATTACCTCATATTCTAAAGGGATAGAGGCATAATAAATATCACTTTGAGAAAACTGAATACTATCAATATTGTATTTCTCAAAAATATAGGGCATTATTTCAACCGAATTATTCTTTAAAGCATTGGGATTAGTAGAATTTGCAGAATTCAAAAGAGCCAAATCGTATAAAATATTCGTCATTTTATCTTTTGTTATTAAATTCTCTGGTGGCTCAATGACTTTTTCAGCACAAGAGCTTAAGAACATTAAAGACAAAAGAAAAACTCTAGTTTTTTTTAGTCTATCGATCAAAAGTGAGTCTTTTTGCATTCTTTTTTGATGAAAAAATTCCATTATCATAAGCTAGATGACCATTTACAAAAGTGCGTCTTACTTTAGAATCAAAAGTAACGCCTTCAAAGGGAGACCACCCACATTTATAAAAAATATTGTCTTTTTTAACTTGCCATTTAGAATCTGCAGACACCTCCACCAAATCAGCATAATAACCTTCTTTGATAAACCCTCGTTTCTCAATATCAAATAATAGGGCTGGGTTATGACACATTTTTTGCACCATCTTTTCTAATGAAATTATGCCTTCAGTATGCTTCTGTAACATTGCTGGCAATGCATGTTGCACTAACGGTCCGCCAGAAGGAGCTTTCGTGTAAGGGTTATTTTTCTCTTCTTTAGTATGTGGAGCATGATCCGTGGCAATAACGTCAATTCTGTCATCTAACAAAGCTTTCCATAATTGCTCTCTATCCGTCTGGGTCTTTACAGCAGGGTTCCATTTGATTAATGTTCCTTTTTCATCGTAATCAGCATCTGAAAACCAAAGATGATGAATACATACTTCGGATGTAATCTTTTTATCTTTTAACGGTACGTCGTTGGTAAATAAATCTGTTTCCTTACCCGTTGAAAGGTGAAAAACATGCAATCTCGCACCTGTTTTTTTAGCCAAAGTAATTGCATTTGAAGAAGATAAGTAACAGGCTTCTTCACTTCTAATTATAGGATGGTATTTGATAGGAATGTTGTCTCCAAATTCCTTTTGATATTTGGCGAGGTTATTTCTGATTGTACCCTCATCTTCACAATGGGTTGATATCACCATCTCCGTATTCAAAAATATCTGCTCTAATACCTTTTCATCGTCTACCAACATATTTCCTGTGGAAGATCCTAAAAACAACTTAACACCAGAACAGCTTTTCTTATCTAACTTCTTAAGTTCTTCTAGATTATCATTAGTTCCTCCAAACAAAAAAGAAAAGTTGGCAAAAGCCGCATCAGAAGCAATAGAAAACTTTTCTTCTAGTTTTTTTATGGTTGTTGTCTGCGGATTCGTGTTGGGTTGTTCCATAAAAGAGGTAATTCCACCAGCTATGGCAGCTCTACTTTCGGTTGCTATATTTCCTTTATGGGTGAGGCCTGGTTCTCTAAAATGTACTTGGTCATCAATCACACCTGGCAAGAGCAGATTCCCATTAAATTCTATAACCTCGGCGGTATCATGAGAAATATCGACGTCCAATCGCTCAATAAAATCCCCTTTTATTAAAACATCTGTTTCAAATTGCTTTCCTTCATTTACAGCCTTGGCATTTTTGATTAGTATGGTCTTCATTATTAAAAGCTTTTTTTTAGAAAAATACTTCGGATTTTCATACTAACAACACCAAAAATGGCTTCTCTAACAATTGATGAATTCATTTTAGACTTTCCGTTAATCCGATCTGTGAAGATGATGGAAACTTCTTCAATCTTGAATTTTTTAAGGTATGCCCTAAACTTCATCTCAATCTGAAAAGCATAACCGATAAAACGAACACGATCAAGTTCAATAGCTTCTAAAACCTCTCTCTTATAACATACAAAACCAGCCGTGGGATCATGTACCCACATACCCGTTATTAACTTTACGTAAAACGATGCCCCATATGATAATAATATTCGAGCTAAAGGCCAATTGACCACATTTACACCCTTTTTATAACGCGAGCCAACAGCGACATCAGCACCATTTAAACATGCCCTGTACAAGCGTAATAAATCACTTGGTTTATGTGAAAAATCAGCATCCATTTCAAAAATATAATTATACCCTCTGGCTATTGCCCATTTAAATCCATGAATGTATGCTGTACCCAATCCTGCTTTTTCTTTTCGCACCTCTAGAAAGAGCTTATCGGAAAACCGTGCCTGTAGTTCTACAACGTTCTGAGCTGTACCATCAGGAGAATTATCATCAACAATAAGAATATGAAAGTCTTTTTTTAAATCGAAAACAGTTTTGATGATTGCCTCAATATTTTCAATCTCATTAAAAGTAGGTATGATTACTAATCTTTCTGCCACAAATGGAAGTTTAACAAGGTAAAAATAGTGTTTTTTATCAGCTCTCTTAATTGGTTTTGTTTATTTGTAACTTTACACCGTTAACTGCAGTTTTAATGGCAAAGCGTTTTCCGAAAGCCTTTTTTATTTTTTTAGGCGCCTTATTTTTACTCAATCTGTTACAGAGTGTTTTTACCCAATTAATTTATGATGAAGCTTACTACTGGTATTTTTCACAACAATTAGATTGGGGTTATTTTGACCATCCGCCCATGGTAGCTCTTTTAATATGGATAGGAAATTTGTTCTTTGAAGGAGAACTTGGGGTACGTTTTTTAAGCTGTTTACTGGGTTCTGGAACCATCACACTACTCTGGCTTTTGGTTGAGAATGAATTAAAAAAAAGGTTTATTCCTCATTTTTTCTTGCTTCTGTTTTCAATGGCCCTATTTAATGCCTATGGCTTTTTAACATTACCAGACACTCCATTATTATTTTTTACAGCACTATTCTTACTAGTCTATAAGAAGTTTTTAAAATACCCTTCTTTTCTTTTGGCACTGCTACTTGGGGTGGTAATGGCATGTTTGATGTACAGCAAATACCATGCTGTTTTGGTCATTATTTTTGTTCTTTTATCCAATATCAGTATAGTAAAAAACAAGTTTGCTTGGTTTGCAGTTTTGATAGCGCTTTTGTGCTATACTCCACATTTTTTATGGCTTTATGAACATGATTTTGTTTCCATAAAATACCATTTGTCAGAACGACCCAATCAACCTTACAGTTTTGAGGGCTTTACCTTAGGTTATCTTTTAAACTTGGTTGCAAATTTCGGACTCCTATTTCCATGGTTTTATTGGGCGTTGTTTAAAACCAAACCAAAAGACAAATTCAAAAGAGCCTTAGTCTTTTTAAGTTATGGAATCATCTTGTTTTTCTTTTTATCAAGTTTCCACAGAAGAACACAAACACAATGGGTTATTATCATTTGTATTCCTATGGCCATTTTGACTTATGACTATTTATTAAAAAATCCAAATAGTAGAAAGTGGGCATACCGCTTGTCTATAGTCAGCGCTTTAATATTAATATATGCGCGAATAGGTCTTGTTCACCAACCCCTGTTGCCAATAAAATATGAAACCCATGGAAATAAGGAATGGTCTGAGAAACTTAAATCGTATGTTGGAGAGACCCCTGTAGTTTTTGAAAACAGCTATCGAAGAGCACCTATGTTTGCTTTTTATTCAGGTAACGAAACCTTCTCGTTAAATAATATTTATTATAGACAAAACCAATATTCTATTGATGCCTCGGAAGCCGCTATGCAAAACCGTAGAATCGCTTATGTTACTCCATACGCTACTATTGGTGATTTCGATTATACAATTTTGAGTGGGCGTAAGTTCTTTGGAAGGTTTATTGATGATTTTGAATCATATCGGAAGCTCAGATGCTTTATTGATGAAGATGCTATTAAACTGAGTGATGAAGAATTCACTCTTAAGGTTTACAATCCGTATGACAAAGAGTTAAAATTGAGTAAATTCAACTTTAACATTGGCTATTTGAACAATTATAAACAACTTAAAGAAATCAAAAAGCTTGAGCTAATTACTGACAATGGTATTTCTTTTTTAAAACCTAAAGACACAACCCTGCTCAAATGTAGACTGGTACTTCCGGAGACTATAAAGCCTGATTATTTGAAGTTTGGAGTATCAAAAAATGCTTTATTACCTGGAATAAATAGTACTAGCATAAAGATTGAAAAATGAACCCAATCTATAGAAATATTATCTCGTTAGACTGGATGACCCTGATTCTAGGATTCAGTTTACTTTTGCTTGCCTTGGGAAAGTATTTTTTTAAATCCACTTTTTCTACTTTTTTCATTTTACCATTTAACAACAAATACCTAGCATTAAGTAAAAAGAAAGGGCGCTTTTTTAACTGGTTTCATTTACTATTAACCCTATTTCAATTATTGAACATCTCGCTTTTTGCTTTTTTGGCCAGTAATGTTCTATCCAATAAGCAATTGGATTCTTATCCTACTATTTTTTGGATTGCGTTAGTTTTTATTTTGGCATACTTGGCAGTTAAAACCTTACTTCAACTTGGTAATGGTTATTTCTTTGAGAACCTTAAAATAATGAATGATTTAATTTTTAAAAAATTGAGCTACTTCAATTATGGGGGCATCATTGCTTTTTTAGGAAATATTATTATAATATATATTTTACAAGACTCAAAACCTGTAGTTTATGCAACTCTTTTTCTAATCCTTTTAATAAATGCTATTGGTTTGGTCACTATTTTACGAAACCATCAAAAATTGATTGTGGCAAACATTCTTTATTTTATTTTGTACCTTTGCACACTCGAAATTTCACCCTTAGTGATTATCGGAAGCTATCTAAACGATTGATTCTTATGAAAGTAAAAACGATTTTGGTCTCTCAACCTGAGCCAAAAATGGAAAACTCTCCTTATTCACGACTTATTGAAAAGTCAAAGGTCAAAGTGGACTTTAGACCTTTCATACATGTAGAAGGTGTTGCTGCAAAAATTGTACGCCAACAGAAAATTGACCTCAACGACTATACGGCTATTATTTTAACCAGTAGAAATGCTGTTGATCACTTTTTTAGAATTGCAGAAGAAATGCGATTTAAAGTACCCGACAGTATGAAATATTTCTGTCAATCAGAAGCCGTAGCCTTCTACCTTCAAAAATATGTAGTCTATAGGAAGCGTAAAATATATGTTGGTAAGCGCTTATTTAGCGACTTGACACCTATGTTTAAAAAATATAAGGATGAAAAATTTTTAGTCCCATCTTCTGACACTCTTAAACCTCAAGTACCACAGGCCTTGGATGATTTAAAACTAAATTGGACAAGAGGTATTTTTTATAAGACCGTAGTAAGCGACCTTTCAGATTTGAAAGAAGTTTATTATGATGTTTTGGTGTTCTTTAGCCCTTCAGGAATAGAATCTTTATTAAAGAATTTTCCAGATTTTGACCAAAAGGATACTAGAATAGCAGTATTTGGGAATAGCACTGTAGATGCCGCTACAGATGCAGGACTTAGAATTGACATTAAAGCACCAACGCCTGAAACACCATCAATGACAATGGCGCTTCAAAAATATATAACAGACGTAAATAAGTAATTCTCTTTTGTTATTGAAATATAATAAAGCCCTCCGTATGACGGAGGGCTTTATTATTTCATACCAATTATAATTTGAGATTACTTTATTAAAATGATATTAGTGGGCATACCGCTGCGGACCACCCCGCCTTATCTCTTCATTAGCATGTTCCTCAAACTTTTTAAAGTTTTCCCTAAATGCGTTCGATAACTTAAAAGCCGTTTTATAATAGGCCTCATCCTCATTCCAAGTTGCTCTGGGGCTCAAAACTTTTGTAGGCACGCCAGGGCATTCTCTTGGCTGCGCAACACCAAAAACAGAATGAATGTGGTAATTATCATAACTATACAGACCAAGATCACCATTTAGTGCGGCACTTATCATAGCTCTAGTGTATTTTAATTTCATTCGAGTACCCACTCCATAAGGGCCGCCAGTCCAACCCGTATTCACTAGCCAAACATCAACACCAGATTCAATCATTTTTTTACTTAACATTTCAGCATATTTTGCTGGATGCAACGGCATAAATGGTGCTCCAAAACAGGCCGAAAATGAAGGCTGAGGTTCCACAACACCGGCTTCCGTACCTGCGACCTTTGCCGTGTAACCTGACATAAAATGATATGCAGCTTGCGCAGGTGTTAATTTTGAAATTGGAGGTAAAACACCAAAGGCATCCGCAGTTAAAAAGAAAACGTTTTTGACATTTTTGCCAATTGACGGCTCTTGAATATTATCAATATGATATATAGGATAACTAACTCTTGTATTTTGAGTGATGGAAGTATTTTCAAAATCAATCACTCCATTATCATCCATGATAACATTCTCTAAAATTGCACCTTTTTTGATGGCGCCATAGATTTCAGGTTCATTGTCTTTGGATAGGTTAATCACTTTAGCATAACACCCCCCCTCAAAATTAAAAACTGTATTTTTCGCCGTCCATCCATGTTCATCATCACCTATCAACTTACGGTTAGGGTCCGTAGAAAGGGTGGTTTTACCTGTACCCGATAAGCCAAAGAAAATAGCCGTATCACCATCTTCACCCACATTTGCCGAACAGTGCATCGGCAACGTATTTTTAAAGACTGGTAGAATAAAGTTTAATGCGGAGAAAATTCCTTTCTTGATTTCGCCTGTATATCCAGTACCTCCGATTAGCGCAATTTTTCTTGAAAAATTTAAAATAGCAAAATTATGCTGTCTTGTTCCATCAATAATCGCGTCCGCCATAAAACCAGGCGCATTAATAACCGTCCATTCTGGTTCAAAATCTTGCAATTCTTTCTCAGTAGGTCTTAAAAACATATTGTAGGCAAACATGTTAGACCAAGGATATTCATTGATAACACGAATATTCAATCTATAATTATCTTCTGAGCAAGCGTACGCATCACGCACAAAGAGCTCTTTTTCATTTAAATAGTTAATGACCTTATCATGAAGAGCATCAAATTTATCTTCATCAAAGGGAATATTAATATTTCCCCACCAAACCTTATCTTCTGTAATGGCGTCTTTCACAATAAAACGGTCCATTGGTGACCTCCCTGTAAACTCGCCAGTATTGACAGCCAAAGCACCTAAAGATGATTCTGTGCCCATCTCTTTTGCAATGGTTACTTTTTGAAGTTCCTCTGATGTTAATTGATAATGAATGTTAGAATGTGTAATTCCGTTCTTGCGCAACGAAATCGTTTTCGTAATCTGGGCATTGGTTGCCATAAACTTCTTTTTTAAAGTTGGTACAAAGCTAAAAAAATATAACCCTGACCAACTTAAATTATTGTCTCAATTTTATATTTTTTTCATTAAAACTGAGTAGGCCAAATACCCCCACCCAAAGATTAACAATGCTCCTCCTATTGGGGTTATAAAGCCAATTTTTTTAAAATCAAATGAGGTTAATACATTGGTTGCCAGAAAGTATATAGATCCAGAAAATAAAATCACTCCCATAAGAATAGCATAAAAAACAGTAGCTTTTACACCGTTAGTTACATTAGGAACCAAACTTAATAACATCAAAAACAAAGCATGATACATTTGATATTTTACACCTGTTTCAAACGTATTGATTTCATCAGGACCAATGACTTTCTTCAGACCATGTGCGCCAAAAGCTCCAAGTACAACCGCTAAAAGTCCTAGTACTAATCCTGTTACTAAAATTGTTTTGTTCATAACTCAAATAGCTTAATTCTTTAGAAATATAACAATTTGATACCTTAGTATCCGTTATTTACAAAGGTAACTCAATCTTATGTCGCGAAAAATTTTAGTCCTCGGAGCAGGGAAGTCAACATCATATTTAATCGATTATTTTTTAGATAAATCTGAATCAGAAAATCTGAATATTACCATTGGTGACCTCTATCCTCAAAATATTGCCGAAGCAATTCATAAACACTCCAATTGTAATGTTGTAAAACTTGATATCTTTAAAGATAATTATAGAAAAAAAGCAATAAAAGCAGCTGATATTATAGTATCTATGCTGCCTGCCCGTTTTCATATTAAAGTTGCCGAAGACTGTATTTCATATGAAAAACATTTGGTTACAGCCTCTTATGTAAGTGAGGAAATCAAAAAATTAGATGAAGAGGCAAAAGCAAAAGGACTCGTTTTTATGAATGAAATAGGTCTTGACCCAGGCCTTGATCATATGAGCGCCATGGAAGTAATTGACCGTATACGAGAAAAAGGAGGTAAGATGTTACTCTTTGAGTCTTTTACAGGCGGGTTAGTTGCCCCCGAAAGTGATAATAACCTTTGGAATTATAAGTTTACTTGGAACCCTAGAAATGTAGTTGTTGCAGGACAAGGAGGAACTGCTAAATTTATTCAAGAAGGCACTTACAAATACATTCCTTACCACAAACTGTTTCGTCGCACTGAATTTTTAGACATTAAAGGCTATGGTAAATTTGAAGCCTATGCAAATCGTGATTCACTTTGGTATAGAGAGGCCTATGGACTCCAAAATGTATTAACACTATATCGCGGTACTATGAGAAGGATTGGCTTTTCAAAAGCCTGGAACATGTTCGTGCAATTAGGGATGACAGATGACAGTTATTCCATTGAGAATTCAGAAGGGATGTCTTATCGAGAATTCGTAAACTTATTTCTGCCCTACTCCCCTACGGATTCTGTGGAACTAAAGCTTCGGCATTATTTAAAGATTGATCAAGATGATAGTACGTGGGGCAAGCTTTTAGAGCTTGACCTATTCACTTCCGAAAAGACCCTAACCATAAAAGATGCTACCCCAGCACAAGGATTACAAGAAATTCTAGAAGCAAGTTGGACACTAAAGACCAATGAAAAAGACATGATTGTCATGTACCACAAATTTGGTTATGAATTAGACGGCAAACAGAAACAAATAGACGCCAATATGGTAGTCATTGGTGAAACTAAAACCCATACCGCTATGGCAAAAACCGTAGGCCTACCAGTGGCTATTGCAACACTTTTAATTTTAAACAAAAAGATTAGCACGCCTGGAGTTCAAATACCTATTTCAAAGGAAATCTATGGTCCTATTCTGAAAGAACTTAAAGCTTTTGGGATTCATTTTAACGAATATCAAGTGCCTTACTTAGGTTATAATCCAGATTCTGTCGCGA
>Ga0316204_10007552_pt1 | contig 15793 bp, 10 predicted proteins | sample 6monrhotite_MG_2_FD_205661 | JGI IMG/M metagenome (GOLD analysis project Ga0316204, IMG submission 205661) | Microbial mat bacterial communities from mineral coupon in-situ incubated in ocean water Damariscotta River, Maine, United States -... | ecosystem: Environmental > Aquatic > Marine >... | reverse complement strand
CGAATATCGATATAAACACGGTGAGATCAACAAGATAGAATACGAAAGAATAAATTATTTATTATCTTCCAATAATAAATCAACTTACAAACAATTAATCTAGTAGTTATAGACTTAATTACATTACTTAGTAATGGTTTATAACTTTCTGATTACCCTGCCGATCAAATTCATACACATCATAGGGCTCCACCGTTATGCTTTCCATACCAGGTGACCCCAACGGCATTTTGGGAACCGACAATCCAATTACATCTCGCTTTTCAGTCAAGAGCTTTCTAATATCGCTAGAAGGCACATGTCCTTCAATAACATAGCCATTGATTACTGCAGTGTGACAAGAATTTAATTTAACTGGCACACCTTTATCTCTCTTTATTTTACCCATATTTACTGCGTTGACGGATCTCACTTTAAAATTATTATCTCTTAAATGTTCAATCCATTTATTGCAACAATCACATGTAGGGGCCTTATAAACTGTTACAACATCTAATTCACTATCATCAATTTCACGAAAATATGTGAAATATAGGTTGATAACGACAAATACAATGCCAAACAGTAAAAGAGACGGAATGTGTAAATTATTCTTTCTATCTCTTTTACTTACGGTATTGTTTTGCATCTTTCGTCGAATTCTTTTTTTGGACGGCACGATGCTTTCCTTTGATGAACAAATACTAGATCTTTGTTTATCAGCTTAGTTAAGTCTAAAAAGACTCTTACCTCGCCACTAGAATATTAGCTTTCATTCCAGCTTCATAATGCCCAGCTACATGGCAAGCTACTTCTATATTATCTAATTTTGCAAACTTCCAAATAATTTCACCTGTCTCATTTGGAGCCAGAGATAAAACATTAGGATCTTTATGTTGCATGTTTGGCATAGCTTTCATCATCGTCGCATGCTTAAACTGCTCTTCGATACTACCAATAGAAAATTCATGACGAAGATTTCCTGTATTTGTCACAATAAAACGAATTGTCTCACCCGCCTTTACCTTAATTTTATCCTGATCATAACGCATACTATCCATGGCCTTGATTTTTATAGTCCTATTTACTTCTGAAATTTTCCCAGGTTGGCCCGCTTCAAACTTATGACTTTCTTGCACTTGCATATCATTATGACCACCGTGCGAATGATGACCTTCACCAGCAAAAGCATTAAAAGATAATGTTGTAAGGGCTACACTTATAAATAAATTTATTTTCATACTAATTTTCCTAGAGGGTTAATTTTTAATAGCAAATGATTTCCAAAGCATAAATATCACTGGAATCACTAATAAGGTTAAAATAACAGAACTCAACATACCGCCAATCATTGGTCCTGCAATACGTTGCATAACTTCGGAACCTGTTCCTTCTCCAAACATAATTGGAATCAAACCAACAATGATTGCCGCCACGGTCATCATAATGGGACGCACACGTTGTCCAGCTCCTTGCAATACTGCTTGCTTGACATCCTCTTTAGTAAGTTCTCGGTTTTCCTGTTTTACATTTTCACATGCTCTAAAATAAGCTTGATTAAGGTAAACAAGCATTAACACACCTATTTCGACTGTAACACCAGCAAGTGCAATAAAACCTACCCCAACAGCAACTGACATATCGTAATTAAGCAGGTACATCAGCCAGATGCCACCAATTAAGGCAAATGGTAGTGTTCCCATAATGATAAGAACTTCAACAATATTTCGAAAATTTAAATACAGCAATAGCATAATGATAGCCAGTGTTAAGGGTACTACTACACTAAGACGCTCTTTTGCACGAACCATATATTCATATTGGCCAGACCATGCAATAGAATAACCTGCAGGTAGCTCAACTGATTCAGCAACTACTTTTTGCGCTTCTTCGACATAAGAACCTAAATCACGACCTTCAATATCAACGAGTGTCCATCCATTGAGCCGCGCATTTTCACTTTTAATTGCTGGTGGACCATCTTCTACCCGAATATCAGCAACATCTGCCAATGCAATGCGTTTATTATTTTTAGTAACAAGTGGCAGCAAGCGAATATTTTCAACTGAATCTCTATATTCTTGCGGGTACCGAAGATTAACTGGGTAACGCTCAAGTCCCTCAACAGATTGAGTTATATTCATTCCACCAATAGCCGTTCGGACAACCTGTTGCACATCAGAAATATTTAAACCATATCGAGCTGCTTTATCACGATCAATATCAACTTTAATATAACGTCCACCTGCAACACGCTCTGAATAAACTGAAGCAGTACCATCTACATCTTTTAAGACCTGTTCAAGACGCTTACCTATAGTCTCAATTTCTTTTAAGTTCTTTCCCGAGACCTTAATGCCTACGGGGGTTTTAATACCCGTGGCCAACATGTCAATTCGCGTTTTAATGGGCATTACCCATGCATTTGTTAATCCCGGAAAATTCACTAAGGTATCCAACTCTTTACGCAAACTGGCCGAGGTAACACCTTCTCGCCATTCACTACGTGGTTTTAATTGAATAACTGTTTCGATCATGGTTAAGGGTGCAGGATCGGTCGCTGTTTCAGCTCGGCCTATTTTACCAAACACTGATTTGACTTCTGGAACCGTCTTAATAAGTTTGTCAGTCTGCTGTAAGAGCTCACGCGCTTTACCAATTGAAATTCCCGGATAAGTCGTAGGCATGTACATTAAATCGCCTTCATCTAAAGGTGGCATGAACTCACTACCTAATTTAGATGCCGGCCATAAACCAATTATCAAGATAACAAACGTCATAATGATCATTGCTTTTGGACGTTGCAGTGCACCTTGTATAACTGGCCGATATGCTGCGGTTACTAAACGATTCAAAGGATTCTCGTGTTCGGGGCGAATGTTTCCACGAACGAAATACCCCATTAGTACCGGCACTAGGGTAATCGCTAAACCAGCAGAAACTGCCATCGCATATGTTTTTGTAAACGCTAATGGGGCAAACAATTTACCCTCCTGAGCTTCTAGAGTGAATACGGGTAAAAAGCTCATAGTAATAATTAATAATGAGAAGAACAGTGGTGGCCCAACTTCTTTAGAGGCTTCTGAAATAATCTGCCAACGATTGCTATCTGTTAAAGGTGTTTTTTCAATATGCTTATGTACATTTTCAATCATCACTATCGCACCATCAACCATAGCTCCAATTGCAATAGCTATACCACCTAGCGACATGATATTTGCATTGAGCCCTTGTGCATGCATAATGACAAAAGCACCTAATATTCCGATTGGTAAACTAAATATAATCACCAGAGACGAACGAAAATGGAAAAGAAATAATGCGCAAATAATGACAACGACAATAAACTCTTCAATTAATTTTTCATATAAATTATCAACCGCATGGTTAATCAGCGTTGAACGATCATAAGTCGGTATAATTTCTACACCTTCCGGCAATCCTTTCTTTAGTTCATTTAATCTTTTTTTAACTAGCTCAATAGTTTTCTGAGCATTCTCACCAAATCGCATAACAACAAAAGCACCAACAACTTCGCCTTCACCATTTAACTCAGCGATGCCACGGCGCATTTGTGGCCCTATAATCACATCGGCAATATCCTTGATTTGCAATGGCGTGCCATTATCGTTAAGACCCAGGGGTATTTTTTTAATATCATCTATTTTTTGAATGTAGCCTGTAGTTCGAACCATATATTCGGCTTCGCCCATTTCCACAACAGATGCACCTGATTCTTGGTTACCTTTTTTTAATGCCATCTTTATATGATTTAAAGTTAATCCATAGGCGCGTAGCCTTTCAGGATCAACTACGACCTGGTACTGTTTTACCATGCCACCAACAGTGGCAACCTCAGAAACACCAGGAACAGTCTGCAATTCATATTTTAAAAACCAGTCCTGCAGGCTTCGTAATTGAGAAATATCATGCTTACCTGTTTTATCGACCAGTGCATACGAATATACCCAGCCGACACCTGTTGCATCTGGACCCAATTTAGATTTGGCTTCAGCTGGTAGACTGGATGCTACTTGACTTAAATATTCTAAAACTCGTGAACGTGCCCAGTACAAGTCCGTACCTTCTTCAAAAATAATATATACATATGAATCACCAAAGAAGGAATAACCGCGAACAGTTACCGCTTTAGGTACCGATAACATGGCTGTTGTTAATGGATAAGTAACTTGATCCTCGACGACTTGCGGCGCTTGTCCAGGATAAGATGTTTTTACAATTACCTGTACGTCAGAAAGGTCAGGTATAGCATCAATAGGTGTTTGTTTTACTGAATACAAACCTGCAGCAAGCAATATAAACGTTACCAATAAAACAAAAAATCGGTTACGAATAGACCAATCAATAATTGAAGCAATCATTACTCTACCCCTGACATATCAATATCAACGATCTCAATAGATCCATCTTGTTTTTTATCTACCAAAAAACGTATTTTTTGATTTTCTTTAAAAGGGTTTAGATCAATAGTGCTGATAACAGGAAAGTCCATCGTCATGTCAGGCCAACCCCATGCTTCAACTGGAGCATGTTCTATAGTCAACATGTTGTGCCCTTTCATTATGTTTTTAATAGAGCCATCTAACCAAGCCTGATTATTATTTTTAATTTCATTAATTGGAGAATCAATCAACATTTCTATATCAATAATTTCAGTTTCTCTATTTTTATGGTCCTTTATTAAGAATTTAAATTTCTTACCTACAGAAAGTGCGCTAATATCAAGAGATTTATTGATAAACAAATCCATAATCATTCCGGGCTGTCCCCAGGCATCAATCGGTCCATGTTCGACTGTAAGCATATTATGTTCAGGCATAATCGATAAAATTGAACCCTCAACCCAAACACCCTCATCTTGAATCATTGAGTTATCGTTTTCATCTATAACCATGCGATCAAAGGAAGCTGTTAGGCTAGATTCGGAATCTATTAAGAATTGAGCGGATGTGACAATTAAGTCATTCTCATTAACACCTTTGAGTATTTCGACGAATTCGCCACTTTCAATGCCTGTTTTAATAACTACAGACTTATAACGACCACCACCTAATGCCTTGACTATACGTTGCATTCGGCCATTTCGAATAATGGCTTCGCGTTTAACAAACAAAGCATCATTTTTATATTCACTAGCAATGAGCAGTTTTGCAAACATATTGGGCTTCAGATAATGGCCTAAATTATCAAAGCGTATACGAACACGTAATGTGCGTGTCTTTTTATCTAAAACTGGATAAATATAATCCACTTTTCCTTGCCATGTTTTATGAGGAAATGACTCTAGAGTCATGTTTACATCTTGGTTTTTTTTAACCCATCCACTTTGTCGCTCAAATATTTCTGCAATAACCCAAACAGTATCGAGTTGACCAATACTCATTATTTCTGTGGCAGGCTTAATAAACATTCCCTCACGTACATTTAGTTTATTTATAAAACCATCATGCTTTGCATAATAAGTTATTGTCTTGGTGGATTTTTTTGTTTGTTTTAGGTTTTTAATTTTCTCAGGTGCAACTCCTAAGGAGATTAATCGGTCTGCTGATGCACGAATTAAAAGTTTATTATTGCTCTTTAGAGCAGTTATATACTCTTCCTGAGCATTAACAAGCTCAGGACTATACAACTCAAATAATTTTTGACCTTTCGTGACCTCGTCACCAGCTGATTTAACGATCAACTCCTCAATCCAACCATCAACACGAGAATGAACATCAGTTAACTTATCTTCATCAAAGTCAACATAACCTACAGTATTAATTTTTAAATCGAGCTTACCTTTTTCAACTTTTGACGTACGAACACCTAGATTATTCTCAACAATAGGAGATATTTTTACGACAGCTTCATCTGATTCATCACCATCTCCACCATAAAATGGAACTAGGTCCATTCCCATTGGCGACTTACCAGCTTCATCTCGACGATAATTAGGATCCATAGGCGCTACCCAATAAAGAGGCTGTTTTTCATCGCTTGCTGAAGATTTATCACTATCATCAAATAAAGCCCGACTAAAATATCCTGCGGCTAAACCAATACTTAAAAACACAATCGCAGGTAATGCTAATTTATTCATCTTTAAACCTCAGCTGACAATGATGGTAAATAATACAAAATTTTTGATTTTGCTTTTAATAAATCAATTCTTATACGCATATTATCTAATCTTGCATTCAGATCATCAATATACGCCCGCATGACATCAGAAAAATCTGCTCTTTTGGACTGATAGGCTAGCAATGCAGCTTCTGCCTGTTGTTTTGCCTGCGGCAAAAGCAATGATTGATAAAGCTCATATCTCTTTTCCAACTGACTTTTATTAGAGTATTCTTGCTGTAATGAAGAGATTAATTCCCTTAGTAACTCTACCCGTTCATCTTTTAAACTTTGGAAATTGTATTTTTCAGAAAGTAATTTTTTATCTTGTCTTTTAGCTGAAAAAATAGGCAAATCAATTGATGCGCCTATTGATATAAGATCTGCTCGTTCAATACCATCTGGACGATCTTCTCGGTAACTATAACTAACATCTACCCCCCAATCTGGCTTGTAACTTTCAATAATAATCGCCATATCTTGTCGATTTATTTCAATTTTTTGATCCGATTCTTTAATAATTGGATGATTAATTAGTTGATCAACAAAATCCTTCTGTTGTGAGTTGGAATCATATTTTTCAACACTATTCCATAGTGGTAATTTTTCATATAGAGGAAGTTTGCTACTCTCGACACCAATCCAGCGAGCCAATTGATAACGTAGACCACTTATTTTTTGATCAATCTTAACAATACGATCATCTAGCTGGGTAAGCTCTAGTTGGGTACGTATTAGATCTTGTTGATTGTTTTTACCTAATGTAAAAAGCGATCTTACAATGTTGGTTAATTGCGAAAATAATTTTTTATTTTCATTAATTGTTTTTCTTGATTGTTCTAAGTAATATATTTCTAAATATGTCAAGCGCACGTTTCTTATGATCATCAATTTACGCTGTTCTTGTTTCTCACGCATCGCTAATGACTGTTTTTCTATTTTCTTCTGCTTAATATCGAGAACATCACCAGCAGGAAACGATTGTGTTATACCAATTTTAAATTGAGTCATATTTTCCTGATCCAGATCATAAGTATCTGTAGGCAAATTTAAATACCCTATCTTAAGTTTTGGATCCGGTAATTGGCTTTCTGAAATAGCTTTTTCAGCTAATGAACGAACTTTCCAGTCTTGACTGGAAATACCTGGTTCATTTTCAAGCGAGAGACGCACTGCGCTCTCAATTGTCAGTACAGAATCCATATTGCTATGATTAGCTGCAACTGAGACCTGGCTAGATACCAGCAACCCTATGCATAAAATGATTGTATATTTGTTAATCGATGAACCTAAGGACATCTGTACCACCTAAATTTGAATAACGTCATTGTTTTGACTTCGTGTATAGTATATTTAGGTGGATAACAGAAGGCTTGCACAAACATTAAATATATTTAATGTTCTTATATCATTGCTTTTTTATACTGAAAAGATGTTAAATTAAGTTTGTTTTATCAAAGCTCTACAAATACTATGCGAATACTGTTAATTGAGGATGACCAGCATGTGGCTGACTTTATCATTAAGGGACTTTCTGAAAGTAATCACGTAGTTGATCACCGAGCTGATGGTAAAGAAGGTCTTTTTCTTGCTACGACTGAATCATATGACGTCATGATTATTGACAGAATGCTGCCTAATGTTGATGGGCTCACCATTATACGTACATTAAGAGCTTCTAATATTGTAACGCCCGTGCTTATCCTTAGCGCGCTAGCAGACGTAGAACAAAGGGTTGATGGCCTTAAAAATGGTGCTGATGATTACCTAATTAAACCATTTTCATTCTCTGAGTTATTGGCTCGTGTTCAAATTCTCGGCAAACGCCAATATGCCGAACCTCATACAACACAACTTATCATTGCTGATTTGGTAGTAGATTTATTGGCTCACAATGTAATGCGTTCAGGCCAGGAAATTGAATTACTTGCTACTGAGTATCGCTTACTAGAATACTTGATGCGTCACGCAGAACAAGTTGTATCACGCACAATGTTATTTGAACATGTATGGGATTACAATTTTGACCCACAAACTAATGTCATTGACGTACATATGAGCCGTTTACGTAAGAAAATAGACAAACCTTTTAATAGCGCTCTTATTCATACTATACGTGGTACTGGCTATGTTATTCGCCCGCCTGAAAAAATCAACTCATAATTCAACACTAAAGTTAGTCTTTTTATACTTAACTTTATTTCTGACTTCTTCAATTGTTCTATTGTGCTTTATCTACTGGTCAACAGTAAGCTATATTTTTGAGCAGCTAGATCATCATATTGAATATGATAGTCAGAGTCTTCATTCATTATATAAAACTGAAGGCTACAACCCCTTGTTTAATGCCATCAATGAAAGACTTAGTCAGTATTCATATGATTCAGTTTATTTACTATATGACGATAACAATAATATATTGACCGGTAATCTTTCTAAAATACCTGATGGATTAAGTACAGGCTGGCATATCATAAAGCTTGAAAACTTGACTGATAACACTGCACTCCAGAAGCATTTTGCAAGAGTTATAGTCACCCCTATCTCAGATAAATTAACACTAATAAATGGCCTTGATGTTGAATCTGCTCATCAACAAGAGCATATGATTTTTAATAATTTACTGATAGGTATTGCCATCGTTCTATTGCTTGGTGCTATTGGTGGTTTCATAATTAGCATAACAACAATAAAAAAAATAAACATAATAAATCAATCTATCCTAAAGATACGAGAAGGTGACCTTTCTATACGTATACCATCAAAGGGAACTGATGATGATTATGATTTACTTTCAGATAACATTAATCTAATGCTCGATCAAATAGAGCGACTCATGGCTGGAATTAAAAATATTTCAAATAATATCGCTCATGATCTTCGTACACCGCTTACTCGATTACGCACTCATTTAGAAACTATGCAAGTAGATAATAATAATTATGAAATCAGAGGTATAACAGATGCTATTTCTGAGACAGACAACCTACTTTCGACATTTAATGCGTTATTAAGAATAAACAATTTTGAAAGCGGATCTCAAAAAGGTAACTTTACTACTATTGATAGCTACACACTTTTAGAAGACATTTTCAGCTTTTATGAACCGGTTGCTGATGTTAAAGGCATCCAAATACAATTGAATTCAGACAAAAATATTCAGTATTCAGGCGACCGGGACATGTTATTTCAGGCAATCGCTAACTTACTAGATAATGCGATTAAATATTCGCCTGACAACACATGCATAACTATTGATTCAAAGTTGCTGAAATTTGATAATAAAAATTTCATTGAAATAACTGTCAGCGATAATGGCGCCGGAATCCCAGACATTGAGAAAACAAAAGTATTTGACTTATTTTATAGATCAGAAAAACATCGAGACAACAATGGGAACGGGCTTGGCTTAAGTCTTGTTAATTCAATTGTGTCCTTGCATAAAGGAAAAATAACTCTTGAAGATAACAACCCAGGATTAATTGTACGTATTCGCTTGCCGGCTAAATAATAAAACTACCTACAATACCATTGTCTTTTACAATACTAGCATTATTCAATTCTCACAATACACTTTCTCATAACGAGATTTTCAATAAAAACCCCTTTTATCTAAATAACTGTATCCAGTCAGCGCCATATGGACACTCAAAAACATTTACATTTAGGGCCACGCATCTTTTTTCTTGGCCCCAACGATTTATATCGAATGAATTAATGGCTTGTTATGTGTATTCATTATTCTTAGCTTAGTTCTAGTGATTTCTGTTCTGCCCAGCTTACTGCTACATCTAAAGAGCTAAAGGAGCACAAAGTTAATCTTTTTATAACTCGCTCTTCAAGAGAATACACATGTCTTTACCTCTGAGTATAAGTAACAATACCCATAAACCGGATGTTATTACGTGCGATAAGATCAATGCTTGCAACCGGATCAAGTGAGTATGAATTTATCCTGTCACTAATGTAAATAGTAGGTCGACCAGAAAAACACTTCTGAATTAGATCAGTTAATGGACTCACAAAAATTTGTCCTGCATTCATTCCTTCGTAAATACGGCCAATAATATAGGACTGATAAAATTCAAATTCTCCCAAACCATTAATTTTCTCTTTAATCATATTATTCATGTTTTTCTGTATATTTGTTATCTCTACAGGATTCCTCAGGTAGTTCGAATTCTATGGTTGTGTGCGCTAAAGAGTAGTCTGATAGAAGACTGCTAATTTTTTGTTTTATATTCTTTTGCTCTGTTGCAGAAATCATATGGTCAATTTCCAAATGCGCCGTTAATACATGACGTTCACCATCAAGTGACCAGAGATGCAAATAATGTATAGCACTTACATGTTCAAGTGAACTTAATGTATTGCGTATAGCTGCAAGCATCTCTTTGTCGGGTACAGATTGCATGAATATTTTTATCGTATGACGAGTATTTTTTGCTACATTAACCAAAATAAATAAAGTAAACACAATTGAAAGCAGCGGATCGAGTATTGGCCAGTCAAAAAAAATTAAGAAAATACTGACGATAAGCACGCTGAGCCAACCCAGTACGTCTTCCATCAAATGCCAGTTTAATATACGTTCATTCAGTGTTTTTCCTCTACTTATTTTCCACGCGGCAAAGCCATTTACAGTCACTCCCAGTATAGCTAGCCAGAACATACCCTGGGCATGGGGCATTTCGGGAACAAGTAATTTAGGCAGCGCTTCTGATAGCACCCAGGCAGAACCTGAGATAAGTACGATACCATTAACTAAAGCGCCTAATAGAGAAAACCGGTAGTAGCCATAGGTAAATTCATCATTAGAATGTTTTCTACTATGTTTACTTAATAACCAGGCAAGACCAATCGATAAGGTGTCGCCGAGATCATGAATCGCATCTGCCATAATGGCTGTGCTATTTGTTAGCAGCCCACCGACAAACTCGATAATAGTAAAAAAAAAATTAAGAAAAAAAACAACACCAATACGATCTGAGCTTGCATCATCTTGGTGATGGTTATGAGCGGTCATTTTCTGTATCACTGCAAGCATCTCTCTGATTATTTGAAATACTTTTCATTTAACTCTCCTCACGCACTAATTGATATGTGCCGAGCACCATTGAATGTTACTAGTGCGATCAACCTGGTGGGCTGAGCATTCCCTCTCTGCATTAATTTAAAATATAAACATAAACCCGTCCGCATCTAGAAGGCTGATAAATATGTCATTTTGTTCATTGCCTGTTATCTCTGTTTCACAACCGCAAAAAGCTAGTTCACCAGCAAGTTACCCGCCAACGTATGGCGGGCACTTAAACAACATTACTCCAAATATTTTCTTTTGGAAAACGTTTCATACAAAACTGGCACAACAAACAGCGTGAGCAATGTTGCACTCACAAGTCCTCCAACCACTACCGTGGCTAATGGCTTTTGTATTTCTGAGCCGATACCATTGGATAACAACAAGGGTATAAGCCCAAGTGCCGAAGTAATAGCCGTCATTAACACCGGACGCAAGCGCGAAACGGCGCCGTCAAACACACTGTCTCTTATGGACTGACCGTTTTCAACCCGCTGATTAATAGAGCTAACCATTACTACGCCATTTAACACCGCAACACCGAGCAGGGTGATAAAACCAATTGAACCGGGAACCGATAGATACAGACCGGAGACAAAAAGACCCCCTATACCACCGATGAGGGCTAATGGCACATTCAGCATAATTAACAATGACTGACCAACCGAGTTAAACGCGAAGTATAGTAATAAAAAAATCAGCCCCAGAGAAATGGGAACAACAATCATCAGACGAGCCTGTGCGCGTTGCTGGTTTTCAAACTGGCCACCAAATACCACGGTGTAACCGGGTGGCATATCAATTTCATCATTGATGCGTTGTTCCAATTCAGCAACCAGGCCACCCATATCGCGGCCCTCTACATTGCTTTGAATTACCACGCGGCGCTGTACATCATCACGGCGAATTTGTGGCGGGCCGGTTTCAATTTCGACCTGTGCAACATCGCCTAGCTTTACCCATGCTCCGTCGGGTGCTTGTAATATCAGGTTACGAATAGCTTCAATATTATTACGATACTCTTCAGCTAGGCGCACATAAATGTCATAACGTTCATTGCCTTTAATCACCTGCCCTGCGCTTCGACCACCAATTGCATCCGCAACCAGGTTCATTACCTTTGAAACCGGGATGCCATAGCGAGCCAGCTTGTCACGATCGGGTCGCACGGATAATTGGGCTTCACCACCAATTTGCTCCATGGCGACACCGCGGGTGCCTTCTACCTTTTTCACCAGTGCTTCTATTTCACTGCCTTTTTTTGCCAGCATATCCAGGTCTGGACCAAACAGTTTAATCGCTAGTTGCGCACGAACACCTGAGAGTAATTCATCGACACGGGTGGCAATAGGCTGTGAAAATGAAAATAATAAGCCCGGATGCTCGGACATTTTTTCTTCCATGAGCTTTTGTAGTTCCTGGCGGTTTGTGGCACTGGTCCATTCATTGATCGGTTTTAACCCAACAAAGGTTTCGACATTGGAAACCGGTTCCGGATCACCCCCAATTTCTGCTCGGCCGACTCGACTAGTAGCATAAATGACTTCGGGAAAAGTTATCAATGCAGCTTCAATTTTTCCAGCAACTTTTAGTGAAGTATCCAGACTCGAAGAGGGAGCTAGCGTGGTTCTGATGTTTAATGTGCCTTCTTCCAGTTCGGGTACAAATTCAGTACCCAGAAAGGGCACTAATATCAGTGAGCCAATAAACAGAACTATTGAGCTAATTACAATTAAACGTTTATTATCCAGTGCCTGCTTTAAACGTAAACGGTACTGTTTATCAATGGGGCGTAACACCGGACTTTCTTTTTCAACCACCCCCTTTTTAAACAGGTAAGTTGCCAGTGCGGGAATAACCATCAGCGCTACAATTAATGAACCAAACATGGCAAGCAATATAGAAATAGCCATGGGCTGGAACATCTTGCCTTCAACACCCTCCAGAGCAAATAGCGGTGCAAATACAATGGTGACGATAAGTACGGCAAAAAATACCGGGCGGGCAACTTCTTTTGCTGCCAGCTGAATCCGTATCGCCATACCGTGGCTATCATGGCTGACATCAAACGGATCCGCATCATCCAGTGCGACGGATTCTTTAATGAAGGATTTATGGCCTTTATTAGGCCGACTTAAATGACTGAAAATATGCTCCATCATCACCACCGAACCATCCACTAACATGCCAATGGCAATCGCCAGACCTCCCAGTGACATTAAGTTAGCTGATACATTCCAGTAGGCCATTGCCATGAGCGCCAGTCCAATTGAAATGGGTATGGATAACAACACCAACAAAGTGGCGCGGATATTCATCATAAATAACAGCAGAACAACAATGATCAATACGAAAGCCTGCAATAGTGCGGTAACAACCGTATCAACAGCCTGATCAACCAGGCTGGCCTGGTCATAAAATGGCTCCATGGTGACACCATCGGGTAAGGCGGTTTGAATAGCCGCAATACGCGATTCAATACCATCAATGGTCGCTTTGGTATTTGCGCCTAGACGTTTTAGTACTACACCCGCTACCACTTCACCCAAGGCTTCCGGCTTACCATCTTTGTCACGTCGAGTAATAGACACCGCACCCTGGCGAATCTCCGCGCCAAAATCCACATTGGCCACATCTTTTACCTTGACTGAGACACCATCGACAATTTTCAATGGAACATTGCCGATATCACGTAAACCTTCATCACCACTACGCACCCAGCCAACGCCTCGTATCACCAGTTGCTCATCGCCCCGGTCCATATACCAGCCACCGGCATTACGATTATTCTCTTCTATGGCTTTTGCAACATCATCACCAGTCAGGTTATAGGCTAACAGCCGTTGAGGAGTAAGCTGAACCTGATACTGGCGGACTTCACCACCAAATGACAACACTTCAGTTACACCACCGACGGGCATGAGTAATAGTTTAACGATCCAGTCGTTATAACTACGCAGAGTGGTGGCATTGTATTTCACCGGGTCATCAGCTCTTAAAATGTACTGATAAACCTGCCCCAATCCTGATGTGTTTGGGCCTATGCCTGGCGTGCCAATGCCATCGGGAATATCTTCACGAGCGGTTTGCAATCGTTCAAATACCAGCTGGCGTGCAAAATAAATATCCGTACCTTCTTTGAATACCACTGTAATAACCGATAAACCGGTTTTGGAAATAGAACGTACTTCCTCTACATCTGGCAGGCTATACATTACCGCTTCAATGGGAAAGGTAATTAACTGCTCAACTTCTTCCGCGGCTAGGCCCCGTGCAACGGTATTAATTTGTACCTGAACATTAGTAACATCAGGAAAAGCATCGAGATTTAATTTTGGCAATATCATCGTCGCGCCAACCATCAATGCCAACAGGGCAATAATCACCAGCAAGCGGCTGCCGATCGCCATATCAATTAATCTATTTAACATGTTAGACGGCCTCAGTGGTTATGAATTTCAAAGCCGCTTTTCGCCAGCTCAGATTGAACAAAAAATGCACCTTCAACAACAACTGATGTGCCGGGTTTTATGCCGCTAATAATAGCCTTGCCATCACTAACACGGACTAGTTCAATTTCTACCCCTTTGAATTCACCCGCTTCATCTTGCTCCACCAAGACTTGCCAATCACCATCCGGGCTGCGCAATACAGCTGCTTCTGGCACGACCAAGGCTTTTGAATGATTAGTGGTTTCAATTTGTGTGTTAACAAACATGCCGGGGTGCAGTGCATCATCCATATTTTCAACCAGTAAACGAATACCTGTAGTACGTGTAGTTTCATCCAGTGAGTGATTGATTTGAGCGACTTTTGCCGGAAACACCCGTGCATTAAATTTCACGCTGGCAATATTTCCTACTTTAATTTCGTAGGCTAGCGCAGGTGAAACATTGGCGATGACCCAGAGACTGGCTTCATCAGTAATACGCATCAGCTCCTGCCCTGGTTCTGCCAGCTGACCCAGAATGTAGTTTTCTTTTAAGACGGTACCATCACTGCTAGCCACGAGATCAAAGCGGCCATTTGCACTGGAAAAATCTTCACTGGCAATGAGCGATTCAATTTGTCTTGTGGTCATGCCATAGGCTTTAACCCTGCCTTTTGATAGCTCCCATTTAACTTTGGCTTCGGTGTAACGACGTGCAGAAACCACCTTTTTCCCCAGTTTTTTTACTCGCTTCCATTCTCGATCGACAACTAATAAATCTCCCTGTGCTTCAGCCATTTCGACACTAGAAAGAGTGATAACCGGCTGCCCTTTCTTTATAACTTCTCCTAGCATGACATGACGGTCTACCACCTGTGCTGAAATACGCGGTGTAATCGATGCAGTTTTATAACTATTAAACTTCACTTCACCTGGTGCATTAATAACAGAAGGCACTGATTCAGGTTGTAGAGGTTTTACTATAATGCCAGCCGCCTGCATTTGGATTGCTGATAAGAAAACTGTGCCCTCTTCATCATGACCAGCATCACCGTCTTTTGCATCATCTTCATGTTTATCTTCGCCAGCATGAGAATCATGGTCTTCTTTTGTTTCTTCTACATGTTTATTTTCGCCGACATGTGATTTTTCAGTCAAAGAATCATGACCATCATGACCAT
>Ga0316204_10007551_pt1 | contig 15797 bp, 13 predicted proteins | sample 6monrhotite_MG_2_FD_205661 | JGI IMG/M metagenome (GOLD analysis project Ga0316204, IMG submission 205661) | Microbial mat bacterial communities from mineral coupon in-situ incubated in ocean water Damariscotta River, Maine, United States -... | ecosystem: Environmental > Aquatic > Marine >... | reverse complement strand
ACTGAATGGAAGAGATCGACCGTAGCGGGTACGCTTAACTGATCGGATCCTGCTCCGTGTCCACCTGCACCTGTAAGGCTTGAAAGGAAGCCTGCTACAAAGTTGGCAAAAGCTGTGAACAGGAACCACATGCCCATCATCATGCCGACCAGCCGTGCAACCGACAGTTTGGTTACCATTGAAAGGCCAACAGGGCTCAGACAAAGCTCAGCGAGTGTCATGAACAGGTAAATAACAAACAGCCAGAAGAAGCTTTTACCCGGACCGTCGGACAGTGTGAGGCCATATGAGAACAAAATGTACCCAATACCCACGAGCAGCATAGCAATGCCAAACTTCGCCGGGGTAGAAGGCTCCCAGCCGCGTTTTGCGAGCTTCACCCATAGCCAGGCAAATACCGGAGCAAACATAACAATGAACAAGGGATTCATTGTTTGAACCTGCGCTGCTGTAACAGTGAACAAGCCCAGGTCGCGGTTAAACTGCTGGTCTGCAAGTAGTGTCAGGCTGGAGCCCTGTTGCTCGAATAGCGCCCAGAAAACCGTTTGGAAAACGATCAGGGTGGTTGCTACCATCAAGCGCTCGCGCTCAATTTTGGTACATTTTGTGAAGCCGTAAGCGACAACAATCAGCACCATCAAAGCACCAAAACCACCAAGCAACGTACCAACCAGCGCCTGATTTTGTACCAGCCACCACATCACCAGAACGGCAACCAGACCGCCGATATAAATAAGGTGTTCTGTGCTTAAGCCTGCGAATATGGGTTTTTTGAGTTCCGTTTCGTTTGGTGGGTCAGCGCGGCCTTCCAGAAGGTGCTGGTATTTCCAGAAAACAACAAGACCAGCAAGCATGCCGATGCCAGCCAAACCAAAGCCGTATCCCCAACCATAAATTTCACCTATGCCAGCAACAATGATGGTTGCCATAAGTGAGCCAAGGTTAATGCCCATATAGAAAATGGTGAAACCGCCATCACGGCGAGGGTCGTTAGGACCGTAAAGAGCGCCAACAATTGTTGAAATGTTGGCTTTCAAAAAGCCCACACCGGTAATAATCAAGGCGAGGGATAAGAAGAAGATGGAGGTGTGGAGCTCGGAGCGTTCCACGATATCGCCGTTCATGATAGCTTGTGGGCCCTCAAACGCCAGTGACAAATGGCCCGCTACCAAAAGTAGCGCACCGTATGTTACCGCTTTTCGACTACCCAGATATCGATCCGCCAAATAACCGCCCACAACCGGCAACATATAAACCAAACCTGTGTAGGCGCCGTAAATCAGGCTGGCTTCGCCAGCTGAATATAAAAAATGCTTTGTAAGAAACAAAATCAGCAGTGCGCGCATTCCGTAATAGGAAAAGCGCTCCCACATTTCGGTTAGGAAACAAATTGTCAGGCCAATTGGGTGACCCAAAAATTCGCGTTCCTGTGACCCTTCGGTCGAAACTGTTACGTTAGACATAACTACCCCTTGAATTATTGTGTGTGGTCACGCGCCCATTTTGCTTATTTGCAAATTCCAATGGCGACCACTTCTTGTATGTTTCCACTGTGGATGCTCCCCCCAAGGAAACACTCTGCCTTAGAAAACATATCTGGCGGCGATTCAGAAGGAAAAACCGCGCAGGCAAACCAATTTTCTAGTGTTTATGGACTTGAAGGGAGAACAAAATTGGAACAGGTATGTTTTATAGCCGGATTGCCAGTGAGTATCGCCACATTATCTTGAAGCGTCGCCAATGTTGGCGGCAATAAAATCAACAGCTTTTTGCAGGTAACGCCGCCGGTCATCACTGCGCCGCAATACATGTTCCGCGCCCTTTAACATTACAAATTCGTGCGGTTTATCATGTTTTCTAAGGGCTTTTACCATCAGTACGGCGTGCTCAAAGGGTACATTTTGGTCTTTGGTGGCGTGCAGCAATAATAGGGGCATACGCACCAGATCAACCCGGTGCAAGGGTGACCGGCGTTTCAAAGTGCGGGCGGAAAGCCGTGCCCGGATGCGGGGCACAGTAAGCTGGCTAAAGCGTTTTGTGTTCAAATACCCCACCAGATGCGGAAGGGAACTAACCCCGTTCAGGCTAACGGCGCAAGCGAAGAGGTCATCATCCATAATGGCTGACATCATGGCCGCATAGCCGCCGTAAGAACCGCCCATCACGCACATGGCCCCCTTTTGTGCAATGCCTTCCCGCACCAGCCACTGGGCTGCTGTGCGCACATCTTGCTGCATTGCCCGGCCCCATTCGCCGTACCCTGCTTGTCGCCATGCTTCGCCGTATCCGCTGGAGCCCCTGAAGTTGGGTTGCAGCACGCTGTATCCATGTGCCACCAGCCAGCTAACGGTGGTGTTGAACTGGGTGGAAACCCGCCGCACCGGCCCACCATGCACCAGCACAATGGCCTTGCCAGCAGGGCCTGTTTCAGGGTGCGATAACACTGCCTGCATGGGGGTTTTGGTACGCTTCACCTTTATAGAAACCGTCTCAACTGTTCTGCGCGGCAGGGTGCTATATTCCGGCGTGTCGGGCAGAGGCGTTACAGCGTTATCTTCGCGGTCGTACAGATAGTACATCACAGGCCGGTTGATATCGCGGCGACGGTACAGGCTACGCCTGCCATCGCGGCTTGCGGTGACCAATTCCACGGCTTCCGTGTCTAATAGAGCTGCAATATGGGCCTGTTCGCTTTTCTCTACCGTTTTCCAGATAATTTCCCGGCGCTTATCTTCAACATAACTGGCACCAATTGTTATATCGGTTACCGGGTCAATAAGGGCCGATGTTATATCAAAATTGTCATGGCCTGCCAGTTTGGCGATCATTTCACCCGAGGCAGTATGCATGCGCCACAGCGCCCTTGTGTCGCTGTCGTGCGCGGAAAGCACCAGTGCTGTAGCGCCGCCGGTTTCCACGCCCAGCACACCGTAGGCCGGGCCGGTAAAAAAGTCCCGTTTGGAAATAAGTTGCCAGCCGCCGTCAGCCCTGCGGCCATAAATTTTTTGCTTGCGCCCAACAAACCCTTCACCCAGCTTTACACTGCCTTCTGGCGATACCCACCAGCGCACAATTGGCCGCCACGCGCTTACCACCTTCTGTGATGTGCCTGTTACGGCATTCACTTTGTAAACGGCAGGGTAACCGGTTTCGCTGTCGTCCTCCCACTGCATTAAAATGCTGGTGGGGTCACTGTGCAGAGGACTGAGAAGAAAGGGGGGCAGGTCGTCGGGGCGCGGGCCGCCTTTGTCTATCAGGGGGCGTAGTTTTTTTAGGTGGGCATCGTACAGTACCAGCCCGTTTTCCTTTAGCGATAATAACAGCCTGCCGCCGCCAACCCATGACATCCAGTTGATGTCTTCCCGTATGTAAGGCAGCGGTTCGCCGTTTTTAAAGCCGTTATCAACATGCCATATGGTTACAATGCTGTTGTCGCTGTCGTTCTGGCGTTTCAGGCCGGATATATAATGCCCGTCTGTTGACAGCGACGGCGCAGCGATAAACGGCGGGCGTACCAGCTTGTCCAGCAGGTAAGGGTCGTCTGCTGCGGCAGAGGCTGCTACAGAAGCCGCTACAGAAGCCGCTAACGGTGCAAAGGCAAGCGCCGCCACGGTAAAAACAACAATTTTCAAGACGAACCACTTAGGCATGCTGTAAATCTAACACAAGGTAGCTGTGTGAAAAAAGCAGTATTCGTAGCCGGAAGGTTTCACAACTACGTGTGCCCAGGGTCAGGACCCTAAATATATGCCGTCTTAAGTTACAGGACTGCTAACCAGCTGATTGGCTATTTTCGCTTTCACTTCTGCGCGTAGCATCACGACCGTTAGCAGATAAATTCCGGCGATTACAAAAGGCAATATTGTATAATTAAGTGCCGGAAACAAAAACCATATCGCTGTTACGGCAACTGTGCGCATAACCACATGCAAGGTGCAGGCACGGCTATCATAGGTCCAGCCAATTACCAGCCAATGCAGGCTCATGCCTATTCCCAGCGACAGCGGCAGAAGTTCAATAGCATTCAACATAATAGCAATATGAACCGGCCATAACAGATTAATGCCCAGCGTGGCTCGCAGGCCTGCTGCCGCCAGAGGCGAGGTTGCCTTCATAAAGGGTGATTTAAACGGTTTCTGCAGTGCCAACCCCAGCGGAAAAATCATGCCGGAAGAAAATGCAGCGGCCATTGCCCAGTTAAACGGCGTTAGAAAATAACCTAATATACCCAGTACAGTCCAGTATACGGCGCCAGCAAACGGCATGGAAAGGCCGCTATTGCTCTCAATTTGATGGCGGGCCTGTTCAATTTTGATAGCCTGTAGGTTCATGCGGGATCCCTTTGTTTTTTACCAGTTATAACAGGTAAAAATTGCGTGTATATCCACATGTGCATGTGTGGTTGATTTTTACTGTTTCAAACGGCTTTTTTCCGATAAAACAGGCCCTTTGTGGTTGCTTGGGGCGCGGCTATAGGCCGCTTTTAAAATAGGCACTCAGGTGATCTATCAGGGTGCGAACCTTGGTGGAAAGGTGCCGCCGGTTTTGATAGACAGCATAAATATTGAAATCGGACTCTTCATATTTTTCCAATACTACCTCCAGCTTGCCGCTGGAAATCGCTGGTCCGGCGATGAAGGTTGGCAAATAGGCGATGCCGCATCCGGCAATGGCAGCTTCGCACAGCATGTCGCCGTTGTCAGAATCGAACCGCCCCGACGTTGATTGCCAAATGTTTTTTCCTTCCACCACAAAGGGCCAGGCCCTGCCTTCAGCCAAATTTATATAGCTCATGCAATTGTGCAGAATTAGGTCGGAAGGTTTTTCTGGTTGCCCATTTTGGCTGAAGTAGGCAGGGCTGGCGCAAACCACGCGTCTGCAGTTTGCCAGTTTTTTACTAATAAGGCTGGCGTGCTTCAGTTGGCCAATGCGTACCGACAGGTCATAGCCTTCTTCCACCAGATCAACCGGTCTGTCAGAAAGAAAACTTTTTATAGAAACGTCTGGATAGCGCCTTAGAAAATCTGAAAGTGCAGGCCCCAAATATTTCACACCGAAGCTAAGCGGTGCGGCCAGTTTAATCTCGCCTACAGGTTTTTGGGTTTTGTGGCGAATATTTTCTTCAACCTCTTCGAGTTCATCAAGAAATCTGCGCACATATTCCAGATAGCTATAGCCCGTGTCCGTTAGCCGAACCTTGCGTGTTGTGCGGTGCAGAAGCTGGGTGCTTAAATGCGCTTCCAAATCCTTCACACGTTTGCTCACCACTGAGACGGCGAGTCCCATTCTTTTGGCGGATTCCGCAAAGCTACCTGTCTCGGCAACCTGTGCGAAGGCCTTCATATTTGAGAGCTTGTCCATTGTTCTAATTATTAGAATAATTATTTTCTTTTATCAACTATTATAATGCTTATTGAAAAACTCTATTTGTGTGGAGTGATGCACAACGCACAATCAAGAGGTGATAAAATGCAGTTAAAAAGGCATAGAAACGAGCGAGGCCCAACAGATGCTGGTTGGTTAAAAAGCATGCATACTTTTTCTTTCGGGCAGTACTACGACCCGGCCCATATGGGTTTTGGTCCTTTGCGGGTAATCAATGATGACCGCGTAATCCCTGGTGCGGGGTTTGGTACTCATCCACACAGCAATATGGAAATCATTTCTTATGTGCTGTCAGGCGAGTTGGCGCATAAAGACAGTATGGGAAACGGCTCTACTATTAAGCCGGGGGAAGTACAGTTGATGAGCGCAGGTCGCGGTGTAACCCACAGCGAATATAATGCTTCTAGTACCGAAGGTGTTCATTTTCTGCAAATCTGGATCATGCCAAACAAGCAAAATGGCAAGCCCGGCTACCAGCAAAAGGCTTTTGACCCCGCTGAAATGCGAGGAAAATTTCGTACGGTTGTTTCGCCGGATGGTGAAGATGGGTCGCTTGTGGTGAAGCAAGACGCCCGGCTGTTAACTGGCCATTTCGTGGAAGGTGATAAGGTTACCGTTAAAACCAAGTCAGGCCGTAAATATTGGCTTCATCTGGCTAGTGGCATCGTTACCGTGAACGGGGAAGAGGCAAAAAGCGGTGACGGTTTTTCGATTGAACGCGAGAAGACTATCGCCATCACAAGCCAGGCCGAAAGCGAAATTTTATTATTTGATCTGGCGGAATAAAGGAATATCCGATGAGTAAGAAAAACATAAAACTAATAGCCTTTGCCGGCAGTACCCGGCGCGCGTCCGTTAACAAGCAGCTTGTAAAAATTGCCGCGAATGGCGCAGAAGATGCTGGCGCTGACGTGACCTATATTGATTTGGCTGACTACCCTATGCCGTTTTATGACGGTGATTTGGAAGCAGATGGTGGCTACCCGGAAAATGCGCTGAAATTAAAGGCGCTGTTCCGTGAGCATGATGGCTTTTTAATTGCGTCGCCTGAATATAACAGTGGGTATTCTGCGGTGTTGAAAAACACTATCGACTGGATTTCCCGTCCGGCGACAAAGGATGAACCACCACTTGCGGCATTTGACGGCAAATATGCGTCTTTGATGGCCGCAGCACCGGGTGCACTAGGCGGCCTGCGCGGGCTTTACCAGCTGCGCGAGCTGTTGATGAATATCAATGTAACGGTGCTGCCCAAAATGCGCGCCGTAAATTTTGCCCTAAAGGCTTTTGACGAAAACGGCCAGCTAACCGACCCGGCAACAGAAGCCGCAGTGAAGGCACTTGGTGCGCAAACAGTGGCAGCGGCGGCATAAAATCAGCAGTGGTCCCACTTATGAATGCTCGAAAACTAAAAGCTGGTTTTCGGGCATTTACGGTGCGAGTCATTCCGCGCTTGCCGTTGTGGCTATGATTTGCGGCATTTCGCTGGTGTATACCCTATGGGACGGTCTGGCCCGAAGCCGTAGCGGCACAGGTGTCCAAGGGTGGGCTGATACCTAACAGGGCTTGCACGGCGCGTCTTGGAAGTTGTATTCTAGGCAGCATGAAAGCGCCGCAATTGCAGGCTATTAACCGGTTAATCATTTTAGGAGCATAGCGCTGTCTACCCAGTGGCAACAGATAAAACCTTCTGATATTCTGAATTCCGGAGAAAGCCATGCTTTCAGGCAGCGCTCAAATGCGTGGGGCTTTTGGTTGTTGGCGCACTGTTGGGGCGTGATAGCAGCGGCAGGTGCGCTGTATGTGGTTTTCCCAAATGCGGTTACGTTGTTGTTTGCGGTGGTAATTATTGGTGGGCGCCAATTGGGGCTGGCTATATTGATGCACGAAGGCAGCCACGGCATGCTGTTTAAAAGCCGCAAGCTGAACGAGCGCGCAACCCAATGGCTGGCCGCATGGCCGATGATTTTAAATATTCATGCCTACCGGGTACGGCACATGGCGCACCACAGGTTTACCCGCACCGACAAAGACCCGGAAAATTACCTTTACACTCCGTTCCCGGTAACGCGCGCCAGCATGGGTCGCAAGTTCCTGCGTGACCTAACGGGCATTGTATTTTTGCGCACCAATGCCGCAATTTTTCGTTTTGTTTGGGGCGAGAAAAAAGGCCGCTCAACGCGCCTAATCGGCTTTTACGGCGGGCCTTTGCTGTTTCATGGCGGCTTGATGGCGGCCTGTGCCGCGTTTGAGCGGATTGACCTGTATTTCCTGCTGTGGCTGTTGCCGCTGGCAACAAGTTTTCAGTTGTTTCTGCGTATCAGAAACATTGCAGAACATGCCACTGTGGATGATCTGGAAGATCCGCTGAAAAACAGCCGCACGGTGCTGGCGGGTGTTTTGGAGCGCGCATTGGTGGCCCCTTACTGGGTAAACTTCCATATCGAGCATCATATGCTGCCGTTCATCCCCTGCTACCGGCTTTCGGTGATCCACAAGATAATGCTGGAGCGCGGGTTCGGTGAGCGTATGTCAGTGCTACCGGGCTATATGGACGTGTTGCGTCTGAATGCTTCTGCTTGAGGTTAGGCGGCTAACTGTTCAGGTGGCCTTCCATGTCTTCTTTTCCACTAGTGAATGCTTCAAACTACCACTTGCATGGACGACAGGTCGGTCAGCGATAAGCCGACGAGAAAAATGCTGTCGCCGCCGCCGGTGTCGATCAAGACCCCGCTTTGGCCTCCGATGGTTGCAACATCGGCTACCGACAGCACTTCACGCGGCACCGTGAAGTCGCGGTTGGTATTGACGAGATAAAGTGTGTCCTCCGTGACGTCAAAATCATCGATCACATCGGTACCGTGCCCTGCTTTGAAATAGAAGGTGTCGGCGCCCGAACCGCCGTCGATCGTGTCATTGCCCAGCCCGCCGTAAAGGTGATCAGGGCCGGAGCCGCCGAAAAGAAGGTCGTCACCAGCACCGCCGAAGATAGTGTCATCGCCGTTGCCGCCCAACAGATTGTCATCGTGTGATCCACCGTAAATCTGGTCATCGCCGTCGCCCCCGTCGATGGTATCATATCCGCCGCCGAAGCCACCGTAAACGGTGTCCGAGCCGCCGCCGACACGGATGTCGTCGTTGCCTTCGCCGCCGCCAACCACATCGTTGCCGCTGGCTGCATGGATTACATCGTTGCCTTCGCCGCCCCATAGCCAATTGGAGGAGCCGCCGTAAACTTCGTCGTCGTCCAGATCGCCGTCATCATCATCATCGTTCCAGCCGCCGCCCACTATCGTATCGCTACCATCGCCACCAAACAGTGTGTCGTTGCCGTCGCCGCCAACGGCAAAGTCATCGCCGTCACCCAAATCAATCCGGTCGTGGCCGTCGGTGCCGTAGACGGTGTCGTGGCAGCTGGAGGGGATCGAATCCGCAGCGACCGAATCCGTGTTGATCAGGCTAGGGAAATCATCACCGTATAGGGGTTTGTTATTAATGTCGCCCACAGTATCACCATCAGCGCCGTCAATGAGTGTGTCGCCGCCGTCAGGCCCTTGTGTGTCCGCGCTCTGACCGCCAAATAAAAGGTCATGGTCTTCATCACCGGATAGGAGGTCACTATCGGTGCCGTTCACTACCATGTGGTTCCCGCTGCCGCTATAAAGAGGGGCATTGCCGTCAAGGATGCCGCTATCGGTTCCCTGACTGCCGAACAAGCGGTGATGGCTGCTGCTACCTTCCGGCAGATCATCCTTGGTACTGCCCGTGAGCGGATCGCTTTCAGTTACTAATGCGCCGCCTGCAGTGGTATGTATCTTGCTGGAAAAGGCCCTGTCAGAAGTGCTCATGTGTTTGCTCCGGGAGCGATTGGCGCACCGAGGATCCACACTCAGAAATCATACAATAAAGGTGCATGCTCACCATACCAGATAATGGCAAAATTGCCAGCGATGTGTGCTTCTTCGGTGCCAATTTGAGGCCCAAATACAAGCCTGCCCGCAAGGTAAGAACTGGACGGGACAAGGAATTTAAGAAAGTATGTCAGTATACTACGGTGCATGTTGGGAGGTCTGCCTGTAACAGAAAGCGGAGAATAGGGCGTATGACAGATAGACCTAAATTGGTATTTGTAGGAGGGCATTCAAAAAGCGGCACCACTTTTATCGGCCGTGCGCTTGGGCTTTTCAATGATGTTTGCTCGAAAGGCGAGCTAGATTATTTTCGGCTGTATTTTAAAGAACTGAATACGCTGACAGATGGGTATAATGTCAATATCGACTATGTGAACCGTGAGGTTTATGACGGCATAGGTAACCTTGGCAGAATTGACGATAAAGCCATGGTGCGCATCCACCGATCTGTTTTCATGGAGTTGTTTCAATCGGGTGTCCCTGTACCGGCAGACAGCAAGTTCTGGGTGGAAAAATCACCGCAAAATGTCCATTGGACCAATGCTATAAATTTTATATTCCCGGAAGCTGTTATCGTGGCTGTTTACCGGGACCCCGTTGCGGTGTTCCGGTCCAGGCTCCGCCATATGGCGGATCACCGGGACGGTGAACTCAAGAATGTTGCCTCGCCGGAAAGGCAGGAATTTCGGCGTACTTTTATAGAAGGGTGGTACACTTGGATTGGTCAGCTGGAAAAATATAAAGACCGGTTGATGCCAGTAAATTATCAGCATGTGGTTGACGATACCAAGGGGTTCCTTGACTTTGCGGCGGAGCGCATTTTTAAGGAGGACCTTGGCCTGAAGGCCCCTGTTGAGACGCTGAGCAAGGAATATTATCTTAGCCAGCTTCCAGAGGAGCGCAGGGCTAAAAGCCTGGTTCAAACCAATATGAAGCGGCTAACTTTAAGTGAAAAAGAAATTTCAATCATCAAAGAGAAATGCCGATCGCCCGAGGTTCCCTTCGCTTTTTAACCGGTGAATGGGCCAGAAAATTCTCAGGGTTAAATTGACAAATTATTATGGTATAGGGCTTGAAGCCTGCTCAAGCTGAATATTCGAAAAATGGGACGCATACATGCTCACGGAAAACACTAATACAAAGAACACACCGCCCAATATAGACCCCGCCTCCAGTATTGGCATTTTCGAGAAATGGTTATCGGTTTGGGTTGCGCTTTCAATCGCGGCTGGCATTGCTTTAGGGCAGATATACCCTGATGCCTTTGCGCTGCTTGCCCGCCTTGAATATGCGAATGTCAATTTGGCGATTGCGGTTCTTATCTGGGCAATGGTCTATCCCATGATGGTATCGGTTGATTTTAGCAGTATTACCCATGTTGCCGACCAACCAAGAGGGTTGCTGATTACGCTGGTTGTGAACTGGTTGATCAAGCCCTTTAGCATGGCAGCTTTGGGCGTGTGGTTTTTCAATTATGTTTTTGTCGATCTCATGTCAGCTGCGGAAGCCGATAGCTATATTGCTGGCCTTATTTTGCTGGGGGCTGCGCCTTGTACGGCGATGGTTTTTGTTTGGTCACAGCTAACAAAAGGCGACCCCAACTATACGTTGGTGCAGGTTAGCGTGAACGACATCATCATGATTTTTGCCTATGCGCCGATTGTTGCCTTGCTTTTGGGTGTTACAGATATTCCGGTGCCGTGGAATACGCTTGTGCTTTCAGTTTTGCTCTATGTTCTTGTGCCTTTAATCGCAGGCGTGTTAACGCGCCGCAAAATTCAGAAAACAGATAAAAACCCTGATGCTGTTGCAAACTTTACAGCGCGCTTAAAACCCTTTTCAATCTTTGGGCTATTGGTAACAGTGGTTCTATTGTTCGGCTTTCAGGGTAACGTAATTTTGGCCCAGCCGCTTTTGATTTTACTCATTGCGGTGCCGTTACTCATTCAGTCGTACGGCATTTTTGCAATTGCATACGGGGCAGCGTGGTTCATGCGGGTGCCTTTCAAAATAGCAGCGCCTTGCGCAATGATTGGTACATCCAACTTCTTTGAACTCGCGGTAGCAGTTGCCATTAGCCTTTTTGGTCTTCATTCAGGCGCGGCGCTGGCAACCGTGGTTGGCGTATTGGTGGAGGTTCCTGTCATGCTGTCGCTGGTGATGTTTGCAAACCGAACCCAGGGCCTGTTTCCACGCCGCTAACCGTGGCTTTAATTTAGCTTTGGAACGAGCAGCCGTGCGGGAACATAAAGAGCGCTATGGCACAATGTTTCGGTGCGCAACTGTCAGCCTTAAAGGGCTATATGGACGTGCTGCGCCTGAACGCCTCGGCGTAATTAGGCGTGCCATCCCGTGTTTCCCCTTCCACAGCGTGACTTGGGTTCAGGAGGCTAACCTCGCCCAAACTGACCGGGTTGTTGATTTTAGCAGGCAGCGCCGCGCTGTAACGCCAAATCGAACGAAGGCTCGTATCTATTTGTGAACGCTTTATGCCCGGCAGCGGCGTAACCATCAACGGGTTCCCCTCTGGTGAGCGCCAAATACGAGCATCCAGAGGATATTTTGTGCCAGTTATAGGGTCTGTATAGGACGCTTTTTGCACTGTGGAACCCTGATTTTTCTTGAAACTTGTCTATTTTAGGTATCTGGCCTGTACTACCAATTCAATTACCAAAATATACAGGGTCACCTTTTTTATCAAAGGCTAGAAACCTGGATAGGTCACCGCCTTGTTCTACAGTTTGGACCATCTTTTTAAGCGGCCCTATCGCTTCATCAGAAGTAGGCGCAATGCCATTTCTACCAGAAAGGCTAGCCACCAACACAAGTTGCCAATTTTGTTTCATACTCTCGGATTCTGCCACTAAATCGGCAAAGCTACCCAATTCATCCAACGTTTTGTCAACACACATAATTGCTTCTAATGCGCCGCCTTGACCAGCATGGAAATTCATTGCTTCGTCCCCTTTGTGATCTTTCGGCAGAGAGGCTTTTAAAAAAACGAATAATAAACGTTGCGGCTGTGCCTGTTTTTTCGCGGCTGACAACAGGGATGGGTAATCGGTGATATTAATGTGGATATTCCTTCTGGTTTGTAGCGTTGCATCAGATGAATCTGGTGCCTGATTGTTATGGTTAGTGCCTATTTATTCAAGATAAATAACTTAGGCGCTTTGCTTTGAGGTTATGTTGGTGTCTGGGTACCTGAGGACAATGTATAATTAAGTAGGTTTGTCGCCTCACTATACTGTATTTCGCTCATCGTGGTGCGGCAATTTTTTTGGTGCAAATCCACTTCCGCCAGCTTCAAATGCTTAAAACTATACGCCGTCCCCAGATATCAAACATGCTTGATTTTTGAGGGTGTTGCGAAATTGGAAAATTAAATACCTCATCGATAAGTAAACAAGGAATTGTCGCTTAATCATATTTGCCTACGGTTAAATAATACCTCAATTATATTCCTAATGGTTGACTAAAGGATAATCGTTAGTTGAGTATTCAGATGTCCAATTGGGAGGAAAGTAATAATGGTTTCAGTTCGAACGTTGATTAGCTTTGCATTTGTATGTGAACGTTACGGGGAAACAGGCGACATCGCGCAAGGTTTCATGCCTTTGTTCGCACCAATTGCTGCCAAACGCCCCGGAAAACTGTTTGACCCAATCGAATTTTCAAGAGAAGTAAATGCGCTCTACGGCATCAAAATGCATCCGTATGTTGCCGAAGATTGGCAAGAAAGATTAGAGCGTGAAGGGCTGCTCTATTCGAGAATTAAGTCTAACAATAGTAAAGAATATAGATATGAGACAAACATTCCTATGCCGGCAGGTGGCAAAGAAAAAGAAATTAAAGGTATCATCACCGAATTAACTAACACCGTAAAAAACGCCTTGGATAATGCCAATTTAGCGATTTCCGCAGATGATGTAGAGCACCAAGTGCTACACAGAATAAGACTCTTAGATTTCCATAATATAACCAGTGCTCCGGAGCCAAGCTACATTCTACCCAAGACACTCAAGGTTGATATTGAAAAACCTTTTGAACAAACAGATGAGCAGCGCAGGGGCAAAATGATAGATTATGTTTGCGCAAAATATGCTTTGCGACTCAAAAATGACGACGGCGAAAAATTTCAATTGCTGTGTGATATTGCCGCAGGGGCTCTAGCCAGTGAAGTCGTCCTAGATCTGCGCGTTCCGCCGACAGCGAGCAGCCGAGCTGAAGGATTAAAAGCCTTTCTTGATGCTCCTCTAATTCTAGACTTACTCGACATTGGGGATGAGCAAGCATTCGAATATGCAAAGCAAATTATTCATGATCTGACCGAAATGGGAGCACAAATATTTACGTTCGAAAACAACGTTAGAGAGGTATCTAGCATTGTTGCCGCTCGCATCTCTACCAATCGCGACAAAATCTACGGCACGGGCTCGATTGGTCATAGATTAGCACGTGACCAATTTGCTCGAGTTCGCATTCAAAATCTAAAGAACTCCGTTCGTAAAGTCATCAAAGAGAAACTTCACATTGAAATTGTGAACTTTGATGAAAGCCATCAAAACCTTTACAAATATTTCCCCGAAGAAAATGAAACAGACCTGCTGGCCCGCATTCGACCAGGATCAAACACATCTCTGATTGGCCGCGAGACTGACGCAAGATCCATTGCAAATATTTTGCGCCTAACACGCCATCAAGGACCAGCATCCATGGTCTTCAGTCCCGGATACATTTTTCTAACAAAGAATGATCAGGTGGCAGCGATTGGAAATAAATCGGCTCATGAAAATAAGGTCATATCCGTAGAAAACTCTCCAATCTTTTTAACTGACCGCTACTTAGCGGGCTTAATTTGGCTGTCCAAAGGCGGTGTGGGCACTACAATTCCGCAGCAGCTACTGGTGGCAAACTGTACGGTGGCAATCTCTGCTCGACGAGACGTCATCACTAAAATGATTGCGACTCTATCGGGACTTGACGAAGACAAAGCAGAAGAATTTTCAGCATTTATGACTGACCAACGATGTTCAAATTACCTCATGGATCTATCACTTGGCGACCCTTCTTCTATTACACCAGAAACTGCTCCCATAATTCTAGATAAGCTGCGCCCTAAAATTGTTGCTGATTTAGAAGAAAAAACTCAGGCTCTCAAAACTGAATTTGACGAAAGTAAGAAAAGAACAGAGGGGTTGGAGGCGACGTTGGAGGAATTTGTCAAGGACCACGATTCGCTGGAGCGCCAAGTCAGCGAAAGAACGGAAGAGGTCAACATATATAGAGACAAGAATGTTAAAATGCAGTCTACAATAGATAATAACAACACCAAGATCAGAAAGCTTGAAGATGAGCAAATACTTGCGCCCTGCATTGATGCAGGCAACCGTTGGGCGCTAATAACTCTTACGTTTTTCTTTCTATTTACCAATACGGTAGTCTATTTAATTGGTATTTTTGCGGCTCCAAACGTAAACGAGACCACAGTAGTTATTTCTTCTGTTTTGGGCACATCTCTACTCGCGGTACTGCAAATTTTCTTTCCAAGTGATGGCTTTGGGCCCTGGCTAAATCAACGAAGGCAAAACAAATACTTAGCAAAAGCAGAGCAACTCGATGTGCTAAAGACAGCTCAAAGTTATAGAATAGACTGGAAAACGAAAAGATTGTTTAACAAACTAAACTGATAGGAGTGAATGAAAGCATCACAGTTGCTGGATACATTCAATAAATCCGAGTGGCCTGTTTTGACCTCAAGCGCTTTAATCAAGGTTTTACGGGCCGCGGTCCTGCCCAATGTGCTCTGTGACCCAAATTTTCAGTGAACCAAACCAATTGTCTTAAATGTACAATAAAGGGGTCACCGTTAGTCAATATGGTTTCACTTTCGTTTCTGGCGTAAACGAACTTGTGTCGAAGCGTATTAAATAGTTGTTTTGTGTGGCTGGACCAGCCGCTTGCTGGCAATCAACCCCACAGTGCCTAGCGCTTTCACGCCACGCAAAAGCCTCAAAATTTTGAGGCCTGAACAATAAGGGCGTTAATGGTTTTTTCGCCCAGTGCTTTACTGGCCTCCATCCGGTTAATGCCTTCCAGCAGAACAAAGCGTCCCTTGCCTTCGCGAACACGAATTGGCTTTTCCTGTTCGTCGTCCATCATGCGCTCAGTAATTTCATCCACACGGCTTTGGTCCAGTTCCTTGCGCCTTGCCGCAGGCACATATATTTCTTCAATCTTCACATCGATAACTTTAAGCATTTTCCATCCTGTACCAATTACGCTGTTTTAAACTGTTACACATATTAACAGTGCTAGGCTAATCCTTAAGCCCGTCAAAAATACAAAGTAACGCATGTTATATTCCTTTCCTCTGTTCTTGTGCGCCCTATGCGCTACATTATCCGCAGATAGATATTTCCGGGGAGGACGATGTGGCGATTTCAGTGAAAACAGGTGTTAAAATAGGCGCGGCTGCTTTGGTGGCTTACGGTCTGTATG
>Ga0316204_10007549_pt1 | contig 15803 bp, 16 predicted proteins | sample 6monrhotite_MG_2_FD_205661 | JGI IMG/M metagenome (GOLD analysis project Ga0316204, IMG submission 205661) | Microbial mat bacterial communities from mineral coupon in-situ incubated in ocean water Damariscotta River, Maine, United States -... | ecosystem: Environmental > Aquatic > Marine >... | reverse complement strand
CAGCGACGATTGCTCGTATGCTGGGCGAAAGAATGAAAGTCGCAGCGCTAGAAGATCTTTTTCTATCTGCATTGTTACAAGATATTGGTGTTTTGCTTATCGACTGTATTCAGTCATCACCCTATGACAATGGCAAAGATGATTTGAAACATGACGATCGAGTGAAACTCGAAAAGCAATTTTTAGGTCTCGAGCATTGTGATATTGGTGCATGGTTCTTAAGTTCTTGGGGGTTATCTGAAAATTTAGTCAATGCAGTAAAATTTAGCCATTCCTTGAACGCAGGCTTTTCTAATGATGATGAAGAGAAATTTCATTATTGCTTACATTTATCGGGCAGTCTTGCTGATGTCTGGTTAGATAATAACCCAGGTGAATTATTACTTTCTATATTACAAGTTGCGAGCAAAGTACTAAATTTATCGACTGAAGAATTTAACGAACTTGTGATTAATATTGACAAAGCTTTACCAGAAGTTAAAGAACTCTTTAATATATCGATAACATCAGAGCAACATAGAGAGAAGATTATAGCAGAAGCTAAAGAGTTATTATTAGAAAGAAGTCTGTTCTCAATTAAGCAGTCTGAAGATGATAGAGAACATATTGAAAAAATTAATGATAAAGTTGATGAGATTAAGCAGTCTAATCAATTAGATCATTTAACAGGTGCATATAATCGTCAATATATTGATAAGTTACTCGATATAGAGTTTTATGAATCGCGTGACAATAATTGGCCCATGTCAGTAGCATATATTGATATAGACGATTTTAAATTGGTCAATGATTCTTTCGGTCATTCAGTTGGAGATGAGGTTTTAAAGTTAATCGCAAACTTCTTTTTATTAAATATAAGAAAAACAGATGTCTTGGCACGTTATGGTGGTGATGAATTTATTTTGATGTTGCCTGGCGTCAACTCTAAAATTGCGAAGAGTATGATTGAGCGCTTATTACAGCTATATGATAATGTATCTGAAATAAATGCCAATGGTGAAAAATTTAAAACAACACTTACTATTGGTTTGGCAACGAATATGGATAAATATAATTTCAATACTTTAAAAGAATTATTAAAAGCGGCTGACCAGGCTGTCTATAATGCAAAAGATAAAGGAAAAAACTGCTTAGCTGTTTATTCCTCAAATATGTAGTAACTTATTCTAGGTAGTATTAAATATGAATATTAAAGAAATAAAGTCTTCGTCTCTCGAAGAAGTGAGAGGCGATGAAGCTTGGCGCATGTTTAGAATTCTTAGTGAATTCACAGAAGGCTTCGATAAGCTGTCTGATCTTGATTTTGCAGTGACTATATTTGGCTCGGCACGGTTTGATGAAAATAATAAATACTATAAAGAAACGGTCATTTTAGCTGGCGCTTTGGCAAAAGAAGGTTTCCCTATTATTTCTGGTGGTGGTTCAGGCATTATGGAAGCGGCGAATAAAGGCGCGGCTGAAGCTGAGCAAATCTCTGTTGGTTTAAATATTGAGCTACCTCATGAACAAAAACCTAACCCTTATCAAAATGTTGCGATTAATTTTCGTTACTTTTTTGCAAGAAAAGTTATGTTTGTAAAGCATTCTATGGGGTATGTCTGCATGCCAGGTGGTTTTGGAACAATGGATGAATTCTTTGAAGCGCTAACATTGATGCAAACTAATCGTATCTATCATATGCCATTAATATTATATGGTAGAGAATTTTGGCAAGGCTTAGTTGATTGGATGAAGCAAACTTTAGTGATGAACAACACTGTTTCCAAAATTGACTTCGACTTAATTAAAATTACAGATGATATTGATGAAGTTGTCGCTATCATGTCTAAGCATCGTGATTGGAAACGAAAACAGATTTTGAATGCAGGTCGATTATGCTAGGCATGTTTTAACGACTACCTAATAATTTGGCAACAGCTTTATCACTGCCGAGTAATCCGACAACTAAACCGACTAAACTAATCGTTCCAAAAACAAGCATTACAAACCAATATCCCATTTCAATGAGTTGAGGCATAAAGATGGGTAATCCAAATGCAAGTAATAAAAATACTACCCCAATGAATAACACTATTTTTCTATTTAGTGAGCGATAAATAAATTCATCATTATTTTTTTCAAAAATGTTGAGTATGGGGGAAAATAGTTTAATAAAAATATTTTTCATAATGACTAGTGTTTTTCTCTTAATTTCGTTAATGAACTGCTATTTTCAATTGGCAAACCAGAAATTTTCCATTCTGGAAAGCCTTGCTCTAACCGGCGTGCCCGAAATCCTTTTTCTCTAAGTTGTGCGACCGCATCAAAGGCAAGAATGCAGTGTGGTCCACGGCAGTATGCAACTATCTCATGCTTAGAATCAAATTTTTCTAAATGCTGCTCAAGTTCTATGATAGGAATATTGATAGCACCTCTGATATGTCCATTGTCGTACTCTTCTTTTGGCCTAACGTCGAGTACAGTCACGAGATCTTGCTTTGCTTTTGCGAGTAATTCGGCTGCGGGAACGGGGTCAAGATTGTCCTTTGCTGTTAAGTAGGTATTCACTAACCTATCTACGTCTGAAATGTGCTTCTCGGCTACATTACGTAACGAATCAAGTAAATTAACAACATCATCACCACTAATGCTGTAGTACACTTTGAGTCCTTGTTTTTGACTTTGTACTAGTCCAGCCTGCCGTAAATGCTGTAAGTGTTGAGAAGTGTTAGCTACGCTGAGACAAGTTAGCGTTGATAGCTCTTCGACGCTGCGCGGGCTTTGGGCCAAAAACTCTAACAATTCCAAGCGGTTAGCATTACTTAAGGCTTTGCCTACGCGTGCAAATTGATTAAATAGGTCACTTTTAAATGTATTTGTTTTCATCTGTATGCTTAAAACTATTCAAGTAATTAATTGAATGCTAGAATCTATTTTGACGATTATAGCCCTATTTTTCAATGTGGCAACTAGTTTGAATTTAAGAGAGTTTGAATATGAGATTTGAAGAGTTTTTGTTAGCCAATGAAAAAGAAGTCAGAATGAGTTTTTTTTTCGGGATGCTATTGCTGATTGGCTTATGGGAAGTATATGCGCCCAAGCGCGCTTTAACCGTTTCAAAAACAGTTCGTTGGCTTAATAATTTAGGACTAGTGTTTTTTAACACTTTTATGCTCAGGTTTGTATTGCCAACAGCAGCTGTGGGTGTGGCTAGCTTCGCAACACAACAAGGCTGGGGTTTATTTAATTATTATGAAGTCTCTTTTTGGTTGGCGGTTATTCTCTCAGTCATTATTATGGACTTTGTCATTTATATTCAGCATGTCATGGTTCATTCAATACCTGTGTTATGGCGTTTACATAGAGTACACCATGCAGACTTAGATTATGATGTAACAACCGGCTCACGTTTTCACACCTTAGAAATCTTTCTCTCCATGTTTATTAAGTTTGCAACTATATTGTTATTGGGTCCCTCGGTCGTAGCGGTAATTATCTTTGAAGTCATTCTGAATGCGACGGCGATGTTTAACCATGGCAATATTGGTTTACCAAAAAAAATCGATAAATATTTACGTTTTTTTCTTGTCACGCCGGATATGCACAGAGTGCATCACTCAACGGAAGATGATGAAGCAAATAGTAACTTTGGTTTTAGTTTAACCTGGTGGGATAGATTGTTTGGAACATACCGTGATCAACCTAGAGCGGGTCACACAAATATGACGATTGGGATTCACAAATATCGTGATCCTAAACAAGTGGCTTGGTTACCCGGAATGCTGGCATTGCCTTTTGTTGGAAAAATGTCGGGTTATGTTATTAATCGTCGACAATGGTCTGATAGTGACAAATGACATTAGTGTATATTGTATTAAATAGTTATAAGTGATTTTTCATATGAATAAAATATTATTTCGAACGCTATTATTGCTCTTATTGATAGCGGGTATTTCTGCTGTTGTTGTCTATCGTGATCAGTTAGATCCCAGTGTAATTGAAGCATGGATTAAAGGCGCCGGTGTTCTTGCCCCATTATTGTTTATGGGGCTTTATATTATTGGCACAGTGCTGTTTTTCCCTGGAGCGGCATTAACTCTAGTGGGCGGTGCTTTATTTGGTCCAATTTATGGGACTTTATATAATTTAACGGGTGCCACTATTGGTGCCGCGATATCATTTCTCATTGCTCGCTACCTGCTTTCAGATTACGTTGAACAAAAAACCGGTGGACGCATGAAACAGCTCAAGGAGGGGGTTGAAAATGAAGGCTGGCGCTTTATTGCTTTTGTTCGCCTGGTGCCCTTATTCCCGTTTAACTTATTGAATTATGCTTTAGGTTTAACAAGAATTAAATTCTCACATTATGTTATTGCGTCTTATATTTGTATGTTGCCGGGTGGCTTAGCGTATACTTATTTTGGCTACATTGGTAAAGAAGCCGCTACCGGTGGCGATGGTCTTATCCAAAAAGGCCTTTTGGCCTTGGCACTCATTACACTTATTATATTTTTACCCCGCTTTATTGCTACTTTACGTCAAGGTCCAATGTTAGACGTAGGCACACTAAAGCAAAAATTAGATGAAAACAAAGACCTGTTAGTGCTTGATGTTCGAACTTCTGAAGATTTTATAGGTGAGCAAGGACATATTCCGGGAGCGATGAATATTTCCCTTGAAGATTTGCCTTCACGAATAAAAGATTTAATGGATAGAATCGAAAAACCAATAGCAATAGTTTGCCGCACAGATCGTCGCTCGGCAAAAGCGGCACAGTTACTCACGAAAAAAGGTTTTACCAGTGTTCAGGTGGTTAAACAGGGTATGACGGATTGGAATAAATTTGGTTTCGTGATTGAAAAATAAATCTATCGAGATTGGATTTAATAGAATTAACTGCAGTGTTGAACTGCGCTAAATGGCATTAAGCTTTGTGTGGAAATTAAGACAGTAAAAAATGCTGATTACTGAGAAACTTTTAGCGCAAAATGTAGGTCTGATAGTATCGAGCAGGGGAAGTGGTAGTCGCTATTTCTCAAGAGAATTTACATAGTTTAAATAATAACAGGACTTCAGATGCACGCCACATTACCACGTTTAGAAAAAACAGATTTCCCTGCGCTCAGTCGCGGCACACTTGATACGTTACAGGTTAATCTGGGTTATTTGTGTAATCAATCCTGTTTACACTGTCATGTTAATGCGAGCCCTAAACGCAAAGAAATTATGCAAAAATCGATAATCGATGAAGTCATTAAATTTTTAAAAGAAAATAATATCAAAAAACTCGATTTAACCGGTGGCGCACCTGAACTTAATCCACACTTTCGTTATTTAGTGTCAGCTGCGACAGCAATGGGCGTACATGTTATAGACCGTTGTAATTTAACTGTATTGCATGAGCCTGGCCAAGAAGACACCGCAGACTTTTTAGCGCAACACCATGTAGAGGTAGTGGCTTCTTTACCCTGTTACTTGGAAGACAATGTGGATGGCCAGCGTGGTGATGGTGTTTTTAAGAAAAGTATTGCGGCTATTAAATTACTGAATATTTGTGGCTACGGAATAGATGGAAGTGGATTAGAGCTTAATCTTATGTATAACCCAATCGGGCCACAGTTGCCTCCATCTCAAGTTCAACTAGAACAAGATTATAAACGTGAATTAAAAGATCGTTATGGTATTTTCTTTAACCATTTATATACCTTAACTAATATGCCAATTAAACGTTTTGGTAGTACGCTGATATCGAAAGGTGAATTTAATAATTATATGAATCTTTTGAAAAGTGCCTACCAGAGTGAAAATTTATCGACAGTAATGTGTCGAAGCTTAATCAGTGTTGACTGGGAGGGGCATGTCTATGATTGTGATTTTAATCAAATGTTAGATTTACCTATTTCTCATGCGAATAAAAAAGCACACCTTAAAGATATTAATGCGCAAGCATTGCATAAAAGAGATATTATTATTGCTGATCATTGCTACGGTTGTACCGCAGGGCAAGGTTCAAGTTGTGGTGGAGCGTTAGTGTAATAACGTCGTCACTTTTTATATGCCTGTATCTATCATTATTCCTGTTTTAAATGAAGAAGAGAATATATTTCATTTATTAACTAGCTTAAATAAACTTCAATTTCAAGGACATGAAATTATTGTTGTTGATGGGGGTAGTTCAGATAAAACAGTTTCCATTGCTAAAGAGTATGCAGATAGTGTTGTTCATTCCCCCGTTGGACGTGCTAATCAAATGAATGCTGGTGCAAAACAGGCAAAAAATGAATTACTCTGGTTTTTACATGCAGATACTACAATGCTTAATATTTCTGTAAAAGGTATAGAAAACGCCTTACAGAATAACCATTGGGGACGTTTTAACGTTCGTCTTTCAGGTAAAAACATATTGTTTCGCTTAATTGAACGTATGATTAATCTTCGCTCGTGCTTAACGGGAATAGCTACTGGCGACCAAGGAATATTCATTAATAAGAGTATATTTAATCGAGTAAAGGGTTATACAAAAATCCCTTTAATGGAAGATGTCGATTTAAGTAAAAAGCTAAAAAAAATTGAACGCCCCATTTGTTTGCATGAAGTGTTAATTACTTCGAGTCGACGTTGGGAAGATAATGGGATTATTGCGACAGTTATTCTTATGTGGCGATTACGTTTTATGTTCTGGTTAGGTGTAAGTGCTAAAAAGCTGGCAATTCAGTATAAGTAATAATGAAGTCACGAAATAATAAATTACTTATTTTTACAAAGTCGCCCATATTAGGTGAGGTAAAAACACGTTTACAACCTGAGTATTCTGAAGAGCAATCTTTAGTCATACATAAAAAATTAATGTTGAAAACACTAGAGTTGACTAAATCGATTGATAGCGTTTCAAGTGAATTATGTTGTGCACCAACTAGAAATACTTTATTTTTTTTAGAATGTGAAAATAATTACCCTGTCATATTGAGTAACCAAGAAGGTGATAATCTTGGTGAACGCATGGCTTATTCTTTATCCATTGCATTACAAAAGCATAATAAAGTTGTCATTATTGGCACGGATTGTCCTGAAATAGATAGATCTTATATTGAAACAGCCTTTGATGCTTTAAATGAGTTTGATGCTGTTATTGGTCCTGCTTTTGATGGTGGATATGTCTTATTAGGGTTGAAAATTTTTTCTCCAATTCTGTTTGAAAATATAGATTGGGGGACTGATATGGTATTAGCTCAAACCTTAGAAAAATTAAACGTTCTAGAATGGTCTTATCATCAATTAGAAATGAAAAATGATATTGATCGTCCTGAAGATGTCTTAAAATTTAATAATTTTTTAAATATATAAATAAAGGTAATAAAATGAACTGGTTAGATAAAATCCCTTTTCCCATCTTACTCGTAATGGCTTTAATGTTGGGGTTAGCGCCATTTGTGCCTGAGCCCCATCTTTGGGAAAAATTAAAAATGTTGTTCGATGGTAGTTTATCAAAACCGATAGATATATTTGATTTGTTTATGCATGGAACTCCTTGGGTATTGCTAGGTCTTAAATCTATTAGAGAATTTGGCTTAATGGGTAAAAATAAACAAAATGACTAAAAAATTAGTTTTCGTTTATAACGCTGATAGCGGTATGTTTAATACATTAACGGATATCGCGCATAAAGTATTTTCACCGCAAACATACGAATGTAATCTTTGTGCGATATCGCATTCGTATCTTAGTGAACGTAGTGAATGGAAAGAATTCATTCAAGGTCTTGGTGTTGAGTGTGAATTTTTACATCGTGATGAGTTTGAGAAAAAATATCAACGCAAAGAACAGGATTATCCCTGTGTTTATTTGAAAAAAAATAATGAATTGGTCACTTGTCTTAATGCAAGTAGTATTAATGAATGTGATTCAATGGAGAAGCTTCAAGAAAAAATAAGATCTAGCTGCTTGGTTTGAGTTTATTTCAAAATTATTTTAGCTGGGTAATATAAATTTATGTAGCAAATACTATTTTAAGTTTTATCTATTTTCATAAAAAAAGGGTACGAATCAATCGTACCCTTTTATCTTAGTAATTGCAGTATGCGTATTATTTTTTTCTACGCTGTCTGCTGATAGCCCAAGTACCATCACCATCTTCGCTTGCTGAATGTTGAATATTTACATACAACGTTTTAGGGTCTGTAGGACTAAAGTAAATACCTGTGCCCTCAGCACCTGGATCAGTTAATGAAGCAAACAGTTTAACTTTAACTGAAGCACCTTCTTTGTCTGTTTTAGTTGATGCAAACCAGATATCAGAAGGTTTGTTATCTTCAATCATAATTAGATCGCCGTTAGGCGCTTCTGCTAGGTTATCAACACTGTCAAACCCAGTTTGGTGTCCTTCTTCACCTGGCTTTCCTATTTCAACTGGCACATTGACGCCAGGCTTAACAAAATTTGTGACCTGCATCGTTTTTAAGTTAATGGCAATCACTCGACCTTCGTATAGCTCACTCTTGAATTCTAACTGGCTGAAATTTTCTTGAGCTGCATCAGTTTCTGTTTTTGCATCACGAGGACCTTCAGTGATCGCGACATATAGAACATCAGCAATGATTTCTAGATCTTCTGGACGTTGATAGCTTTGACCGCCGTATTCAGAACCTGATTCACGTGCATTCAAAGGATCAATTGGCCCAACCCATTCAGCCGTGCCAACCCCATCAGCACCATTTACTTTTAATACAAACAGCTCGCCTGATGATAAGTCACCATAGCGATTTGGTATAAATTTATATACACCGCCGCCACACGGCACAACACCGTTGCATCCTACAGTGCGGCCACGATGTTCATCAACAACATAAACATTACCATCTACATCCAAGTCGATACCTTCGTGTGCCAAGCGACCAACTTGAGGTCGATCATGAATCGCTTTAGCCGTCATCATGTCATCATTCAGTTCGATTTCAAAAAAACGTCCACCGTTACTTTCTTCGGCAAAAACGAGTGTATTCCAAGGTGTCCAGCGAATACCGTCAAGCGCTGTAAATCCATCTTCCAAGCCACCGCGTTGTGCCAGTACTTTTGATTCGCCAGTTTTTAGATCAACCACAGAAACAGTACCACCGATTGCATCAACGACTTCATCACCGTTTCCTAAACGCACTTCATGGGTGCGATACATGAAGCGACCAGCCATAGGGCCTGTTTCATTTACGACGTTCATATCATGCCAGTCATCACGACCAGCAGGATAAATATTCAAATTAGATTCGTCAGATACTACAGTTTGACTAAAGCCTTTTGGCAATTTCCATGGGGCAGATATATCCCAGTCAGAAGCATTTGCTGAGGACTCTAATGCTCTGAATTTAAAAGATTTATATCCATCTGCTAAAACATTTGCAGACAAAAGTAATGATGTTGCAACAGCAGCTACGGCAACAGTTACTTTTTTGTTAAAAACTAACTTTTTATTAAACATAGTATTAATCCCTTTAATGAGTTTACGAAGTAATCGATTTCGGGAGTTACTATGACGCTGAAATATTAAAGTGATTTGACATTGCTGTGTCAAAAATATGAATTATTTTAAATAAAGCAAAATAGATCTAATTAAAGTGCTGGCTACAGTGAAAATTATTACATATGCTTGCCCATATATATGGATTAGCGTATATTTAGGCTATGAATCTTGAAGCGATAGAACTCTTTAAATTATTAGCAGACAACACACGCTTACGCTGCTTGATGTTAATGCAGTCTGAAGGGGAGCTGTGTGTTTGTGAATTGATTCATGCTATAGGTGACTCGCAGCCAAAAATATCACGTCACTTAGCGCAGCTAAGAAAGCTTGGCTTAGTGATCGATCGCAAAGAAGGCCTTTGGGTGCATTACAAGATTAATCCAGCGTTACCGAGTTGGGTCAGCACTATTTTGTATGAAACATTAGCTGCTGTTTCAAAAGATCAACCATACGGCTCAGATCTTGCCAGTTTATCCGACATGCCGAATCGTCCGGGTGGACGTTGCTGCGCATAATTTTAGTGTTTTAAATTTAGGAAATATTTCATGAGTAAAAAACGTGTAGCCATTAATGGCTTCGGCCGTATGGGACGACTCGCTTTACGTAGCGGTTGGGATTTTAATGAGATTGAATTTGTGCACATAAACGAAATCAGTGGAGATGCAACATGCTCAGCACATTTACTCAATTTTGATTCCGTACATGGGCGTTGGACAAAAGAGGCTAGCGTAATTAATGATGACATTGTCATTGAAGGTCATACAGTTTCGCATAGCTCAATAAGTGAACTTGATAAAGTCGACTGGGCAGCGAAGGAGATTGATATTGTGATCGAGGCGACAGGAATGTTTCGTAGCCAAGAAACATTGCAGGCCTATTTTGATCAGGGCGTGAAAAAAGTCATTGTTGCTGCACCTGTGCCAGAGCCGGCTTTGAATATTGTAATGGGCATTAATGATGATTTATATGATGTAGATAAACATCATATTGTTACCGCTGCATCTTGTACAACAAATTGCTTGGCCCCAGTTGTAAAAGTCATGAATGAAAGTTTAGGGATTAAGCATGGTTGTATGACAACGATTCATGATATTACCAATACGCAAACGATAGTCGATAAAGGTCATAAAGATTTAAGAAGAGCACGTGCATGTGGGCAATCACTGATACCGACTTCAACTGGTTCGGCAAGCGCGATTACAAAAATTTTCCCCGAATTAGAAGGTAAGTTAAATGGTTTAGCCGTTCGTGTGCCGTTGCTGAATGGCTCATTAACAGATTTTGTCTTTGAATCTGAAAGACCCACTACAGCAGAAGAAGTAAATAGTTTGTTTAAGCATGCATCAGAAGGGTATTTAAAAGGCATTTTGGGCTATGAAGAACGTCCACTTGTTTCTATTGATTATAAAGATGAAAAGCGTTCATCAGTCATTGATGCTCCATCCACTATGGTCATCGATCATACGCAAGTTAAAATTTTAGCCTGGTATGACAATGAGTTTGGTTATGCTAATCGCTTAGCTGAGTTAACGCAGAAAGTCGCAAGCTCACTCTAATTTATAAGCAATTATTAAAATGCTATTTAATTTAATTGATGATACTAAAGCTGCTTTTAATTACTTTACGGTCACCTTTGCGTATTGGTCTTTTACTTTAACAGATGGCGCTATACGCATGTTAGTGGTGTTATATTTCCATCAATTAGGCTACAGCCCATTACAAATTGCCATGCTTTTTTTATTTTATGAGCTCTTTGGCGTGATAACCAATTTTGTCGGTGGCTGGTTAGGTTCACATTTCGGTTTAAACCGAACCATGCATGCAGGCATGCTATTGCAAATATTTGCTCTAGCCATGTTAACTGTACCTGAAAGTTGGCTTAGCGTAGCGTATGTTATGTGCGCTCAAGCTCTGTCGGGTATTGCAAAAGATTTAAATAAAATGAGCGCTAAAGCGAGTGTCAAACTCATGTTGCCAGAAGGCAAAGAAGGAAAATTGTTTAAGTTAGTTTCATTTTTAACCGGTTCGAAAAACACAATCAAAGGGATAGGTTTTTTTATAGGTGGTTTATTATTAAGTCTAGTGGGTTTTCAAACATCACTATTCATTCTTGCTAGTGGTTTATTTATTGTTTTCATCTTCTCATTTATTTTTTTACCTACCGAGTTAGGAAAAGCAAAATCGAAAATTAAATTTAAACATCTTTTCTCTAAAGATAGAGCCATTAATCAACTTTCAGCCGCACGTGTATTTTTATTTGCAGCACGTGACATCTGGTTTGTTGTAGCGTTGCCACTCTACTTTAGTTCAGAACTGGGATGGGATAATTCAGAAGTGGGTTCATTTTTTGCTTTTTGGATTATCGGTTACGGTATGGTGCAATCTCTCGCGCCGCGTATTATTCGCTGGAAAAATAAGCCGTTAGATGCAGATTCTGCTCCTGATGGAAGCACTGCACAGTTATGGGCTGGTATTCTTTTAGTTGAGTTAGTCGCAATGACGGTTTTATTGTCTCAAGATGTAAAGCCAGAATGGGTGGTCGTAGGTGGTTTAATCGTTTTCGCATTCATATTTGCCATTAATTCAGCAGTGCATTCTTATTTAATTCTCTCTTATTCTAGTAAAGAAAACGTCGCGGTCGATGTTGGGTTTTATTATATGGCAAATGCCGCAGGCAGATTGACCGGGACAGTTTTATCTGGATGGATCTATCAAAAGTGGGGGTTAGAGGCGTGTCTTTGGTGGTCGACGAGCTTTATCTTAGCCACGGTCTTAATCTCATCTAAATTACCAGTGCAAAAACAACTGCTTAGTAGAGAAAGTTAAACTACATGAGTAAAACAGTAAGATTTTAGGAAGTAGTAATTAAGTATATGCTGAATAGTAGGTGTTACAGATGTTTACAGAAAAACGGAACTAATGGTTATTTTCACTGCCATAATGGTATTGAGTACAAACATGATGAATATAGATTCTCCCTTTGTTATGTTCTCCCTCCTCAATAGTTAGGTTAATTTAGGGCTACCGTTTGGTAGCCCATTTTTTTGCTTAACTTTTAATTTCGTTTTCCATTTGCTCAATAGTGATATGACGTACGTCTTTTCCCTTTACTAAGTAGATAACGTATTCACAAATATTTTTAGCGTGATCGCCGATGCGTTCAATCGCACGAGCTGCCCACATAATATCGAGCATTTGACTAATTTTGCGAGGGTCTTCCATCATAAAGGTCAAACATTGGCGCATGAGACCATCGTATTCTTGGTCAACTTGGTCATCTTGTTTGCTGACTTTAATGGCAGTTTCAACATCCATGCGAGCAAAGGCATCAAGTGCACCATGAACCATACTTGCTACGTAATCGCCCATATTTTGTAGTTCATGATAATTATTCTTTGGACGTTCCACTTCGGCTAAGCGTGTACCCATGCGAGCAACTCGCTCTGCTTGATCACCAATACGTTCAAGATCAGTAATTGTTTTAATAACAGCTATGACTAAGCGTAAATCAGTCGCGGCAGGCTGACGTCTTGCAATAATATGAGTACATTCTTCATCAATATTGACTTCAGCTTTATTGACTTCAACATCTCGACTAATAACCGATTCTGCTAATTCAACATTTCCTTCTGCGAGCGAGCGAGTTGCATTACGAATTTGTTCTTCGACTAAACCACCCATCGCCAGTACCAGACTACGAATCTCTTCGAGTTCTGAATTAAATTGTTGAGATATATGGTGCCCAATATTTGCATTGTCCATCTTTATTTCCTTTTATCCGTAGCGCCCAGTAATATAATCTTCAGTTTGCTTTTTAGTTGGGTTTGTAAATATCGTATCAGTATCATCAAACTCAATCATCTCGCCCATATACATAAATGCAGTATAGTCAGAAACACGAGCAGCTTGTTGCATGTTATGAGTGACAATCACAATAGTATAGCGATCTTTTAAGTCGCTGATGAGTTCTTCGATTTTTAATGTAGAAATTGGGTCTAGAGCTGATGCCGGCTCATCTAATAATAAAACCTCAGGTTCAATTGCTATAGCTCGCGCAATTACAAGGCGCTGTTGTTGGCCACCAGACAGTCCTAAAGCACTTTCATGTAGACGATCTTTGACTTCATCCCATAGTGCGGAACCGCGTAATGATTTTTCTACCACTTCATCAAGAACACGTCGATTTTTTTCACCTTGTAAACGTAAACCATAAGCGACATTTTCATAAATTGTTTTTGGAAAGGGATTCGGTTTTTGGAAGACCATACCAACACGACGGCGAAGTTCAGAGACATCAACATTTTTATCGTAAATATTACTGCCATCAATATTAATACCGCCTTCTATTCGACAACCATCGACCAGATCGTTCATACGATTGAAGCAACGAAGCAAAGTAGATTTACCACAACCACTGGGTCCGATAAATGCTGATACTTTCTTATTAGGTATACTTAGATTGATATTCTGTAACGCTTGTTTCTCAGCATAATAGAGGTTGAGGTTATCTGTCGAAATACAGGTGGTTTCATCACTTAAATTATTTGAGCGTTGTGTACGTCCAAGTGCATTTAGATTGACACCGTGTGTTTTCGTTTCGATTGCATTGTTTTCTGTATTAGTTGTCATAATAGTTACCAGTTAAAGTACTAGTGTATAAAATTTACTTTATTTTTTAATTAGCCAGAGCATTAAGTTTCTAGGCTGCGATACTGTTCGCGTAAACGGTTACGAATATAAATCGCACTTAAGTTAAGTAAAACGATAACTGCAATAAGTAAAAATGCAGTGGCATAAACTAACGGACGTGCTGCCTCGACATTAGGACTTTGGAAGCCAACATCGTATATATGGAAACCCAAATGCATGAATTTACGTTCGAGATGGAAGAACGGAGCGTTGGTGTCAAGCGGCAATGAAGGAGCTAACTTGACGACACCTACTAGCATTAACGGTGCGACTTCGCCTGCTGCACGTGCTATCGCAAGAATCATCCCTGTCATCATAGCTGGTGTTGCCATTGGCAATATTGTACGCCACAAGGTCTCCGCTTTTGTTGCACCGAGAGCTAGGCTACCTTCACGTATTGCTCTTGGAATACGTGACAAACCTTCTTCTGTTGCCACAATCACGACTGGCACTGTTAATATCGCCAATGTTAATGAAGACCACAAAATTCCCGGTGTACCAAATGTAGGTGAAGGTAATGCTTCTGGGTAAAATAGTTGATCCAAATTACCACCTAAGAAATACACGAAGAAACCTAAGCCAAACACACCATATACAATAGAAGGAACGCCAGCGAGATTGTTAACGGCAATACGAATGGTGCGAGTTACCGCGCCTTGCTTTGCATACTCACGTAGATAAACGGCTGCAATTACACCAAACGGTGTGACCAGTACTGACATGAGTAATACCATCATTACAGTACCGAAGATAGCCGGGAAGATACCGCCTTCTGTATTGGCTTCACGTGGTTCGGCAGATAAAAATTCCCAGAGCTTTTGAAAATAAAGCTTTATCTTCTGTAATATATTAAGCGAGTTAGGTTGGTAGGCACGAACAATTTGATAAATAGGAACCTCTATAATTTTCCCACTCATTGTTTCAGCTGTAATGCTATCTCGTTTAATTTTTGTATATAGTTTTGTCAGCTCACTTTCTAATACAGCATATGACTTTTCGAGAGCTGTACGTTCAAGATCAAGTTGCTGTAAATTTTCAGGCGTATCCTCTTTATCAATTTCAAGACGTCGTTTATTTAAACGAATCTTTTCCATTTTATAATTAATACTACCTATGTCATCTTTTTCAATTTTACGAATTTGATCATAGATATCTTCTGCACGATCTAGTCGCTTTTCTAACTCTTGCCATGCGGTATCTTCTAATGCAACTGTATCTTTATTACTTTTAACAGATTTCAAGTAACCGTAGAAGTTACCCCATTCGAGACGTTCTAATACAAGGATGTCTTTAGGATATTGAATATCTTTCAAATACGTTTGTAACATCCATTTGAAATCTGCGCCACTGACCTCACGGTTACCTGTTTTGAGCAGTAATCTTGTCGCAGTTAAGCCGTCTGCTTCTAAATGAACACCCATGCCTTTTAAGACTTCAAGGCTGACTTCTTCATCATTATGCAGTTCACCAATTATTCGAATTGAAGCAGGGCTAGAGTCTGATGCATTGGCCTGAACATACTGAGCTTGCATAACAGGCTTTGGCCAAAAGTGAGATAAACCCTTAATGGCTATAAGCGCGAGTAATCCCAGTACAATAATTAAACTGGCACTCACTGCTGCTG